>Ga0247610_10000008_pt1 | contig 361445 bp, 409 predicted proteins | sample 174DNAGHGhighgp2_FD_193483 | JGI IMG/M metagenome (GOLD analysis project Ga0247610, IMG submission 193483) | Sheep rumen microbial communities from Palmerston North, Manawatu-Wanganui, New Zealand - 1742 DNA GHGhigh gp2 | ecosystem: Host-associated > Mammals > Digestive system > Stomach >...
AAGATGGAGCCACAGGTCCTACTGGAGCAACAGGCGCTACTGGTGCTGACGGTAAAGATGGAGCCACAGGTCCTACTGGAGCAACAGGCCCTAAAGGTGAGGATGGTGCAGATGGAGCTACAGGTGCAACTGGTCCTACTGGCGCTGATGGTGGAACTGGTCCTACTGGCTCTACAGGTGCAACAGGCGCTACTGGTGCTGACGGTAAAGATGGAGCTACTGGTCCTACAGGCGCCACTGGCCCTACTGGTGCTGACGGTAACGATGGAGCTACTGGTCCTACAGGCGTCACTGGCCCTACTGGAAACGATGGTAAGGACGGAGCAACTGGTGCTACTGGTCCTACTGGTGCTGACGGTAAAGATGGCGCTACTGGACCTACTGGAGCTACTGGTCCTAAACCAATATTTAGAATATTATCAGACGGTTCTGTTGAAGTTTCATATGACAAGGGAATTAATTGGGAATATATTGGCGATGCACAAATTATAGAAGGAAGTACTGTTAATTATGATTATATTTTTAATGTACGTCCAACATCAGCCGACTGTACATCAATAGGAGACGCATATTTTAATGCGCTAGGTCAATTATTATATTGGAATGGACAGAATTTTACTGTTATAGCTACTTTACGAGGGCCTACTGGAGAAACAGGTGCCACTGGCGAAACGGGCCCTACTGGAGAGACAGGTTCGACTGGCCCTACTGGCCCTAAAGGCGAGGATGGTGCCGATGGTGCAACAGGTGCTACTGGCGCAACAGGTCCTAAGGGAGAAGATGGTGCCGATGGTGCAACAGGTGCTACTGGAGCTACTGGCCCTAAAGGCGAGGATGGTGCCGATGGTGCAACAGGTGCTACTGGCGCAACAGGTCCTAAGGGAGAAGATGGTGCCGATGGTGCAACAGGTGCTACTGGAGCTACTGGTAATAAAGGAGAAGATGGCGCTGATGGAGCTACAGGTGCTACTGGAGCTACTGGCCCTAAAGGTGAGGATGGTGCAACAGGTGCTACTGGTCCTACTGGTGCTACAGGTGAAACTGGTATTACACCATTAATAACCATAAGTGGAGATTATGTGTTTGCAAGTTATGATAATGGAGTAACGCATACTAATATTGGTCAAGCGGTTGTAAATAATAACATAAATGAAAATGATGTAATTTTTCGTTTTAATGTTATGCCAAATTCTGGTTCTTGCACTCAAAATGGCGATGCCTATTTTGACGAAAATGGTGTTCTTTGGTATTATGACGAAACGAATAATTATTTTTATGAAATCGCAACATTAATGGGTCCTACTGGTGCTACTGGCCCTAAAGGTGAGGATGGCGCTGATGGAGTTACAGGTACTACTGGACCAACAGGACCTAAGGGAGAAGATGGTGTTGATGGAGTAACAGGTCCTACGGGAGCTACTGGCCCTACAGGTAACGATGGTAATGATGGAGCCACTGGTCCTACGGGAGCAACAGGCCCTAAAGGAGAAGATGGCGCTGATGGAGTAACAGGTCCTACTGGAGCTACTGGCCCTACAGGTAACGATGGTAATGATGGAGCTACAGGCGCCACTGGAGCTACTGGCCCTAAAGGTGAGGATGGCGCTGATGGAGTTACAGGTACTACTGGTCCTACAGGTAAAGATGGTAACAATGGGGCTACTGGTCCTACGGGAGCAACAGGTCCTAAAGGTGAGGATGGTGCCGATGGTGCAACAGGTGCTACTGGCGCAACAGGTGCTGATGGTAATGACGGAAAAACTGGCCCTACTGGTGCTGACGGTAAGGACGGTGCAACTGGTCCTACTGGACCTACTGGAGAAACTGGTATAACACCATTAATAACAATAAATGGTGACTATGTGCGTGTGAGTTATGATAGCGGAGTTACATGGACTAATATAGGGCAAGCAGTAATAAACAATAACAATAATTATAGTGATGTTATTTATAGGTTTAATGTTAAACCTAGTATAACTGATTGTACACATGATGGAGATGCATATTTTGACGAAAACGGTGTTTTATGGTATTATAACGAATCCACGAATTCATTTAGTCTGATTGCAACATTAATGGGTCCAGCAGGCCCTACAGGCACTACTGGTTCTGATGGTAAGGATGGTGCAACTGGTCCTACAGGCGCCACTGGCCCTACAGGTAACGATGGTAACGATGGTGCTACTGGCCCTACAGGCGCTACTGGTCCTACAGGTAACGATGGTAACGATGGTGCTACTGGCCCTACAGGCGCTACTGGTCCTACAGGTAACGATGGTAATGATGGAGCCACTGGTCCTACTGGTCCTACAGGCGCCACTGGCCCTACTGGAAACGATGGTAAGGACGGAGCAACTGGTGCTACTGGTCCTACAGGAGACACTGGCCCTACTGGAAACGATGGTAAGGACGGAGCAACTGGTGCTACTGGTCCTACAGGAGACACTGGCCCTACTGGTAACGATGGTAACGATGGTGCTACTGGTCCTACTGGTCCTACAGGCGCCACTGGCCCTACTGGTAATGATGGTGCAATTGGCCATATAGGGCCTACTGGTCCTACTGGTTCTACAGGTGCCACTGGCCCTACTGGTAACGATGGTAACGATGGAGCCACTGGTCCTACTGGAGCAACAGGTCATACGGGTGATACTGGGCCAACTGGAAAACAAGGTCCTACTGGCCCTACTGGAAAACAAGGCCCACAAGGAGATGACGGACCTACAGGTCCTACTGGTCCTACAGGCCCAACTGGGCCTTCTGGGTCTGCATCAAGCGGAAAAATATTATTAGCTGATGGTGTTGGAAATAATCAATTTAACGTTATTGGTTGGGCGGACGAAAACGTACATAGTCCTATTAACTTAGGCGAACAATTTACAGTATTATTTACTGGTGTGGATGTTTCTGTTGGTATTAATAATTACGGCAATTATACTTATGAACAAAACGCTATTACATTATGTTTTGATAACAATATCAGCGAATATTTTAATATTGATAGCTTAGGTAATGAAGATTTTAAAAAATTAAACTTTTTGGTTATATATCATGAGTTTACAAGTGTATTTAGTATTAGTAATGACCAAGCGCAATCACAAATATCGCAGTCACGCATACCAGCAATGGCAATCGGTATATCACCAGATGACGGTAATGTTTATAGATTATTTAATTCACAAGACATCGATGGAAATGAATATACTATAGGTAATCCTGCTGCGCATGAATTCATTTTTCAAATTGTTGGTTTCGATTATAATTTAATTTGTAGTGAGCATAGTGAAGCCGTTGTAGATTTTGATTCCAAAAGCAATGGATTCATATTTGGCAGACGGCCAGACCAAACTGCTGGTTTGTCGATTGGTAATCACTATGCAATAGTTCCATCGTATGACAATGCTGAAAATTTTAATGAAAAATTAGAATATTGGCTACGCTCACACGGCGTTGACGATTATAAAACGTATATTTATTTGTTTCTGTCGGAAAATGGTGTTCCTGGATGTGTTAAAGTTGGGCATTTTAATTCTATTCAAAGGAACAATACAAAATCAATATCGTTAACTTCAGCTAACACTATTGATTATTATACCACACCAATGCATGGCGAATGGCCTATAGATTTTCACAATTATATTTCAGTTAGTGGTTTATGCGCTGGTGGTTCGTCATTAAATGTATCTAATAGCAATGGCGTTAATGCATATGTTACTTCATATAATAGTGCATTTACAACAGATACATTATATTATGATACAAGAATATACATGAATGGCGGATATTTATATTCATTATCTGATGAAAATAAAAAAACATTTATTGGTGATATAGATTGTGATTTTGCGAAATTAAAAAATATACCAAAGCAGTATTATGTTTGGAAACACGGTGATAATATTAGGCATATTGGTACATCTGCTCAGAAATTATACAATGTATACCCAGAATTGGTAAATATTAGCGATAATGGTGAAATGGCGGTATCATATTCAATGTTATCAATTGTCGCATTAGCCGCCATAGATAAATTGCATCAAGAAAATGTTGAATTAAAAGAAAGATTAAAAAAATTAGAAGATATTGTTTATGGTGGAAAATAGAATTTCTGTTAACGATATAGAATGTATGGTTGGTACTTGCGTGAAAGGTATTTTACGCGAGTATCACCATTCAATAGGTTATGAATATGAAGATGTTATAGATTATCTATCTTCATTGGTGTATGCAAAATTTGGCGAAAATTTTATAGTGCCACTAGAACTGTTTAATATTAATGGTAAAGAACTTAAGGTACAATTTAAAGACGCGCCAAATGATAATTACGGTAATTCATATGGGTCATATAATAGTTATAGCCATATATTATATATCTATAAAAATTGCCCAAAAGATACCGAATACATAAAACGAATCATTGCGCATGAATTAAGCCATTCTATTGATAAATCAAAAAGAAGCAAAACTGATTTCGACACTCAAAAAACTGTTGAAGCTTATAGTGGCGATACTAAGGAATATAAAGTGGCTAGTGCAATAATGTATCTTTTTAGGCCTACAGAAATTCAAGCGCGATTAACAGAATATCAAGCATTATTAAAGTCAAGGCCAAAACTTGTTAATTGTTACGTATTTACTTTAGACAATAATATTTTAAGTGACCCAAAAACTTGGGTATTACAACAGGAAGTTAATTCTTGTTTGAAAATAAAAGATATGTATTATTTTTTGAATAAACTTAAAAATTATGATTATACTAGTGGACAATTAGATAATGATGTCGATTATGCACAAGTATTATTGTTATTGTCTTCAATTAGGTACGATATTTTTACTGGACGTATGGGTGAACGTGGTAAGTATGTTAATCAAGATAAATTTAACGGCGATTTTAATTCAAAAGAATTTTATAAGATGAAAAAAAACCTAATTAAACTTTTACGTAAGAGAATTAATGATATGATTGCAAAAGCTCGTAAAATAAAAGCTGATGCTATAGGGGTTAAATAAAAAAAAATCGGTTCAAATGAGCCGATTTTTTAGTTTGTCAATATTTGAAAGTCATCACATTCATCTAATTTTGGCCAATCAAAATTTAGAATCATTCTATAGAATTGATATTCTGGGATAAATTTTTTTCGCCTTTCAATATTTTTTTGTAGTTCTGTTGGCTGTATATATACATATTTCCATATAACATCAAATGGCTCAAGTAATTTCTTATAGGATTTTCTATATTTGAGTCTATTATTCATATTATCAATAACGATATTTTTATGTTGTTTTGCAGCTTCAAGAAGTTCAGCATCGAAAATTAACGAAACTTTGTTTTCTTCTTCTTTTGTCCCAATCATTTTTTCATCAGGTCCGCATAACCCCATTTTTTCTCTGATTACATCCCTACTAATAACTTCAAAGCCTTTAAGGTTGTTTTCTACATATGTTGATTTGCCAGAGCCAGGTAGACCCATTAAAACCACCACAATGATTTTGCCATCAGTGTGAGTTGCCGTCTTCAAATTGTCTAAAGTTACATTAGATGCATTTTGAATGCGTTGAATTGTGTTTAGTTTATATTTTTTAATGATATAACAAACTAATTCCCTAAACAACAAATCATCATCCCAAAGCAACAGTCTTGCTAGTTTAACGTTTGTTGCTTTTGTCGCGATTCCAGTTTTAATTAAGCAATTTGATAAGTTGTTTAAGATGACAGCCATAATTAAATGGAAATTTTTATTCACATCAATATTAGGGTTATCATATATCGCCTTAACCAGATTATTTGTTTTTTTAATATAAGAATTTACTACATTGTCAGACACCAATTCACACCCTATAAATTTTTTTAATGATGAGAAAATAGTATCCCAATATATTTCTCCAGTTTCTTTGTTAATGTAATCTAAACTTTTCATGTTCTAATTAAAATGGGCCGTACTAAAACGGCCCTGTATTGTATGTAATATTATGTTAAGCAAGACAATGTTCAACCTCAAGCATTGACTCGGCCTTTTTCCAAAGTCTTTGGTTAAAATCAAGGTCCTTTTTAATTGATTTGATACTGCGTTGTTTCATTTTCTTATTATTACGGTTAGATGAATAATAACCGCCGCGCATCATTTTTTCTTGGCACACATTGAAGACCGTCCAGAGGTCAGTACCAATGTCTGTAGTTCTAATCGGTGTTAGGATATCTCTGATGGTTTCATCATCACAGCCAATTCTATGGACATCAACATTGTCGTCAAAGTTCTTTCTGATTTTAACAACCTCATATGCTAGCTCCTTCTGTTCGCTTTCTGTCAGTTGACGTTGTTTCATTTGATTCATAGTCATGACAATCTCAGGGACTTTATCTAGAGATTCAACGACAACTTTTCTCAACTCATCAAACGTGTAGTTGATGTGTTTGATTGAAGTATTTACGAAATTTTCATTGGAAACACAAAGACCGTTACTACATACGAGTCTGAAAAGACCGACCATAAATTTGAAAGAATTGAACCCATCGTGGCTGTTGGTTAGAATCAGTCTTGGGAATGCGTCAATCTCCTCGGTGCCGTCATCGTGCTTGTTAACCACCTTAACGTCAGGGTTTTGAAAACAAATCATGTGGAAAGAACGGATACCATTAGACCGTTTGGTCGCTCTGCACTGTTTTGCTTCGACTGGATACCAACCAAGCTTTGCAAGGTCATCAATAACAACCTCAGTGTTAGCGTAGACATATCTGTTAGAAACCTTAGGATTTGTGGGGCTCGTCTTAAATGCCGTAGGGCACATAGACTTAAGTTGCTCTTTACTCAGAAAATTGTTGAGTTTATCATTCTCGAAACGGAGCATTGTATCTGCCATAGTTCTAAAAATTTTAAATGTGACTTAAATTAACAATACAATGTTACATATAAATTTTTTAAAAAGCAAAAAAAACCGCCAAAAAAATTTGGCGGCAATTAATAATTTAAAATATATTATGATGAATGTTTCAGTAAGTATGTATTACTCACGTTTTTAAAGCTCTGTCTAGCATTTTCTACATTTCTGAAAACAATGCCTTCTCTCATTACATTTTCGTTAATCACACTATTACCATCGGCAAAGGCTTTAAATTCTTGCATTGTAATGTTTTCAGGAAACATATATTCTCCTAGAATTGGGACACATTTAATACCAGTTCCTTCAAGATACTCTTCCATATCGCTTGTTATGTACTTGAAATTAAGTTCTTTTCCAAGAAAGTTAGTTCCTGTAACAACAAGATTGAATGCTCTGAAATCAATATCGTTCATCTTGTATGGATTTCCTTGCAGTTTAGCTCCAAATGTTTCGCCCTGAAGAACAATACGATTAATTTTAATTCGTTCTCTTTCTTCGATTTTTTTAGTAATCTTTTTCAGATTTTCCTCAACGTTATATTTTTTAGCGATTTTCCAGTACACATTTTCATCAAAAAAGCATGGCTGGTCTGGCTTCTGCATTCTTACGTTTCTTGAACAAACAATGAATTCTGGTTTACGAAATCTTCGCTCATCAAGAGCAAATGTAGTTGAAGTACCGTCAATTTTTTCGGTCATCAGCCAGACGGTTGTCTTATCGTTCAGATAATTAGGAAGATTCTCAATTCGTTCTTCATCAGTTTTCTGAATCCAAGAAGGGAATTGCAACGGTTTATCTTTCTTTTTCCCAAATATGGCGAACATAACAGCTCGAAACCATTTATGCTTCATCATTTTTTTAATCCATGGCCGCGAGAAGATTTCTTTTCTTCTGGCAATCATTGATTGGTATTTAGAGTCTGGGTTTACATTGCTTTTACGCTTAACATCTTCAGGGCTAGAGTATGTAACGCCAAGTACATCAGTAACATCGTCTCCAATGTGAAATTTGTGCGACAATTTAATTTTATCATATAGAGAGTCAAACATCATGTCGCTTAATGCAATACCCTGTGAGATAATAGGATTACCATTTTCGTCCTTAAATTTATTGAACTTCATTGTTTTAATCTTATAGTGCTTGCCACTAAGAAATTCAAATTCGCTTGTCTGAGGGACCTTTGAATCAATTTCAATATAGACACAAATGTCACCAGGTTTGAATTCGTTTTTCTTTGCCACGCATTGCCATCCAAGAACTCCAACAAGTTCAATGTTGTCTGCTCCTTCGATGGGTTTTACCCATGCAATTTCTTCAATATGTGCTAATGCTCTGTTTGCCATAATTTTATGCTATTTAAATTTAATTAGTGAAAAAATATCTTGTGAAAACGCTTCGTTAATTACGTCTTCCATGGTCTTTTGGACCTTTTCTGTATTGTTTTTCTGTTCTCCACCAAGGATGAAAGAAACAGTTGCTCCGTCAAACCCTGACATCATATAAGTTCCTCCACACTCACAATTTGAAGGAAAGTCAGCTGTATATCTATTGGTGCAAAACCACCAGATGATTTTGAAGTCGTCAACAAATTCCTTCGGAAATGCACTACGCAGTTTTTTCATTGCTGTTTCGTAATTAGTTTGCTCACTAACTCTATTCCCCCATCCAGAAGGGTTGAATTGCATATCACTAACAACAAGCAGTGTTTTTGGATAATCCTCAAGAGGGATTTCTGGCTGTTCAGTTCTTGTTTTCACAATCAAGTCAATAAGTGATTGGAAGTTAGTGCTTCCCCAAGCAGTTCTAGCTCTTTTAATTTGTGACAATTTATCTGCAAACGTACCTTTTAAAGACATAAGACTTGATACATCATCGAACATGGCCACAACATCCTTAAATTCACCAGTGTTTAGTGTTGAAAAATAGATTCCAAGACTAACACAAACATCAAACGCTGTCAATGTACCGTTGTAATCGATTGGACTGCTCATAGAACCAGATGTGTCAAGCGCACAAAGAACGTTACCAGTAATCGCTCCGCCATCTTTTTTACCTGTTGAAATCAACTCGTCGAATTGCTTATTGACAGTCAGAACAGTTGCTCTTGATGGATTGTTTTGCAACTTTCTAGAAAGTTCATAAGGATAGCCATTGAACTTGATAGTATTTTGGGAATTTACCCAATCAATATACGAATCAACGAGATTGTGTTTGTCAAGGAAGTTTCCGTTGACCAGGTTCATCAAAGCCTTTCCTGGAATTGTCTTCCAATCAAGTTTATCATATCGTTTGTCACAGATGATGGTTTGAAACTTATGTGCTGTACCGCTAGTTTTTAACGAACGATATTGCTTTTGGGTTAATCCACAGTAATAAGCAAACGACTTAGCAAGCATATTCAGCTTCTTTGCTCTGTCAGTAACACATTTCTTTGTACTTCTGATTTGAGGCAGATACTTCTTAACAAGTTCTGATGTTGTTTCACAATTAAGTCCACAGTTAATGACATCGAAGAATTTCTTGTATTCCAAGTACTTACCATCGTCACCCATAACCATAATCTCCCAAACATCTTTCCAAGAACCAAAAAGAGGGATTAGCCAAAGGTTTGCATAAAATTCATCTGGGTGATATTTTGCAATCCACAAAAATCTCTTAAAAGACTCGTCCCTATTACCAGGTCCTCTTTGCACATTTTCAGTGTTAACCAATTGAGGTTTACGTGTAATAAGTCTCAAGTAGAATGGGAATAAAAGAGCCATGCGAGAGTCTTCTGCCCACAATGCAGACTGGTCGGCCCATACATCTACCATTGGTCTTCCTCTATATCCGCCAGCTTTTCCAAACTGATTCATAAGTTCTGAGCCAAATGTCTTATAAGACAATGCACCATTTTCGGTTCTAACTTCAGCTAATCTTGGGTCAACATCGTTTGCATGTAAAAATTGATTCATCATAATAAATTTTGGTTTTGATTATTGTTCGGTTTTAATGTTACATATTTTTTTTTGAAAAACCAAAAATTTTCAATAAAAAAATATATATAATACTATATTACATAAATTTTGTCAATAAGAACTATTTATTGTTGTAAATCTTTAAGAAATGGCGAATTTAGAAAAACTTATAACAGAATCTGTTAACAATTCTTTGAACGAGATGAAAATTAAAGCGGCAATTAAAAAAATGCTTAGAGAATACATAGAAAATGAATTTGGCGATATAGAAGAGAAAAAATCTGATGACAAGCCAAAAAAATCTAGTAAGAAAAATGATAAATTAGGAAACGATGAAAGAGAAACTGAAGAATTGGTTTCAAGCATTGAAGACTATTTTAAAAATCCTGGTGTAAAACAAGCCCCTTTTGCTTATAAGTTATATGGTGTGAAGCCAATGCAAGGAAAAGATACCGAGGAGATGAAAAACGCAAGAAAGAAATTTTCCGCTAAGGTTAACCATGAACTAAACGATTCTGGTTATCCATACCAATTTAGCCCTGAAGATGCTGTTGAATTAAAATCTTTAATTTCAGCGCAGGAATTAAGTGAAGTAAAAAACTGGGAAAATCGTATGATTGACGCAACAAAATATGAATAAAAATAAAGGCGATGAGTTAGCTCACCGCCTTTTTTTTATTATTGTGCGCACAAATTAAAAATAATTGGGTTAAAGCAAGATTGTCCTTCTCTTATATAATTCCCATCTATGTTAAACATTATTTTACCACAAGGGCTTTGGCCGTCTCTAATGTATTTACCATCGATGTTCATTAGAATTTCACCGCAGCATGATTGTCCGTTGCGAATATAAGTCCCATCGATATTCATCAAAATTTGACCAGTTTTATTTTGACCAGCCCTAATATAAGTGCCGTCAATGTTCATTAAAATTTGATTATACTGGCTTTGCCCTTCTCTAATAAGCATTTTTAAGTTTTTTCGTTAATAATAAACTTAATCGATTTTTTCCCAATCCTTTAATCTTGGATGACACCTATACGTGCCAGGAGTTAAACCGCCTTTATCAGTGAAAAAAATTAACAGACTAAACATATATTCCATATTTTCCGTAATATCTTCATATAAATCCAAAAAATGGGTTTGAAGCTGTTCTGGAAAATATCTTCCAGATATCTCATTTTCGCTACCAGGAATTGCACTGTCTAATTGACCGAGAATGAGTGCAATGTCTTCGATTGGGTAAGAAGAGCCCCATGGGCTATATTGGTCAATACCCCATCCAATTCTTCCAGCTCTTGAATCAACATCAAAAATAAAAGTCTCAAACTTAATATTCTTTAAAAGTTTGATATGGTCTTCTGTTAATCTAATAGTTTTATATGCCATATGTTTTAAATTTATATTTCAATTATATATTTTTTTAATTAAAAAACAAAATGTTTATTAATCTTCGCATCCAAGTATAATATAGTTCTTAGTGTTTTTTGTTATACGTTCAAGTTCATCAGTCAATTCTTCATCATTGTTAAACCATACTTTTCTTTTATCGCCGTTAAGAAAACAAATTTCAAGCCATGGTTTGTAATACCATTTGTTGTTTTCTTCATCATAAAAAATATGACCATTCCAGTCCGATATAACATCGTTTATTGTTCTGACAAATGTTCCGTCACCAGAATACCATCTATCTTCTTTGGCTATACACTTATCTCCTGCAAATAGACGTATTATCTCGCTTTTATGTATGTAATCTTCTTTAATTTTGAAATCAAAATTGTTCGGAAAATATGTTTCACCTTTTAGTATCTTTTTAATGACACTAATTTCATGCATTTTTCCATATGAAATATGCGAAAATTTTTCTAAAATGATATTAGACATAGCGTTAAATATTATATTTAATTTGACTGATTCTAATCCAATTTGAATTGTGATATTCCTCCAATGTACGTGAGTTTGTATAACTCATAGCTGATTTTAGGTAATCAGTTTCGGCTATAGACCATTCGCTTAAATTAAATTCAACTGTTTGTTTCTTTATTAAGCCTTCAGATGTTTTAAGTTTTCCTTCAAGTCCGTTTGCTGTGTTAATTTGGTTTTGAGCTTTTTTTGTGCTCATCCCAAATACTTCCTTGTTTACTTCTAGTTTTCCAGTCTTAACCTGGTTGTTGTATATTTTGTCAAAATGTTTTTTATTAATAGTCCTTCCAAATGTTAATAAAGTTTTAATCGGTCTGAAAAGTTTAAAGCCCCTGATATTGAAGTAAGATTTTCCATATGTAGTTTTTCCAGCACTTTCCATTGCTTTGTTGAACAAACTTCCAATCATTACATAATCAGCGTAAATAAGGGCTTTTTGAATATCACGATAGTTTCTAATTCCTCCATCGGCGACTATTTTACAATTATAATTGTTGTTAATTTTGATTTGGTAAGCTTCTTGTAAAAGTGAAAAAATACTATAGTGTATTCCAGTATTGCTGCTTGTGCTACAGCAGTTTCCAGTTCCGATTGACATTCTTGCATAATCAACTCCAGCCTTTGCATATTCTTCATATGTTTTTGGATTTGCAATGTTTCCTGTCATAATAACAACCTTATCACCGTAAATATCTTTAATTAATTTTACAGTTTTAATCAATTCTTCCATATGGCCATTAGCCATATCAATGCACACATACATTTTTTGATTATTTATAATGTCAGAAAACAATGTTCCAGCATAATGTTCATTATATTTAAGAAACAGGTCTTTTGTTTCTTGTAATGAAAACGCAACAAAAATGTTTTTCTCTTTTTGCATGAACATCAATCTTTGGTTCACGCTATACGTTCTAGGTATAATCGGATTTATGTGCGCGGCAACAAAATCACTATAATTTTCCATAGAAACAACAGAACTCATACATGATGCAAATATTGGCAGCATGTTTCTTGTGTCGTACGGATTACATTCGCTTCTACTTTTAATGTTAGTAACAACTTCAGGCACAATTGCAATATCATCGTAATGCAATTTAGTCTCAATATTTGACATTTTAATTATTGTTTAGTGATTATATAAAATTTTTAAGACAATCTATAGAAATTTTTCAATACATCTTTTTGCTTATCGGATAAATGCAACGGTAATATATGGTTAATCACAATAGCGTAATCCCCACGAATGCTTGGATTATTAACATTAGGCATACCCTTTCCTTTGAAAATGAATGATTGACCATGTTTTGTAAGTTCTGGGACATTTACAGTAACTTTTGTTCCGTCAACGCATTTAAATTCTTGAGTAAATCCAAGAAGGGCCTTGTTAAACGGAACCTCTTCATAGTGAATGACGTTCATTTGGTCTGGAAGTTCAAAATATGAATCTTTCTCTACATATACCGTAACAATTAAATTACCAGGCATTCCTTCACCTTCTGGCTCACATCCTAGGCCTTTAATCTCGAAAGACATTCCATTGGCAATTCCTTTTGGAATATGGATGGTTTCTGTAACAGTTTCGTGTTCCAACCCACTCCCATCGCAATGTTTGCATGGGTTTGTTATCACTTTCCCAGTTCCGTGGCAATGTGGACAAGGAGTGCTAATCAAAGAGAACGACCCAGGGCCAAGCTGTTTTGTTTGATTAACCATACCAGAGCCTCCACAAACAGTACACGTTGTGTTGTGTCCTTCTTCTGACCCAGTTCCATGACAGTGCGAACACTTTTTAGACCTTGGAATCTGAACTTTTTTGTCAACACCATTAAAAGCTTCTGATAGTGTAATGTTTACAACTGTTGAAACATTTCGTCCTCTATGCACTCTATTTCCCATTCCGCCTCCGAAAAACGAACCAAAGCCTCCTAAATCATCGAATCCGCCCATTTTTCTGAAAATATCCATTGGGTCAATGTTAAATCCGTCGCTAAAAAACATACCACCATTGTCATATTGGTTCCTTTTTTGTGGGTCTGAAAGGATTTCGTTTGCTTCAGCAATTTCCTTAAACTTCTCTTCAGCTTCTTTTTTTTCTTCTTCTGAAGCATTGGCCCATCTATCTGGGTGATACTTCATTGCAAGTTTTCTATACGCTTTTTTAATGTCATCTTCTGTTGCGTTTTTGTCAACGCCTAAAATAGCATAATAATCCTTTTGTTCTGTCATATTAATTTTATCTAAAGATTTTGCAGTAAATATACAAAAAAAATATGTTAAAGACAAACTATTTATGTAATAATACACAGTATGTTTCAGAACATTAAAAATAATCACACCAAAATATTAGATTCAAAATTATACAGTGGCCATTATTATGACTATATGTTGTATAAAGGAGAAACGTATACCCAATCATTAGGAGAAGTTAGCAGTATGGCGATTGCTGATTTTTCGACATTAAACATAGTTAACGGTATTTTATATTCAACAGTAACATGGAAAGATGCAGTGTGTTCAGACGTTGTAATGCGAGATATTGGCATGACTGGTATTGACAATGGTTACATAACATACGATAAGGATAGAATATCAAATAGAGATTTTTTAAATATATTTTTACACAGCGAAAAATCTATAGAGGATGGTGATGTAAGGCTGTTTATGACGCCAGTTACTGGTAACACGAAAATGTATTCATACCCAATGTATCTGGTTGAAGATGATAACGGCTCAAAATATATTTCATTTCGTGGCGGGTTTTATCAGGGATTTTTTAAGCTAGAGGGATTTAATTATCAAGTATTGCCAACGACTTTCAAAAATGATATAGTAATGCATTTTGAAATTAGGCCTAGAACAGATTATGATGAATATAACAACACTGTTAATTTAATACATCCAGAAAATAAAGGGATTTTCTTTTTTATTGGGACCAGGGCGGAAAATAAGTTTTGGCCGTTATATGAAGTATCTTCTGCGATAACATGTGAAAACAAATCGAGGAATAATTCGCTAGATGCTTATATGACTGATTGCGATGGAATTACTAGTGATTACTTTCAAATACAAAAACCAGTCACAAACATCACTAGATGGCTTGATTTTGAAAGTGCATGCACTAATTGTGATATTGATAGCGGAACAACCGATACCGATAGTGACATTATTAACGAAATATTAGAATCGCCGTTTGATAATGATTTTCTGAAAAGATATGATTTTATGCCAGAAAAGCCTTGTGGTTGCGAAAATTCTGATTCTGTTGGAAATAATAAGCCATATATATGCCAAAAAAGTGCCATAGAAAACTCATACATACAAGACGATGTTGTTATACCAGATTTTAAAACTATGACAGATTCAGAAGGTCATACGTTATCGTTACGTGGATATTATGAGCTATCTGAAAGCGATAATAAATACCTTATGTTCGATAGAACTAAAAATGGGTTTACAACACAAAATTGGGTAGAAGGAACTAAAGTTAAACTTACTGGGCGTAAACATTTTCCTGATGTCAATTATTTCTTGATAATGAATAGAACAGAAACTGGTTATACAACACAAGATATAGAAGAATATTTTCAACAAACTGGTACTGATTTTAATTTATATAAAGATATAAGAAACAATGTTTTTGCCCTTAGGATAACAGAATCTGGGGCAATAGGATATAGGTATGGAGTTTTAGATTGTTCAGAGGACAACAATAACAAATATAAAATTATTGAAGAATACTCTAAAGACGGAATGGTTAAGATGGACGAATGGAATTCAATAAATGTTAGATTCGCAATTTCAAACCCTATTATTAATAAATGTGACAATAGGCCAAAACGAATGAGGATAATGATATATGTAAACGGTTTTTTAAAATTGATAAGCAAAGAACTTGATTCATTATCTTTCAAAGGATTGGATGAAATTATTGAAAAACAAGAAGCTGTTCCATATAACATTTCTCTAGGCGGTGGTTCTATTGGTTTGCTTGAGACAATCACACCAGATTATTATCAAACATCAAAATATGTTTTACCAATCGAAAAAGATTTTTGCGGTACATTTATAGGAGATATACGTTCATTCGTTATATACGAAGGATTCATACCCTATTCATCAATAAAATACTATTTATCATAGTAAATAAGATTATCATACAATATTATATATATGGCAAAGGAAACTTTATTGTTACAATCATCAAACAACGATATACAGACCATTAACGGTGTCACATATTTTAAATTAACTCCAGGATTTTCTGGTGACACAACAAAAAATTGTGGTTTGACTGGAGACGAAGTTGATAAAAATTTTTATTTTTTAAGGGGATATGATATTGAATCAGTAGAACTTGATGAGCAAAACAATCTCGTTATAACAAGAATTGATAAAAATTATGAACCTATAGTTATTAATCTTGGAGGTGAAGACGGAAATCCAAGATTTGAACTCGATAGCGACACTGGTACTTTAATAGTCACTTATCCAGACGAAACAGAAGTAAAAGTTGAAGGGTTTCTTACTGATATATCAAATGCAACCGTTTTTACTGATGAAACACTGGTTGGCAACGGAAACCAATCAAACAAGCTTGGATTGTCCCCAGTAGAAAAAACTGGCACTTATTCACCAGTAGAAAGCTTTATTGATATTTCCGACGGTAACGATATGCCAGATGCAACTCAGTTTGGCGCTGGGTACAGAATATTGACAAAAGAAGCGACAAATATCTATGGATATAGATATCCATATAGCGCCCTTGAAATTATATCGTCTGAATTAAATAATTCTAATTCTGAATGGAGGATACCTACCAAAGAAGATTGGGATGATTTACTTAATGCTTTCGAGTGTGATGCAGATAGAAATCACAGTGGATTAACGGAAGGGTATTATGGACGTGTGGCTGGGATTGCGTTAAAAGCTTCTGATGAAGAAGGTGGATGGAAACCTAGCAGCCAAGAGGCGTGCGGTAACAATACATCTGGACTGTTTTTGTTACCAATTGGCGGGTCTGACGACGTGCATCATGCACAAAATAACGAATCAATGTTTGGGTATTATTGGACATCAAGCTCTGATAATGAAAATTCTATTTATATGAAAATATTTTCATATAATACAGGGCAAGTATATCAAGAAAAGACCCCTAATATTGATAATTATTGCCGTGGAGCAATAAGACTTGTTAAGGATTATCAATATAATTCGTTTAGTTCTGTTGAAAATATATTAGGTGGCAGTTATCCAGTAAAATTAGTCAATGGTATACACGATGACTATCCATATGCAAAATTATGGACAAATATAAATCTTTATTATACCAATGACGATTTAGTTGGGCTTGAAGAGGTACAATTAAGCGGATTAACATTTAGCGATAATTTGTTTTGCGTTTGTGAATGGAACGGCAAGACATGGATTAAAAAAGCCATGAATGAAGGCGACACTATTGTCATAAAGGATAACAACTACACAGAATATATGTTAAAAAACGGTGTTCTTGTTAGTTCTATAAACGATGTTAAGCAAAGTGTTAATGATGTTAAAACAAATGTAAATGATGTTAAAAATCGTGTAGATGATGTTGATGTCGAAATCAACGATATCATAGATGCTATAAATGAAATACAAAACTCTGTAGATATAACTAACGAAACCATCAACGAATTTAGCGGGTCAGTATACACACAAATAAACGATGGCATACTTGGTAGTGCATACACTTTAACCAGCTCTAGCGAAATGGTTCTTCGAAGAAAAAATAATAATAACGACATTAAATTGAAAATTTCTGATGACTTTTTCGATTTTGGTGTAATCACACATTAAATTTTTAATGAATTATGACTGATAAACGATTACAATTTCGTAGGGTCGATGGTGTATTCAATGGTCGTGATGCCGCCACACGGTATGTCTCAAATTTAACATCAGGCCAAACTTTTGACGGCTTGTATGGAGAACCAATTGTTGCTAAATATAAAGAAGACGGAAAAGACCATTTATTATTAGCTGTTGGCGTTGAAAGTGGAATGCCATATCACATAATCGACACCTATGGTTTAGAATTAGATATTAATAAGCTGCAACGAGATATAGCTGGATTAAATAGTGGGTCAAGCGCTAGCTATTCTGAAATTATGGAGTTAATTGGTGCCGAATCACGTAGGCTTGACGATAAGATAGACACAGTGAGTTCAGCATTAACCAAACATATTTCTGATAGTGAAACAGATAAGAAGTATGTAAAACGTATTACTTATGATAAAGATGGCCAGAAACTTATCGCTTCTTATGATGACAAAAATGAGGATGTGCCGTTGCGCGACCTTGTTGACATATATAGAGTAAACGATAATTCGAGGAATTATTTAAATATATCAAGCACAACAATCAACGATAGACATGTTAGTACTATAGAAGCAATTGTAAACGATAACAATGGACATAATAATACGCTAGCGACAACAAACTACGTTGTATCTGGCGTAAATAGAGCCATAAGTGAGCTTGAAAATAAACTGTACCAAAACACAGAAAGTCAGGGTTCGATAAAGAATATTATATTCGAGTCATTAGTTAATAAGCCAGTTGCAAATGCTGATACAGGACAAACCCTTATTCGTAGAATTAACATTGGTGATATGACTCAATATTTTGTGTCAAACGACGCCCATGACATGGTTATCGTTGCGAACGGTGCAACTCATGTACTTAGCACGTATATTGAAGACTTAGAAAGAAGAATTGCATACCTTGAAAGCGTTATTGGTACAACAACAGAACAAGTTGGGAACTTGACTAATATTATTAAAAACACAATTCAAAATTATATTATTGGAACTGAAAAAGAAATTGAAATACGTCCAAATAATGATAAATTACAAATTGGATTCCCAGATAACGCAATATTTGGTCCAAACCAAGATAATGATTAAACATAAGGCCGTTTTAAACGGCCTTTTTTGTTTGATAATAACTATTTATACATTAGTATAATAGTAATAATGAAAAAAATATTTAGATAATATATGAGTTTTTTATTGTTAGAATCAAAGCGTGATAATCTTTTGATTCCGTATATAACTTATCTTCACGAAAACGGAATTGACGTATCTTTGTCCGAATTTAAATCAGCAATATTAAAAAAATTATCCAATGAAGGCGGAATTAGAAATTTGTCACTTCGTTCGAATTATTATTTGGCTGGAGCGGCTAGATATTATTTCAATGGCGATTTAACTTTGAACAAACCAGTATCCTTATTAACTAATGAATATTGGAAAAATAATAGTATAGTACCAGACAATTGGAATGAAGAGGCTTGTTCGAAACTAAATGCGGTGATTTATTTATTGAGAAATTCGTATATTGATTCAGTTGGCACTAATTTTGAGCAACCAGAAGATTTCGGTAAACTTAGTTTTAAACAGCTTTTGAGAAAATATGGTAAAAAAATTGACAAAGAGCTTGGCGGTAAAAATAATTCTGAATCAGGGCTTAACACAGACGAACATGTTGGACGCAATTACACATTTGAGATAATGTATTCGCAGGCAGATTGCCAGAAATACGAAAGGCCTACTGCTCCTGGTTCGTGGTGTATTACTTACGGGCAAAATCATTATAACGGATATGTAAGACGTTTGGATATCCATTATGTCATTTTCAGACAGGATGGCTGGGAAAACATAGAACGGCCAAAAGACCCTCTATCCGAACCTGGCTTCACGCAAGAAAAACCGCATGATGCTTATGGGAACTCGTTGATAGCGATGTTACAAAGCAACACAAGTCCAGAGCCAGTTTTTATAACTTCAAGGTGGAATCATGGGTATGAGGTACGTTGTGAGGCCGACCATGCATACACAAAAGAAGAATTCCAGCAAATCACTGGTGTTACAGACGAAGACTTGAAGAGAATTTATGATATTTGGTATAGAACCAAATCGTTAAAAAATAAGAATACAAAGCCAAAACAAGAGTTACTTGAAATAGGTAGGGCTTTTAAATATGCCCAAATGCGAATAAATGCTGGAGAAAACCCAGAAACGGTCTTTGACGGCAATGAAGTGATAGTTTCAGGCAAAAACGGTAAATTGATTAAATCAATAGCTATCGTGTATCTTGATGTGCCTGGATATGGTAAGCAAAGAGCGCTATTTGATGGTGGAAAAATAATTTTTGAAACACTATTATTTACCAATTGTTCCCAAATATCCACAAATATTATTTTATTTAAAATCGACAGATATTGTTTATTTTATAACATTGACAAACATAAACTGACATCAATAGATGGTATCACAAAATTTAAATACACACTAAGCAATTATAGCCTAAGTAGACTTGACTCCTATAAATACATAATGGTTAAACAATCAACACATGATGTCGCTCTTTTAGATGCAAAAACATTTGAGCCATTAAGACTTCCGAATGGGGAATTCTGGTTTAATGATTTGTCGTGCCCATCATATTCTATGGAATATTATCAGGTTAATACCGAGTGTAAAGGTATTGGCGCACGAAAAGACGATTCGGTAATACAAATTATATATGACTCTTCTTCAAATGAAAGTTATTTCTTCAATATAGAAACAAAAAAATTTATAAAAACTCCAAGACCAGAACCTGGGTACGCTAAAAAGTATTTTCCAGCATACACGGATGATGAGTTATTTCCTAAATTAGATAGATATTCGTATTTAACGAACGGATTTTTTTCCGTGTCGTTTACCCCATCAACTATGTTACATGGAAGAATGGCATTGGAGATTTTTGACAGTGACGGAAATAATGTTGCGATTGGTGGTATCTATGACTTCAATAGATTTTATATAGCATATGATAGATTTATTGCAGTAGTGGATTATGATGATGCTTCAAACAAAATTATTTATGATTTAGAAAAAAAGAAGCCACTTACAATCTTTAACAATCTAACGATAGATTTTGGTAATCAATACCCATTAAGGGAAGTTGATGATAATAGATACCTAGCAATACGTCTTGAAAATTCACGTTATCTTGTATATGATATTGAAGAGGAAGGTTTTAGGTACAATCAAAATACTGATGGAACTAATATAGACGATTATATGTTTTCTAATATCGCTAGCATGAATGGTAGTCTTTGGGTTGGTCATGTAGGCGAGTATCATCCAATTGAAAACGCTTCAAAGGTAAACACTGACAGTAGTAATTATATAGATGTAAATGATGTTGAAAACATGGTTAACGAGTCAATACGGAGACTACTTAAAAAACTGATGATTTAATAAATTAAAAAAGCTGGCAAAAGCCAGTTTTTTTTTATTTGGAAGTTAAATTTTTTTTCTATATAATCATATCGATTAATAAAATAATGAATATGATAAAGTTTAAGATTTTTAAGTTTTTGCATAACATTAATTGGCAATTGTTTAATTTTTGCTTAGCTTGTTATATTTTACCGTTTTAATAAAAAAATATTAGTATTATGATTTACAACAGTTTTAAAGTTCATTTAGATGACCCGATTTATGGGGTAAACAAGAAGAAGAATGTGGTGTATTGTATTGCAAATGTAAGAGTTGATACGCCATATGTAAACAATGACGATGCTTACATCAATTTCTATTCAAAGGACGGGATTAAGGATAAGGCGGTTGGTGTCGCCAAATGCTCGCCTAATGATAACTTTGACATTGAAATTGGAAAAAGAATCGCTTATGCGAGAGCTGAAAACAATGCATATAAAATGGTTTCAGATTGGATTAACGAACCAATGAAACTTTTTAACCAAATGTCATTGGACATTGCAAGATTTCAACTAAAAGCTAAAAGATGTATTGACCATAATAAAGATTACATTGATGCGTTGACAAATCCAGAAAACCCAGATTATAATGAACTAAAGAGCAAACGTGACGAAAGAAAACTATAAGTCATTTCCATATAACATGTATTAAAAAATATACATGTTGAGTGGGTGTATATTTCAAAAGACCAGAAGCTTTCCGATTAAAAATAATAAAGGTAACACGAAAGTGTTACTTTTTTTTTTATTATTACATAGTATATAGTACTTATATAAAAAGTAATTTATGGTGTAATCAATCAATTGAACTATTTATTATAGTAATCAATTTTTTGGTTAAAAATAAATTCTATTATTATAGAAAACATGGGAAAAGTATTATTACACAAAAGAAGCTCTATAGTTACAAATGGGTCGGCTAAATTACCACAGCCAAATCAATTAGAGCATGGAGAATTGGCTATAAATTTTGCTAGTGGTGATGAGACTATATCGCTTAAAAATACTGTAAACGATATAGCGACATTTAAAACATATGAAAAAACTGTTTCTGGTGTCGCAGCGTCTGTTGAATACGACACTAATGAGAAAAAAATATTCTTTTACGATAAATTCAATAACAAACTTCCATCATCAATAAACGCATCATTGTTACCTTCTGGTCTTCCAGAAGTCACAACAGACAATAATGGAATGGTACTAAAGGTTGTAAATGGTGCTTGGCAAGTTGTTTCAGCTGTTACTGTTTATTCTGGAACTGGTGAACCAGAAAGCACACTTGGACATAATGGAGATATTTTTCTCAAAGTTTAAAATTATTTTAGCATGTCATATAGTGTAGCTTATATTAAGAACGGTGGATTATTCGCCGAAGTAATTGATGTATATAAAAAAAACAATGGTGTTTGGACTCTTATACAGCCAGTAGAATTTGAAACGTATATTGGGTCAAGTATTTCATTTTTTGGGGATTATGTTAATTCATTTGAAATCGGTTGTGCATCAAGTGTAACCGCTGAGACTTGTACGTGTATAGCAATATTAAACAACGTTGTTGCTGGAAGTAATGTTTATTGGGAAATAACTAATGGTAACAATTATGCTACAATAGATTCTGGTGGCACAATTTACATTGACCCAACAGCGAGCGGTTCACAAGTAACAGTACAAGCGACATATCAAGGGTTTGTTGCCGATAAAAATATTAATCTGACTTACCTATCTGGCGCCATCGCTGAAACAGAAACGGAAACGGAAACAAACGAAGACGGCACAACAACAACTACCACCACAACCACTACGACAAATCCAGATGGTTCATCTACATCGAACAGTACTACTGTTAATTATGATGAGTCAGGAAACACAACAAGTTCATCTGAAAGTACTGTAGTGATTACAGATAATGGAGATGGTTCAACATCAAGCAGCAGCACAACGATTAATTATGATGCCTCTGGAAATACAACTGGCTCTGTTGAAAATACAACAACAACTAATGACGATGGTTCATATAGCAGTTCTACTGTTAATTATGATGAGAGTGGAACTCCTACAACTGGACAAAACCAAAATGGTGATTCTGGAGGAACAATATCAACACAAGATGTTGCATATGATGGCAGTGGTAATACAGTTGTAACTGGTTATGATATAGACACATCTAATTCTTCTGGTGGTACAAAAACAATGAATGGTGATGGCGTTAACACAGAGTTTTATGCTTTTGATGTGACAAGAGGATTTGTACTTGATTTTAATTTTACAATTGATTTCACCCAACAACCAGCTGCGCAGGATGAAAACCACCATAATATACTTACGGCAAAAAGGGCCACACCAGAACCGTGGTATGGTTTTCAATTAAGACAGTCTAGTACAAACAAATACGTACAACTTGGAACCCAATTTTCTACTGGGTCTAACACAAATAAGACTGTAAACCCAATGTCGAGTACTGGCAATACAAATGAATATAATTTTAGAATATTATACAATCCTACAGTTGGTACAAATTCATTCATATGTAAAAACATGATGAATGGTAATAATGTCTTTACAAGTAACAGTAAATTTCCAGACATTGATGACTTGAAATATCTTAAAGTTACAATTGGATATGCCATGGATGCAAACGGTGACCCATTTAGATATTCAAATATTGATGTTAAGAACTTTTCAATAAAAAGACTTGAAAACTTATACGCTCCAGTTATTTCGTGTGATGGACACAATGTTTCAATTTCATGCGACACTAATGAAGCAGTTATCTATTATAGATTAAATCAAACTGGAAATTTTGTTGAATATGTATCACCGATTGCTATAAGCGAGAACACAATTGTTGAGGCATATGCAAGATATTATGAATGGGATAGTAGCACTGTGATTGAAAGTTGCGAATATGATGCTGGCGCTATTGTGAATGAACCATTAATATATTGTGACGGAACTGCTGTGACAATAACATGTGCAACAGAAGGTGCTACAATATATTATAGATTAAATCAAGAAGGAGAATATTCAGCATATACAGAATCATTTTCAATAACAGCTGATACTGTTGTGCAAGCGTATGCCGAACTTGGTGAATACACAAGCGAAATTGTAACGGAAACATGTGTTTACTCAGAGGTACATGATTATGCTTTGGATTATCTTACATTAAGAGTTAAAAGTGGTGGTACTATTTCGTGGAATTCTGTAGGCGGTGGTTCTGTTAAACCAATTCAATACAGTGTAAATGGAGGAAATTGGTCGATTTTATCTCCAGCACAAACAGGTGAATCAGCATCCATAATTGTTTCAGATGATGATGTTGTAAGAGTTAAAGGTTCTTATACATCATATGCCACAAGTAATACAAATTATATGGGATTTAGTGGCGGAACAGCAATATTTGATGTTGAGGGAAATATAATGAGCCTTGTTTATGGTGATAATTTTGTTGGAAATACTGCGCTTACTGGAAATTATAATTTCTGTTCAATGTTTAAGCAAACAAACGTTGTTTCAGCGGAAAACCTTGTTTTACCAGCAACAGAATTAACTCCGCACTGTTATCGTGCTTTATTTGCAAACAGCCCATCATTAGCTATGGCACCAGAGCTACCAGCAACAATACTGGCAGAAGGATGCTATCGTTATATATTCCAAGATGCTTCCATAACAACAGCACCTGACCTTCTAGCTTCAGTCTTAGTGTATGACTGCTATGAGGGAATGTTTGATGATTGTCATAATCTTAATTATATTAAATGTTTAGCAAAAGATATATCAGCTTCAGCAGCGACATTAGGTTGGACACAGGCTGTTGCTAGTTCTGGTACATTTGTTAAAGATGCTAATACTGATTGGTCTCGTGGAACTAGTGGCATTCCAACAAGATGGGTAGTTGTTGAAGAAGGTCTTAAGAAGCCATCAATAAGTTGCGATGGTCTTTCAATTACTTTGAATTGTTCAACAGAAGGGTCAAGTATTTATTATCGTTTAAACGAGAGTGGAGAATATGTCATATACACCACCTCAATACCTATTACAGCTGACACAATAGTTGAGGCATATTCAGTATTAAACGAGGAAACTAGCGATATTGTCACTGAAACATGTATCTATGACGATGGAATTGAAGAACCAGTTATCTATTGCGATGGTGAATACGTAACAATATCTTGTACAACTGGTGGTGCTTCAATATATTATAAGTTTGACCAAGAAACAACATATCTTCCATATGGCTCTGCAATAGTTATATCAGCAGATACTGTATGTTATTCTTATTCAGAAATAGACGGTAGGCAGAGTGAAATAGTTTCGGCATCATGTATTTATGATGAGAGCATTAAAGAACCTATTATTGAATGTGATGGTACAGCTGTAACAATAACTTGCCACACAATTGGTTCTGATATATACTATAGAATAAACGAGGAAGGAAATTATGGATTGTATAATAGCCCATTCCCAATTTCAGCCGATACAATAGTTGAAGCATACTCCACAAGAGATGAAGATACCAGTGACATTGTAAGTGCTATTTGTATATATAATAATGTTCATGATTATAGTAAGGATTATTTAACGCTTGTAGCACTTTCGGATGGAACAATTGGTTGGAATTCGATTGGAACTGGTTCTGCAAAAGTTATTCAATACAGTAAAAATAATGGCAATTGGACCACATTAACTGCAAGTAGCTCGACAACAATACCAGTTGTAACTGGAGATTCTGTCAGGTTTAAAGGAACAAATACTAGATATTGCGAAGGTGATAAAGCAAAATATTCAAGTTTTGGCTCAACTGAGGCTGGTGTTGGTGGAGGCACAGCGCAATTTAATGTTGAAGGAAATATAATGAGTCTTGTTTATGGTGATAATTTTGAAGGACAAAGCGCACTTACAAGCACTTACAATTTCTGTCAATTATTTAAATGTTCACACTGTGTATCTGCTGAAAATTTAATTTTACCAACTATGACATTGACCAACTATTGTTATCGTGCAATGTTCAGTAGATGTGGTGACTTAATTAAAGTTCCAGAACTTCCAGCAACAACACTGGCAACTGGTTGTTATTGGTATATGTTTGAACAATCTAGTTCATTTACCAATGCCCCAGAATTATTAGCACCGACATTGGTTAAAGAATGTTACGGACATATGTTTGAAGCCTGTACAAGCCTTAATTATATAAAATGTATGGCAATAAATGGGTTATCAACAAGTAAATGTAAGGAAAATTGGGTGAAAAATGTTGCGGCTTCAGGTTCTTTTGTTAAAGATAGTTCTGTCACAACAAATACTTGGACCATAGGAATGAACGGTATTCCAACAAATTGGCTTGTTTATGATGATGTTCCTATTGTAGCGCCAGTGGTTTCTTGTGATGGTTATAATAATGTAACAATAACTTGCGAAACATCAGGAGCAACGATATATTACAAGACTACACAGGTTAGGGGTGACAATTATATAGTATACACTGAACCGTTTGTAATCACTGAAGACACTATAGTTGAAACATATGCGGAACTTAATGGTCAATCAAGTAGGGTTGTTAGCCAAACATGCGAGTATATAAGTGATATTCCATTAGAATCATCAAATAGAAATTTAAGTAAATGGACTTATAATAATAATGAGATAATAACACCTTATTCTGTAAATAAGGATGATGGTCATAGCGCAAGTTATGCAAAAGGCACATTTAATTTTGAAACCAGTTTTGCACTTCGTGAAGCACAGCCAACTTACTTGTGGTTCCAACACGCAGACCAGTCTGCTACGATTTATGTTGACAACGTTTTAGTTGAAAAACACTGGGGTGGCTATGCCGCATTCTCTGTTGATATTTCAAATTATGTACACAGTGGAACAAACAGAGTAAAAGTTGCTCTTAAAAACAATGAAGGAAATTCACTTGCACCAGCAAGCGCTGATTTTAACTTCAACGCAACACTTGGTAATGTTAAACTGCTTACAAGCCCAGTACTTCCTGCAATGAATTATGGATATGATGGATTCCACGTAACTTCAGATGTTACAACATCTTCAGCAACTGTAAATGTTAGGACCAACATTCCTACTGGAGCAACTGTTACTTGTGAAATAGATGATGGAACATATCATTTTGGAACATCTGGAAATAGTATCGGGCAGGAAATGGTATTCACAGCAATAATACCAAATCCTCATCTATGGGACGGAAAGATTGACCCACATTTATATAACATAACACTTAATATATATCATGAAGGTGAGTTATATCATTCATATCAAAGACCTTATGGTTTAAGATTTTACGAGTATGTAATTAATGAAACGGTCAGCGGAAATAGTTATACTGGTTTCTTGTTAAATGGACATCCATACCTATTGCGTGGATGTTGTATGCATGATGATATTGCTGGAAAGGCAAATGCTTTGAATGATAATGATTATGCATTAACATTTGCAACAATACAAGAATTAGGGTGTAATTTCCTAAGACTTGCACACTATCCTCACCCGAAAGAGACATACGATTGGTGTGACAGACTTGGTATTATTGTTCAAACTGAGGGTCCGTGTGTAAATAAAATGCAATCAACCATGCCTTCTGATTATTATGAACACTTAAATACCCAGTATGACGATATGGTTAACCAGCACTATAATCACCCTTGTATTATGTTTTGGGGTTTAAGTAATGAAACAACAACTGATGACAAAGCATTTGCAAAAGAGAAAATTAATGGTTATATTGCACGAATCAGAGCATTAGACGCAGAACGTATGATTGGTTATGTAATGGCACAAGGACCAGGTACTGACCCAAGTGCATATTATAACAATCCTGATGCCGATTGGTTTGGATGTAATATATACGAGGGCTGGTATAGTAATCAAAATTCAAATAATCCTTCAACTGCATTAAATACCCGTGTCAAAAATGTAATAACAAACAAAGGAAAAGCTCTTGCATATTCTGAATATGGTTGTGGTGGTACTCAAAGCTGTCACTCAGATGATTTTATGACAACAACAACGAGAGGTAATTATGAAAGACATGATATTGAGTATATGATGTGGCTACATGAAGGACATATAGCGGCAATCAAAAATTACCCGCAATTACTGTTTACTTCACAATGGCAACTGTTTGATATTGCAGTATCTAATAGGAATGAAGGTTATACTGTTTGTTTGGACGGCGAAAATACAAGTATAAACGATGAACTTAGAAGATTGAACGATAAGGGATTAGTTGAACGTGACCATGTTACAAAGAAAGACCCGTTCTATCTGTATAAAGCAGAATGGAGTGATGAAAACTTTGTTCACATTTGTGGTAAAGACTATACCAAAAAAACAGACAGGGTTATAAAATGCTATACTAATGATGGTTCTGCATTAAGCTTATATGTAAACGGAAATTTTGTTGAGCAAGTTACAGTAACCGACCATATAGCATTATTCACTTCAAGTAGCTATAATAGTGGAGATGTAATAAGAGTTGATGGTACTAAAACAAGTGACACTTTTACGTTTGAATAATATTTGAAAAATAAAATAATTTTTAGTATAATAGTCATGAGATAAATAATTTTCATGGCTATTATTGTATATAACAGAAAGGACGAAGATTTTTCAATGCACCCTAATAACTATCCAATTTATAGGGGCGGAAGTATATTAGGCAACCCATACACAGATAAACCGTTGAAAGGAACGTTGGCTATTTATCATGTAAGGACAAAGGATGAAGCTATTGAGAGGTATGATTCTTATTTCGATTTACAATATACAACAAATTATAAATTTAAGGCTGTTATTGATGAGATTTATGAAAAATACAAGAATGGCGAAGATGTATATTTGGAGTGTTATTGTGGCGTTGGCGATGGTGTTAAAAAAAATTGTCACGGAGAAATTATAGCTGAAAAATTGCAAAAAAGACTAATTAAAGAAAAAATGATAAAACTTAAAGCTAAAAAAGAAAAATAATTTCATTAAATTTTATAATTTTGAATAAATTTTCTAAGTATTACGATTTACCAGAAATACAACGTGTTCGTGACTTGATAAATGACCAATACGCAAGTAAAATTCTTTTTATAGAAGATAGTCATGAATATTTTATTGATGGTGAGCAATATACAAGTGTGTCAGAAGTTACACACAGATATAAGCCAGTAACTAGTGAACAAATGGCAGAAAATTGTGTGGCAAGATGGCAGTCAGAGCAAGATATGTCCTATAAGTATTATGGTATGACTAAAGATGAAATTCTTGCTAAGTGGAAAGTAAAATCTGATGCAGCTTGTGAATTTGGGACAAATGTACACGCGTTTGGTGAAAGTATGTTCTATTTTATGACTGGACAGCCAGATAAAATTTTACCAGAATGCAAATCAAAGTTCACCAAAACTGGCCCAAAACCAACAAACGCCCATGAAGAAGCCGTTGTTAAATTTTGGAATGATTTACCAGAAAATTACGTACCCGTACTAGCTGAAACTAGGGTTTTCAATAGAAACGGGGCTAAATATTGTGGTACATTTGATTTATTATTGTATTATGTTAATGAAATGGACCACTCCAAAAACGGTTTAATTATTGAGGATTACAAAACAAATGAAGAACTGTATAAAAACATTAAAAATCAGAAGTTGTTATGGCCATTTAACGATTTGTTAGACCAAAACGCTTCGTATTATACATTACAATTATCTGCGTATCAAATTCCATTGGAAAATCTTGGTTTAAAAACAGTTGCCAGAAGACTTATTTGGTTAAAGCCAGATGGGATGTATGAACACATAAAAATTCCTAGTCTTACAGATAGAATGAGAAAAGCGCTTAGAATACCTTCAGCAAATGAAATAATAACAAATAAAATTTTATAATTATGGAAGATAAAATGTATGAAATAGTTAAAGATATTCCGCTAACTGGCGGTTCATCCATTAAAAAAGGCACATCAATCTATAATATTCATGGTGTGTATTATATGGACGGAGGAATGTTGCCAGAATCTTATCAAGAAGATTTTGCTAATTTGATTGCAAAAGAATCAAAAACAGGATGGAAGTATATTGTTCCTATTAAACACACAGAGGCGTTTAAGTAGAGCTAAACAGCTTTCTAGCTCTTTGAGCCCATGTAAACCTTTCCCTGATATGGTTTGTATCTTTATCCCAATATAGTTGGTCATATGGGATATTTCTCCAATCTGAACCAGCTTCATAGTAACATACTGCATACCAAGTTAGTTCAAGCAGCCCAGCACCTTTTTGTGATTGTTTATGCAATACACATGGAACCACATTATAATGGAAATCACGGCCATTTGATGGTGAAGTATATTTGTTTTTTAATTCAAAAATAGCAAAATCAGTTTGGTATACAATATCCCTGAATTTGGTTTTGTCTGAATTACAAATCTTTTCAAATAAATATTGTTGTCTTCCATCGCCAACAGTCCATTGTGCTAAACCAAAATCATGGTATTGTTGATTATTTGAATATGATGTTGGATTCCAATGGGACTCACGTCCAAAACACCCAGCCATAGCACATGCCTCATTAAGACTCAGTCCAGCTTCATTTCTTAACCTGTTAACGACATAAATAGCGTTTGCATCTCTATCTGATTCTGAAATACTTACATTATATGGCTTATAAAAATCAGCCCCAGAACCTGGTTTTCCGTTATTATTTGCTGGTGGAGAAGCTAATGTTGGTGTTGATGATATTGGAACATATTCTTGTTCACAATAGTAAAGTGCTGAGCTTCCTGATGGGGTAAATACTTTATATGCCCATTTATTACATGGCTCGCCGTCATAAACAAATGCACTATTATATACTTTGCTTGATGGAAATGAAGAGCCTCTGTTTCTGTCGCCGCCAACATAAAATTGAGCATGTCCGTATCTATAATAAGATTTTTCAGGATTACCTTCCTCACCTTTATAACAAACTACGCTGCCAGGGGGGAACGTTGAATTATGTATAGATGTCTTCAGTGTGTATTTTGACAAATTAGTCTGATTTATACTTAGGTTGTAACCCATGTTTTGTATTTTATTATAAAATTCCTGTGTGCCCATATTTCCGTTATTACCCCATTCCGATTTCATTTCACCTTTCATGAAATAATAAGCCATATTTGCCGTGTATTGAGCACACCAACCTAACACTGGTTTGTGTTCTGCATAAACGGCGTCTCTTGCGGCTTTAGCCCTTGCTTCGTCTGTTGCTGTTGACATTTTTTATTTTTTTCATAAATAGATTCATTATTATTTGTTTTTTTAAAAATATAGTTGTAACATTACAACACGAACTTATAGAAATTATAAACTTAATTTATTAATAAAAAAATTTGAATTATGGCAGATATTTGTGATGTAATTTTAACTGGCCGTATTGGTAAAGATGGCGCCGAATTGAAACAAACAGTAACAGGAAAACCCTATTTGAGATTTAGTCTCGCTAACAATCTTTATACCAATGGGCAAGAAAAAACACAATGGTTCGATGTGAAGGTTTTTGACCAATTCACCATTGATAATCTTGGTAAAATTTTGACAAAAGGAACACCTGTTTATGTGTGCGGGTCTCTTGTGTGCGAGCCAAATGTTGACAAAAACGGTAGAATTTGGCAAAATTATTATGTTACTGCAATCAGAGTTTCTATTTTGAACACTGGAAGAAAGGATAAAGACGAAATTGTTAATATGTCTAGCGGGGTTTCTGTGACAACAAAAGACACATTCCAGCCAGTAGAACAAACGGTAACTCCAGCGCCAAAGGTGGTTCCAACTGAGGATGCTGTCGTTATGTCTACAGGTTCTTTCGATGACGATATTCCGTTTTAATATAAATAGTGAAAGATTCTTCCTAAATTGCCAACCTTTATGGTTGGCTTTTTGATTATTTTTTATTGACTATATATAATAATATTAATATTTGTTTTTTATTAGTAAAAAACGTATAATAAATAAAAAGTTTTATTATGATTAGATTAAAAACAAAACATGAATTCGAAAAATTCATTCAAGACAACGATGTCTGTTGTGTAAAATTTGGAGCCGAATGGTGTGGCCCTTGTAAAGTCTTAAGCAAGACAATAGAAAATGCTGAAAAAAATGGTTTAAATTATCCAATTGCAGAATGCGATATTGATGACGAAGAAATTTTTGAATTAGGCTCTGAGTTTGGCGTTAAAAACATACCATTTATATGTATTTTTAAGGGCGGAGAGCTTAAAGATATGAATGTTGGCTCTATTTCAATGGACACACTTAATAATAAAGTTAATTCGCTTGAATAATGGTTTGGGTTATCGGAATTATTAAATTTATTTGTGGAGCAATTGGTGTATTTTCATTTTTATTGTTTGTACTTGTTTGCATTGCCACAGTTGTTTATCCTCAATTTGAAATTGAGAATGGTAATGAGGTGAAAGGAAAAGGAGAAAATGCAAAATATGTTTTGGCAATAATCTGTGCGGTTGCATTTGGTTTATTAATAGCGCTGGCGTAATGATAGATAATTCATGGATGCGTGAAACAATACCCTATTTACCCAATGGAAATTGGATATATAGGGTTGTTTGTTTTTTTCTTGGAAAAAGAAAAAAAAAGCTTTCTTATCAAGAAATGTATTTATTATTAAAAGAGCTAAATAAAAATAAATTTAGCGATGAAGTATGCAAACAAAAAGTAATGGAAAAAATAATTGACATTTATAAATATTTTCATAATAATAAAATACCAAACGTATAAGGTATATGATGAACAAAGAAGATTATCAACATTTTGTGTGTGTTGTTGCTGGAGATGACCCAGAAAGTTTATTAACTCAGTATGATAAAACAATTAAGGTTGAGCCTTATATAGTTTATCATTATAATGATGCAGCTAAACTTAAAAAAGCGTATTTAGATTCGTATAAAGAATCTAAAAATGCTAAAATAAGCGAAGATGTTAAACAAGTAATAGATTTGACAATCCAAGAAATAGAAAACATGGATGCTGATGTTTTTTATTACGAGCTAACAAAAGACTATGACATAGATAATAATACTGGTGACGCTATTAGCAATGCAAATCCTAATGGAAAGTTCTCGTATAGTAGAATAGGTAAAGTTTTTAGTGTTCCGTTTTTGACTAAAGACGGACAAGAAACGTTTCAGACAGTTAAATCTAATATTAATTGGGATGTTATGCACGGAGGAAATACTGAGATTTACAAAAGGGCTTGGGAAATGGTTATGGAAAATTCAGAGCCAGTGAATGAAAATGAACGCCATATTTTTGAAAATATGAAAGACAAAAAATCATATTTTGAAAAATTTGAAACAAAAGAAAACTACATAACAAGTAACACCGCATTTTGGGGATATGCATTTTTATCTGAAGACCTTGGATGGGTGGATGCTGATGATGTTCCAGACCAATTTGTGTGGATGTCAATGTTTTATGACACTTTTATAAAAAATCTTCCAGATAATACATTATTATCAATATACGAATGTGTTAAATAGTTAAGTAACAAATAATTAATGACATGAAAAAAATATTTACAGTTTTACTATTGTTTATTTTTGTTTTAACCTCTTGTGTTGAAACAAAATATGTAATAGCTTACGATGATACTTATTTAACAACAGAAGATTATTCGTGTCCAGTTGTAGTATCTTCGGCTCCAATATACATATTTAGTCCAAATCTATTTACGCCTTATACGTATGTTTATAGACCGTATTTTGGGCTTACATATAACATATCATTTGGGTATTACACAAACAATTGGTATTGGTACAATCCTTATTATCACCCATTTTATATGCCATATAGAAATCCTTATTGGTATTATGGGTATTATGACCACAATCATCACCACCATCCTTATCATCACGGCAATCACCCTTTATGGCGTCATAACAATAACGGATGCGGAGGTGGTCATGTTCACGGAAGCCCAACGCATCATAACACAACTTTAGGACATAGGTCTAATGTTGGCCCCAGTGTCGGTAACTATTCGCGAATAAACAATTCTAATGTTAATCAATCAAGTAAAACCACAACTGCCAGACAGCCTATAACAATAGAAAGACAAACAGTGAAACAGCCACAAACAGCATGGCAAAGGCCTTCAAATACCGTTCCTAATAATGCAGTTAAACGGCCATCTCCTAATATTAGGACTGTTCCGCAACAGGCGCAAAGACAAGTAAATCAACAATCGAGGCAACCGACTAATAACACATATAGAACTAACAGGCCTGCATATAGGCCACCATCAGGTGCTAATAGCAGAATAAATAGTCCATCAACGATTCGCACAACACATCAACAAGTGCAAACAAGGGCGAGAACTACTTCACCAATGCAACGTAATTCGTCTCCGCCACGCGTAACAAGACGATAAAATAAATAATAAAAAACTATATTATGGAAAAATTTGAGTGTTTTAATAAAATAAATTGGTGCGGATACCAATGGATTATGAGGCCACCATGGGGTGACAATCATCCAATGGAAGAACATTCATGGTACGATGAGGGTTGTACTGAAATAGATGAAAATAATAATTTAATATTGCATATTCGCCATAACCCAAAGGAATGTGATGTACCTGGAAGAGAAAAACTATTAAAAGAATTTGGTAAGGGTTTTGTAAGAACAGTTGATGAATTCAAATACGGTACATTTGAATGGGAAATGAAACTCCCACAAGGAAGGTATTTATGGCCAGCATTATGGATGGCTTCGGATTATTCTTGGCCACCAGAAATAGATTGTATGGAAGGCTGGTCTAAAAATACAACTGATTATGTAAAAAGACTATTATGGCGAGATATTCATCCAACAATGCATTGGTCAAAAGGGTGCAATGCAAATGACGAACATTTACAGGAATGTAAATATAACATATTAAGATGGTGGGTAAAGCGCAATAAATTTGTGCATTATAAGGTTGTGTGGACACCAAATTATATAGATGTTTTTTATGATGGGCATAAAGTTAAAAGGTTTACAGATAAAGGTATGTTAGAACACATGAATAGGCCAGAAATAAAAATGCACGCAATTATGTCAACTTCGTTTAATGACCCATTTATATATTTTTATGACGAATATGTGTCAATAAACAAACCAATGATTATTAAAAATTTTAAATATACTCCTCTGAAATAAAAACATTAATTTTAAGTAAATGTCAACATTAAGCGCTTGTTTAATTGTAAAAAATGAAAGTGAAGTAATTGGAAGATGTCTTGATTCGTTATATGATGCCGTCGATGAGATAATTATTTATGATACTGGGTCTAATGACGGTACTCAGGATATATGTAAATCATATAGTAAAGTTAAATTGATTCAAGGGTATTGGAATATGGATTTCGCTAGAGCAAGAAATGAATCGTTTAAACACGCAACTTCCGACTATTTGATGTGGGCCGATGCCGATGATGTGCTGGAAGATTTTACAGTAGATTGGATTAAAAAGGCAAAAGAAAACGATTTTGATGGATATGACAACATAATGATGAATTATGTATATTCAACCGATGAAAGTGGAAATCCGTTGAGATATTCGTTTAGAGAACGTATAGTAAAAGCGTCAAACAATCCTAAATGGGTTGGAGAAATACACGAAGTAATAATTACAAATGGGAACATATTATATGTGCCAATTGATAAAGCAAGATTCTTACATAAACCACATGCTAAGCCGAACCCGAAAAGAAATTTTGAAATTTTTCAAAACATGGAAAAAAAGAATCACGGAAAATTATCTACCAGGGATTGGTTTTATTATGCTAGAGAAACAGAAACGCATGACACAATAGAAAATGCCATAAAAAGGTATAAAAAAGCCATAGAACGAGATGATATGTGGAACATAGACAGACTAAACGCCTATATTTCATTAAGTAAAATATATGAAACTAGAAATAAAAGAAAGGCATATGAATATGCTATTATGGCCGCGCCTTTAACTTCAACTCCTAGGGCAGATGTTTGTTGTCGTATAGGAGATTTATATTTGTCGGATAAAAATTATAAAATGGCTAAAATATGGTACGATTTGGCATTAGATAACGAACCAGAAAAGACGGAAAACACTTTTTTTGATAGACAATATGCAACAACGTATCCAATGCTGCAACTGTGCGTTGTTGAATATTGGTTAGGAAACGTTGAAAAGTCTATTGAATATAATGAAAAATATGGTAAAATAAAGCCAGAGTCTTCAGCTTATTTATACAATAAAGAATTTTTTAGTAAGTTAAACAACCAATAAATTAGTTGATTATATATAATTGGTCCGTTTTCTTACTAGTTCTATAAACTTGCAGAACATATGGTCGAATCTCTCAGATTCGTCCATTTTTATTTTTAATCAGTTTGTTTTTTTAATAATATTTTAGTATAATAATATATAATAATATATTATATTATGGATATTAAAGATATTAAGGCTATAATCAACGAAGTACACGAATCTCTTTATGATTGGTGTGTGTCAGAATCAAAGTACAACATGGCATTTTCTGATTTAATGAGAGCTGGTAATCATGTTCTTAGTGAAATAAACAACAAAATAGATAATTTTTCTAAAATACAAGAAGCTAAATGACAGAAAACGAAAGAAAAAACCTTATTATTATGATGAAGCAACTTGAATCACATGGGTTATTATATGATTTTATAGCTTCATTAACAAATGGAAAACATGAAACAAAATTAGGAAATGAACTGTTTAAAAAAACAGTACAAGATTATCTTGATTGTGTCAATGAATTGGAATTAATTGGGCAAAAAGGAGTTACTATAAAAAAAATGCTCATAAATGCAATTAATGATGATGATAACAAAGATAATAATGACAAATAAAACGCTATTAAATGCCAAAAGAAAAAAAAATTAAAGGTATTATATTAGCTGGTGGAAGTGGAACAAGATTATATCCTTGCACAAAACCAATATCCAAACAGCTATTGCCAGTTTACAATAAGCCAATGATTTATTACCCGTTATCAGTGATGATGATGGCAGAAATTACAGATATTTTAGTTATAACTTCACCTAATGATAGGAAATCATTTGAAATATTATTAGGCGATGGCTCACAATTTGGAATTAGAATATCATATGCTGAACAAAAAAAGCCTGAAGGAATTGCGCAAGCGTTTTTGATAGCTGAGCAATGTGGGTTTGCCGATGGTAGTGAATCATTGGCGTTAATTCTTGGAGATAATATATTTCATGGCGATGAATTGTTATATTATTTAAGTGATGCAAAATATAACATTTTAGATTGTAGTTACAGTGAATTTAAATGTGCTACAATTTTTGGTTATGAAGTCAATGACCCATCAAGATACGGTGTGGCTGAAGTAGATGAAAACGGTAAATGTATTTCTATTGAAGAAAAACCTAAGAACCCTAAATCAAATTATGCCGTTGTTGGCCTATATTTCTACCCAGAAGACGTTATTAGTAAGGTAAAGACTCTTACACCATCAAAACGAAATGAGCTCGAAATAACTGACCTAAACAAGCTTTATTTAGACGAGGATAGGCTAGAGCTAATGATTCTACCAAAAGGAACCGCTTGGTTTGATTCTGGCACGTTTGATTCGTTACTGGAGGCATCTAACTATGTTTCGGCCATAGAAAACCATCAACATATACCAGTATCTGATTTAAAACATATAGCAGAAGAGAAAGAATGGATTTGAAACAGTTCTATTAATCATAATTGGGCGAATTGCTAATTTCTTAGTTATTCGCCCTTTATTTTTATGTTATTCTTGATAAAATCAAGTAAAATAACTATTTATTACATATAAATGTTTTTAAATTATGAATTTTAATATTGATAAAAATGATATATCATTATTGGTCGAAGAGGCCATAAGCAGAATATTATCGGAAATTAACACTACTGATAATATTCCAGACGTATTATACCATTTTACAACTAAAACCAGTGCGCGTAATATTATATTATATAATTTTATTTCATTATCAAGCCCTACTAAAAAATCTGCAACTGATTCAAAAATTAATAATTCATTTGGCTATTATAACCACTTATCATTTACGACTGATGGAAATATTTTAACAAGTCCATATCCAAATCAAGACACTGGCAAAAAAGAATCTGTGAGTGTCAGATTTTCGGTTATGACAGAACAGTTAAAACGGCATAAATTCATTCTTAAACACATTAGATATTCAGACTTTAAAGCGGACCAAATAATATCATATTTAAATGCTGGTAATAAACCAAACAAACCATCATTTCAAAACATGGTAAAATATTTTATTGATAGAGGTGTAAAACCAGATTATGAAAATCTAAACAACTTCAAGCAAGATTTATATAATAAGGCTAAAGAACTCGACCAAAAAGAAGTGAGAATTGTTAGTAATAGAACTAGTATACAAAATTTTTCTAAATATGTAATTAATGTTGATTTTTTACTGGATGATATTAATGGAAATGATGTTATTAAAAGCTTAAATTGGCCTCAGATTAGACGAGAATGGGGTACTAAAATACGATTTTTTACAAACAAACAAGATTTTGACAATAGAACTAATTTTACAACACTAGAAAATTATGAGCAAACTGATGATTGGCAGCTTGATGATGATGATGATGATATAGTATTAACAGAAACTACGCTATCAGCATTGGCTACAATTTTCTATTGTATATCATATACAAGTGACGGCATAGACGCAATAAAAAAAAGGGCAAATGAATATTTGTCAAAAACATGTTTTAGAAATGTATACTGTTCAATAGATTATGATGATGGTTATTCTTCAGAGCACGAAACAAATTTGAAATATGAGATATTAAAGGCTATAGAGGAAAAAAATACCATATATTCAAACGGAAATAAGTTATATTATGATGCAAAAACAGCATTTAATAGAATAGCTGAATATTTAGCAAAATATCGTTTTATTCTTCTCGATGTTACTGATATGTATATAAGATGGCTAAAACGCTATAACAAGTCTGTAAATGATAAGATTAGAAAAATAAAAAACGATTTAAATAATGTAAGATTAAACAATTATGAAGATTTATTGAAATTCTCAAAAAAATATACGTTTGTAGTTAAAAAACTTTTTAGTACAAAACTTGGTTTTTCAAAAGCTAAAGCTTTTATGCAAAGTTTTGATTTATTAGAGGCAAGAAACAAATTAACATTATTTGACTTATTTAAAGAATTATTCTCTATTATACCTGTTAGCGAATTTAAAAAATATATTCTAGACACTTATGCAAATAACATTTATCATATTAATGAATTAATTAATTTTAAATCAAGTGTTGTTAAATATAGAAATAATATTTTAACCCAAATACAAACTGGACAAGGTAGGAATAATTTCGGCGATTTAGCCATACTTTACAATAATGCGGATACTGCAAACAGAGAAAATAATTTATAATAAAAGCTCGGATAAGTTCCGAGTTTTTTTTTTTACAAGTGATGTATGTTATAACTAAAGTAAGTGTTAATTAAATAAATTTAAATAAATAATTAACTTATTAACTATAATAAATTTTAATTTAAATATATTATAATATTATAATACTAATACTAACATATACTTTAGTTATAACATTTTTTGGCTAGTTTTCATCGTTTGTTTCAATTTTTCTTTTCACAACAAGAGTTCCTGTTTTAATTTTTGAAAAATAAGAACGTATTTTGTTTAGATTAAACGAACTTTGGACTAGTATATTACCTTTTCTTTTTCCGACAAGTATACATCCTAACGAATGATTTTCAGTTACTCCTCCGTGAATTAAAATTCCAGAGAAAAATGGTACATTTTTAACCCACGGATAGTAGTTATTATGTTTTTGCCATAATTCATATTTGATTGGATATGTGCCCAATGGTATTGCGGTTTTTCCATATACCTTTTTTTTCTTGCCAGTTTCGATATCGTTAAGATAATCCTCCAAATGTCTGTCAGTATCTTCAAGAGTATCACAAACATATTCATCATTGATATAAAGTCTTCCAAAACACCTTAGCGGTTGTTCTTCATATCTTACAAGCATCATATTAACTGTATCCATATAAATTTAAATTTGTGAAAATCAATTATTTGTCATAATTAAATAGTTTATTTTTACCCATTATTTGTTTTTTTATAATGTTTTTTGTAATATAAAAGAAAATAAACAAGTTACGATTAAAAAACATGAACGAGTTTGAAATAGGTGACAATGTATCTTTTACTTTTGAAGGTAAGACACAGATTGGTACAATAATAGACAGCGGCTCTAACGGCTTATTTAAAGTTTCATTTGCTATTGGTGAAAGTGGACTCAGCCTCACAATGTCGATTCATTACACCAAATTAACAAAAATCTAGTAATAAAATTTGTTATTTTCAAAATAAATTTATAACATTAACAAAAATAATTAATAATTAATTTAACTTTAAAAAATTATGAACGATAAGAAAAACACATTGAAACAGACATTTCAAGATTTGAAGAACAGTGTTGAGTCCGCTGAAACGAGATTGACTCAATTTGTGGAAAAAGATAACAAGACGGCTGGAACCGATGTTAGAAAGGCCATGCAGGATGTTAAGCAGCACGCGCAGTTGATTCGTGAGCTTGTTCAAGAAATCAAGAATGCATAACAAGAGAACAAAATATTACTGTTAAATTGGGGCTGAAGTATAGCCCCAATTTTGTAATTAATCTGTTGAACTTTTAATAAAATTTTATGAAATCAATTAAAAAAATTTTTAGTGTTATCGTAATTACGTTAATTGTTCTTTCGTCTTTTGGACAGAGTAAAGAAACATTAAAAGATACATTGAATGGCGAAGCCACTTCGTATATGTCATTAAGTAGTTCAGAAAACTGTATTTACTTTTCAAGCATGGATTGGTTTAATGTTGTTGATTGTTATGACGAAAACGGAAAACAAATGTTTCATAGTAACGTAAAAAACGACGCAAAAAAACAAATTTCACAATTCATCGTTATGGATTATAGTTCTTTTGACGATGGAGAATATACTATTGTTTTGAAATTCCATAGCGCAAAGATGTTTGCAACTTTCAGGGTGTTCGATAATGGCTCATGCGTATTGTTATACAATAACAATTAAAATAAAAAAAATGAACGAATATATATACTCAAATAATTACAATGAAGAAAACGAAATTAAAAATTATTATGAAATCCTTTTGTTTCCAGTAATTTTAATATTATTTATTGTTTCAATATCAATTAATGTTTTTGCCTTTATTAACAATAAAAATAAAATGAACGAAGTTAAGTCGTATTATGAGCAAAGAATTGCTACAATATCAGATTCGCTCATAAATGAATTTAATTTTGTAAACACACAATTAGAACTTAAAACGATACACGAAGTATATGGTAAAATTGCCATGTCTAAAGAAAAATTAGATAACCCAAGTGTTGATGAAGTATGGGACTTTATAATTACGTTAAACACTTGGTATCCAGAATATATTATGGCCCAAGCAATTGTTGAAAGCAGTTGTGGTGAACTAATGCCGAGTAATAGTAATAATATGTTCGGCATGATGGTCCCAAAATTACGTGAATCTGTGGCTATAAATAAAGAATCTGAAGACACATATGCTAAATATAGAAACTGGAAAGAAAGTGTTATTGACAGAGTATTATGGGAATTAAACGTGTTTAACTATATAAAACCTACAGAGGAAGAATACCTCGAAAAGATAGAAAAATATGCTACAAGCGAAACTTATTTAAACGCCATAAATTCTGTCGCGAAACGTTATAAAAAATAAATAAAAAAAATATGGATAATAAAAACATAGCTGAAATTCTTAAAAACGCTCCAAAAGGTATTTTATTGTATTCACCTGTTTTTGGTTATGTAAACTTAGTTGGCGTAACAGATAAAGTCGGTGCGCGTGATAAAATTATTGCCAATATCCATTTTGGAAAAAGCGGCAACGTGGAATTTGATTCATTCGGAAGATACAGGGTTGATGGTGAGTGCATGCTTTTTCCTAGCAAATTCCATAAAACCTGGGACGACTGGCAAGAAAGTTTGCTTTCTTCTGGTGATTTTATCACCAATATAGATGGTTATAAAGAAACATTCGTATTATATAAGGTTTTTGGCCGTGATACATGTGAGGCTTACGATTCAAACGGTTCAAACACTATAATTTCAAAAGTTGAATATAGATGGGCCACAGATGAAGAGAAAAACGGATTTCTTGCTGAACTTGATAGAAACGGATTGATGTGGAATCAGTTCACAAATGAAATGGAAAATAAACCAGAACCAAAACCTAAATTCAAGCCTGGCGATATGGTTAGAATTAAGGAAAGAAAATACCCAGAAGAAAATTATTATTCTCATTACATTGACAAGATGCTTTATTTTGCTGGCGGAATATACAAGGTTGTAAGAGTTGGAAAGCAATCTTTCGTAAGAGATAAAAATCTTATTGACGATGATGGATTCGTGTATAAACTTAATGGTTTAGATTGGTGTTTCGTTAGTTCTATGTTAGAACCTGTTATAGAACAGGACATATCTCGCATAGATAAAGAACCGTATTTACAATCTGGTAGATATTACATGTGTTACGAGGATTTTTACGTAAATCCAGAACACCAAGACTCATTTTTCAAATGCGGTGAAATTTGCCATAGTGACGAAGACAACACAGTGAAAAACCACAATGGATGCATGTTTATTGACGGTCATGACGGAAATGCGGAAGTTTATTTCCATAAAATAGACACATCAAACAAGGAGTTGACAAAAGTGAAACAGTACGCATACGAGAGATGGAATAAACTCTGGCAAATAATTCCAGACGCAGATAAACAAGGCATGACAAAAAATGACCTGAATAACCTAGGAAGGTTCATGGAAATCGAAAAACTTAATGATTTTTTGGAAAAATTGTAAAATTATGGCAAAAGAAAAACACATTGTATATGTTAGAAAAGTTGGGGACCATATTGATGATAATGCGTTTGGTGGACATTATGTAACAAAAGAGTCTCAAGCTCGTATGATACAAGAAATAAAGGAAGGATGGAAACGAACTATTAAATGCCCAAAGCAGCTTGTTTCAAAGTGTATATTGGCTGATGATAACATTCCTTATCCACATATGGTATATAGTATTGAAGACAATCCGTATTTTGGTTGGAGTGAAAAACAATTAAAAATTGTTAAAAGATAAACTTTATATGCTAACAATAATGTGTATGTTAGGAAACTATTGGTCGAAACATTATTTCAATTTTACTGAAAATGATGTTTGGAATTACGGTTTGTTAGGCGTATTTTTCGCAAGAATATTTGGAATAAATTGGTTAGAGTGAATTATATTTTATGAAAGAAGAAATTATAAAACTTGCATGGGAGATTTACAAAAAAACGCTGTCATATGAACTGGACAGCCTTCAAGTGAACGATGACGGAACGACAACACACCTGCATTCAGACAAGTTTCTAGACAAACACCCAGAAAGAAGGGACTCACCAGAATTCACAGCTGAGGAAGAAAAAGAACAGGCGGAGCTGATTGCAACCATGGCACGTGCATTCTATAACGGAAAATCATTATTCAATAATTAAAAACACATAATATTATGGCAAACAAAGACAGTTTAGGTGATAGAATGAAAGAGAACTACGAAGGTAGATTCAAATTTAAATTGATGAGAAGAACTCCTGTTATTATTAGAATCGATGGAAAAGCATTTCATACTTTTACCAGAGGTTTTAATAAACCATTCGATAAGGTTCTTTCAAATGCTATGGATAGAACAATGTATCAGTTGTGTGAAAACATTCAAGGTTGTGTCTTCGGATATACCCAGTCCGATGAAATAACACTTATTCTTAATGACTATAAGACATTTGAGACCTCTGCTTGGTTTGATTATGAAGTTCAAAAGATTTGTAGTATTGCAGCATCTATGGCCACGGCATATTTCAATAGGAATTTTTTCAATGAGGTTGATAGTTTTTTTGAATTCATAAATGATGAAAATTTCAATGAGAAAAAACTGAAGGAATATTACTTCGTTGATAATTACGATGTGGCACTTAAACTATATGACAAATATAGCAAAGCTATTGAAAAAATGGCTATGTTCGATGCAAGATGTTTTAATATCCCAGAATCAGAAGTCACAAATTGTACAATTTGGAGGCAACAGGATTGTACTAGAAATAGCGTTGAAATGGTTGGAAGAACTTATTTTTCAGATAAGGAATTGTTTAAAAAGAATTGTTCAAACATCCAGGATATGCTGATGGATAAATACAATGTCAACTGGAATAATTTTCCTGTTAGATATAAGCGTGGATGTGCATGTTATAAGATGAACGTAACTGAAAATGAAACTGAACGAAGCAAATGGGTTGTTGATTATGATATGCCTATAATCACACAAGATAGGGAATATGTTGAAAAATGGATTAAATTAAATAATAATTAATAGAGATAATATGTTAACAATTTGTTTATTTGCAGTTATTTCAGCAGTATCGGGATTGTTTGGATTTCGTTTTAAAGATAAAAATGATTTTTTGAAAGTAGTTTGTATATTATTTGGGGTAGCTTTTATTTGTTGTTTACTATCACTAATAAATATCAATAGTAGATTTGAAGAGACTAAGGAAAATTATTATAATCTACAATTACAAGTAGATTCGTATAATTCAATGCCAGATTCATGCAAGATTGTATCTTTTGAATATGATATTAGAGAAGATGTATTGAAAATGAACAACATCGTATCGAATCATAAAGTAATGTCAAAAAGCCCATGGGTTAGTGTGTGGCACAGTAAAGAAATAGGAAAACTCGAAAAATTAAAGATATATCATGAAAACAAAAAGAAAACAGATTATTGACCAGTTAAAGGCTGTAAAAGCTGCTAATCGTTTGGATGAAATCAGAGTATACGGTAAGCCTATAAATTTTTCAAATGTTTGTAGGAACCGAAAAAAATACACAAGAAAACAAAAACATAAAAAAAGCTGGAGTTAAATCTCCAGCTTTTTTTTTTTAGTTTATAAAGACCGTAATCGTTCATTCATATAGTTCGTCCAATATTTTGAAATTGCTAAAGACATTAGTTGTACGTGATTAAATGCCCATTGATATTTGTCAACATCATTTATATTGATAAATGCTATATCTCCTACTTCATCTTTTTCATTGTTTGCGTGTGAAAATTGTTCTTCGTAAAACGATTTATCTTGTGATAGACTAATAAGATATCTAAATGACACGTTTTGTCTTTTATCTGATGTAGGGTCAGAATTAACTCCAATCAATTCAATTTTTTCATACTTAAGGTCAACACCAGTTTCTTCTTTAATTTCACGTAGTACTGCTTCTTCTGTCGTTTCGTCAAAGTCCAAATATCCACAACATAGATTCCACATACCTCTATATTCTTCATCTGGCGTGCCTTCTCCACGTTGTGAGGCAAGAATATAGTATTGTCCATTTTCCTTTAAAATCGGAATACCAACAACAGCCACAGAGCGACTGAACCATCCAATGAAATTTCCGTTTTTATCGTAACATTCTTGATTTTTCATATTTAATAATATTGTCTAATTTTTGAGTTAATTTATCATTTTCAGCCTTTAGAGCCATACATTGCATTGTCGATAGATAACACTTTCTAAAATAAGGAATTTCACGCCTTTGTTTACGTGTAGCCATACAATAACCCAAAATAACATCATAGTCTTTTGCGCTCATATGTTTATACATTCCACATTTCAACATCTGTAGGGATTTCTTATACCAAAGATAAGGAAGTGGGTCCATTCCAAGGTGGAATCTTGATATAGTATCAGCTTCCATAATATCCATAATATCTTTATTACTGACTTTTGGCAATGATAAATTATTATTCATACTATAAATTTTAAATTAACATTACTATATTACAATAATATTTTTTGATTTCAAAGTTTTAATTTCAATTGTAGTCTAGCCATGTTTATCTCAGTGGAATCACCCATATGTTTTCCATTGTCATCTGATATCTTGATGCAATTTTCCCATAATGAATTTTCGTCAAGTTGGCATTTTGTTAATTTCATCACAATATTTGATGGTGACCACGGAACGTCAGTGTCATTTGTCAAATTTGTACCAATTCCGAAACTAACCTTGCATTTGTCTTTGAATTCATCATTTATGCGTTTAGCTTTTTCCATGTTAAGTGCATTACTGAAAACGATTAATTTAGATTTAGGGTCTATTCCAAAAGATTCAACTTTTTTCAGGATTTTGTTTCCAACCTCAATTTCATCTCCGCTATCTTGTCTGAATCCAGACAACAAATGTGCTTGTTTTTTGGTCAGTGTGTTGAGAAACGAATCAGTTGTATATGTATCCACCAACGCAGTTCCAAGGTCACCTTGATAAACGTCAATCCAATCTTCAAGGCTTAGGTAGTTTGCACGTTTATATCCAAATGTCGCACCATGAAACATTACCCATTCGTGCGGGAATGTGCCAATCGGTTTCATGTCATATTTCATGGCAAGATACACATTGGATGTTCCAGCGCAAGTTTTTGAATATTCTTTCAATCTGCAAACGACTCGCTCTTGTATGTCATAACTATACCTTCTTCTTGTGCCAAATTCACTGAATATGATGTTGTTTTCATTGGCGATTGAAATTTTCTCATCCAATTTGTTAACCACAACAGTGTTATTAGGTTTTATTTGAAATAAATCTTCTTTAATTTTATTTCTAATCTCTGAATAAATTGAAAGAATCATTATTTCATAAAACGTAACTTTGTAAAGATAATCAATTGCTTTGCAATGAAAAACACCGTTTTCATCAAATGACGAAAAAACAACTCCAGGTTCAAATTTGAATGTCGTTAGCCATTCCCAATATGTTTGTGGGATATAAGGAATGTTTACGATACACCATTGTTTTTCAACTTCGGTTAATCGAAGTTGTGATGCATCCTTCAAGCGTTGCTTGAATAAATCCATGAATGTTTCCTGCTCTGATGCACTCCAACATTCTTTGTTTCTGTCGGAAAATTCAAACACACCCTGTGCATTCGGGTACAATTTAAAATAAGCATAGCTTGTGCTAAACTTATAAAGGTCTGTGTCTAAAATACTTTTAATCATTTTTTAGTAATTAAGTTTTAATAATTTTAATCTTGGATGATTGGCTTTCAATATAACAAAATCATCAATAATGTTTATTTGACAGGATTCCATAACACGTAAGGCATGTTCGTGGTTTTCGGCGTCAGTACCAGCGCAGCATGGTTCAATCAGGTATATTTCAGTTTCTTGGAACATATTCATAAGCTGTAAGGCGGTGCTGATAACACAAATATCAGTACACACCCCGCAAACAAAAATCTTATCACCTTTATCAAAATCCCTGAAAACCCTGAAAAGTGCCGTCTGGTCTGGGGCAAATGAGTTTTTTTCGATATATTCGACATGAGGTTGTGAATACAATGAGTCATAAATAGGTTTTACCAGTTTATGCCCGTCAGTGTCTTTTATACAATGTTTGACTGGAAGATGTTTACCTTCTCTCGTGTCAAGATAATTTTCCCTATGGGTATCAAGAGTACATATAATACTGTCGAACTGGAACTCTTCAAACAAAGTTGTTGTATTGTCAATTACACGCTTATAATTATCAGCAGAAAGACAACCTCCAAGAAAGTCATTCTGCATGTCAACTAATACAAGATAATCTTTATTCATAATAGTTTTAATTTAATTATTATTAAATTGGTTTTAATTCTACTGATACATTTTTAAGTGTCGCATGTTCCAAAGAAATAACCTCAGAAGTGTATGGATAGTGACGCTTATTTGTGAAATAATCAAAAAAGCCCCAACTTCCATTTTCATCTGATTTAAAAAATTTTCCAATGTGCAATTTTTTATCACTTCTTGAATAAAAAAGATATACATCGCCATCGTGAACATTTGGCTCTTCTGGGTTAAATTCATTAAAACCACCTAAATAACAAACTTTTTCCATATTATTTTAATTAATATTTTCCATACTTAATAATGCGTTTCCGCAAGTAATTCTATCCTGGTCCTCTTCAAGTGAAGGGATAAACACAATAACTTCCCATCCTTCATCAAGCAAAGGTTGTTCAAATTGTCTATAAACATCGTATTTGTAATACCCTTCTGGTGTGTTAATTCCGTTTGCGTTAGCCTCATTAGTCTCATGGATAGGTGTAATCTTGACGATGAATTTTTCCTTGTCGAACAATCTTGTAAGTTCCTTTGGGTCAAGGATAGTTTTATCAGTGACAGGGAAGTTCAATGTGTATTTTCTACCTTTAGGCATTGGAAGTGTTTTTGTTATTTCAGAAATTTCCTCCAAAGATAATGACCGCCCTCTGAACAATTCATTTCTTTGTTGCTCATCCGTGCTATTGATAGACAATTGCAAACCAGCTTCACCATCATAGTCTTCATTTTTGATTTTGCAAAACTCATTAAGAAAATCTTTCATAACATTTTTACCAAAATTTTTAGGGAGCATTGTCGTAAACACTGGGTGAATTGTATCGGCTTTCATTTTACTATTTACAAGGTCGCGCAAATCATATTTAAGAAAGTCAAAAACGTTTCTTGCATTCAAAGAAGGCTCGCCCATTCTAGCAAGGTGAAGATTGAAGCGTTTGGTGTATGTACATTTACTGAAATCTATAGCATTTGAGACTTCTTCTGCAAGTTCTTGGCGTGAGATGTTACCCAAAAAACCAACTTTTGGACAATCACAAAACATACAGTTCATTGGACAACCTCTCTGAGTTGAGATTGTAACAACCATCTTGTCAGACAGGTCAACTTCGTGATGCTGAACGCTGTTAATCTCTTTCTTGTATCCAAGAAAATCAGCCTTAATGTTGTTTTCTTTTCCATAATCACCAACATATAGGTATTCCATTTTCTTTTCGGTGTCACAATAAATGGCACCAGTTCTTGTTTTAAATTCTTTAATCATATTATTATTTTTAAACTCATTTATAGCTTTTTCAAGCGCTTTTTTATTGTATTTATATCCTTTGTTCGTGTTTTCTTCCACACTGGAAAATAATGACACTTCAATAAAGTGTTTATTCATTCTACGGTGTTGATTGTCTTGTTATTCAATTTCTTTTCCACAAAACGGACAATATTTAATTGGAATGAAAATATTTGCCACTCGTGCATGTTCATCAGAGAAATATACATTCAATGTAGAAGTTAGACCATCATCTTCATGCTGTCTCATAGAAATAGGTGTTGGAGGGATGATAGCTGCCATAACTTCATAGTCTTTGTAATCACTTGCCTTTACTGAAATTGGTAACAATTCACTGTATTTATGATGATAAGAATCCATCTTATCAGACGTCAATGCTTCGCAATATTTGCACATAAAAATATTATTAATTAGAGTTATTTTTAATTTCAGACCACGGAATTACCGTTTTTATTTCTCCATCTTTTTCGTGGTATTCTATGACCTCAACTAGCTTATCGCTATGTTTATTGATAATTTCACACGGGAGGAATTTATTATACTTATAATTCCACACCATAAATTTACATTTTTCCATTTTATTCACTTGTTTCAAATTTAATTCCTGTTTGTTTTTCAATATAATCACTAATTTTAACTTCATTGCGAGATTCAATATCAAAAACTGGATAATCACCACGAAGTTTATTACCATAGCATATTAATGGGTTGTGTGTCACACATATTACTGTTCCATTGAAAACTTTACATAGGTTATGCATTAGATGGTCAAATTTAAACAAATTTTTCAAATCAAGACCTTCGTCAACCTCATCAACAAGCATTAAAGATGCTGAGTTTTCTATCGTTTTACCGTTTTTATAATCATCAATTGTAAAATTCAGTACTGTTGCTATTTTTTTGAAGAATCCTCCAAGCATACTAGTACTTTTCTGGCCTTTAGAACTATTAGTGGCAGCCAGTCCTCCTCCGTTAACAAAACCAAACGCTGTAGCCGAATTGATGAAGTTACAAGGGTCATCTTCAATAGAGTCAAGAGCAAATACATGCGTGAACTTATCATCAATCCCTGTTATAGACATTGGCGAGCCTTTTAAGAATTTAATATTCTGACTGGTCATACCGTCAAGTTCTTTTTTATTGATTTCATATAAAGAATCTTTATAAGCCCTGATGGCCTGGAGTATTGTTGATTTCCCAGAACCGTTAGGCCCGACAATGTAATTAACATCGCCAAGTCTTATTGGAATATTAAATTCAGAGTTGTTGAAACAACGGAAATTTCCATCAACCTTTACATGAAATTTTGTGTTAATAGTGTTATATATATCATTCATTGAATATATAAGGTCGCTACGCTTTGCATCCAGTAATTGCATCTCTTTGATGTTGTTATCATCAATAATCATGAATTGCAATTCAATATCTTTGAGTTCCTTCTTGAACGTTTCAAGCGTTTTTCTTTCTATGTAATAATTCCTTACCATATCAACTATTTTTATTTATCGAATATAGACATCGACTTTACTGCCGTTTCAATGTATTTTTCAAGTGATTCTTTTGGTATTTCGCAATTCGGTTGTTTTTTTAAATCGTTTAAGGCTGAAATGAATCCTGCAAGCATATTCTTATTTTCGATGCAATCCTTTTCAGTCATATTGTTGTCTGCGCTAATCAATTCGCCAATAAAGGCGTAAATCAAATTTCCTTCGTGTAACGGTTTTATAACTTGTTTATAGTTATTTTCTGTCATAATATTTTTTTATTTATGCTGTTATAATACGAAATTTTTGTGATAAAAACAATTTGTTAGAGTGATAAATTGATTGTATAATTATCGAAGTTATCCATAGTGACAGTAAAATAAATTTTAAATTAAAAATATTGCTATATGAAAAATTTTTGTATTGACAAAATTAAGAATTTAATCAAAAAAATTAGGTATAAAACAAAATTAAAATTCATAAACAAAGAATTGAAGTGTAGATGCAGTTCAATTGATGAACTTGATTGGTACAAAATTTCGAAATTTCAAAAGTTGTCAGAGGATTTCATCCGAGAGTTCAAGGATTATCTTGATTGGGATGCAATCTCGTCCGACCAAAAACTATCAGAAAACTTTATCAGAGAATTCAAGGACAAGGTTCGTTGGGACATTATTTCAGGACATCAAAAATTGTCCGAGGATTTCATCCGCGAATTCCATGACAAAGTAGATTGGCGCCGTATCTCATTTTGCCAAAAACTTTCAGAAGATTTTATTCGTGAGTTTAAGGATGATGTTTATTGGTATCACATTTCAACTGCACAAAAACTTTCTGATGATTTTATAAGAGAATTTCAAGACAAAGTTAGTTGGGTAAGTATTTCAATTTGCCAAAAACTATCAGAGAATTTTATAAGAGAGTTCAAGGACAGGGTTCGTTGGGACTGTATTTCAGTGTATCAGGAGTTGTCAGAAGATTTTATTCGTGAGTTTAAGGATGATGTTTATTGGTATAACATTTCAAAGTTCCAGAAACTGTCAGATGACTTCATTATTGAATTCGGTAATAAATTAAACAACAATTTAATTAGCGACAACTGGGCATATAAGAGTACAGACTTTTTGAAGTCGAAAGTAGAATCTACTGGTTTGTACGAATGCCATGACGATTACTTCATTGCCTATAAGGGGATTAGGTCTGACAGGTATTCTGACTACAATTTCCAGTATCGATATATGCCAGGAGAGACTTACGAATCCTTTTGTGATTGCTCGTCCAATGAAAATTCATTTGGGCTATCAGTGTGGACTGAAGAGAAAGCAGAAGAATATTGTGACCAACTTGTAATTAAAGTTAAAGTAAAATATGAGGACGTTGGTCGGGTAGTCTATAGCGGTGGCAAAATAAGGTGCAGAAAAATTACAATTTTAAATTAAAAATATTACTATATGAAAAATTTTTTTGTTGATAAAATCAAGAATTTAATCGAAAAAATAGAAGAGAATATTATGTCTAAAGCAAATTTAAAATTCATAAACGAAGAATTGAAGTGTAACTACAGTTCAATTGATGAAGTTGATTGGGCTGGTATTTCAACGTTACAAGACCTATCCGATGATTTTATTAGAAGGTTCAGGAAGAATGTTAATTGGCACGATATTTCAAAGTATCAGAATCTTTCGGAAGATTTCATCAGAGAGTTCAAGGACTATGTTGATTGGTATTACATTTCAAAATACCAGAAACTTTCAGAAGCTTTTATTCGTGAGTTTAATGATAAAGTTTTTTGGGGTAATATTCCAAGATATCAAAAGTTATCTGAGGACTTTATCCGTGAGTTTAAAGATAAAGATATTTGGTCAGAAGTTTCTAAGTGTCAAAAACTATCTGAAGATTTCATTAAAGAATTTAAGGATAAAGTTGATTGGTTACGTATTTCGAAGTATCAGGAACTTTCAGAAGATTTTATTCGCGAGTTTAAGGATTATATTTTTTGGGATTTTCTTCCTGCAACCAAAGAGTTTTCGGAAGATTTCATCCGAGAGTTCAAGGAGTATGTTGATTGGGGGCATATTTCTTCAACCCAAAAGCTTTCGGAAGATTTCATCATAGAGTTCAAGGACTATGTAGAATGGGCTTATATTTCAGAATATCAAAAATTGTCCGAGGATTTCATCAGAGAGTTCAAGAATTATGTTTGTTGGTACAATATTTCGAAATTTCAAAAGTTGTCAGAGGATTTCATCCGTGAGTTCAAGGACAATGTCGATTGGTATTTTATTTCAATCTACCAGAATATGTCTGAGGACTTCATGCGTGAGTTTAGTGATGAGGTTTATGTCAATCAAATCTCAAGACACCAGAAGAAACTATCGGAGGATTTCATTCGTGAGTTTGAGGATGAAGTCGAGTGGAGTCGTATTTCAAAATATCAAGACTTATCTGAGGATTTTATTCGTGATTTTGAGGATGAGGTCGATTGGTATAACATTTCAACATATCAAAAGCTTTCGGAAGATTTTATTCGTGAGTTTAAGGGTAAAGTTGATTGGGATGCAATCTCATCGCACCAAAAACTATCAGAGAATTTTATAAGAGAGTTCAAGGACAAGGTTAATTGGTATGCTATTTCGGAACATCAAGTGCTATCTGAAGATTTTATTCGTGAGTTAAAAGATTATGTAAAATGGTCGCATATTTCAACTGGTCAAAAACTTTCAGAAAATTTCATTCGCGAGTTTCATGACAAGCTTGATTGGGGTTATATTTCATCTGACCAAAAACTTTCAGAAGATTTTATCAGAGAATTTCAAGATGAAGTTGTTTGGGGGTTTATTTCAACAGCGCAAAAGCTTTCTGATGATTTTATAAGAGAATTTCAAGACAAAGTTAGTTGGCAACATATTTCAATTTACCAAAAACTGTCAGAGAGTTTTATAAGAGAATTCAAGGACAAGGTTAATTGGCGAAGTATTTCAATTTATCAAAAACTATCCGAAGATTTCATTCGCGAGTTTAAGGATTATGTTGATTGGGATTATATTTCGAAGCATCAAAAGCTGTCAGATGACTTCATTAGTGAAGTCTATAACAAATTAAACAACAATTTGATTAGTGACAACTGGGCATATAAGAGTACAGACTTTTTGAAGTCGCAAGTAGAGTATACTGGCTTGTATGAATGTCATGACGATTATTTTATCGCTTATAAGGGTATTAGGTCTGACAGGTATTCTAACTACAATTTCCAATATCAATATATGCCTGGCGAAACCTACGAGTCATTTTGTGATTGTTCTTTTGAAGAAAATTCTTTTGGGCTATCAGTGTGGACTGAAGAGAAAGCAGAAGAATATTGTGACCAACTTGTAATTAAAGTTAAAGTAAAATATGAGGACGTTGGTCGGGTAGTCCATAGCGGCGGCAAAATAAGGTGTAGAAAACTAACAATTTTGAATTAACATCAATAAAAATGAATAATAAAGAAAAATTAGATTACATTAACAAAGAGATTGGAACCGATTACCAATCACTTGGTGAGGTTGATTGGATTGTTGTCTCATCTAGTCATAAACTGTCTGAGAATTTTATCAGAGAGTTTAGTGGCATGGTTAATTGGTTTTATATTTCAAAATGCCAGAAATTGTCGGAAGATTTCATCCGAGAGTTCAAGGATGAAGTTAATTGGTATTTTATTTCAACTAACCAGAAACTCTCCGATGGTTTCATCAGAGAGTTTCAAGATAGGGTTCATTGGTATCAAATTGAAGTATACCAGAATATGTCTGAGGACTTAATGCGTGAGTTTAAGGATAATGTTAATTGGTATGTAATTTCAGTATACCAGAAGATGTCTGAGAACTTCATGCGTGAGTTCAAGGACAGGGTTGGCTGGCTTCAAATTTCAAGGCATCAGAAACTATCCGAGGGATTCATGCGTGAGTTCAAGGACAGGGTTGGCTGGCTTCAAATTTCAAAATACCAGAATCTGTCGGAAGATTTCATCCGAGAGTTCAAGGATTATGTTGATTGGCGTTGCATTTCAAAATTCCAAAAGTTGTCAGATGAATTCATTCGAGAGTTCAAGGATTATGTTGATTGGCGTTGCATTTCAAAATTCCAAAAGTTGTCAGATGAATTCATTCGAGAGTTCTACAATAAATTAAGCCACGATTTAATAATGGACAACTGGGCATACAAGGACACAGAATTTTTGAAACACCAAGTTGCAGCCACTGGCCTGTACGAGTGCCACGATGATTATTTCATTGCGTACAAGGGAATCCGTTCGAACAGATATTCAGTCCGTACTTTTCAATACCAATACCTTCCTGGCGAAACCTATGAATCGTTCTGCGACTGTTCCGAGATTGAAAATTCATTTGGTTTGTCCGTGTGGACTGAGGACAATGCAATGGATTATTGCGACGAGCTTGTAGTGAAGGTAAAGGTCAAATACGAGGATGTTGGACATGTTGTGTATGAAGGCGGAAAAATAAGATGTAGGAAAATCACAGTTTTAAATTAATTTGTAATAAAAAAAAATGAATACTCAAGAAATATTGTCTTTTTTAAACAATGAATTAACTATGGAATATAATTCTTTTTGTGAAGTTGATTGGTATATGATTTCAAAATGCCATAAATTGTCGGAGGACTTTATACGCAAGTTTAAGGATTATCTTGATTGGGATGCAATCTCGTCCAACCAAAAACTATCAGAAAACTTTATCAGAGAATTCAAGGACAAAGTAGATTGGCGCCGTATCTCATTTTACCAAAAACTTTCAGAAAACTTTATCAGAGAATTCAAGGACCGTGTTGATTGGAAATGTATTTCAGAATATCAAAAATTGTCAGAGGATTTTATCAGAGAGTTTCATGATAAAGTTGATTGGTTCAGTATTTCAAGATATCAGAAACTATCGGAGGATTTAATTAGTGAATTCAAAAATGAAGTTTATTGGTCTTGCATTTCAGAATTCCAAAATCTTTCCGAAAATTTTATCAGAGAGTTCAAGGACTATGTTGATTGGGGCTGTATTTCACGATATCAAAAATTGTCAGAGGATTTTATCAGGGAGTTTCAGGACAGTGTTGATTGGTATAATATTTCAAAATGTCAGAAACTATCTGAGGACTTTATACGCGAGTTTCGCGACATGATTCACTGGCTTTTAATTTCACACTACCAGAAATTGTCGGAAGATTTTATTCGCGAATTCAAAGATTATATTGATTGGACTGGCATTTCACTACATCAAAAATTGTCCGATAAATTTATTCGAAAGTTCCGCAAGAAACTAAGCCATGATTCAATAATGGATAACTGGGCATATAAGGACACGGAATTTTTGAAATCACAAGTTGAAGAAACTGGTTTGTACGAATGCCATGACGATTACTTCATTGCCTATAAGGGGATTAGGTCTGACAGGTATTCTAACTACAATTTCCAGTATCGATATATGCCTGGTGAAACCTACGAGTCTTTTTGTGATTGCTCATCATTTGAAAATTCATTTGGGTTGTCAGTGTGGACTGAAGAGAAAGCAGAAGAATATTGTGACGAACTTGTAATTAAAGTTAAAGTAAAATATGAGGATGTTGGGCGTGTTGTATATAACGGAGGAAAAATAAGGTGTAGGAAAATCACAATTCTTGATTAAAAAATTATTGATATGGATTATAAAAAATCAATGGATAGAACATTTGAACTGTTGGACACTGTTGACATCAAGGAATTAATTTTCAATGAAAGGCAGGACCGTGAAATTGAAACTTACGACCTGATGGACAAACTTGAATATATCCTAGAAGACGAGGTAATTAAGTATCCAGAACTTGAAGGTTGTTTGTTTGATTGTGTATCTGAATGTGAGTTTATTGAATATATAGAAAAGAAATACGATGGAGCATTATCAAACAGGGAAGTTATAAAAAATTACATAAGTATTGTTTAAACAAAAATAACATCATAGAATAAAATTTGAAAAACGTTATATGATTACAGAGATAAAACACTATTATTGTGACAAGATACCGTCCAACATGGATATTCTTGAAGGTATTGATATAGCGAAAGAGAAGCAATGCCGTGTGACGATACATTGGTTTGTGCTAGGTTGGGAATATATTGCCACTATTGACGAAAATTCATCGATTGACGATGTCAAGAAGCAGATACCAAAAGTTTATGGTATGTAGAATAACAAAAAAAAACAGCATCATGGAAGGAATTTTAGAAAACGTCACAAAACAAGTTTACAAATGGGTTTTATTAAAAGTTAACGGATACACAAAGGAAGAAATCGAAGAAATTGATATTGAATCAGAATCTGCATATCAAGAATTACTTGATATCATTATTTGGGGGTGCACATACGATGAAGTATAAATAACAATTCTTGATTAAATGAGAGTTCATAAGGAGAAGGCCAAAAGGTTGTCAAAAGGCCATTATGAGTATCGTGGTTATAAGATTATTTGTGTCGGCTACTACAATCCAGAACACAAGGTTTGCTGGGAGTGTGTTGACGAGAACGGAGGCGGTTTCGGGCATGACTATTCATTGAAAGCGTGCAAAAGATGGATAGATATCGAGATTGACGGTGAATAACATATAGCTATTAGATAATAATAATAAAGAAAATTATAATAAAAAAATGAAAGTTGAATTAAAACAAATTATTGACGAATTGACAGAAGCTATTAATTTACCTGACGGGCAAAAAGTATCAGCTTTAATTGACGGCAATAGAATTGTAGGTTGGACAATAGTGAACGTACATGAAGATGGAAATATTGTTCCAGTTTCTAATAAGAAATTTAATAATATTAAAGAATTAATTTCACAATATATCTGAAAGTACATTATTTGTTTATATTGATGGTGAATAACAATATTATATGTTTTTGAATTTAAATTTTTTATTTGTATAATCAATCATATAAATTTAAAATTGAATGTATGGATACGATTTCATTAATTTTTTGGGGTAGCTATTTAATTATTACAATATTGTCATTATTTTTCGTTATATACAATTATTTGACAAAATATAAAATTTTTTTTGGGCAAAATAAAGGCCCACAAAAAAGACTATATACAAAGTTTGAAGTATTTTTAAAAATCTCGATTTCACTTGTCCCAATATTAAATATTTGTGAGTTATGTATCGCCATTTTCGAGCCAATGGACCTAGTATATATGTGGGGGAACATAAAAACACAAGAATTATGCAGACGTTCTAAATTATGGTCAATGTTAAACTCATACTCAAAAATCACAAAATAACGTAATATGGAAAAATTCAAACATCTTTATGATTTTGGGGATATTGTAAAAATACAAATAACCAAAAAAACAATCCGAGTCGGGGTAATTGTCGGTATGGTTTTTTCAGGCGTGTCTTTTTCAAATTCAGGAGGCAACGATACTTCGGTAATCTATCGATGTCATTCATATGATAAAGAAACTGGAGAAATTCCATTTTATTTCAAGGAGGTGAAAGAAGATAAAATAATCGAAAAAATAGGTAGCATAATATAATAACTAATGGAAAAATATCTTTACAAATATATCAGGGGAAGCCATGCTCATGGTATTTCCACTCCACAGTCTGACGTTGACATGGGAGGCATTTTTGTTTGCAACAACAGACAGCTTCTTGGTCTTGGTTTTGATTACAAAGACGAAATAGCTGATGAGCGTCATGACGTTGTATATTGGGAACTTGGTAAATTCGGAAGGCTATTATGCAAATCAAATCCAACAGTACTTGAAAGTTTGTTTGTCGATGATGAATTTGTTGTTGAACGGGATAAATTATTTATGCCATTTGTTGAAAACAGAAACATTTTTTTAACGAAAGAATGTTTCCAACCTTTTGGAAATTATGCTGTATCTCAAATTTACAAAGCACGTGGATTAAATAAAAAAATTGTGCAACCGATAGTAGAGAGGAAAGATGTTCTTGATTTTTGTTATACATTCCACAATCAAGGCAGCATACCGCTAAAGCAGTGGCTGAATAAATATAATCTAAATCAAAAATATTGTGGCCTTGTTAATATTCCTAACATGCCAAATTGCTATGGCCTGTATTATGACTGGTGGAACCATTTTGCGGATGAAAACATTTCAATTAATGATTTGGAAGACAAATATTATCATTATGATACAATGTATAGTTTAATTGTTTCACATTATCACCTCGTTGAATATGATTTTGAGCCAACTATAGATTGGTTTAACGAACTAAAACCAGCTGGTTATAAAGGCATTATGGATGAGGATGGAAAATCCACAAGTTTAAGACTTTCTTCTGTTGTAAAACATGAAAGACCTTTGTGTTATATTAATTATAACCAGGATGGCTACACTTCACATTGCAGAAAATATCGTGAATATAAGGAATGGGAAGCAAAAAGAAACCCAGTAAGGTATCAGTCAAATCTGAGCAAAAATTACGATGCAAAGAACATGAGCGAATGCTTCAGGCTTGTACAGACTTGCATTGAAATTGCAAATGGACAAACATATAAAGTTAATAGAAAAGGAATTGATTCCGAGCTTCTACTTGATATACGGGCGCATAAGTTTGAATATGATGAACTTATGGAGATTCTTGAGAAAAAAGTGGTTGAAATGAATGCAGCAATTGAAAATTCAACAATTCCAGAAACTGTTGATGCGAATTTGGTTAACGATTTGGTAATTGACATTAGAAAGAAAATTTAATTTAGTTATGATTGAAGAAGATTACGTATCTTTTGAGACAGCAAAGCTTTTGAAAGAAAAAGGCTTTGATGAAATGTGTTTTCAGTATTGGCATGAGAAAGACAACGAGTTGGTGCACAGTCAAAGTCCACACCCTATTCGTAACATCACAAATCCTTGTTTCTTTGGCCTTGCCGCACCGACTCTTCAGATGGCAATGAAGTGGCTTCGTGAGGTGCATAGCTGTTATATTAATACTTATTGGGAATTTAAAAATTACAATGAAAATGGTAATCCAGTATTTAAAGATATTATTTGGAGTTATAACATATCAATTCCAAAATATAACAGTGCAAGAAAAGGTGACGGAGATTATTTTGACATGGACAGTGAAAAAGAAGATTATACTACATACGAGGAAGTTTGCGAAGCAGCAATAAAATATTGTTTAGAAAATTTGATTTGATTATGTCAACAGAAGAAATGATAAAAAAGAAGATTTGGATACCACCAACAGATTTTAATACATGCCCAAAGTGCGGGTACCCGATGAAACATGGGTTTGGGATTAACAGTTATCAATGCACTAACTGTGAATACAATGAAGAATCACAGAATATTAAATCTTTTAAGAGTAAAAAATTTGGTTTTGTTTTTTAATAAATTAATTGTAGAATTAATAAAAAATAAAGTAAATTGCATTTATGGTTACGGAAGATTATGTCAGCAGAGAAACATACAATCTGTTAAAAGAAAAAGGATATGATGGCGAGTTCAAAACCCGCTATAACATGGAAGAAGGTTACACTTACACTGCTTTACATCGTTATGATATAATGAAGTGGCTGAGAGAAGTACACGGCATCCACATAAATGTATTTCGTTATCCTGCTGCATTTTTAGACGATAACAATAAGCTACACAAGCCATGGTGGTTTCAATACACACTCCTTAAGCCAATTAACGAAATTGACACAGACAGTCACATGATGAATGATGAATTTGAATCCGCAGAAGAAGCTATGGATTACGCAATAAAGTATTGTCTGGAAAATCTAATTTGATTATTATGAAAAAGGAAATTTTATGTTTTATCATTATACTTTTTACTATTCTTTTGATAATGTTTGCTGTACCGACATCTATCAGGAACGGTTTGTTGAAACTTGGTTGCAACAGGTCAGACAGAATCGAGCGGCAAGACTCTGATTACATATATGTGTGGGAGTACAATAAAAAAGGGGATTCAACATTATTGCGATACAGGCAACCAATGTACAGGGAGTTCAAGGTTATGGGTGGACACCATAAAAACCATCATATAAAAGTGGACTGGGACAATAACGGAAGATATGATTGCTGTCAATTGCCATATGACGGCTCGGTTGACAGATGTGAAACTGTCGATATAGCACAGAAAGCATATAATCAAGGAAAGCCAGTTACAGGTGTTTTCAAGGAGGTGTTTTACCCGCAACATTATTTTGTATTCATCAAATACAAATAATTTTTTTTTCAAAATTAAATTATATAATCATATAAGAAAAAATAAATATGCGTACTAAAAAAACGCTTAAATTTTTAAATAAAAAAATAATAAAAATGAAAAAATTAATTATTCTTGGAAATGAATACAATTCTTTAAATGATGTTGACTGGAATTACATCGGAGCCAACGAAAAACTGTCAGAGGATTTCATCAGAAAATTCAATGAACATAGTAATTGGCACAATATTTCAAGATGGCAAGTTTTGTCAGAAGACTTTATCAGGGAGTTCAAGGATAAAGTTGATTGGGTAGGAATAAGTATTGGCCAAAATTTATCAGAAGACTTCATCAGAGAGTTCAATGATAAAGTTGATTGGGATGCAATCTCATCGCACCAAAAACTATCAGAGAATTTTATCAGAGAATTCAAGGACAAGGTTAATTGGTATGGCATTTCAAGAAATCAGAAATTATCAGAGGACTTTATTCGAGAGTTTAAGGACATTGTCTATTGGGGCTATATTTCAGCACATCAAAAATTGTCCGAGGATTTCATCCGAGAGTTTAATGACTATGTTGATTGGTACGATATTTCAGTATATCAAAAATTGTCAGAAGGATTTATTTGTGAGTTTAATGATAAAGTTTATTGGCCTTGGATTTCAGAACATCAAAAATTATCTGAAGATTGTATAAGAAATTTCAAAAATGATGTTGATTGGGATGAGATTTCAGAATATCAAAAGTTGTCCGAGGACTTTATAAGAGAGTTTAAGGGTAGAGTTGATTGGTATAGTATTTCGAAATGCCAGAAACTATCTGAGGACTTTATACGCGAGTTCAAAGATTATGTTGACTGGTACTATATTTCAATATCACAAAAATTATCTGAAGATTTCATTAGAGAATTTAAAGATATGGTTGATTGGCAAAGTATTTCAACTTATCAAGAGCTTTCTGAAAACTTTATCAGAGAGTTCAAAAGCGAAGTATATTGGAATTGTATTTCAGCGCAACAAAAGTTATCTGACAAATTTATTAATGAGTTTCATGATAGACTTTTTCATACGTTAATAGACGATAATTGGTATTATAAGAATTATAAATTCTTAAAAGAACAGGTAGAGTCTACTGGCCTGTACGAGTGCCACGACGATTATTTCATCGCCTATAAGGGTATTAGGTCTGACAGATATTCTTACTACAATTTCCAGTATCGATATATGCCTGGTGAAACCTATGACTCTTTTTGCGATTGCTCATCATGTGAAAATTCGTTTGGGTTGTCTGTGTGGACCGAAAAAGATGCAGAGGAGTATTGCAGTCAACTTGTCGTCAGGGTAAAAGTCATGTATGAGGATGTCGGGCGTGTTGTATATAACGGTGGAAAAATAAGATGTAAGAAGATAACAATTTTGGATTAAAAACACCATATGTATGTTTGAAATTAACGATGAATGTATAAATAAAATGGCCCGTGAAATATACTCTTCTATTGTAGGAAACCATAATATTCCAAATGATATAAAAAATGCTTGGTTGGAATTATGTATTACCAGTAGTGACATTTATGCTTTATGTGATTATTAAACAATAAAATATTGAATAACAATAATAATTAAAAAAATCTATATAATGAAAATTTACATTTTATTAGACGAGTACTTGAATTCGGAACACCATTGTGACTTTGTCGATGCATTCGACAACGCAGAAGCTGTTTTGAAATATATATCAGAACACCAGACTGATGGTCATAAATTCAAATATGAGACAAGAGAGTTTCAAGACCCACCTACTGGAATCAACATTGATTACCCAAATGTTACACCAATCAAAAGAACCCCTCTTACACCTGGAGAAACATACCCGCCTGGTATAAGTACTGCTTATCCTCCATGTTTCAATGGAGGACTGTGTACAAATCCACAACACGACTGCATCAACTGTCCAAGACCATATGGTGATGGAGGAACATATTCAACAAACACTATTGATGAAGTAAAGCCAAAGAATACAGTAACCACAAACATAAAGACAGAATAATGTCATACAAATTTGTAAGAGTACACAGAAAAGGTACTGAAGAATACGGGATATGGTATTTCAAGCCAAGGACTATTGAAGATGTTGAATTACATTGGAGAGAGGTTTGTGCCGCCGAAATAAGATTGGGTGTGCAAGAGCGGTTTGATGCCTCTCAAGTGCATGACGATGGTTATGTTCTTTTCCATCACCCTACAACGCAATTTGGCATGGGGATTGAGGGTTATTGTTGTGCACTTAACAAGTCATATATAGAAGGAATGATTGAACTTGAAAACCTTGCGTATAAGACAAGAGTCGAATCGTTCATTCGTGGTGATGACATTTACCTTACTGAAGGAATGACTGTTTACATGATGGATGACAGATTCTTTGAAATTGCCGAGGAAGTGGAATACGATTGTTTTGTATACCCAGCTAAGAAAGACTGGTCTATTGACGATGTTAGATACATGCAATGGAATATGCTTGGAAATGTCGGAACACATTGGTACGCCAAGATTGGAAAGCGTGACATCTACGACAGCGAAGGAAACATGAAATGGGACACGAAAGAAGAGGCCGAAAATGCCGCCGAGTGGTACCTGTACAATAAAATCAAATCAAAATAAGCATGAAAGACGAAGACATAGATTTCAACAAATATTATGAACTTGATTGCAATATGCCTATGATTGTTCCATTAAAATTAATCCATTATTAATTATGCAGAATGAATTATTAGAATCAGTCTCAAAAACACTGAGAAAATTAAAAGAAATATCCGAGCCAGCTCCATCTGATTGGAGGGAACATGCAAAGTGGAGACAAGAAAACAGATATTGGACAAGATACTCTGGATGTATAGTGTTATATTTATTAATGCATAAAGGAGGAACATGTGGTGTACACGATTACATAAAAGAAAAACTATCTTGTGATGATTCTACAGTAAGAAAAATATGTAAAGGTGATTATGATTTCAAGATGAGCGAGGCGCTTAAACTTGTAACACCAGAAGAACTTAGCAACATAATATCTGGAGGATATAAATATTTTAAAGATAAAGAAGAAAAAAACGGCAATGATTAAAATTCATTGCCGTTATTATTTTGGTGTTGAATTAAAGTGTTTATGTTTACAGTGTCAATTATTCCAGAATAATTGTATTTGTTGTGTTTATCAGGGTTAGTAATTATATTACGTAATCCGCTTGAATAAAACGCGTCGATTCCCCATGATGACCTGTTTTCAATTCTAAAAATTGTTGGGTCTGATTCTGTGTGATATGGATTAGTCAAAAAAGTTATTGTGTCTAGGTTTAATATTCTTGCATACACTTCTTTTGGGTGACTGGTGTCATATTCGTTATCAATAACAAACATCAAATATTTATCATCAGTTGTTACCACGTATTCATCAAATATTTTTATTGGGTCTCCATTGTTATATTGTAATAATCTGTTATTCTTCGCATCTCCAATAAACATAATTCTTCTATTAGACCTGCTTGTACATAAAAACAATTCATTGTCTTTAAGATTATGAATGTCAGAGAAATATTCGTTCGTGCCTAAATCAAGTGGAACTCCTTTTTCCCTATCATATAATATAGTTGCGTCATATCCTCTGAAAGTACTGTCGTTAGTACAGGCCTTAACGGTTACAAATTTTCCACATGTTGAACCAATATTAAACGGGTACGGATTTGAATCATCAAGTGGAAATCCTTCTGGAATTAAATTTGTTAAAAATTTATTTAAACCAGTATCGAAAAAATATTTTTCGCCAGAAGACTCGTCATATAATAAGCATATAACAGTATTTTCTGGTAGTAAACGTGCTCCGTATTTACCGCGATGTGACCTCCAGTCATAAGACGAAATTTTAATAGCATTAGACCAATATTCCCCGTTTGGTAATTGAATTGGCCGTTTTGTTATTGAATCAATTAAGGCAAAATCACTTGCTGAACGATTCACTGTAAAATATCTATTACTATCATCACTAATTATTGATGGTACTGATAAAAATTTAACATATCCACCGACATCTAAGAGTCTATGTGATTTTATGTCATACATAAATCCAACATTTTTCTCGTAATTTGACAATTCAAAAACAGCCAATCCATTTTTTATTCCTGAAATACTTGGATATACGTTTTTAATTGCCGTTTCATAAATAATTTTACCCCTATCGACTAAAAAATAAAAATCAAGTACAGGTCTTCTATCTGTGTCGCCTTCTTTCTGTACTCTACAAAAAGAGACGCAATTTTGGATTTTACTATCTCTATTTCCAGCTAACACATAATGTTTAGCCAACAAGGAATTTGGGTTTTCTCCAGCATTTATTCGCATTTGTACATATTTTAAATCGCGAATGGCTAATTTATTTTCCTCTCTTGTTTTTGCCGCGCCGTTATCGCTACGATTTGATGCTGGTTTATTTGCCTTCCAAATATCGTAAATTCTTTTCAAATCGTCATCTGTCACTCCAGTGATTTGTTGGAACTCTTCTTTTGTATAAGCATGGTCAGCCTCGCAAGAAACCTCTCTACCGTGATTCCAACGTGACGTTATATAAACAGGTTCTGGGCTTTTATTGCTCTGTAATAATGCGATTAGTGAATTGCCGTAGGCATCATGTGGTTTTGCTCGTGTAAAACCTGGTGATGACAAAGGGTCTTTGGGTCTTTCTATATTTTCCCATCCGTTTTGTCTAAAAATAACATAGTGTATACCCAAATGTCTTACATAATAATTGTAATGGCCTTCGCCGTATGTAATACACCACGAACCAGGAGCCGTAGGCCTTTCGTATTTCTGGCAATCGGCCTGTGAATACATTATCTCAAATGTATAGTTTTTACCAACATTTGGGTCCATATCTATTTGAGGGGCCTCTTTTTCTTTTTTAGGGGTAACGATTCCTAGAACCTTATTTATTGCCTTGTTGTATTTTCTTAATAATTTACCTATTGGCAACGTGCCGAAATCTTCTGGTTGTTCAAATGTGGTGCCAACAGAATCTATATATGCATTTCTAAGAACCTTAATACAAGCGTCCAGTCTTTTACAAACTTCATCGTTCCAGTCATCAAGAACAGCCACATCTCCTTCCCAAGCCTTTGGGTTTAGCATAGACAAATTTTTATTAAGTGTTAAATCACCGTTAAAATAATATCTTGCGGCTCCAGCCAAGTAATAATTTGAACGTTCAGATAAGCTGTGTATTCCGCCTCCAGATGATAATGTTTGTAATAATTTTGATTTAAATTGCCCAAAACTTATTTGTAATCCAGATTCTACAATAGCGTTATAATAGCTAAGTAGCAAATTGTCCCTCTTTGATTCACGTAGTAAAATATCCATATATTAATAATGTTTTATTTTATTTTAATGTTAATCTTCAACTATATAAATAGCTTATAAGCATATAAATAATGCCGTTTTTTGTTTTTTTATTAAGATGATTGTATTATAAATATAAACTAAATTGCATATGAATAAGTCAGAATTACAAGCAAAAGATTTTTTAGAAAAAGTTAAAAATATACACGACATATATGACGAGTTAATTAATCTCAAAAAAATAATAGCGGGTTTTACCGATATTATCACTAGTCCGTCATCGCTTGAATATAAAATTTATGGGGATTCTAACGAAATTACGTGTATTCGTGGCGTTGATTGCGATATTGTGAAAAACGCTTTTAACAAAGCCAATGAGGTGTTTTCTGAAGAATATCAAAATAAAATTGATAAACTGAATGAATTGTTAAAACAATAACCGCCGTTTTGACGCATATCTACACGCTTTTTTAATATGTTCAAATATGACTATTTATAATTAAAATACAATATGGTTATATTAGGATATATTTTAGCTTTTTTACTTGCTATAGTTGTCTTAGCGCTTATAACATATGTTGTTTGTGCTGGAGGAATCACACTTGCAATAGCATTTGTTGCAAGTTTAATAACTGTTTCTATATGTGCAACAGTAATAATAATTATCAAAATGTTTAAAAAGAAAAAACAATGATATCGTTACCGATTATTTCAATAGTATCCTGTCTTGCATATACGATATTCGTTATATTTAGATTTGGTGTTCCAACTTCATTATCTGAAACATTTTATCTGCTACCAGAAAAATGGAGATGGCTATTTTCTGCCTGGTGTGTATTAACATCAGCACCGCTTGGGATTTACTGGTTTACAATATCTCCAACAAAGCTGTGCTGGATTCCAATTGTTTGCATGATTGGGTTATTGTTTGTTGCAGTGTCTTGCGATTACAAAGCACCAGAAGTCACGGATAATGATAGAGTTTGTGGCAATTTAGTGAAATCTAAATCAATTAAAGATTTAATAAAATCATTATCGTTCAAGGAATTATTTAAAAATGGATGGGCAAAGCCAATACATTATTTCAATTCAATATTGACAATAATATTATCAACAATTTACTTATGTATCATCAGCCCAAATGCAATTATGACAACATTATTGCTATACCCGATGTTCATAATTATAGGTTTAAAAGTTGATGGTGTATATAACGCCCTTTATAGTGCTGACGTGGATAACAAAGCATGGATTTTCTTTATGGAGGTTATATGCTTTATGAATCTTTTTGCGTTCATACTGATATGAATTTAAATCTTATTTATAATATAGCAAACTAAGCGGCCAAACTGGTCGCTTTTTTTTTGCTTGGAGTTTGCTTGTTTTATGAAAAAAATGTATTATTTCAATAAAATATTAAAAATAAAAATTAAGATGAGAAAAGATAAATTAGACGGACAATTATGTTTATTTGATTACACAGAGCCTGGTATTCCAGAAATTTCAAAGCTTGAAAACGGCGAATATTATGGGTTCCAATATGATTGGATATTTGAGCTGCATAATGGCGATAAATATCATATGCCGTATGGTATTGACCGTAGCAAAGACGAGGCTAATATGTTACTATATAGAGTTATTGATGGTAATATTAAACCAATCGAACATCTTATTTCGTCAAGAATACGAACTCCAGATGGTACTATTTTAACGTCAAAGCACGTTCACGATTTTGTTGAACATTATGATACTTTGGCAAAAGATACGTATTTCGTTGACGGTGGAGGTGAGTATTTCAGGACAACAGTTAATAAAATACCAGCGGCAAACGTTTCAATATACTCAACGCACCCGTTTGAAGATATTAGAAACAATGTTTATCGAGGCACATTTGACGAAAATGGCCATAGAATTTGGAAACCAATTTCTAAATGCAGTAACGAACACTTGAAAAATATCCTAACATACAATGAAGAACGTGGTTTAACTGACATATATTATACGTGGGTAATAGAAAGAGAATTAAAATATAGAGAAGATAACAATATCATTATTACTGACAATTGGAAAAAACAAAATAATTAAAATGACTATACAAGAAATTGGTAAAATAAATAGCCTGACATCAGATTGGTTATATCACGAACAGGAAATAAGAAGAGGCTCTGATAAAACATATCATCAAGGGCAACAGAAAAAGGATGAAAAATTGTTAATTGAAATTATTTCAAACATAGAAGACATTAAAACATATAATGACAGATAAAGAAAGACTTTCAGAATTGTATGGAAATGGACAAGTAAGTGAAGATTGTTTAAATTTCGGAAGAAAAATGCCATATCGAAAACCCTCATTTTATAATTGAATAAAATTAACTTTATGACAAGAGAAACATTTATTGGTTATCAAATTTTTTTTCAAAAAATCTATGGAAGAATATGTACTATGAATAAGATATTCGTAATATTATTATTGGCATCCACAATGCTGTTTGGATGCAAAATGCAAGTGACAGACAAAATCGAATGCACTTCTAGCGAAAGTCGTTTTGTTGTTGTCGAACAGACAGTAAACTGGCAAATCGTTTATGATAAAGAAACACTTGTAATGTATTCAGTATCTGACGGGGCTTACAATTATGGAACCTTCACAGTACTGGTTAATTCCGACGGCAAACCACTTTTATGGAAAGGAGTGGCTGAATGACAAATCAAGAAAAGTCAAAAGAACTTGGAATAAAGTATGAAAGACTATATGCAAGACAATATTATCACAATGTCTACCCAGAATACTCAAACGACAGCGGCTTTGTGTACAGCAACAAGGAGATAGAGATGGCCTGTCAGGAGATGGCAGAATGGAAAGAGAAATGTATGATGGCCGATATTCGAGCTTGGTTACGTGAGATTTGTCGTGTTTGTGATATAACTGACGAGAATGGGTATAGTATAGATGAACATTCGCTCTTTGCAAGTTTTGAAAAAACGTTGAAACGTTAATCAGAATTAAAATTTTAAGAAAGACTTGAAAGATGAAAAGAAACAGAATAAGCAAGGAGAAAAGAGCCAAAGTATACGCTAAATACGGAGGCCGTTGTGCATACTGTGGAAAGGAAATTAGCATTAATGATATGCAAATTGACCATATCAAAGCGTTTGCACAAAGCATATATGGTAAAGAAAACGATAGAAAACAGGTAGCTGAAATGATTGATGACGGCTCCATAGACGATATGGATAATTTATTACCGTCATGCCGTGCATGTAATTATTATAAAAACATTAATGGAATAGATGGTTTTAGACAAAGAATATTAAATCAGTTGTCACATACATGTATTGATACCTTTCAAGCCCGTTTAGCAATGCAATATGGAATAATAGAGTACAAACCATGGGACGGCGAATTTTATTTTGAGAAAATAAAAAAAAATAACAAACATATTTCCAATCAGTTAACTTGGTTTGAAAATGAATCTTTGAATTTAGTTTTAAAAAACAAAGAACGTTTAAGTTATGAGTATCAATTAGAAATAAATCGTCAAATTGGTGATGAAATAGATAGAATATCAAACTCTGATAAGTCTTTGTACACTATTACGTTTAATGTTATGACATCCCTTGACGCATACAAAAAAATTGTGTCTGATAAAATTCAAATTGTTAATGGCTATTTTGATGAGGAATCCGACATAAAATATAATGTAATAAATAATGAATGTATGGCCAATTTTATCATTGTTGCTGAATTTGATGATGGTAAAAAATATGGAATGTTTAAAAAAAATGTAACCGTTTCAACAAAAAACATATCACCAATTAAATTATACGACATTATCATGGAAGGGTGTCAAGATGAATATCCACAAATTTTTGCTGGGTTTTGTCACTAATATTTGCTAAACACATAAAATAATTGTAATATCATAATTATGAAATTTTATAAAGGAAATATTGAACCAGAAGAAAAAACTATTTTTGTTTTTGGAAGCAATCCAGAAGGTAGACATGGTGCTGGGTCCGCAAAGGCTGCTCATGATAAATTCGGCGCCATATATGGACAAGGAGAAGGCATTCAAGGCCAATCATATGCTTTGCCCACTAAGGATTTGAGGATACCAGGCACTAGAAGCATATCAGAAACTGATATAATTAAAAACATAGAAAAACTATATCAGGTTGCCAGGTCAATGCCAGATAAGGATTTCAAAGTAGCATATCGCACCAAAATGAACGAAACGTCATTGAATGGCTATACTGGACGAGAAATGCTTGATATGTTTACAATCAATCCAGTTCCAAACAATATATATTTCTCTGAAGAATGGCATGATATTTTTTGTCAGATACATCATTATGATGGCTATTATGTAAATCATTCTGGCGGGGCAATTGGAAGTGATACAATGTGGGGTGAGATTGGTGCTCAATACGGTATTGTGTCTGAGCATTATTGGCACGGAACAAGAACACAAAATGGTAACCATGAAGTAACAGACGAAGAGTTTGAAGAGGGTAAAGAACATGTACTATTTGCCAATAAAACCCTAAACAGACACCCATGGAAATATATGGACCTACTTGCCAGGAATTATATGCAGGTTAAATATTCTGATGAGGTGTTCGGCATTGGAAAGTTTAAGAACAAAATGGTGGATGGAGGTACTGGTTGGGCCGTTCAAATGGCCATAGACGACGGAAAACCAGTTAACTTTTACGACCAAGATAGAGATGTATGGGGTAGGTTTGAAAATGGTAAATGGACCCAAATAAAAACCCCAATTTTAACTAAAAACTTTGCTGGTATTGGAACTCGCAATATTAACACTAATGGTATAATAGCAATAAAAGACACGATAATAAAAACATTTGAAGCAAAATAACTTTGGTTAATTAAATTATTATTCGTAATATAGTTTTAGTATTAAATGAATTAAAGTATGAAAAAATTTTTAATTTTTATTTTTGGTGTTATCTTGATGTGCGGATGTTTTGAAAGAGACCATAGTTATGATGATAAAATGCCGTTTACCAATAGCGTTGTTATTGTTGATGGTTGCGAATATATACAAGGTCCGTATGCGATGACTCATAAGGGAAACTGCAAATATTGCGCTGCCAGAAGAAAAGCCGAAATTGAAGAAGCCATAAATAATTTAAATTTAAAATAAACTGTATAATAACGCACTAAACAAAGTTTATTATTATGACACAGGACGAAATAAAAGAATTAATTAATGAAATTGGCTATGAAGAAGTTCTATTGTTTGAAGACCCTTGTTATGATAGTGCCTTTGTTGGGCTGTCAGATGATGACAGGGCTGTTTATGACTATGACCTAATGGTCGAATACCTTGTTGAAAGAGATGGTATGGAGCCAGACGAGGCTATGGAGTTTATTGATTATAACACAATTAGGTCATTACCTTATTATAGTAATCACCCAATCGTTTTTAGAAAACTTAAATAGCACAAATATAGACGGTAGATTTTGTATAACATTTTAATAAAATTTAATTTTATAATTATTATGAAAGCTAAAAATAACAACACAGGTGAAATAGTCACCCATTTCAACATTTCAAGTGAATATGGCAACGTAAGTTATGTTGACAGTAATGGTGTTTTACGTATATCAAATATAAATGACGGTGAATGGTCTATTATTGAAGAGCCAAAACAAATTGACTGGAATGCATTTAGAATGAATGCGGCTAAAGAGATTGCGGCAAGCATTTCAATGCGTCGATTTGTGAACGATTATACAGAAGAAGGCATAGCGAAACTTGCACTGAAAAGCGCTGACGAGCTTATCAGACAACTGAAAATGGTAGAAATTGACAATGAATAGTTATTAAATAGACAATTAAACATCGAAATATGATTAAGGTGTACGCAGATTTGCACAAAGAACAAGATATAGTTTACATTGAAGATGTTATTTCGGCGCACGATATGCATACAATAAAAAAAGACGACCTTAAAAAGTTAATTGATGATATGGTTGGCAAATATGGGTCACTGCATACTAGTTATCCAGATTTTTTGAGCCGTGTGGGTAGGTTTGTAAGTGATTACGGTAAAAGATGGTGCGGCCAAGAGTTTGTTGTTTATACAACAGTTGTAAAGCCAGGAGGAGTTGAAACAAAGAAGAAAGAGAAACACAAATTTGACCTGTCTGGACATTTATCTTCTTGGTCAATCGGGTATTTTTAAAATTATTGTTTTATTTAACTAAAATTTGATTAAATCATGTATATAGCGTTATTAATAATATCATTAATTGCAGGGGTTGGTCTTATTGTTTTGCACTTCTGTTTTGACATATTTCAAGAAGGGCCACTATTTGGGACTTTGCTTATTCTTTATAGCATATATGCCACTGTTGCATTATGCTTTTGCCAAACAAAGGAAGAAGATTTCGAAAAATACGAAAAAGCGAAAACTGAATATGAAATAATCAAAAACAAATGTGTGGATATCAGCACATCAACACTGGTTGATTACATTGATGACATCAAAGAAGCAAATAAGCTGATTGAAAAGTCAAAAAAATGGCACAACAATTGGTATTTAAAAAATTTTTATTATAAAGAAATCGGCGAATTGCCTGTTCTTGAACTAAAAAATTTAATTTAGTATTATGGATGCTGAAACTTTTATTGAAAAATACAACAGTCTAAGAAAGTGGGATGGTGAAATATACGACTCTGTCAAATACTTGATGGATGAGAGCGATTTGGAGTGTTTTGAGGATTTATTATACAACGAACTGCTAGACCATGAAGAAATCTGTAGATATTCTATCGAGATTGATACGGGCGAAGTTGACGAATACGACAACTATTTTGAACTTAGAATATTAGATAGTCTTGGCTATCCAGTACACTATTCATTATATAAGGAAGATACGAATTTGGACGAAAAAGCATACAAAATGAAAAAATCAGCTGAGGTGCTTAAAGAAATTATAACAATAAAAAAACACATATCATCTGAAATCAACAGAATGCAACGGAAGGGACAAACAATCGAAACAATTGAATCTATTTTAGCAAACACTTTTTTAATGTCAAATGGAAATAATCAAACACGGTGAAGTAAAACAGAAATACGAAGCAAAATGCTATAACTGCGGGTGTGAGTTCATCGCAGACAGGTCTGAGACCTACACAATCGCCACACCTGTAACTGGAGCCATTTGTAACAGAATTATTAGAAAATTTCGGTACTGCGACTGTCCAGAGTGTAAAAACATGATTATGATTGAGGAAGTTGATATCAATGGGAACTCACTCAACAATGTTTCGAAAAGCACCAAAGAAGATGGTGAAATTTATGGACTGTCTGGAACAAAAATACCTGAATATCCCGAGACTTACGATAATGGATTCGTTGGATGTCAGAGACTGTCAGAATCCCCTGCAATTCCAGTTGATGTATTGGAAAAGAACAAGGTAACAACTAGAGAGCTTATGGAAGCATACGATGAAATTGAAAAACTAAGGTACGAGGACAACCTTCCATGGTGGAAAAAGCTATTTACCAAAGCTAAATTATTTAAAAGATTTAAAACACTGTAAATATGATTGAATACGACGAATATATGGACAAAGAGTGCATTCCGATTTGCGATGCATTAAACGAGTTGCCTGGTGTGACCACATTCGAATCATGTTGTGGTCATCTTCAAAGGCAGTATGTTGTGTATCTTTATACCGAAAACCAATATTCGATGGCTGTAATTGCTAGGACATTTGACAGGAGATACCTCCCCACAAAATCTATATGGAAAGTGACAATCGAGACAATTGATGTTGAAAGGGTTCCACAATTCTGCATAGGTATATATTCTGAAAAACCATTCGAAGATTATGACACAATGATGCAAGACGTAAACGAGGTTGTTGAGTCGATAAACTATTGGAAGCAACCTGAATTCTACGGACATTTCAAATTTTATAGGTACAATATTTAGTGACATGAACAAACAGGAAAATAGACTTTTAATAAAAGTAATATGTGAAATGATGCCGTATGGAATCATTGTCCATAGAAAGAGTGACAATAGAGACCTTGAATTTATGTATGCCGACCCTATGGAGAGCATGGACCATTTTGTCCATTGTTTTGAAAGTCAATTGGAACTGGATGATATGAAGTTGTATCTCCGTCCAATGTCAAGCATGAGTGAGGACGAGAAAATTAAACTAAAAGAATATTTGGAGGCAGAGGAGGTTGATTGTAATGGTTTCGGTTATATAGAAGGAGGAACGCTTGAGGATTATGTTTCAAGATTATCTTATAGTTTATGCAACGATGTAATAGATTGGCTCAGCGCCCGCCATTTCGACTACCGAGGACTCATAGAAAAATGTCTGGCTTTGCAAGCGCCAGATGGAATGTATAAAACAAATGATATTATATAAAAATAAGGACAATATGAAGGTGAATAAACAGGCCAAAAAATTAATGGATAAGCTTGATTTTTTAAACAAAGAGCTAGGAACCGAATACAAGTCATTTGATGATGTGGATTGGAATTTGATTTCATTACGCTATAAACTCTCTGAGGATTTCATCAGAGAGTTCAAGGATAAATTTAATTGGGTTTACATTTCAAAATATCAGAAATTATCAGAGGACTTCATCCGTGAATTCCGTTACAAAGTGGATTGGTGGTATGTGTCACGATACCAGAAACTCTCTGAGAATTTCATTCGCAAGTTCAATGACAGGGTTAATTGGTCTAATATTTCAAGCCACCAACAACTTTCAGCAGATTTTATTAACGAGTTCCAGCGCTATGTTGTTTGGTATGACATCTCAAAATATCAGAAATTATCAGAGGACACTATTCGTGAGTTTAAGGATAAAGTTTTTTGGCATTATGTTTCAAAATATCAAAATCTGTCTGAGGATTTTATTCGTGAGTTTCAGCGCAGTGTTTATTGGGAGTGTATTTCAAAATACCAGAAATTGTCGAATGAATTTATTACTGAATTTTCTGACGAACTAATTTCTTCTTTGATAGACGATAATTGGGCATACAGAGACACGGAGTTCCTGAAACAGCAGGTCGAGTCCACTTGCCTGTACGAATGTCATGACGATTACTTCATTGCCTATAAGGGGATTAGGTCTGACAGGTATTCTAATTTCAACTTTAAGTATAAATACTTGCCTAATGAAACATATGAGTCTTTTTGCGATTGTTCATCCGATGAAAATTCATTTGGTCTGTCCGTATGGACCGAAAATAAGGCCAAGGAGTACTGCGGTCAACTTGTCGTCAGGGTAAAAGTCAGATACGAGGATGTTGGGCGTGTTGTATATAACGGAGGAAAGATAAGGTGCCGTAAAATAACAATTCTGGATTGAAATAAACCAAATCATCAAACAATAAAAAAAAAGAAACTAAGAGTAGTGAAATAGTTAAATAATATATGATGAAAAAAGAAATATTGAGTGATATCATACATTATACATCTATTGTTTTAACAGTTGCAGGTGTAGTTGGTTTGATGATATTTGGTATGTTTTCTTGCCATAAGTATATGTCGAGCCAAGAGCATATTGATAAACAAGACTCTATTAGAAATGAAAAACACCGACAGGATTCGATACAGGAATGTATACGGAACGAGAAGCTAAAACCATTTGATTATAAAATAAAATTTGGTTTGAAAAGCCTTAAGTATAATAAAGAGAAAAATATTTGTGGAGGAGGTTCATTCTTTTTAGGTTGCGGTAGCGTTAGTATATCCGAAAACGTATGGGAAGATTATTACTTTTACGTGGAAACTAAACAAGGTATATTACTTGCTCACGTTCCTGTAGAAGCAGCATACATCATAGAGACTGACAGTATAGAACCCTGTATAGTAAAAACATATGGGAGTATACAGTACCAAGAAAAAATACAAAGTTTCTTTCATGGTAGCCAGCGTGAGGGTTATTTAATTTATGCAACACATGAAAATATGCGTCCAGCAATAGTGTATATATCTAATTACAAGTCACTTGAAAATTTAAATTCATACCCATTAGATTATGGGTTAACCTATTCAAATTATGACCAAATAGAACGTCGTACCAAGAGGCATCGAATAAATCAAAACTATATACAGATATACGTCCCAAAGAATACTATTATAGAAAAATTTGAAGTATATCAATAACAAGAGAAATAATATTATGACTAAAGAAGAATACAAAAAAGAAACAAAACTTGCTGTTGACATAATCAACGCAATGAATAGTTTGGTTGGAACTGAATATTACCCAAATTACGCACAATCTATTTTTGATACGGATACACTAGTAAGAGGCTTGAAACTGTTTAAAAATTTCATAGAGGACACGATAGAACATATTGAAAATGTGGATAATGCATATAAAGAAGGTTCTAAGTATGATGTTTTTGTTGAAAAATGTTCTCGCGGTGAATTTAGTATTGCAAAATGGGGCGAAATACCAAATGTGGCAAGGAAAGAACTTATGGACACATATCTAGGGCTTGTTTGTGGCTTAAACAACTTATCACCTGAAGATTATGGACACCTGTTCAGTAAATCTGTGCAAATATTCAAGGACAAATACAACATTAATAAAATTGAAATATAATAAAGAAGGGGACGAATAATGCTAAGAATAAGCGAAATAATCCTTAAAAGTATTGATTATGGGAAGAAGACCCACTCTGATTACGATGATGGGAAATATGATTTATATGATTTGGAACAAGCGTTTGAAGAAGGAGCGAAGTGGGCAGACGATAATCCGTCACCAAAATCTCTTGCTAAAGAATTGCATCGTCTTGGATATACGATAACTCTAAATGGCGATATTATACCAAGAGCTGAAGAAGAAGAGGCTATTAAGCGTTATATCGAATATCAGAAAAGTCAATTTATTAAAAAGGCTTGCGAGTGGCTGGAAAAACACGTAAGAGATTATAAGTATTATGACTCAGATTTAGCAGATGGAAACATTGATGTTGACGATTTGATTTATGGATTCAAAAAAGCAATGGAGAAATAATATGAGAATGCTAGTAGTATCATTAATAATCTCTATCGTTTTCACAGTTGTTGTAGCGATTGGAGTGATTGCAGTCTGGATAGCTATTGGCCCTGGGCTAGTGCTTTTGAAAGCCGTGCTGGCTGGATTGATAATAGTAGGAGTGAGCCAGACGGTATACTTTATAACAAGACTTGTAGCACAAAACAAAGAGAATAAAATAAAAGGATGTTAATTGTATAAAATATGAAAAAGACTGAAGACATAAAAGAAGGATATGTTTATGCCCCTTGGGTGCCGAGATATACATCAACGTATATAAACAATATCCAGGTGTGGGATTATCGTTGGTGGAAGAACATACTTTGCAAGATAAACTGGTTCTTCCATTTCAAGCAGCGAAAGGCATTCAAAAAATATGCTAACGCTAAAGTGTGCGCAAAATTCGATTTTGTAAAATCAAAATTTTAATTATATAATTACTTTATAAGATATAACATAAATTGAATAACAAATAAAATTATGGAAGAAGTTTTGGAAGACATTTCAAAAGAAGTTTACAAGTGGATTTTGTTCAACATCAACGGATACACAAAGGAGGAAATCGAAAACATGGATTTCGAATCCGAATACACATATCATCAGCTTCTCGACATCATTGTCGAAGGTTGCAAATACGATGAAGTCTAAAAATTATAGAAAAACGAAGAGAAAATTATGGAAAACGAAGAGATGCCCAAAGGTTATTCAGTTGCTAAATGTGGCGAATGCCCATTTTATTGGGGAGACGAGAGAAATGTTGGAAACAGCTTTTGCAGATATGGCAACGGTTGGGGATGGGGGCTGTTGCCGACAGAAGAATGCCACTTCAATCATTCACTGGCTAGACTAAGAAACTTGGCCAAGATAACACGAATCACATGGTAAGCAGAAAGCACAAATATTATGTCGAATACGTATACGAATACGAGATATTTCTTCCAGAAGACAACGAATGGTTCAAGGATGAAATGTGCGATGCCGAAATCGTATGCAACAAATTGAAACGTGATATTCAAAAATATCTGAAAGAAAAAGTCTTGAATGACTTGAAATCCGACAACATAAGGAACTTCAAGTTCAAAATAACTGATATGTACTTGACAAGTGATGATGCTTGCCTATAATTTCGTTTTTTTTTATTCTATTATTATATAAATTATATATGCAATGAGCGCAAAAGATTTGACAAAAGAAGATAAAACATTATTAACAACAGCACTATGCGAGTATTTACCATATGGCGTTATGGTTGAATATAATGGATTATATACGCGGCTTGACATTTTATTTGTTGAACATATATATAATTACACAAACACAATACAAGAACTTGATGGGTCTGTGGATTTTTTTCATGACAACGATTATATTGATATTGAGAACGTCAAATTATATCTTAGACCGTTTTCAAGCATGACAGAAAAAGAGAAAGTCGAATACTGTGTACTGCAAGATAGAATTGTATATGGGGGAATAAATCATCCTCCAGTTAATGAAGATGTTGTTAATTATGTTAATTTTTTGAAATCCCATTATATTGATTATTTCGGTTTAATTGATAAAGGATTGGCATATGAAGATAAAGATAATTTATATGTAATTGAAGATTAATAATATGACAGAAAAAGAAATAAGATTAGAAGCAGAAGAAAGATACTTGTTTCCAAGTGTTGAACATGATGATTATGACAGCGTTAATGCCTTTATTGAAGGTGCAAAATGGGCGGCAGAAAAATTAGCAAAACAAACATCAGATTTTAATTGTTTTGATTGTGGATTTTCAGATGAGAATGAAATATATTTTATTGATGGTGTAAAATACAAACTCATACATCATATAGATAATTCAGCTCCATGTAGCTTTTGCGCGTTTTTTAATAGAGGTACTCTTGGCTGTAATTTTCCAGAGAACGAAAACAAAAAATGCGAAATTAAATTGGGGACAACTCATGGATGGAATACTTTGGAGTATTTAAATATTTCATAAAAACTATTTAATCGTAAACAAAAATAATTTTAAATTAAAAAAAACAAAAAAAAATGAAAAACTTATTTAACAAATGTGGAACATTCACACTTATGTTACTTATGTGTATGCTTATGGTTTTTACTTCTTGTGATAGGCGTCAAAAGAATGTTACTCCTCCAGAAGACAAGCCAGTTGCAGCTTTAACTTATGACTATGACAAAGTGGTAATTGAAGATTATGATTGGATTGCTTCACAGTACAAAATCTTTAGGTTTCTAGAAGTTGACGCAATGTTTGACAAATTGTTAACCGAAGAAGGTGATATCAATGTAATGTCAATTAGAACAATTTTCCAAGTTGGAGACACTTGCATTATGATTGAGCATCCAGAAGGTTATGTTGATTCAATGCCTATTATCACAAAAGAAAATGACTATTGGATGGAATGTGGAGTGATTAATGCGCGCAATGCTGTTACTCTTGATTCTTGCATGAAACTTATCGAGCCTTACAGATGCATGTTGCCGACACGCCATTTGACTTTCAGACGCCTCATTGGGCCTCCATTCCCAGAACACGGGGAATTTATCTTTGGTAATGGCATGCTTTTTGTCGATGCAGCAACAGGGGCAATGAGAGGCGATGCACTTGACAACGGACTAACTGGAAGATTCCAGAAATAACTAAAAGCAAACATTATATAAGCAATGGCGCTATTCGTTAGCGCCATTTTTGTTTTTTATAATTTTTTTTGTATTATAAAAAAAAAATGAATACTATATGTGGCCACTATTATTTACAGGATTAAGAGATACTAAAGAAAAAAATGAAAAATGGCTTGATTCATTGAATGAATTGCTTGTTGAAAAATTTGATGAAATTGGATATGAAGCAGTTACCACACTAGCAGGAAATCATGGCGCTTCATGCTTTGTTATAAGCAGAAAATACCCAAATCTTTATTCAAAATTTACAATTTCTGATTCATATGTAAGTAATTCAATAACTTGGATATATTATATTAACGAAAAAAAATGGGCGTCATTTGAAATTAGTCTTACTGCGTTATTGTCAATACTTGATTTAATTGAGGAACCAAAACATAAAAGAAGATGGTTCAAAAAGAAAAACCATAACGAGAAGAAAAACAATGTTACAATAACAACAGACTACCTGGATAATCTTATAAAAAACACGTTAGATACCTATGGACTAAAAAGCTCGCCATATAAATTTGTATATCAAGACAAAGAAAGTGATTTGGAATTTGAATTGGATAAGGATACTGATTGGTTCTCTAACAATAGCGTTTATGTGTATTGCTACGTTAAAGATTTTCAGGTAGTTAAAGAAGAATTCCATATCGACCAAGCACAATACACATTATTGAATAAGTATAAAAATTTTGCTTTAAAAAATAATTTAAAATGATTGAAAATTTTGTGTTTAATGACGTTGTTTTATATTCTAAGGGCTGGTATAGAAAGACTGATTTGGTCTCTGACCTTGGATATATTTTCAGTAAAATTTATGGATGGACACCTAAAACTGAAGAAGAAGTCGCCAGATTTATGCTGATTGCGATAGACCATCTATATACAGAACTGGAAATACCGTTTGATTATAACTGTAACGGTAAATATAAAAATTCATTCGCATCGTTTAGCGATGAGATTAGAAAACGAATGAGATTATATGATGTGTCATATGATATGGCCATTATACTTTTTGGCTTATCTATTTTCCAACAACTAGATAACAATCAAATTAAACTTAATCCACCTCATTTCGGCAAAAAAGAACATTTCAGACTAGGTATGTTGCTTGGAGAATATCCAACTTCACAAACTTATGCGGAAATGAATAAACGCGTAAATAATTTTTTTAATAAAAATAAAAAAGAAAAAAATATCAAATAATGATTACAACTTGTGCGATGATTTTAATAAACAAAAATGGCGATATTCTTGCTTGCCATGGAACTGGAAAACCAAAGAACTATGGTTACGATTTTCCAAAAGGATGTGTTGACGATGATGAAACACATTTTGAGGCCGCTTGCCGTGAATTGAAAGAAGAAACTGGACTCACTATAGAACAACTTGAATCGGATGGTCTTACAGTGTCAGAATACATAATAGACGGCGGAGTGTATAAACACAATGATAAAAAAAATATTCATTTGTTTTTATGTCCGCTTAAAACATTCCCAAATCTTGAATCATTGGAATGCACAACTTTTTTTCAGACAAAGGAAGGAAAATCATTGCCAGAAATGGATGGATACAAAATCATCACAAAAGAAGAAAGGAATTTATTCAATAAAGTTCTTTGGGATAAATTTGATATTATTGACGGATTAAACCAAAATGTGCAATATTGATAAATATTGCTCAAGAAATCTAGAAACTTGCTTTGTTTCCATTAACAATAAAAAATAACTTTAAATGGCTGACAATATAATTGACATAGGTTTTAAAATAAAACCGATTTTATATCTGCATGTTGGAAAAGAGGAATTATGCTTCGATATTTCCAATATATCAGAAATTCGTGATGCTGAAGATGGTACATCAATAGTGACATATGAAAATGTTGAATATAACGTTTTTGAAGACAAGCCAAGTATTGACGCAGCTTTCAAAAAGGCTGTGTATTATAGGGAAGAGGCAATAAAACACCTACAAACTATTTTTCAGTTTGAATGATATTCAAGACATTTCAGCAGAATCAAACTTATAAAATATTGTTTTTTATTAACTTTGTTTGTATAATCACGGTAAATTAAAATTTTGGATATGACAAGAGATAAATTTAATGAGATAGCAAACAGACTGGCTGATATCCTTAACGGTACCAAGTTTGACGGTGTTACATACATTGTCGGAGGCGCTGTTAGGGATTATGTTATGTATAATGATATCAAAGATATTGACATTGTTGTAGAACTTGAAAACGGAGGTATAGATTTGGCAACATGGCTTGACAAAAACGGATATCTAAGCCAAAAAGTTGTAACTTATCCTACATTTGGAACCGCAATGTTCAAACTTAAAGAATTTCCAGAATATGAATTGGAAGCCGTTTATACTCGTGGAGAAAAATATACCCAGGGCTCAAGAAATCCAGAAACTTGCTTTGCATCCATTAAGGATGACGCTTTCAGACGTGACCTTACTATTAACGCACTCTATTATAATATTAAGACTGGTGAAATTGAAGACATAACTGGAAAAGGACTTGATGATATCAAAAACCATATAATCAGAGTGACAAACGACAACCCAGATATCGTTTTCTCAGATGACCCTTTAAGAATCCTTCGTGTAATCAGATTCGCATCACGATATGGTTGGGAAATTGAAGACTCAACGTATGAGTCTATGGTCAAAAACGCAAATGACTTGGCAATTATTTCGCAAGAAAGAATTACTGCTGAGTTTAACAAAATGATTATGTGCGACAACCCAACATATGCAATGGAGCTTATTAATAAAACTATTGATAATTTGGATTTGGTTTGCGGCTTCGGAGAAGTCCTTAGGTCCAATATAATGTCAAATTATTATTTTTTATATTATTCTCCTGTTGATTTATGCACTAGAATTGCAATTCTACTTATTGGCAATAATACAGAAACGGTTAATAATATCCTAAGACACATGAAGTATCCGAACACAATAATTTCGGAAATCGAAAAAATCGGCCAGACAAACCATTTACATGAATTGGCAAATTCTGACTTGTCTTCAAGGGAAAAAATCTATTATACAATAGCAAAAGAACAGTATAGATGCGGAAACGATGAAAGTTATAATAGACTTCTTGCTGTGTTTGAACACTTTTGTGAAAGATTTTATAATAACACAGAAGCGCCGTATAAATTAGGTAAATATTCACAATACATATCAATGTACGAATATAAACTGCCAATCAATGGTTATGATATAATGCAAATCCTTGATTGTGGGCCTTCTAATTACGTGTCAACCGCTAAATTCATGCTGCTTGACTATGCGTTCCATTATCCAAATTGCAGCGCTTATGACTGCATCAATTACCTTACTGAAAATAAGGAAAATATTATGAAAATGAAGTTTTAATTTGACCAAACTAAATTTCCGTTTACAATTTTTAATACCTTTCCATTATCTGTAGACGGATTAAAAGAAGGTATTTGTACACCTAAAGTTGGCTTGTGCTTTATAAATGCTGGAGAACCACTATCTGTTTCAGTCCAGTCTGCTTGTATATTCTCATCTATAAATGTAATGTCAGTACCACTTATAAACCCACTCTGATAAGCGGCTTGATAATCTGCAAGCGTATCGAAATGATTGATAATTAATTCTTGTAATTCTGAATCATTATAGTTAAGAGGCATATTTAAAATATATTTTTTACTTTTATGTTATTTATTAGGCCAATACAATTGGTTTAAAATATGTTGTACATTTTATACAAACATATATTAAATAATTAGTTTTAAAAAACACATTGTCTAATATTATTACATATTGAATTCTGGCATTTCTGGGTATCCAGAAGTCACATCAAATGATATTATATCATCAATGTCATCCATTGACTGAACGGTAACAATGTGCTGTGACGTAACGTTGTAACAATCTGTAGCATACATTTCCAAAACGGACAACATCATCCTCGCGTCGGCCAACGGAAGAGTTATATAAACACTACCGAACCATATATCAAGCTCAGTTCTTCCTACCAGTGCAGCCGATTCTATAGTGTTCCTTAAACTGGCCCTTGTTTCCCTGTCAAGCCACATAAGATTACCGTTTAACCTGAAGCCATTAACGTTGGTTGAATTATCATATGCCCTTATGTCTCTTAGTTTTGAAGCTCTTGCCGTCTCAAGCGGATTTTCTACATGCTCGTTGCTATTGTTTTCACCACTATCAGGCTCGACAAATGGCTCATCTCCTGGTTCGATGATTGGTTCGTCTGGCTCTTGTATAACTGGAAATTGCTCGACTGGAAGCTCGTTGTAGTTATCAGGCGAATCATATATTCCAAGAATAATTTCAAAACCATAAAGAGTCATGTCTTTATTCGCAAGAAATTTACCGTCATCGGCTTTTATAATAACATACCCGTTTTTGTTTTCTGTTGTCATATTTGAATATAATTTATTATTTTTATATTTATATATATTTTTTTTTAAAAATTAACTAGTCGCCATCCAGCAGGAACGGCAGAGGTTCCACTTGTAATACTCAACGAACTTGGTTTATAAAAAGTACCGTTGCTGGACACATTTGAAACCCAATTGTTAGCATAACTAGTATTCCATGTTTTGGCAAAGACTTTTATGTAATTAAGTGTTGAACAACTAGAGAACATGTAATAATAACAATTTCTTGTAAGCGCTGTTGCTGGAAGTTCTGGTGCTGTTGTGAGGCCTCTACAGTCTCCGAACATATATTGATAACAATTATCAGCAAGCTTTGTTGCTGGAAGTTCTGGTGCCGTTGTTAGACTTGTACAACCTTGGAACATAGAATAATAACAGCTACTTGCAAGTGTTGTTGCTGGAAGTTCTGGAGGTGGTGTTACGAGACTTGTACAACCTTGGAACATAGAATAATAACAGCTACTTGCAAGTGTTGTTGCTGGAAGTTCTGGTGCGGTTGTCAGACTTGTACAGTTAGAGAACATATATCGATAACAAAAATAAGCAAGCGTTGTTGCTGGAAGTTCTGGAGCGGTTGTCAGACTTGTACAGTTAGAGAACATATATCGATAACAATAATCCGCAAGCGTTGTTGCTGGAAGTTCTGGTGCCGTTGTGAGACTTGAACAACCTTGGAACATATAAGTATAACAATAATTTGCAAGCGTTGTTGCTGGAAGTTCTGGGGCCGTTGTGAGACTTGTGCAGTTATAGAACATATAACCATAACAACCACTTGCTAGCGTTGTTGCTGGAAGTTCTGGTGCCGTTGTTAGACTTGTACAGTTATAGAACATGGTACTATAACAATCAATTTTAAGTGTTGTTGCTGGAAGTTCTGGAGCGGTTGTAAGACTCGTACAGTTAGAGAACATACTTTGATAACAATAATTCGCAAGCGTTGTTGCTGGAAGTTCTGGAGCCGTTATTAGATTTGTACAATTGTCGAACATATGAGCATAACAATAAATTGCAAGCGTTGTTGCTGGAAGCTCTGGGGTTGTTATTAGATGTGAACAACCTTGGAACATATATTGATAACAATTGTTTACAAGTGTTGTTGCTGGAAGTTCTGGAGCCGTTATTAGACTTGTACAGTTATAGAACAACCTATAAAAACCATAATCTTTTCCAGACAGGCTTTTAAGCTGCCCAGTTTTATCAAGTAGGTACATAATATTCCCCTGACAATAAGTGTTACCAGTAAAAGAAAAATTAGAATAAGCAGAAGTACTTGATTCAAATTTGTCATTATTCCCCCTAATATAGACAGTCTCGCCAGATTGAAGGGTTATTGTGTCAAAAACACCGTTAGAATTTCTATTCCATGGTGTCCAATTGATTTTATCGGTTGATGTCTCCAAAGTTATTGTCAATGCAGTCGGGGTTGACAACTTAATCTGTGATGTTGTATTTCCAGCTTGAAACGAAAATTTGTCACTATAGTTAATCACCGACCATCCAATTGGGACTCCATCACTGCTGTTCAACGGTATTGTTGTGTCTTCATTTTTGACAAATGTACCAGCGGAAGCGACATTATAAACCCAATTACCAGCATAACTTGCAGTCCAACCAGTAGCCAAGGTCTTTATGTAGTTAATACTTCTACAATTTTGGAACATATATCGATAACAATAACTTGCAAGTGTTGTTGCTGGAAGTTCTGGTGCCGTTGTGAGACTTGTACAATTTTGGAACATATAAGCATAACAATTATCAGCAAGTGTTGTTGCTGGAAGTTCTGGAGCCGTTGTGAGACTTGAACAACCTTGGAACATATAACCATAACAATAATTTGCAAGTGTTGTTGCTGGAAGTTCTGGTGCCGTTGTGAGACTTGTGCAGTTATAGAACATAGAATTATAACAATTGTATGTAAGCGTTGTTGCTGGAAGTTCTGGTGCCGTTGTGAGACTTGTACAGTTAGAGAACATAGATTGATAACAATTGTTTACAAGTGTTGTTGCTGGAAGTTCTGGAGCCGTTGTGAGATTTATACAACTTAGGAACATACTTTGATAACAATAAATTGCAAGCGTTGTTGCTGGAAGTTCTGGAGCAGTTGTCAGACTTGTACAGTAAGAGAACATAGATAGATAACAATTGTTTACAAGTGTTGTTGCTGGAAGTTCTGGTGCCGTTGTGAGACTTGTACAATTTTGGAACATATAACCATAACAATAAATTGCAAGCGTTGTTGCTGGAAGTTCTGGTGCGGTTGTCAGACTTGTGCAGTTATAGAACAAACGATAAAAAGAATAAGATTTTATATTTGTTAATGAGTCTGGCCATAATAATGACATGCAATTGCCCGTCGCAGATATTTTACCGTTCATTACAAAAGATGAATAATTGTTGGTACTTTTAGAAATGCCATTTGGGTTTTCTCCGACCATATAAATGGTACTTCCAACATTTGCTAGTGTTTTGGTTGAATAGTCCCATTGGGTAAACGTTGCCTTATTGTCAGTTGAAATATAAATAATAGGTTTTGTTGTTCCAGTATTAGTACCGTAATGATTCATTCCAATTGTCGAATTTGACTCTTGCGCGGTAAAACTTAAAATATTAGGTATATCAGAAATCTTTCTGCATGATATTGTACAATTGTTAGTTATATCGTCATAAGTTAATGTTGCATTTGGCCCAATTTTTTTATATTTTCCATTAATTGAGATATAATAGTTAGAATTTGAGGTTGCTATAGTAATTCCTTCTGGATGTGTCAATGTTACTTGCGTAATTTGACCATTAGATATAGAATAATTATTACCATTAATAGAATATGAAAACGGGTATTCATTACCTCCGCTGGCTGATAATGTAATAGTTTTTGACATTGTTTCAGTACTCCATCCAACAGGAACACCATGTGGGCTTGAAGTTGGAATATCAGTTAGATTTGACGGTTTATACAATGTGCCAGCACTAGCTACGTTTAGCAGCCAATTATTAAAATATGACGTGGTCCACGATGATACATTTGGTGCCCAAGCCATGTTTAATTTCAAACATCCATTATACATGTATGAACAGCAATTTGAGGCAAGTATGGTTGCGGCTTGTAAATCACTACCACTAGTTAGACTTTTACAGCTATCGAACATGTAATAATAACAATAACTTGCAAGTGTTGTTGCTGGAAGCCCTGGTACTGTTGTGAGACTTGTACAATCTTTAAACATATAAGCATAACAATAATTTGCAAGCGTTGTTGCTGGAAGTTCTGGGGCCGTTATTAGACTTGTACAACCTTGGAACATAGAATAATAACAGCTACTTGCAAGTGTTGTTGCTGGAAGTTCTGGAGCAGTTGTCAGACTTGTACAGTTATAGAATAACCTATAAAAACAATAAGTGGCCGTTATTGTGTTAACAAGTATGTTTTTATTTATTAATGAATTTATATTTCCACCGCAAGCGATTTTTTTAACGCCAAAATGAAAATTCATGTATGACGAAACATCACCAACCCAAGTATTTATATTTGTGGCTCTTATGAATACATAATCTCCACGTTTTAATAATGTTATTTTATTAAAATAATGATAAATACCAATAACAGTTTTTTCCCAATCAATCCAATTATTTCCGTCTTGTGAAATTTCAAGAGACATATTAAAACTTAATGGGGATTTAAGAGAAACAGTCGCACCATCTTCTACAGCCTGAAAATACATATAATTTTTATCCGACTTAGGCGGTTTTAAACTAGCAATGGTTGGTATTAATGTTTCAACACCATAATTTTTGTTTTTACTATATAACATATATACTTATTTGGCTACTTGAATTATTTTTTTTTTTAAAAACTAACCAGCTCCCATCCATTAGGTACGGCAGATGTTCCAGTTGTAATACTCAACGAACTTGGCTTATAAAAAGTACCTACAGCAGACACGCCGTAAACCCACGAATTAGCATAACTAGAATTCCAATTTCCTGTGGCATAAATTTTTATGTAGTTAAGACTGGAACAGTTATAGAACATATAATAATAACAATTAGTTGCTAGCGTTGTTGCTGGAAGTTCTGGTGCCGTTGTTAGACTTGTACAACCTTGGAACATATAATAATAACAATTAGTTGCTAGCGTTGTTGCTGGAAGCTCTGGAGGTGCTGTTGTGAGACTTGTACAGTCATAGAACATAAAATTATAACAATCAACTGCAAGAGTCATTGCTGGAAGTTCTGGGGCCGTTGTGAGATTTATACAACTTAGGAACATATTTTGATAACAATTATCAGCAAGTGTTGTTGCTGGAAGTTCTGGAGCAGTTGTCAGACTTGTACAGTAAGAGAACATACTACTATAACAACCATAAGCAAGCGTTGTTGCTGGAAGTTCTGGTGCCGTTGTGAGACTTGTACAGTTATAGAACATAGATTGATAACAACCATCAGCAAGTGTTGTTGCTGGAAGTTCTGGAGCCGTTGTGAGACTTGAACAACCTTGGAACATATAAGTATAACAATAATTTGCAAGTGTTGTTGCTGGAAGTTCTGGAGCGGTTGTCAGACTTGTACAGTGAGAGAACATATTTTGATAACAATTGTTTACAAGTGTTGTTGCTGGAAGTTCTGGGGCCGTTGTGAGACTTGTACAGTTATAGAACATACTTGCACAGGCTAAATTAACAGAAGTCTTATTAGTTGGGTCGTTATACATTAATGACATTATGCTACCTCCAGCCTTAACTTTTCCTTGTGAAATATTAAAGGATAACGAGGAATTGGTACTGTATGACCAATTATTTTGGCTTTTAGCCCTTATAAGTACATAATCCCCGTACGTCTTCAATGTAATTGTGTCAAACACTTTCAAACTATTTGCCGTAGTTGAGTTCCAATCACTCCATGTCTGGCAATCAAATGAAATTTCAAAAGAAACGGTTCCACCTGTTGGCGCAGACAACAAGATTGTTGCATTGTGTTCTACGGCTTGGAAATACAGATAGTTTTTTTCTGCATTCGGTGGTATAACATCTCTTTTAAGCGCCACCATTTTGCATATTTTCCCATTAAAAGCTATTGCCATAATACTAAACAATTAAATTTGATGAGTTATTAGTTAGACCAGTTTCTCATTATTATTTTAGTTCCTACATTTGAATTAGTAACACCTATTGTTATTTTATCGTTGGTTGTATCTGGGGTTAAAGTGATATTATCACCAGCCACTAATTCTATCGTATCTGTTTTACTGTCGGCGGCAATTGTAGAACTGCCTATTTTAACATTTGAAAATGCTTTTTGATTTACTTCGGCTCTAGACGCAATGCCATTAAGTTTCGTGACCATAGCAGAAGACATATAACCGCTTGCCGCAGTGGTTGCTATTGTTGCGGTTAAATTACCTAACTTAGTTTGCTCGGCAGCTGTATAGTCTTTAGTAGACAAACCTTTTCCATTCACCTTGTCAACTTTATTACTTAATGCAGTGACAACATTAGCACTTGTTATAATAGTCGGCTTGTTTAATATAAGCGCATCTCCGCTTGTGGCGTTCCAGTCCGACTGTACATTAACTTCAGCTCCAGCCGCAATTCCAGCTAATTTGTTTTTATCGTCTGTTGTGTAGTCGTTAGTTGACAAATCTTTTCCATTCACCTTGTCAACTTTATTACTTAATGCAGTAACGACATTTCCAGAAATTATATACTTATTTGTGTCTAATGACCATGTGTTTGCAGCTGTTTTCTTTAACAATCCGCTTGTACCAGTTAAATCCTCTATTGCTTTCAAGTCATCAGCTCCAGTTATAGTACTTAAAGCCTGATTATGAGAAGCAGTAGCATACGTACCAGAAGATGTATATGCAGCAGAACCAAGGCCAGCAACACTAACATTTTGTCCAGCTATCTTTACTTGTCCGTTTGCATCACCAGTTGCAACTTCAATTTTGTGTTGGTGGTCTTCTCTTGCGTATTTTACGCTTGTACCAACGGCCGATGTTGACGCAACATTCTTTGGGCTTGCTGTTCCAGCTGTATATGTCGTATTTGTCGCAGCGATTGTTATACCGTCATTACTAGAGTTTGGGGTAAGTGTAATGTTATCTCCAGCAGTAATAGTTAAAGTATCCGCGCTTGAATCTGCAACAATATTTGTGCTGCCAACAGTTATGGTTTTAAACGCAACATCTGGTTTTTTGTTAAGGGCTGTAACTACGTTAGCGGATGTTGCATAGTTTGTCATTGCAGTTACGCCGCTTGTAATGAAACCAGAATCGTTAGTGAACTGGCTTAACTTTGTAGGTTTGTTTAATATAAGGGCGTCTCCGCTTGTAGCATTCCAGTCAGACTGCACATTAACTTCAGCGCCAGCAGCGATTCCGTTAAGTTTTGTCACCATAGCAGAAGACATATAACCACTTGCACCAGTAGTTGCTATTGTTGCGGTTAAATTACCTAACTTAGTTTTCTCGGCTGCTGTATAGTCGTTAGTCGATAGGCCTTTGCCTGTCACCTTGTCAACCTTGTTGCTTAATGCAGTAACGACATTAGCGCTTGTTACAATAGTTGGTTTGTTTAATATCAGTGCATCCCCACTTGTAGCATTCCAGTCCGACTGTACATTAACTTCAGCTCCAGCCGCAATTCCAGCCAATTTGTTTTTCTCGTCTGTTGTGTAGTCGTTAGTTGACAAACCTTTTCCATTCACCTTGTCAACCTTGTTGCTCAACGAATTAACAACATTAGCGCTAGTTGCATAATTGCTCATGTTAGTTGTCGCGCTTGTTAAATACTTAGCAATCAAAGGCACTCCGCCTTCTATAAATTCTGAAGCCTGAACGTCTCCAATACAATTTGTCTGTCCTAAAACCAGTAAATCTTTAACTATTGCCATATTATATTTTTTATGCTATATTTCATTATTTTCCTAATATTCTAATAATTGATTCGTCAATATTGATTCTTTATAAAACGCTGTCGTACCACTTATATTTGAGCCTTTGAGTTTTTCGTCGCTTACCCTAACATATAAATCAAGATATCCAGTGGTTATAACATTACCAAACCCTGGTATTCCTCCCTGGTAAGGAGTATAAGAACCACAACATCCCCACCACGTATTTCCGTTATGCATACAACCATAATTCCCGTTTGTCAGTAGTCCTCTATAACTGTAGGATGAGCTTCCGCTTATTGCAGAAAAACCAGTTATCGTTGAACTAACAGATGGGTTTGATGTCTGTTTCCATCTGAACACGGTCTCGGTTGACGCACTTGTAAGTTTTTCACAAGCCAAAAACTCGTATTGTCCTTGCGAGTTTTTGAAATCACCGTTTTTCAACAAAAACAGCGCAGAATAAAGGTTTGTACCGTTGTCATAATTCCAACAATTGCTTTGTGTGAATAAATTGGTGCTTGGGTTATTATGATGCAACAACTGAACCCAAACACTTCCGTCACTCAACACTTTAAATTTACTTGTTTGGCCTTCTAAAATCAAGGATGATTTCACAACGCCAGTCTTTCCTATCTGTGGTTCGGTACCACGTTCATCGAATTCATAACAACTAAGGTTCCCGTTTTTGTCTATCATTGCCACGTCATCATATAATTCTTTAATGTCAGAAGCTGACAGTGCAGTGGCATATAATCTGGCATCAGACATTAAGCCCTTATAGTTTTGACGACTAGATGTTTTCCATGACCCCAAAAAATAATCCCCAGATGGTATTGAACCAGCGCTGCCAGTATAATACAATTCTCCGTTTAGATAAAATTTACAATTAGAAGTGGTCCTTACCATAGACACCATATTCCAGGTATTCAATGTATATGGTTGACCGCCACTGCCGCTCTGTCCCCACGAATATGCCACAAGCGTCGGTTCAGTACCAGTTGACCTTCTAGACTGAAACTCAAATCCGCTCGGACCGCCTATAATTGTGCCCCAGCTTTTACTGCCAAGAGATTCAACCTTAAACCAACAATTAAACGTGAAAGTTCCAGATGGTGTTATTGTAGACAAATTACCGATTCCAATTGAATTGTCAGAACCATTAAATTTAACTGCATAGGAATGTCTTGGCGTCACGTCGTTTTGTGTGAATGTACCGTAAAGAGTGCCATTATGCTTATATCCAGAACAATCATAAACATATTCAGTAACAATCGGTCCAGATGTAAAAGAACCTGTTCCTGCGTTTGGATAAAATTTTAATTCAAACTTATCAAATAACCCCAATACTCCATTGCAAGACACAGGGATAAAATCCCTAAGAATAGTATTACCTTCCCAGAATTTACAATAATATATTTTTCCAGCACGAATTGAACCCACTGCGTTTGCTACATTTCTAGCAAAAAGATAAACTTCAATATTTGGGTGTGATGTATGTCTATTAGCTGGATATGAAGTTCCGTCTATTGAAAAAGTACTTCCTTGAAGCTTAACAATAAATGGAGTACCAGCAGTTGTTGTTTTTGTGGATGTATCATATGCCTTGTTTTTAAAAGTATATAAAAGGGACCCAGTCTTAAGAATATCCAATGAATAATTGTTTCCATTCGCATATCCTGATTGTGTACTGCACCCAAAATAAACATTTTCATTATTTAAATCGCTGGTAGCATATTTCATTTCGAAATTAGTAGAAGTCGTTGGAATGATTCCACTCTTTATGTAAGAAGCAGTATCGCACTGTAGATATTCATATTCAATTAAACTTATCTTGTTTCCAAGTATAAAATTACCAGTACCAATATTATGGAAGAATTTTTTTGTAACAGTGTCATACATTCCAGGTTCACCATGGAAAGTTGCTGGTATAAAATTGCCTAGCATCGTATTTCCATCCCAAATAGTCCAATAATAAAGAATTGTGTTACTTAAACAAGACACATTATTTTGCAAATCACCTTGTACAAACAAATAAAATATAGATTGAGTATCTGTTCCAACCGCCGTTCCGTAATTATATGTTGTTGAGGTTCCATTTACAGTACATACTACAGAAGAATTAGTCATTACCACTTCTTTTATATCAGAATTTGTACCCGATAAAATCACTCGTGAACCTGCACTACCCGCTCCTGTATTATAAAACACAGCCATCCTTGCGTTACTATCTAGTCTAAGTATTCTGAGAGTTTTGTGTGATTCACTTCGGTATGCACCGAAAACTGCATCATACTGACCGATATTAGCTGGTTGACTAAATTTGCATTGTATCTTATATGTTGTTTTTGTTGAATCGTACGGAATCAAGGTATTTATCCAAGATTTTCCATCGCCTTGCAAACTGTCATAAAGCTCTATTCCTGGAGGTAATATCTGGTTAAGTATATTACTTGTTTTATCCAATTTATAATGCAACACTAAGCCTTTTGATATATCCTTTATCTCTTTCTTTGAAAGACAGTGGTCATAGATACGTATGTCATTAATTAAACCATTGAATCCAAAATATCCGTTAGCATAAGTTTCTCGCCCGATACAAGTGTTTTGGGCATCACTATCAAAGTCACTAGAGCATGTATAGCTAGCTACAAACTCACCGTTTTTGTATAATGTACATACTTTATTATTATATACTGAAACTAAATGTGTCCATTCGTTTACTGGGACTGAGCAATTAACATAGGTATTATGACCATAGCATAATACATCCACCTTTGTATTGTCTTGACTGACGCCAAAAGCCCATCGTTTAGTGTTCCAATCTCCAGAACTTAAGATGGTCCCATTATAATGATAATGGTTTCCAAGTGGCTTTACCCAAACGGCCACACTACAAGTTTTTTTTTCGTTAAACATGTCCAAAAAATTGGTGTTTAAACTAATGCCATTAGTTACTTGAGTTTCGCCACCTGATTTGAAAGCCGTCCCTATTTTTCCAGCTTGATATGCAACAGTGCCCAAACTGGTACAAAGAATTTTCTTTATTCCTTTATTTTCCAAATTCCCATTCAACGGGAGCCACACTTGTAATGCCATATATTAATTAAAACTAAATTTTAAACATTCATTTTCATCATCAATATATATATAAGATTTTGATGTATTCTTTTGTATTGTAACACCAGACGTAAATGTCTTTGCTCCAGTAATTGTTTCTTCTCCAGTTATATGGACGCAATTATTAAGAGCCGTGACAACATTTGCTGATGTAGCATAGTTTGTCATTGCCGTAACTGCACTGGTGATAAAATGAGAATTGTTGTTTAAATCGCTGATATTTCCAGTGGTTACGACTTTGTGAAGCTTTATCGACGTATTAGTTGCCTGGTTTGCCGAAAAGTTTCCGACAGCCATACCAGTCGTGGCGGTTGTTATAGAAATATAGCCATTGTTCACAACTGGTATTGTTGGTTTATTATTCAAATCATTGTAACTACCTGTTCCAGCAACCTTATGTAAAGTAATAGTCGTATTACCTGTTTGGTTTGCGGAAAAAGAGCCAAGGCTTGCAGATGTGCCAGTTGTAATTGTCAAATAACCGTTTCCAATTGTTGGTAATCCAGTTATAGTATTATATGCATGAGTGTGTGAAGACAATGAGAACGCTGATGCATGTTTACCGTCTAGTAAATCTGCGTCCAATCCGCTTCCAGAACCATCATTGCCAGCATGCCATATTGTATAACCGCTTTTTGTGATATTTGTTTTAAAATCAATGGCTCCGCTTTGATTCATTACAGCCGCTTGGATTTGTGTTCCGCCTTGATTATCTGCATATATGGCTAAACTGTTGCTTACACCAGTTCCAGTTCCCAAATATTTAAGGCCGAAACCGTAGCTTGCTGTTGTACCGTAGTTGTATGAACCGTCAGAAACCCTCCAAATCCATACATCTTGATTTAAGGATGACACGTTAATCGTTGGGTCATCACTTGCTGAACCATAATACCTTTTAATCGCCCCAGTCATTATACCGCCAGACAATGGCAAGTAGTTGGTTATAGTATCAAGTTTTGCCACCATAGCAGATGACATATACCCGCTAGAACTTGTAGTAGCGATTGTTGAGGCCAAATTACCAAGTTTGGTTTTCTCTTCTGTTGTGTAGTCGTTTGTAGACAAACCTTTGCCTGTCACCTTGTCAACTTTGTTGTTCAATGCAGTGACAACATTAGCGCTAGTTGCATATTTTGCCATTGCAGTAACGGCGCTGGTGATAAAATAAGAATCGTTGTTTAAATCACTAATATTACCAGTAGCTACAACTTTATGAAGTTTAATAGTTGTGTTTGTTGATTGGTTAGCTGAAAAGTTTCCTACAGCAGCCATTCCAGTTGTGGCTGTGGTTATTGATAAATAACCATTATTAACCGCAGGAGTTGTTGCACTTGTCAAATACTTGTTAATTAACGATACGCCTCCCTCGACAAATTCTGGAGCTTGTATTTTTTCTAAACCTTTAGTTTGGCCTTGAATTATTAAATCTTTTAATATTGCCATAATATATATTATATTTCGTTTATTCTATTTGCGTTGAAATCGGCCACACCAATGAACGCGACATCTGTGTCTTCTACAAATTGGCCAGTTTCAGTAGTTCCATTCCTATAAATATTAGTGTCTTTCAATTCAGTTATAAAAGAATCTGCACGAACATAAAATGCTGTTGATGTATAGTAATAAATACCTATTTTTGATACAGTTTTTCCAGCTGGTGTTATTACTAGAATATGCTGCCAGCCAATTGGTGAAGAATGGTCACCAGTTTTAATACATTCTGTGGCCGTACTTCCATCTGTATAATAGATATAAAAGCCTCCTGGACGATTAATGTCTTGATATACAACATCATCGGTGTCTATCCATACATCGAACAGATATTGTGTGTTTTCTTTAAATTTTCCAATCATAGTGGTATATGGACTTGCATACCAATTAGGTCTAACAGGGAAGGCTTTCACTCCGTTTCGTGTTGTATATGATGTGTAGTTAGATTTGCTTTTAGCAAATTCATTTAAGTTTTCTATTTGTAATATATTCAATGATTTTTCAACGATTTCAAAAGAATGCAAATCACCAAGATTGTCAATAAATGCAGATGTGTGGTACAAATCAGCTATATCGTCTGAAGATAATGCTGTTGAATATAATCTTGCGTCTGACAATTGCATATCCTTACAGCCATACGATGTATTGGTGCCATATCTACCAAAATAATAAGATTGTTGTGTCGCGTTCAGTGTACCAGTAACGCTTGTACTATTATCCAACACAGCGTCGATGTATCTTTTTATTGTAGTTCCGTCATAAGTCATGGTAATCATATGCCAATTTCCATCAAGCAAAATATGTTTTGTGGAGTTTCGAACATATCTTGTACCATTAACATATAACCCCCCTCTTAGAAGTCCTGTTGTATATATAGACATTTCGCAATAGCCAGGACTTGAACTTTCAAATGGCATATGATAAGAGCCTATTGGTGAAGTATTAGTTGATTTAACCCAAATATTAAGAGTTATTTCTTTTCCGTCTATGTTTATTTGTGGTGATGTTATGTAATTCGATAAACCGTCGGTTATTAAAGTTGAACTATCGTATCTACTGCTATCTTTACCAATCATAAGCCTTCCTGTTATTGTCCCGTTGTTTCCGTATCCAGAACAGTCAACAATGGTTGGCTCAACACTTGTATCTACCAGCGTTAATCCAGCAGTATAATTTTGTGACATAGCATAAGCCTGAACATATGCAGCAGCTTTTAAATATTGAGTAGCATTCGGTTTAAAACTAGCCGATATCAAATGCCAATCAGAATCAGTGGCATAATATGTTTTTGGATAATAATAAGTATAACCATCAGAACTCAAACAAATTGAAGTGCCAGATGGAATCTTTTGCCCAGGATAAGGTGAAAGAAGAGTAACAGTTTTATTTTGTAAATCTATATTTGATTTGTCTTTTGTTGTTCCGTATGCATAAATCTTTCGTGTATATACCAAATCTGGATATGTATAGCCAAAACTGTTTTTATACCCAAATATCGCCACATAGTTTTGATGTGTTGAAGGATTAGACCAACCATTTACGTTTGCCAAATGTATAACTGTATCACCTGAATTTAAATCCTGTGTAATAGTAGTTAAAGAACTTGTTTTAAAATCAATATTAGTATAATGGATTCTATTTTTATCGACATCATATGGTATAAGAGCCAAATAACAAGTTGTATTTGCTGTTGACGGCCTTTTTACATAACCACTCATTGTATATGTATGTGTTGAATCTAAAGGTATATATTGTAGAGTGTTTGTACCGTTTATATATGAATTTGTAATCCCAGACACATTTGGTACGCTTGTTGAAACATAGCTACTTGTTTTTAGCGACCAGTTATCCGTTCCACCCCAACCATTGGCAATAAGATTAACATTTCCTACGTTGCCATTTAAATTGTCCAATTTATAATGCAGTACAAGGGCCTTTGATATTTCATGTATTTCTTTTACTGACAAACAATGGTCGTATACTCTAAAATCGTTTAAATTACCGTTCCAATCATATGTGTGGCCTGGAGAGCCTATACCTCCAGCACCGCCAGCAATTCTTAATACGGTTGATGTAGGATTCCTATATGTTTGAGCTTTTCCTTTGTATTCCCCGTCTATATATAATTTTGCATTAACAGAATCAAAAGTGATTGCAAAATGATGCCAGTTTCCATCGTGCAAGCAACTTATGTTGGCCCCGCTGTCAGTTTTAAATGGATTATTTGTGCTGTCGCCAACGTTTAAATAATAATTTGTGTATTCCCAACAATTTAATGTCCAGTTAGCGGCTGATGGTGCTTCTATCACCCAAGGCATTTTATTGTTCGTTGTAGTTTTAGACCACCACGCTATAGTCGCATTGTTTCCAATAGAACAACCGCTTATATTCCAATAAGTTGACCCGTTACAAGATAGGCATTGACCCGTTTTTCCAGAAGTTGAATAAGACGTAGAGCCACCAACTGGGGTCACTGTTATTTGTGCGAACCCATTGTTATTCAAATCCCCATTAAGCGGTAACCATACTTGCAAAGCCATATATAATATCTTCTTTTTATTTTATTTTTATTTAATATTCTATCATATTATTGGGTTTCATAACACCATCCCTAAATATTCTTGCTGTATACTCTTCCTCCATAAATTCAGACATTTTAACTGAACCATTTTTTAGAATTTGAGGGTCGGAAAAATTGGTAATGTCGTATATACGGAAATTACGTATGTACAAATCAGTCCCTAATTCTCCAGTATTCTTATAATCAAAAGCAAATGCAAAATGACGATACGACAAATATGTGTTGCCTGAGACAAAAGATGAAGCACTTCTTTCGCACACTTTCCATATATCGTCGTTGATTGTTAGTTCATGTGTTATAGTAACCCAATCCTGGCTATTAAAATTCGCCTTTACTGGATTGTTAGTGTACACGTTACTTGGTTCTGGCATTAATCCAGAGTTTGCAAAATTATTACCAAAATTAAATGAAAACCCAAAATGCGCGACACTATTAGATGTCTGGCCCTTAACCTCAAATTGAACTACATATCTGTGTCCAGTTTGAAGACCAAATCGATTATTCGTGTTTGTAACAAGAAATCCGCCATACATTGTTCTTGTAGCACTTGTTCCATCATATGTAATATTTGGAGTTCTATAAATCCGATATCCTTCATTCGTCAACGTACACACGCAATTCCTTTGTTGAAAACTCGATAAACCATCGGCATATTGTTTGTCTATTATTCCAAGATTGGTTTTAAATGCTATATTAGAACATGTTTCTTCAAAATTATAGGCTAATAAATTTCCAGTATTGTCAATAAATGCTGATGTATGATACAAATCCAAAATATCATTATCTGACAGTGCTGTAGCATATATTCTTAAGTCTGACCATTTGCCTTTGCATTGTCTACTTAAACTGCCTGCATTAGAATAACCAAGGAAAAGTGATTTGAAACCAACCAATGTTGTAGGACATGCGGTCGTATATTTCAATTCACCATTTACATATGTCTTCAGATTCTCTCCGTCGTGAGTTAATACAACATATTTCCAAGTATTTACTTGAACCACGCCAGTTCCGCATGCAACGGTATATGTCGTTCCATTTGTTCCTCTACAATAAAAATATGTGTCACAATGGTTACATGTTGTTGCCGTGTAATCATATGGATTAGTTGTAGAAATTGTTGATGTTGACCACAATCCGCTTCCTTGAGCACCCCATGCCGTTAAATAAATCCAACAAGCGATAGTCAAGCCATTAGATTCTGGAAAATCAAAAGTAGTTCGCAATGGATAATTTTCAGCGTTTGATACGCAGGTTTTGTATCTTGGCGAATCTGTATTGATAGATACATCAGTCATTATGATTCCATGATGCCCATATCCAGAACAGTCAGTAACGATGTTGGCTGGCCATAAAATATCGGAGCATACTGTTTTATTATCCTCCAAATAAAATTCTGAAATGTACAATGGAAGGTCCATGGCATATGTATTAAGAGCAATCAAATCATCTGTCCCAGTTTGATATAATCCTTCTCTTTTTATTAAATAAAATCCGTCTCTAAGTGGAGTTATAGAAAACTTACCATAATTAGTTATTGCATTTCCGCCAAGACCCACTTTGCCTGTTGGGTCAGAACCATCTTGAAATTTTATGATTGCCTGTACGCTTCTATATCCCCCATCAAACGCTGGTGATTGGTGAATCATGTATCTTTGACCACCAGTCAATGTCATTTTGTGGGAATATTGATTTGATTTATTCCATATAAATTCTTTGTCAGTATTTTGAGACCAAGTAGCTTCGCTTCCGCTTGGCCCCCAATGTGGCCAACCGCCATTTGACGCTGATGTGTTAAAAGTTGGATAAGAAAACACATTATTCATCACTTGATAATTTTCATCAAGTTTATAATGTAAAACAAGTCCTTTGGACAGCTCATTTATTTCTTTAGCCGAAAGACAGTGGTCATATATTCTAAAGTCATTAACTTTGCATTTACCTTGATATGACGAGCCGTTAAGTGCATCTCCACCTATATACAGCCTATTGTGAGGGTTCATTGACGTGCCTGTATGAAAAGTTAAATTATTGGTCAATAAACCATTTTGGTACATATGAACTATTCCGTTATCATATACTATAGTAACATGAATCCATTTATTTAGTGGCAAAGAAGTAATAGACTTATCAAGTCTACTACCTGTTACTCCAACAGAAGTATCACGAACCCTGATATAGTTTTGTCCAAACACAAATTGCCAATAACCGCTTGTGTCTTCCGATGTAAAAATAGTATATGAAGAACTTGTTATATAAACCCAACACGCAATAGAAAACTCTTTTAAACCAGCCAATATATTCCCAGACAACAATGTATATCCTGTTGTTGGATAGCTATAACATTTACCTATTTTACCAGAATTATCAACTGTACCAGTATTCGTAATCGTTATACTTGTATCCAAATGACCGTTATTATTAAAGTTTCCGTTAAGTGGTAGCCACACCTGTAATGCCATAATTAATCAAATATGAATTTCAAACATTTATTAGTAGTGTCAAATTCCTGGTAACATTGTGATTTGGCACTTACTCCAACATAAACGCCAGTGTTTGCACGAATATCACCGTTAACGTGAAGCTTATCTGTTGGCGATGTTGTTCCAACCCCCAAATTTCCTATTTCGTTGTGTCCATTAATACTGACGTTTCCTCCTTCCAAATTAATATATAAAGGAGCACTAGAAGAGCCGCTTCTTGACATAATTTCATTTGAGTCAATAGATATATTGGTTTTTGCTATATCACCGACAACAAGAGCGCCACCACCAGTAAGGCTTGTATCCCCAGTAACATTTATGTATAATTGTCCAGTCATTGTTCCACCGCTAAGAGGAACGTATCTTCCAACATACGCTTTATCTACAAATTGTGTAACTCCACCAGTGGAATTCTTTATAAACAATGACGGTTCGGCAACATTATTATTTATAGCAATTTCTCCGACATACAAGTTTGCCGCTGTAGGCTTCCTAATAACGCCAGAAGTAATTCCACTGCTATGATAATGTATTAATCCTTGTCCGTTTCGTATTCTTTCTGCCATATTTATTCATGTTTTACTATTACATAAATATCAATTATGTCGTTAAAATATCCCAAAAAGCCAATAATATCAAATAATTAAACTGTGATGCAGCAATAAAAAATATACGTCCATACGGAACACATACTCGTCCACGTAGAGTTGTTGGTAATACTAAACAAAAACGCCCGCAAGACATTGTCCCACGGGCGGTTCAACAGATTTTTGTGCAATCAAATATTTAGGCACCAAAAAATTAACTATCAAATTAAACAGTTTTTTGGCTCATTCTTTTCTCGTATTCATATTTGTAATCATCCCAAGCATTGCTTAGAGCCGTACTGCTTGAGTTATTAAAATCGCAACAAGGAAGGATTGAATCTATAATGTAATTTAGTAATTCATTCGTTTCGCTTTCATTATAATCCCCGCCATAATCACTACTCAACGATTTACCATTTGATGTTTTTTTATATGTAAAAGTAACAGAAAAAGTATTATTATCGCCCATAATCTATAGTTCATTAATTAAAACTTGTTTAAAATCGTTGGTAATATTAGTGAAACTCTCATTGTCAAGCACAATCTTTCCCAAAATGTTTTCAAACTTCCAAAGAATAGCTTGTTCGTGTTTTCTAAGTTCCTCATCTTTTGTGTCGGCCATTTTTTTCGCCCCATATTCGACACTGATTTTATCGTATTTGTAATTATTTACATACTGGGACTTAAAACCAATCATTTTAACGGTAACAGAATTTTTGTTTGTAAACATAATAATTTTAAATTAATTGATACACGTGAATTATACAAAAATTATATATTTTTACCAAGAAAAACGAATACTTTAATCATTTATATTATTTTTTTGCCTTGATAAAAACCAATGCTCAATTTCTCTTGCCAGTAATTGAGGGCATTTATTGTGTTTTTTATTGCATGATTGACACGCAAATTGGTTATCGTGAGGATTAAACTTACACGACCTATCCAATTTTTTGATTAATTTTTTAATTTTTCTATCAGTTAATTTAATCATATTGATAATGTATGGTTAATAAGTAATTTAATTATATTGCTGTTCATACCAATGAATGCAAGCACTAATAGCGATTTATAAGTTCTTCTATGTAATAAACTACGTGATGGACGCTTGTGTCATATGGGTCAGAAGCGTCGCAGCATATGTTCCAAACATCATATATTTTATCATCCAGTATTTTTTCACGAACACCATTAGGAAATGACCATGTTGTTTCTCCACCATGATGCAAACTATCATGCATTTCATATCCATAATATGTTTGATGAGGTATGTCTTCAAACTTTAGTATTCCACTATAAATGTTTCTAACATACTCATCAGACGGTTTCTTCATCAAAATGGTTTTATTTTTTTTTAAAAATCCCATCTATTATGTCTTCCTAATATCAATTCAACCAAGTCCTCTTTCGACAGCGCCATAAGTTCTTTTTTACGTCTCTCGTACATCATATCAATATCATTCTGTGTTATTGATATAGCGGTAGGCGTATTCTTTTTAATGCATCCACCAGTAGTAAGGCTATCGCAGCCATCGCACACCAATCTTCCGATAGGACAGTTCCAGGCTATCATTCCTCACCTCCTTTCGCATCATCTGTAACTTTCATTTTGTTGATGAACACCATTAATTCTGATAACGCATCATCCCTGCCTTCCATATAATCCCAACCACCTTTGGCAACTTTGCCATAAATGCTATCAATTTTTTTTAATATTGTATCTTTTTCTTCTTTTGTCATATATTACATTGTTTTATCTATTCTTGATATTGTAGCCAACGGTTCGGTCCCATGTCTCGTAGGTTTGTACGAGTCAACTGTAATGTTAGACTTCTCATCGTCTGTGCTGTCTAGCCACAATTGATGACGAATCACCTGGTGCAAATCAAACAGCATGTCCGCAGTGTCATCGTATCCAAGTCCATTCATCCCAGTAGAATCTGACCCCCAAAACCTCTTTTTCGTTTCCTCCCAGTAACTTTTAGCGTCATACATCATCTCTTCCCATCCGCCATCCCATTTTTCATCCATTGTTTCTCCAGTAGCTTCTTTACAACGTTTTTCCCATGCAGATTTGAAAAGCTCCTGATAAGCCCAGTCTTGTCCACAGATTAGTCGAGAGAAATTGTCACAAACATATGATAAGACCTTTGCCTGCTTTTCAGTAATTTCAATACGATAAATTTGTTTTTCGTCGTCTTTTTGTGCCATATTTTATCGGTATTAAAAGTGTTATAATTTTTATTTTTTATCGAAAATATAAATGTAATTGTTGAAATCGAGCCAGTATTTTCTGTCTTTTAATGGATATTTCTTATTATAGTCAAGATATAGATTACCGTCGTCGTCAATAACCATTTCGACACCGATGACATAATCAACAAGGTCCTTCACTCCTTTGTAAATTCTTATTTCATAGCCATTTCTATTGACTATTTTAGTGAATAGTCCACTTTGTTTTTGGATAACTTCATCTTTTATCTGATAGTCAAACATTTTTTCCATTGCGCCAGTTTCGTCAGTGAAATCTAGCCTAATCCGTGTGTTTTCAAAACCAGTTTCATTTGAGAAATCAGAAAACCTTACAAGAAAATAAACCCAATCAGCAAAACCAATTTGGCTGTTAATAACAGCAATTGATGTTGTTTTTATACCATGACTAGCAAGTGCATTATTTATTGACTTAAGGTCATTGTTTGAAGGTATGTATTTGGTCTTGAAGATGTCTGAACGCCTGACTTCATAGTCGTAATGGTGGACCGAAATATTCACAACGTCAACAACACCATCAAGCATGTCAATACACTCAAACAAATGATATCCGTTTGTCGTCAAAACTACCTTGTCAATCAGTGAGCCGAACCTGGCTTTGTAACTTCTTAAAAGGTCCATAACCTCTCTGAATTGTTCGGTATTGAAAGTCGGTTCATTTCCAGTAATATCCAAAGAAATTTTTCTATTTGAAATATTATTGAACAAAAGGTCAAGAGACAAGTTTAAATTATCATAAAAAACACCAAAATTATGAACCTGTGTTTCCGATGTCTGCTTATTGAAACAGAACGGACAATTTGCCTGACAATAACAAGGCATCACAATTTTCACCGATAACGTATGCCCGTGACCGATGTTTGAATCGTTATCAATTTTAACCGAAGTTGATTTTCTCTTCAATTCATTTTTAATGAAATTTTCGGCAGTATCCATAGATTTATTTTCCAAAATAGTGTTAATTGTAATTGAACTTAATGTTGTTTCTTTGATGGCGTTCACATATACAGTGTTGTCATCCTCATTGTATTTCACATCTATAATTCTAAAATCATTCATGTAATTAATTATAATAATATTTTTTCTGTTTTCCAAGTAACGATTTCTTTTACTTTGTTAGAAAGGGCAAGGATACCAGCCACCACCTTCATCTTCCTGATAATGAATTAACGGTTCTGGCGTTTCACCATAACCATATTCAACAGTTTCTTTTTCCTTGTTATCAGCTTCTATTGACTTGTTAATGCCTGTTATTTGCGGATTTGATAATATATTGTAATCGTCTAGCCACATTCCCGCATTGCTTTTCACCCAATCAACAATTTCACCAAGTGTTGCTTTTTCATCAAATGTTTTGGTAATTGATTTTGGTATACAGTTGCTGTCACTGTCATATTGTTCTCTTTTCTTAAATTCAATGATGTAATCCATAATATGCGTTGTTATTCTTTAATTTTTAATTTTGTAGATTCCTTCTGTGGCCTCCAAAGCCAGCCCCTTTTCGATAAGTCCACGGTAGTCGAAATGATGGGCATTAAGCCAATCAACCATATGAATTGTGCAATTTTCTACATCTCCTTTTAAAATCCAATATTTAAAATTATGAAAGTATGACTTCTCTTCATCCGTCATGCTTGACATTGGACGAAGGTATGGTTTAATATTGCCTTCTTGAAGAAATTCTGTTAGCCAATAGGCGTTGAGTGTTTCTACAGATTCAATTGTGTCTGTGTGGGTTGTATAAATTATTCTTCTAATCTTTACACCATAAGGTAATCTTGCACAGATATCCTGCAATAATATTTCTTTATACTGATTTGGCATACTTAAACTAAGTTTCTTAAACAATAAATGATTCCGTTTTCAACAGCTTCATGGTACATTTCGCAAATACCACCGAAAACAGAGCCGTCAGTTTGAGATATTGGATATTCCAGGCAATTTTCCCTTATAACAACTGGTGTCCAAGCATACATTGTTTTGTTGTCTTCGCCGTATTTGCATACATCAATAACAATCACAATATTATGTACTTCCCTAAGCCATTTAGTTGTCATTTGAAGAGTAGGGTACAAATATTTATTATCACCTAGCTCATAAACACCTTGTTGAAACGGCAACATATAAACCTCATTGTCAGTGTTAATATATCCCTGGGTTATCTCCTTAAAACCCTTTTCCTTTAATAATTTTGCTGTCTCAAAAGATACGTAATCCTCTTTAATCATAATTTTCAAATTAAATTTGTTCTATCATAATCAAAAATTTCAAGACAATACTTTATTGCTGCTTCACAGGCTTCCTCATAAGTATTGAAATATTGTGGATGTGAATCAATATTTTCAATCGTGGTTGGTGAATGTATAATTACATACCTGTAAATGTTTGGCATCGGGAAGTATCTAGGTTCAATATGAATGCTATAATTTACCCTCAACCACTTCATCGCCATTTGGAGAGTGGGCGCTGGATATTCTGAATCCCAAGATGGACCAGAAAATTCACCATCCATATTATAATAATAATGTGGAGAATTTTTACAAACCACACTATTAAACCCTTTCTCTTTCAATAGCTTTGCTGTTTCAAAACTTACGTAATCCTCATTAATCATACTGCTTTTTTGCTTAAAAGTTGTTTACAAATTATTAATCAGTGAGAACTATATTTCTCGATTCAATCTCTGCAATAGCTGCATCCCTGTCTATGCGCTCACATATGTGTGAAAGTTCCTCATTCATTCGGCGCATTTCTTCGTCGCTTACCGTGAAAACTTCACCGTTCGGTATGACGAAATCATCTATTGAGCAGCCTTCCCATTCGTCAGCTTCTTTGTAAGACCCACAAACATTTTTTTGTACTATCTCTGTCATATCTTTTAATCTGTTTATATTATTACACAACCACGTCCATATCATATCCGCACAGCCGCAGCAGTTGCTGCATCTCGTGCACGAACTGTACTTTTGAAACTTCTACAAATCGTTTTTTCAATGAGCCAGCTGCGCCAGCTGTAATCATCCAATCTTTAAACTCTTTTACAAAAGTACAATTTATGTAAGGTTCGTTCAAACATAATGTCTTATATTTTTCATCTTCCATTAAAAACTTAAACCCATTCTTTTCAAGTATTTCAGCCGTAAGTTGTATTGGTTCGTAATAATCAAGAATATATTCTCCGCCGTTACGAAAATCTTTGACGTCAACTTGACATTCAATGTCGTTGTTAATATCAAACACCCAGTCACCAATCATAAGTTTCTTCATATTCATATTTATTCGGCCTTAGTTTATACATTCCTTCAGGTGCTTCACGAGCAAGCCCTTTTTCAATTTGCGCCGTACATAGGCATTCGTGCAGTCGGTTTGTCAAAGCCTGCATACGCAGTCGTCTTTCGGGAATGTTTCAACAAACACATACATCCCGTATGGAATCCTCGCGCATAGGTCTGCGTATTTTATCTTTTCTTTTTCTTTATTCATACAATTAAAGTTTGAAACAGTTGCTTTCGTTTATCTTGCCGCTTATGACATCGTTCACAAGTTCTCTGTCAACAGTATCGTCACAGCCGTCACAGAAACTTTCCTTGCATTGCCTGCATCTCGGATGCACAACATTGTGCTGACGAATGAACGCCTTTGCTTCTTCAACGGTCATCGGAGTATGTGTTTCTTTATTCAAGGCAGCATACATTCCTGCTGGTGCTTCGAGTGCGAGACCCCTTTCAATTAAACCACGGTAATCAAACATTTTCTTATTAAGAAAATCAAATGACTTGTATGACATACAAGAATCATAATGACCGTTAATATAGATGGTATCGAATGTTGCGTCATATTCCACTTCTTCTTCCTCCGTCATACTTGACATACGGCGCAAGTACGGTTTGACATTCTCAATCGGGTAGAACACATTGTTCACGAATCCCGAATGGAGCGGTACGTCCTCGTAGTAGTTGCTGATGACACCGTAGCAGTTGCCGACATATTTCAGCACGCCATTTTCGGTTTTACCGCCGCCCAAGCCGCTCACGCATTTGCATCTCACCTTATACGGCAACCTGCCGCAAAGGTCTTTCATTAAAAGGTCTCTATCTTCAGTCGTCATATCTTTTAATTTGTTTATATGTCTTTATTTACTTTTGGACAATATTCCAAATCTGTAAGCGGTATTCCGTGGCAACCGAATTCTGTTATCGAACCGCAATACATTGGAATATAATCATTTGGTGTCGGGTATGGATAAAAATGATTTCTACAATCTCTTTCAAATATACACTTATCGCAATTTACACATTGTGTTTTTATAAATTCATTCGTCATAATTTTAACAATTATATATTCCCTCTTTAGTATACGATTTGATTAGTTTGTATTCGTCTTCTTCGTTATAACATTTTGGTTTTATGCCACCGATTATTATTTATAAGTCAATTAACTATCTGATTCTTTGATAAATTCAAAGAAATACGGAACACGCCACATGTACGAATTTGGATTTTCTTTTTCATAATTTTGTGACCATTTACGACATTTTTCTTCATTATTAATCAGTTTCCAACCATTTGGCAAAACTACTTTTCCGAAGCCTTCTGGCGTAGTCTCCCAATATCTAATCCAGTATGTCAGAAAATCATATAATTTAGAGTATAAGCTGACTTCATATTTTATAATTCCCAAAAATGCTTCGTCTCTGAACAATTTCAATTTCATATCAGTTGCATTTCTTATTGCTCCTGGGTCCGCATTTTCATCAGTATCATATTGCTTAAAATTACAAGAAGTTTCAAACTTATCACCAAAAACGCAACAATCACACTTTAAACAATTCTTGTTATTATCAAGTGCACACTGTCCTCCTTCTCCACTAACCCAGTTCTCAAAATTGGTACACCTTCTTTTCATTTCATTTGTTAACTCCAGCTTATTTGTCATATTTTTTTTCAAATTTTTAACGATACATTCCTTCTGGCGCTTTGAGTGCCAATCCTTTATGGATTAGTCCTCTAACATCAAACCCTTTAGATAATAACCAATCATTAACCATTGTAGTTGCCGATTCATTATTTGCAAAACTACAATCTTGTGATTTAACTATCATCTTATGATATTCTTTACTCTCTTTCTCCGTCATACTTGATAGAGGGCGGAGATAAGGTTTGTAATTGTAGTATTCAATATTATGCAGAAGCTCGTTCAGTATGTCTGTTGTCAAGAAACACTTATAGTCTGTGTCATCATCTGTACAATTAATGACAACATTATAAGCCAATCTTCCACAAAGGTCTTTCAACAATAAAATTTTCTCTTCTTGTGTCATAATATTAAAAAATTTTGTTCTATCATTTGTAATGTATCAAACATATCAGAAGCAAGAATAATATAGTCAATATCATCACATTGTGTGGTATCAGAAGACTTGGCGATTTGATTCTCGTAATATTCCATTTTCTCACTCAAATATCTTCCGATGAGAACTTTCCTTTTATGAATACTGTCCTCTGTTTGAATTTCTTGTAATGTTGTCATAACTATTCAGTTTTAGTGTTATACATACCTTCTGGGGCTTCGAGAGCTAGACCTTTTTCGATTAACCCATTATAGTCTATATGATGTTCGTTTAACCATTCAAGTGGTTCTGAAATGTTTCCAACTTTCGGTAGTGTATACCGTGAATGCGGGTGACACCAGTTGTATATGTTTGTGAACTCCTCCCATTCTCTTTCCGTCATTTTTTCTATCGGACGCAGATATGGCTTGACAAAACCAATTTCAATAGGCGCAATACCTTTTACAGTAACAGCATATTCCCAATTGCCTTCATCTGTAACGATTAAATCAATTCCTTTAGCAGTATAGACGTTTTTATTCAATGCAATTTTAACGCCATACATCAATCTTGCACAAAGGTCTTTCAATAATAAACTTTTTTCTTCTCGCGTCATAATACTTATTTTATTATTGATACATTTCTACTTTGGCTTCGAGTGCCAACCCCATTCCAATCAGACCACGGTAGTCGAAGTGGTGGGCGTTCAACCATTCAACCTGCCTGCTGTCGCACTTAAACACGTTGGCTGAATGTTTCAACCGTTCAGTCGGCTCATAATTTTTCCAATTCGGGCATGGTATGTCATGTATACCAGAAGCAATCATGCACTCGTTCAGTTCTTCTATTGACATTGATTCCATAGGACGCAGGTATGGACGCACCTCGTCAACATAGTAGGCATCGTTTATCAGCCACTTGCTGTCGTTGATTCTTGCCGAAAAGAGATATTCATCATCGTCATCGGGCAGCAACTTGATTACGACTTCGTGTGCGAGCCGTCCGAACAAATCCTCGGTCAATATGTTTCTTTCTTCGTCTGTCATTGCTTTTCCTTTTCTAATTTGAATAACACGTTACTTTTTTTAATGTCGTATGTGTGACCATCGTGGATTATTCTGTAATAAGAACCGTAGAAATTAATCCAATATACATTAAGTGTAACTTCCGTTCCTGCCGAAATCTTTTTAGGATTCTTTCTGAAATAGTGAATGTCCTCCTCGTTATAGCAATCCTTCTTTATAACGGCTTTCACGTTATCGAATTGGTACATTTTTCCGATATGGCCGAATGTACCGTCATTGTCAAGGTTATGGCATACAACAGCCAATTTCGTATAGTTACCGTCAGTTATGACACCAATTCTTTTCATAGTATGATGAATTTGCTGTTTTGTACTTTATCTCTATCAGAAATTCAATTCAATGTCAGTTCCGCCGTAGGTTTCATAAGCCTCGTAACGCTCGTTGCCCGTCCAATCTTGGGTGTCCCAACATTCGAGGTCATCGTGTTCGTCAATCACTTTCTTGATTTCGTCTGAAACACGCTCCTTGGTGATTTCGTTTTCGGGAATGTCAAGGTCAACTGTCAGAAATAGTTTTTTAATTATTGTCACTTCCATAATCTTTTGTGTTTTTGTTGTACATATCTTTTGGCGCTTCAAGGGCCAAACCAATTTGAATCAACCCTCGATAGTCAAAATGATGGGCATTAAGCCAGTCGAATTTGTTATATGCTAACAACAGTGGGGCGTATTGGTCTAATTTGGATTTATGCTGTCTGTTTACCTCGTTCAAAGCAATGTCGATGTCCTTTCGCGCTGCTTTCTCGAAATCCTTTCTCTCTTCCTCAGTCATGCTTGATAGCTGACGGAGATACGGTTTAATCTCATTAATGGAGCAAAAATTAAAATTTCCATAATCATCAATAAAATCAACGGTGTAATATATTTTATGTTGATTAAACCTGTCAACATCTTGTTCTATGTTCAATAAAGTTTTAACATTGCCATCTACGTACAGTTTGACACCATATAATTGTCTTGCACAAAGGTCTTTTACCAGTAGTTCTTTTTCTTCTTGCGTCATAATACTTACTTTATTGTTGATATATTCATACTTTGGCTTCGAGTGCCAAGCCCATTCCGAATGGTTTTGTCCAATTTCCGTCTTTTGTCAATTGTTGTTGTTTTATTCTTCGCCTTTCCAACCGAGAATGATTTTCACAACCTCCCAAAGTTCATCTGGCATTGTGTATGAATAGTGGTCTTTGTCTTTTACAGAACCGAATCTCTTGTCAAGGTCATTATTGCTGTAATTGTTTTCGTCTATGCCTTCGTATAAGGCGTATTCCACCATATATCTTGGAGCAGTGCGATATGCTTTTAGAATAGATATTTTGCTTGTGAGTGCAACAAAATCGTCAAGTTTCTCTTGCAGTGAGTTGAACTTTTCGGTTACATCGTATGGGTCGTACTTCATGCCAAAATACTCCTCAACCCTACTGAAAAGGTAGCCTGGTGCAATGGAATCATAGCGTGAGAAGTCGTCATTTTTGTATTCGTACACTGTTTTTTTCTCCTTGAGTGCCCACTCATTGCCACAGTCTTTGCATTTGTTCACTGGGAACGTATCCAATTCTCCGTCAATCTTTGAACTGCCGTATGAATTGTGTATGTAACTTCCGCCGAACAAAATGTGCGATGCATATGAGTATGAACTGTGAGAACCGCCGCCGTGAACCTCTCCCTTTACTCTCTTGATGTGGTTGATGACATTTTGACTGCCGCACTTCGGGCAAATGCTGTTCTCTTTGTCAATCATCTCGTTTTTCTCATCAACATACTCTTTTGCAATGTCGTATTGCTTGCTGCTGTATTCTTCGAGATAATTTTCAATTTGTCTCTTGCGGGATTGATACGCCTCTTTGTCACGTCTCGCTTGTTCTAGGCGTTCCGCTTCGGCTTTTTCTCTTTCTGCTTTTTTGCGTGCAAGCCTTGCCTGCTTTCTAGCTTTGAATCCAAATAAGCCCATTTCTTCTTAAATTGCTTTGTTCTTTATTTTATATAATATTTTTTTAATTGTTTTTGTCAACTATTCTTATTTGTCTCCTACCACCATAAGGGAGCTGTACAAGATACGGACGCATCCATGGGTTTGAACTTCTTCCGTTCGAGTCAATTGTACCCCAGAAATTATTACCGTCATTACTCTCACGGATGAATCGGATTCGGTTTGTTTTCATTCTAGAAATACACTCACGGAAATGATTCTCATCAAACTCCACGTCATCATAAGACGACGGGATATATTCCACAAAATCATCTTCTTTTATTTCGTACAAACCAAATATCTCACACATTTTTCTTTTGAGATTCTGGTGTAGAAGGCACTTCGTGTCACCGTACGAAATCGTTAATTTAACAAGTTCGATTTTGTCACCATATTTTCCTGTGGTGTATTCGAGGCCATCTATACTGTTCTCAGTGAACTGGTGTTGCAACATCCACAACACAAGCGCATCTTTCAACTCATAATATTGGTTTCTAGTGATGATTTTGCTCACATCGAACTTTTTCGTCACCTTGTTGGTGTATTCGATATCTTCGAGCAATTGTCTGAAATCTACCTTTACTGCTATATAATCCATTGCTTTGTTATTTATTTTATGTGAACCTATATTACTATTTTTTTTTCGTTTTTCCAAAAACAGTTTCATTATGTCAGATAAGGTTTTCAAGACAATATTTTATAGCAGCTTCACAGGCTTCTTCATAAGTGTTATATGCTGTTTCAGATTCATATTCGGAAACTGAATTGGGGTATTTTATTATTTCAAGCCACCACTTATTACCCACTTTTGGAAAGTCATGATATGGATATATTTCTAAAGAATATATTTCCCTTAGCCACTTCATGGCCATTTGAAGAGTTGGAGTGGCATATTCTAAATCATCAAGTGCTGAATTTTTATAATAAAGCTGTCCGTCTACCTCCAATCCAGGTGTACCATAATCAATATTGTTGTAAAAACAACTACATTCTTCATCAAATCCTTTTTCTTTCAAGAGCTTTGCTGTTTCAAAACTAACGTAATCTTCTTTAATCATAAAACTTAAACTAAATTTTCCAGACACCACTTGATACCAGCTTCACAAGCCCCTTCAAATGTAGCAAAGTATCTTTCGTCATCAGACATTCGACTGCTGTCGTATATTCTATACACTGTGAAATACCAGACAGGTGTTTGATAATATTTTGTTCCACGTTCATCTTCATAGTAATCGGTTTCCGACTGAACAACGACTTCAAATGACAACTCTCTCAGCCACTTCATGGCCATCTGAAGAGTTGGGGCAGGATATGCCTTTGGATGTGGTCTTGATGTTGAAACATCATTTATTTTCCCTGTTGGTGAATATTCCATCCACACCTTTGTTTCTGAGCCAAATGAACCATCGCCATATACATCGAAACCCTTTTCTTTCAAGAGTTTTGCAGTTTCAAAGCTGACGTAATCTTCTTCAATCATAACTTCATTTACTTTTTTTTAATTCAAAACACAATTGGAATTTCAACCAAAGAAAAGTTATCCCAAACACAAACGGCCAATCTTTTCCGAAGTTTGGGGAGTTGTAGGTACCTAATGTTATTGTTGGGATAACAAAGAAAGTCATTGAAGATTCCCATCTAAAAATTATTTTCATATTCTTATATATATCTCATTTGCTTTTAAAGTTTTCAATAAGTTTTCTTATTTGCCATTCCCCGCATTTGGCTATTTCTTCCGCAATTTTCTTATCATAAAACCTATAAACATTAGATACATAAACTGGGTAATGGGAATTGACTTCACGTTTTATTACAAGTCTTAATAAATCATCCATTTCATTCTTATAAAGTTCACAATCTTCTTTATACATAATGCAAATTATTTTTCTTAAAGTCCAAAATCGTGCTCATATCCTTGATGGATATCAATGAATCTGTAAATCTCTACAATGCTATTATATGCATCGCTTCCACCTTTTGCGTATCTGTAAAGCACATATGCGCACCCTTCGAATTCATCGTACATTATATAGAATTCAGGGTAATCTGGATTTACCCACAAAAATCCGCCTTTCGGTTTGCTTGGGTCTCCTGTTTTATGCCATCCCCATTCCAGTAAATCAATTTTTTCTAATTTCATTGCTTTGTTGTTTATTTTGCATAAACCTATATTACTATTTTTTTTCCGTTTTTCCAAAAACGGTTTCATAATGTTTCAACGTGTAACACTTCTTGCATTGTTCTTTTGGTTTTAAACATCTAATGTTGCACCATTGTTTTGTTATTTCATATTCTGCTTTTGTCATAGGTCAAATAAGGTGTTCCAGACAATACTTTATCGCGGCTTCGCAGGCTTCCTCAGACGTGCTGAAACCTTTGGGCGTTAAAGTCTCGTCTTCAACAAGCGCACATATTTCCTTGATGCAGGATTCGCCCGTTTCTGTGTTCGATATGCAAGCATAATAATCGGGATGAAAATCTTCGTGGTTTTCAGAATAGGTAATGTTGACCGCAATATGGATGTTATGCACCTCCCTCAGCCACTTAATGGCCATTTGAAGGGTTGGACGCAGATATTCATCATAATCCAAATCAGAGTTTGTCAAATCATCGTATACAATACCAATTTCTTGACCACTTTGGGTTTTAATACCATATCCAGATTCATAACATCTTTCGGAATAAAAGCCTCCATGACATCCAACCACATCCGAATCAAAACCCTTTTCTTTCAAAAGCTTTGCTGTTTCAAAACTAGCATAATCCTCTGTAATCATAATCAAATCAAGTTTTTCAAAACATATGATAATGCTTCTTCAACGGCTTGTTCATAAGAATCAAAGTAAATTGTCTTGCCTTCTTCTTGAGAAAAGAATCTACCTTTTTCATGCCCAACCCATCTGAATTGAATATTCTTTCCTGTTGTGTAGGTAAGAATATCAATATAGATATTATGCTCTTTTCTCAACCACTTCATTGCCATCTGCATGGTCGGGGCCGATATAAACGGGCAATCATTCTTGTCATTCCAATTGATATCCACCATGAACGACATTAGTCCATTGCCGCAGTCATATAATCCGCTCGTTGCTTCGGAAAATCCTTTCGCCTTCAACAACTTTGCAGTCTCAAAGCTGACGTAATCTTCTTTTATCATATTATCTTATATTATTCGGTTTTGGTATTGTACATTTTTGAAGATTTTTCCATATGTTGTTTAACGAGGTCATTTAAGAATTTCTCACTCGCAGATTTTACGCTATAAGCATAATAACCATTAAAAAAAACATGATATTTTCCGTCAAATGTTTGTATGACATGTGTCCATGCAAAAGTAATTGATGAACCGCCAATACTACTAAAGCCACGAGCCGTACTATCCCATGCTTGTTCAAAAACAAACACTTGTGATATTTGGTCATTATTATAATTACTTAATATGTAACCATTTACTTTGGCAGTTGTAATAGTTAAATCACTTAATATATTTTCCATATTACTAATAAATTATCTAATTTAATACATTCCTTGTGGAGCTTCCAAGGCTAGACCTTTTGGAATTAAGCCACGGTAATCGAAGTGGTGAGAGTTAAGATAGTCAAGTACCCAATAATTTATTGTACTCTCACTGTATTTTTCATTAGTGACACAATATTCACTTATAATTTCAATTCCATAATGGGAATAAGAATCATAATCGTTATAAGGCTGTTCAAAATCACATCCATCACACAATTCTTCTAACTCTTCCTCCGTCATGCTTGACATTGGACGGAGGTATGGTTTTATCTTTTCAAGATTATAGCAATTGTGTTCGGCAATTACAATCATCAACGAAAAGTCGACACCAACTAATTTCTGGACATCCAAACCCCTTTCTCTTAGAAAATCGCTATCAATGTTTATTTTAACTCCATACGGCAAATATCCACAGAGTGCATTTACAACCAATTCTTTTTCTTCTTGCGTCATAACTGTTTATCCTTTTAATTTATATCAAATTAAGTAAATCAAGTTCTTCTTTACTGAATAAACGAGGATGTCTACCATCCATCATATAATGCCAGCGACACCACCAATGTTCTTTACGTTCGACAATATAACGGACTAACCCAATTCCTAAATACAAACTTGTTATTCTAACTTTCATTTATAAGTTTCTAAAATTCAAATCAAATTTTCAAAGCAATATTTTATTACGTCCATCTCAGATTGTTCATAATTAAATGGAATAGATAACTCCCTCAGGATATAATTTCTTAAAAGTAATTTCATCATTGCAAGTATCTATTACGTAACCATAGCAATCATACACATTATTAGTATTAGGGTCGTAGGTATATTTAGGAGGTAGAGGTGCATATTTACCCATTCCAAATAGATAATCTTCATACTCATCTGAAAATAAATCGCTAAAACACTCAGGAACTAATTTCATGCTAATTCATCAAAATTTTAACAATAATTCTTTTTCTTCTTGTGCCATAATTAAATCAAATTTTCTAAGCAATATTTTATGGCAGCTTCGCAGGCTTCTTTATATGTCTTGTAAATAATATCGGATTCATGTTTGGTTAAACCACATCCTTTGGAATGTTGTTCAATCCTGTACCACCAATCATTATTTTCTTGAATTGCATCGTGAAACGGATAGATTTCAAGGTGAAAAATATCTCTAAGCCATTTCATAGCCATTTGAAGAGTTGGACATTCTATTCTGTCTTTCTTATCAAAATCATGATAGTGTTGATAACACCAACGTATTGAACTGTCTGGTACATAATAGCAAGAGGTGTCACCCTCAAACCCCTTCTCTTTCAGGAGTTTCGCTGTTTCAAATGAAACATAATCTTCTGTAATCATCACCATTTTTCATTTTTATTTATACATCCCTTCTGGAGCTTCTAATGCAAGTCCTTTTTTAATTAACCCACGGAAGTCAAAATGATTTTTAAAGAGGAATTCTTCCAAAAGTTCGAAGTCTTCGAAATCGTATTCTGATTTATCTTCATTGTCGTATAGGCATTTTTTAATCTCAATGCCACGATGCGAATAATTGTCATAGTCATCAGATGGATGGCCAAAATACAGAATACCTCTCAACTCGTTTTTCTCTTCCTCCGTCATGCTTGATAGTGGACGGAGAAATGGAATATCTTCACCAAGTACAAAAGGTCTTGTTGCAGTTGACATTCCGCACCCATCATACTCGTCATAACCAATCCAACCATCAATATCTGTTTTAATTAAATGTCCACTCCTACTATATGAAAGAGAACATAACTTAATAATTTTCCATTTATGATAATCATACTGGTTTTCTTTATAATTAACCACAACCCCATACGGCAATCTCGCGCATAGGTCTCTTACCAATAGTTCTTTTTCTTCCTGTGTCATATCTTACACAATTCCTTTTTGTTGTAAATACTCAGTTAGTTTGAGGCACGATGCAACCGATGGCCCCATTTCCTCATCGTCATAGCAGTAGGTTGCGTCACACAATTCACTCCAACCAATGTCGCCCTTGATGTAATTGTTCATTGCTGCGGTAATTTCGGCATAGTATTCCTTTTTTTCCTCGGCATCACTCTCGTTAAGCGATAGGTCGATGTTAAAAAGGAAAATGTTGCGGTAGATGTGGCAGGCTTCTTTCACTGTTAAATCACGATTCATCTGTAACCCATACATATACGGATTTTGCTCCGACCTGCGAAACGCAACAACTGGGTTGAGTTTTATTCTTCTTTTAAGTTCCATAATTTTTTATTTTAATACATTCCTTCTGGTGCTTCAATAGCAAGCCCCATTATAATCAAGTCACGGTAATCAAGATGATTAGAATTGAACAAATCAAAGGTTTCAATAGTATAACTACTAATATACATTTTATGGTATTTAATCCTATCATCCAATTCAGTTTCGGAAAGTGCATTCATCGCGCAAACCGTTTTTTTTTCTTCCATTGTCATGCTTGACATCTGGCGAAGATACGGTTTCACCTCGTTTATTCTAAACAAGCTGAATGAATCGTCTGGATAATAAAATTCTACATACCCATTGTTTCGTAAACCCTTTATTTGTCCAACCACTTCAACAGGCATATTTGTTTCTTCATCATAACACGTGACAGACCCAACTATACCATAAGGTATGCCACTTAATAAGGTATTATATATAAGTTCTCTATCTGTCATAACTATTATGATTATTTGCTTGTTTGACAATTTCTATTACTTCATTCGGTCTTATACATTCTCCGTCATCTAACCATATATGCCAATAAGTTGAGAACCAATACGGGTCATCCTCACATAGTTCCACTTTTGTCACTACATTGTAACGGTCTTCTTTGTCAGTGGCAATACGCCACTTTATTTTGTCTCCGACTTTAGGTATCATGATTATTATGTTTTATGATATTTTCATTACTATTCCTCCATTGCATTCTTGAAAAAGTGTATAAGCTCACCCGTATTGTAATCATGTAATGAATTTGTCGGAGGCATAAAATCCTCCACGTGTTTCTCTAAGAACTTGCATGCCTTGTCAATCATCGTTTTGTCAGCCCAATTTGCACCTTCGATGAAACAATCACATTGTGCTTTCACAAATGTTGGCGATGAACCCATGGCATATCTACTATATGCAGCATGTTTTATTTCTTCTTCTCTTTTCATATCACTCACAATTTGTTTCCTCAATCAAGTCATAATATGCACACTTAATTGTGTTGATTACATTATCAACCAATTCCTTGCGCATGTCATTTAATGGGAAGTCAAAAGAATTCCTTGCATTGATGATAGCTTTTGAGAAAAGGAAATCCTTTTTGCTTGCCATATCCATAGCGCCATTTCTATAGTAATCAATACCGCCTTGAGAACAACTTTTTCTACTCGCAAGAGCATCAACCATTTCGATGTTTTTTAAGTCAATTTTGTTCATAATATTGTATTTTTTATATTGTTAACAATCATTAGTTGAATTTCACTTCCGAAAACTTTTCACCTTCCAATGACAATATTAGATAATATTTTCCTTCTTTGAAATCCACCGAAATTTTCAAATTATTCTTAATATAATCTTTTAATTCTTCTTTTTCCATATCACCCAAAAATTATTATTTGTTTGTTGAAATTATACAATAAAAATTTCAATTATCAAATTGATTATTAAAATTTTCAAGGCATTCTAGAATCTCGGACACTTTATTTTTATCTAATACCTCAACAGATATTCTAGATATTTCATTTATTTTGTCTAAAATAACTACAGCAGGATAGCTTTTCGGAAAATCAGTAACCATGCTTCTTATGTCCTGTTTGGAATAAAAACAACCTTCATCGACTCTCATGAAGTCATATAGAGCATTATTGAAGCCGTTTTGGTTCTTTACCACAAATATATTATATGTAATCTTTATGTAGTTCATTGTGATTTTTTTTGTTTTTGATTATTCCAAGTCGATTCCTTCTATTTTATTACAACACATTAGTATTCCATTGCAAATTTCTTCAAATAAGGCGTTTTTGTATATTTCAAGTTCCCTTTGTTTTTCTTTCCATTCGGCCATTGCCATCGCCGACAGGTATAAGTGTTCTTCATTGTAACCTGTTTCTGGTCTATAAAAGCTTTCAGAAATTTCCTTCGCTCTTTCTTCTGTTGTCATAACTATTCAGTTTTAGTGCTGTACATTCCTTCGGGTGCTTCAAGAGCCAATCCCATAGGAATGAGCCCGCGATAGTCGAAATGATGGGCGTTGAGCCAGTCAGTGTTTACACATGCTTCGTCAGCGCTACACGCGGCTTTTATTGTGACAGGTTCATAGTTAGCACCAGCCTCGTAGCATTCACTGGACTCATACTCGGAATTCTTGAAATAATCCTCAGCCTCTTTCTCCGTCATGCTTGACATCTGACGGAGATATGGTTTGATGTCCCATACCGTGTAAACCTTTGTGCCATTGATGTACCCGTCCTTGTCGATACTTTCCAATGTCCCAACTGCACACATTTGCTGGTCCCGTTCGTGGTCCCAATATTCCCTGCAATATTTTACCCCGTAAGGCAGTGTCGCGCATAGGTATTTTAGCAATAAATCTTTTTCTTCTTGTGTCATAATATTAAAAAATTTTGTTCTATCATTTGTAATGTACAAAACATATCAGAAGCAAGAATAATATAGTCAATATCATCACATTGTGTGGTATCAGAGGACTTGGCGATTTGATTCTCGTAATATTCCATTTTCTCACTCAAATATCTTCCGATGAGAACTTTCCTTTTATGAATACTGTCCTCTGTTTGAATTTCTTGTAGCGTTGTCATGACTATTCGGTTTTAGTGTTATAAATTCCTTCTGGAGCCTCCAATGCCAATTCTTTTTCTATTAAGCTACGGTAGTCAAAATAATGGACGTTAAGCCAATCGTATTTAGCATTATCACCAGACATTGCCGCCTTGAAATAGTCGCCACTTTTATTTAGTTCTTCTATTTCCGCATTTTGGTAATACTGAAACCATTCATTGTGTTCCTCCTCCGTCATACTCGACATCGGACGGAGGTAAGGCACAAATTCAGTTATAGCGGTTAAACACCAACTGTCATTCTTGCATTGGATGATGAAAATTTCATTATCGACATGTTCTTTACCAACAATAACACCTATTCCACTGTCGTAAGACAATACACCTTCCTCTTTTATTTTAACCTTAACTCCATACGGAAGCCTCGCACAGAGGTCCACCAATAACAGTTCTTTTTCTTCTTTATTCATACCTATATGGTTTTATTGTATAATATTCATCCGCATAATCATACGGGTATCTTTTCATTTCTTCGCATTTTTTATGCAACGCAAATTTTGCTGCATTGTGTGATGGAAACGATTCAACAAACACCCAGTTGCAATACATGGCCCAAGGTTTCGGTTTGTACAGTTTCTCTTTTTTATTACTCATTCCTCGCCTCCTTCCTTTTGTTCGAAAATTATATGTTTAGCGGCTTCTGTGACAAGTTTCTTTGCACGAATCAAAAGTCTTCTTACATTTTCATCGCCCATGGCACCCTTCCTGTACGGTTCAACTGCTCCTCTTGTGTCAGATAAAGAGGTCTTGTAGGGGATTCCATATCGACAGGTAACTTCTTTAGTCTTGGTCATTTGTCATAGTCGTAATTAGATGTTTTACCATTAAATTCAAATGAAATAATTTCATGTTCTTTCGGGTCAATTTGTTTTTCTTTCTTAACTGATTTCCAGGAAGACCCCTTATCCCTGTATACCCCATCGGTTTCATTGATAAAAGGAACCATAGTATCGCATATATGGTCCATAACATCTCCCAAAGTCCAAGTTTCACCAAAACTACGATATTTGCGATATATCATTTTAACTATATCGTAAATTTTCTCCATAGTCCATTTTTCGGAGTCGAAATAAAGATGACTCTTGCTGGTGTTCCATTCCTCGCGGTTAGACAAGCAAAGACCGTTGTCACCGCTGTAACTGTACATATAGCTAATAAGTTTCATAAATTAATTTTTATAATATTTCATTTAATTTCATACAATCCTTCGGGTGCTTCTAGAGCAAGACCTATCTCAATCATTGTTTTACCATTGCCATCAGTTCTCCAATCAAAATGTTTTGAATCTAACCATTCTACATATCGATTCATATACAATATAAAATTATCACTCTTTGCGTCCTTCCGATACCATCTTGACTCTTGTTTTTCTTCTTTAGTCATCGAGGCCATCGGTCGGAGGTATGGCTTGATATTTTCAATCGGATAGAACACGTTGTTCACGAATCCTGAATGAAGTGGCACTCCTTCATAGTAGTTACTGATGACACCATGGCAGTTGCCAACATATTTTAGCACGCCATTTTTTGTTTCACCACCTCCCAAACCGCTCACACATTTGCATCTCACCTTATATGGCAACATTGCACAAAGGACTTTAAGCAATAATTCTTTTTCTTCGTTTTTCATTTCTATACGCCTTTTTTTTGATTTACATAATTAACTATATCACAAATCTGGTCTAAGTTGAGAGAATAATATGTTTTATCATCCCACCATGCTTTATTTCCACATATTTCGTGCTCCATCAACCATTTAACGATTAAGTCTTTTATGTTCATTCCTCGCCCCCTTCCATTGCTTTTTTGAAGCTTTTTAAAGATTTTTCAACGTCAACAAGCCCATCGTAATCAGGATTAAGTGTTGAAAGCAGACTGTTGAATTGTAAAAGTTCATCACGATATAATTTGCACGCCTTCTCAATCATTGTCTTGTCAGCATATTTTGCCCCTTCAACAAAACCTTCGATAGATGCTTTGACATCTGTTTCATCATAAAAGTTATTCGAGCCATCATAAGGCACTCGAAACCCGTGTTTGTCGGCATATATATCCGCCTTGTTTTTTATTTCTTCTTTTCTTGTCATTTAGCCTATTGTTTGTTCATTTTTAAATTTATTTGATAACGTAAAAATAACGTCAATGAATTTTTTGGTTTTGTTTTCCTCTGTAAGTTCTTCCATTTTTTCTTTTGGAATGAAACATTTTTCTGGAAGGAAATTGCATTCAGTCAACACTTTCTTTGTGTTTTCGTCATTACAGCCAAGTGTGTGAATAACCCCAAAGTCAATAAGGTTTGATAAATCATTGGATAAAGCCGTTGAAATCATTTTAGGAAAATCTACGGGTGTATTGACTTTCTGTAAAGATACATTTCTTAAATATAGTTTTTCATATAGGTTGTATAATCGCTGTTCCTCACATAAAGGTTCGAACCCTTCATACAACGCTCTCACTTCATCACCAGCTTGGAACACATAGTATAAAACCTTCATTGTATCAAAATCCAGTCGTTTTTTAAACAAATCCTTAATTAAATTACGAAAGTTTATTTTGATGTTTTCACCGTGGTCGGTAATGTCGTAATATTTTTTAGGTAAATACATAGACCAGAAATTTATGTCGAAACGCATTCCGTTTATTGCGTCTTCAAACAATTTCACTTCGTCAAATCCTTCGAATCCTTCCATATTATTCGTTTTCGTATATTTTATAGCTCCAAGTATATTCTGGCTCGTGTACTTCACCAGTTTCAATATTAATTGTATGGCCTAAACTCATTCCTATAACTAACGGAAAAGGTGGATAAAACAACTGTAAATTTGATTTTGGCTCAACTCTCCATTGATGTTCTTCATATCTGTCAAACTCGTGGTCCCTGAACGCATTTCTGTTTATTCTTATGGCATACGAATCTTCATTGAATTTTCTCACATCAACAAGAACAGCCAATGTTTCAACGTTAATATCTCCAGATTCAAAATCAACTTTCTTTAAAAACTGACAAGTCCATATTGCTGGTGTCATTTTATCTGGAGATTCATCAATATGTAAATCTAAATCACGAAAATAATAATCACGCAAAAAATCAACCATATACAGGCTTATAAGACCCCTTTACACTCAATAATTTTATTCTTGATATCTGATATGATTTCATCAATCAATACTGGCTTGCATCCATGAGCATCCATACCAACATGATACATGTAAGGAATATCATTATAGAATTTTTCCTTTGAATGTGTGTGTCCGAATAAATTAAGAACGCATTGCTTCATTGACTCTTTCTCCAAATTCGATGTATAGCAAGGATAATGGGTCATGAAAAAACGATATCCGTCATATTTTAGCATTTCGGCATAAGACACCGCTGAAACCTGTGGAAGCCTAATGTATTTGGAAATCCTATTGTCAGTATCGTGGTTGCCCAAAATAATCCACATTTTTCCGTTCAAGCTTTTCAACATTTCAACACCCTTTTCAGTCCCAGCATCTCCACCAAGAACCAGGTCCCCAAGAATGTATACCGTATCGTCTGGCGCCACAGTTTCATTCCACGTCTTCACGATGAATTCGTTCATTTCATCAACATTGTCAAACCCACGCGGGCGATAAACAAACTCCCTGTCATGGCATAAATGCAAATCTGAAGTTACATAAATCATATATTCCTGTTTTTAATTCTAATCAATAAAAAAATTGTATAATAAATCTAAACCTATTATACAATTTTAATTCTTAAACAACAAAAATAAAGATTGAATTTATTCTATTTTCCCGATTATCTTATTCTCAAAATAAACATTTCCGTTTGGGTCAATCTCGCTTGTCACCTTTTCGCCTAAATTCGCGTCGTAATAAATAACCCTTGCCCTTTGATACCCTTGATATATTGTACTGAAAGGACGGATAATTTCGTCAAACCACGTACGGAAAAGAGGCTTGCCAGTATCATTATCGATAAAATTAAACTTTCCGTTCTTGTTCACTGTGCTTAAGTTTAAAGAAATTGACAATTTAATTCCATCGTACCACTGGTCACAAACCAAATCGCCTTCACTGTTGATTATATTCCAGCCCAATCCGTGGTCAAACACGCGAGCCACACCTTTAGAATTAAAATTACTGACAACATCGTACCATTTCTTAGATAAAGTTGTGCCGTCTTTTTTTAGGTAGTTCATTTTGCTGTTTTTGACCGCTATCGCCAGATTATATGGGCCATCAAAATTGGTAACGTGGTCATACCATGTGTTAAACACAAAATTACAATTTTTATCAATTAAATTAAAACCATAATATGTTGAAACTTTGGCATATCCATTATCTTCAAAGTCTTCCGCCGTTTCAAACCATTCATCAAACATAAGTTCATTGTTTTCTGATAAATAATTATATTTGTTTCCAACCAATACCACAGTATATCCACATTTTTCATAATGCATCTCGTCGAAAATATCAGTCGGGTCAAAATATTTTCCAGAACTAAGAACCTTTTTTATGTTTTCAATTCTTGATTTCCAATTGTTATTTGGTTTGAAAACCGTATAAAAGTTTCTGCCAATGAGTTTGCTAATATCCATAACAGACAAAATATTTTCACTCCCACCATTGTCGTGATTCCATCTGCATGTACTGCTCGCCATAAACCCTTCACCATCAACACATACGGCAATCATAGAAAGGCCATAGTCGTCAAGCGGACAATTCTTACCAGCAATCTTATTGCAATCCATAAAATCATCCCTAAGACAAAAATAAAACTGATTCAAACCATCAGCTGTATAGTAGTCAAACATGTCTTCATCATGTGTTATGCACCAATCAGTATATTTGGAATATTTTCGTGCGGAATTGAACGATTTTATTCTTATAACTTTGTAATTGGATGTCCTATCAAACTTCACCCCATTTAATTCTGCCATTTCATCATTCATGCTTTTTTTAGCCTCGTCTTTTACAATATACAATAAACTTGGTAATGACAAACCATTGAGATTCCTGTCAAACTCGTTTATTCGTTCATCAGAAGATATTATCTTCAATGCACGATTCAACCTTGTTCCAGCTTCTGGCCCCCAAAGCCAATGTTCTAAATATAGCCTGGTAACACCTAATATGAATTTTGACGCAGCATCTGTCCTTAGAATCGGACATGTGTTTCTGATATTTACCCTCACAAACTGTTCGGCATCTTCATGGGTGCGGCCTTCCTTATCCATAATAAGCTTTATCGCGGCAGATATTGATTTCGATGTCTGGTCCTCATTCAACAGCCTCTTAACACACTCACCCACCATTGACCTTATGTCTCCGCCGCATATACCAATGGCGACAGACTCTTTTATGGTTTCATCCCCTCCAATAATCTTGAACCTGTCCTTATATCTCATAACCTTCCTTAGAATATCATTGGCACTTAAATTATTGTTGCTATAACTCTTAACCATCCTGCCAGACAAATCATTGTATATGGAAAGCCTGTACTTCGTTTCGTCATAAACATCAGTTGAATTATAATTGAACGATATTTTGAACAACACATCGGTCCCGTCATCCAATGGAATGTTAATTAAATGATATGGGTTTCTCTCATCAACCCCATATCTCTCATAAGCAAAATAATCGACATTGTTGTCCGACAAATATTTCTCTATAACTTTGTGCGCAAGCATATAATTTTCAACAATTATAAATTATTATTTGTTAAGTTTTTCCCGTCCCAAGATTTCACCGTCTGAATTGAATATCAATGAATATTCGTCACCAGTTGCGTCATCTACATAAATACCAACACATTTACCGTTGCTCGTAAAGCCTGTTGACCTTACAAACCATTTATCGACTATCATATTTCCATCAAAATCAACAAATGTTATGTAATTAAGGTTATCATCACCAAGTTTGTATATCTGATATAGATTAGGTTTACTGATTTGTATAATTGAATACACCCATTCTTTTAATATGAAATTACCGTTGGTGTCAATAAGGTTATAACCCTTTCCGTCAATGTAAACCTTAGCGCGCTCTGTTTTCGTGGAAAAATCATACACCATATCAAACCACGTTTTGCACAATATGGTTTCGTCAACTCTCAAATAATTGTATTTTGAATTCATTTCAACAGCAGACAGCCCGCATCTTAACGGTGATAACTGGTCATACCAAGTTTTAAACAAATACTTACCGTCTTCACCTATTAAATTGTCACCGTATTTTGTGGTCACAACCGCATAACCTTCACAAAATTCACTGACATCATCAAACCATTCATCTGACAGTATTCTTCTGTCCGCCGAAATAAAATTGGCCTTGTCTTTATAATAAACTAACGACCATTTTTTTGTAGGATAGTCCGCACCAATAAAATCAAAAATTTTTCCAAGCGGAACACCTTCGGCAAGTTTTTTCTTCATATCTTCAATGGCATAATTCCAATTGTTGTTAGGTTTGAATACATTGTAGAAGTTCCTTCCTATAACATTGCTTATCTCACCTGTGTTCATAACACTATCGTTTCCTCCATTGTCATGATTCCATCTGCAAGTGCAAGTGGCAAGTTTTCCCTCACTGTTAACAGAAACGGCAATCATAGAAAGACCATAGTCGTCAAGCGGACAATTCTTACCAACAATAGGCTTGCAATCCATAAAATCATCCCTAAGGCAAAAATAAAACTGATTCAAACCATCGTTGGTGTATCTTTCAAACATATGACGGTCCTGCGTTATACACCACGATACATAACTACTGTATGCGCTGGCGTCATCAAATGAATCAATCTTAACTATATTGTACCTTCCTTCACCAGTCTCAAACTTGTTTAATTCCATCCTGCCATTCTTTTCGTTCGCCTCCATCTCACCTCTGAATATGTTCAGCAGGCGTATCAACGACAAACCGTTTAGATTCCTGTCAAATTCATTTATGTGATTACCAGTCACAATAGCGTTCAAAACACCGTTTACCAACTCAACAAAAACATTATGCCTGAATTTAATTGTCTCAATGTTCAGCCTCATAACACCCAATATGAACTTGGAACCCTTGTCCGTCCTCAATATGGGACACTCCCTCCTTATTGTGTTGCGAACCAAATTGTCAGCTTCATCGTGACTCAGCCACAACTTAGACATCGCTAACTTTATAGCAGCCGATATAGACTTTGCAGCCTGGTCCTCGTTCAACAATCTCCTGGTACATTCAGATACCATAGACATTATGTCTTTTCTGCTAATTTTTGTTTCGTTTACCGAAGATTCATTGTTGCAAGACAAATACCTGTTTAACCCCCTCATTAACTCCTCGGCAAAATAATAATTGGTCTCATAACCATCCCTGCTTCTCCATTTATCGAAAATCTTTCTGAATTCCCTGCCTTCAATATCATTCGGTATGTCCAGGCCAAATTTATCAACTAGTTTCAATATTCCACGCTTGTTGCGCAATATGTTGTCAATAGTTATCCTCATAAACAATTAATATACTATATTATTCATTATAATACATAAATAGTTGCTAATCCACACAATACTCAATTGACAATAGCACAATTTTAATTTATATTACAAATACAATAAGATAAAATATAATTAAAATTATATGAAACAAGACAAAGAAACCGTTAATTCTGAATTAAACGACAACGTGACACAAGAACAACTGGAATTGATTCACTCAATAGCAGATAGCCTCGAAGACTTCTATAAGAAATGCTATAAGGATGCCGAAATATTCAAACCATCAATGGATGAACTTACCCAAATCATCAAGACACTCTATAACAATGAAATATCCGAAGACAGAATTAAAATTGAAATCGATGAAATGTCACAACCATGGTGGAACTTCAAGAAACTTAACGACCACCAATTCATAGCCTCATGCAACATACCAATGGCTGGAAGAAGCTGGCTTATAGACACTGAACGAAATGTGACATTCCTCCTATGGCTGAGCTAATCGATACGATATCAAACCTACACTATAATAATATTAATATGATATCATTTTGATATCATTCTAATATTAAAATTTCTACGCCAAATTCCGTTACTTAACGTGTTGATAGTTACTTGATTTTAATTTTATCCGCAACCTAAGAGAATGAGTTAGAATTGTTTATGACAAGTAATTGAAAATAACATCGTTACATAACGAGTTGATATGAAATAAGTTTAGATTGGCTAATTTTAATTGGAATTTATTTAATTATGCGTTGTATACGGTTTTAATTAAAATTGGCGTTTGCTGGGACGAGAAAGATGAAGAGCAACCGTTTTTTTAATTTTAAATTATATTTATATATGAAGTGAAATTTATTTTTTGATTAAGTTTATTTTTTTTGTTATTAACAAATGACAGTCAATTTAAATTTTGGCTGTCATTTCTTTTTATACGCGGCAAAACTTGAAATCTCATAGGGTCAAAAAACCGATTCGAACTGTCAGGTGTCAAAATTTTAATTTAAAATTTAATTTTTTTTTCAACAAATTTTAACATATTCGGCTCAGGCATTAATTAACTATGTTTTAATTAATTACAATTAAAATTTTATATATTTGTAATTAATTAAAATTAAATGTATATTTATTAGAAATAAGGATAAATTTAAATTTAAGTTAGCATGAAGAGGTTATATTTGGAGACCGAGTATGGTGTTAGGGATGCTCATGATTTATGGCGTGGTGTCATGGACGGATATGTAATGGGCATATTGAATGACATTGAATGTGGGGGAGGATTGACGTTTGACAAGATAGCCAGGATATACAGGCATTTCAACAGTATTGCTGAGGTTGATGAGCCGTTTGAATTGGTATGGTTCAGCAGGGAGGCGGTAAATGTTTTTTGGCCGAACGACAATTGGAGGGTTACATTTAAATTAAAATGATATCAATAGAAATGGGTTAAAAAATTTTGGTATCATTTTTTTTTGGATAAAATTTTGTTTATTAAAAATTAGTTTGTAATATAGTGTAGGATTTAGGTTCTTTGATAGAAGACACGACACATGGCTCCTGTAGTTATAACGGAATAGAGCACCAATTTAAAATTTAATTTTAATTGGAGATTATGGTTCGAATCCATACGGGGGCACTGATAAAGATGGTTGACATAGACTGAATCAAGAAAAGAATAAATTTAGGACAAAACAGAGAGCAGGACAGCTGCTTCTTTAAAAGTTTTCTTGAGCTGAAGGCTGTCGAATCTATGGAGACTTGGAATTTGCCCTGAAATGATATATGGGCGAACATCGCTGGTCGGGATAACGAGATTATCTCAATGTAATTGGAAAGGAAACATTCCAGCGAGAACCTGGCAAGGCCAGAGGCGATTATGCCGTATATATGCTTCCTTTCTGCGCAATCTACTCGAAGCGCTTGTATAGTTTGAAGAGAGTTGGAATCTTGGGAGCCAAACATATCTAAAGACCGAGCGATGCAAGACGGAGCCGAAGCGATAAATTATATTGAAAGAGGCTGTCCGAGAAATATAGGCTGCTTGAACGGTGATGTAAAGTCACTAGTTCGGAAAAAACCAAAGCCGTGATGAGCAGACCTTGTGGAAGACTAAAAACGGGGTTCCCGACCAGCAGGGTAAAGGCTTACGGATGTAGTTCTGGCAGAATTTAAATTGAGGTTAGGTTTAATCCTCGGTGGAAAATTTAAATTGAACTTATATTTCTTTTCATAGTATACCTCCTTTCTTTGAAAACGGATGCCAGGGTAACCTCATCCGTTTTTTTTTATATTAAAATTTAAATTATGATTACCATATTATGGCTGTGGGGTATATAATAAGATTTAAATTAAAATTTATATATGGAAAAAGAAAAGACTGGAATTTAAATTTTCCAGTCTTCATTAGTGTGGTTATTGATGTATGTGTGTTTGTGGGTGTGGTTGTTTAGTTATTATCGGTTTGTAATCTTTGTGGATGTTCCCTGGGCCTTTCATTATGGTCATGATTATGTTGAGGTCCTGGTTGAGCATCGGTATTAGTTTCAGGTTCCGCTGCATACTTACCGAATTTATGGGCCTTGTCTATATTCCCGCATCCTTGAAGGAGGACGAATATGGCTATGACGAATATAATGATATTCATCAAAGATGAAGTAAATGTAACGGTTGCTGAGACATAGAACAGGCAAACTGCCACGATAAACAACGACATCGATAATACACTATTTAAAAAATCCTTCATAACTCTATATGTTAACAACAATAAATAGACATTGGATGTGGAAAATAAATTGGTGGTTATATACATTTTACTAATATATATGGGAATATTGAAGATATTTAAATTATGACGGCGCAACCAGGCTGAGGTCCATTGCTATATGATATGTCCGCGCCAAAATAAATAAGGTACGCAAACGCGTACCCTTGTTTTAGAAAAACCCGCTTTACGGCGGGTTTTTTTGTAGGAAAATAATAATACTTTAAAAATTAAAATTCATTTAAATTTAAAAATTAGGAGAATTTTGTTTTTCTTTTTTAAGTAATTCAATACATTTACGTGCCACATGGATAATTTTCTTAAAGTCCATAATTCTTGAGTCCACATATGACATACCAGGTTCATATTTCTCACGCAGGACTCTCTTTACAATATCTGCCTCCCATGGGTTGAGGTCATAGTCTTCCCAGATATCCCATGGTTGGATTTTATGTTGGCTATAATTTGAATTACCTACATTGAATGAACGGATGTCATCCTCTTCCACATTAAAATCTTCATCATATTTATCGTCATCTTCATCATAGTCAATATCATCATAATCAATTTCAATTTCAGTATCTCCATTTACGGTGTCAGATTTTTCATCAAACATAAATGGGGGGTCATCGTCTTCCTCGTCATAGTCATAATTGTTAGGGTACGCAGACGCGTACCTATCTTCCTGGCATTCGTCTTGTGTTTCCGCCTGGCATTCACACATGCCGTTCATACATTCTTTATCACTACCATGCAACAAGTTGTTGTATGGATTGTCACATTTTTCATATGTGTCAGGTTCTGCACAGACTTCTGTTACAGTTGAACTCCACTCAGGAGTGTTGGAGGTTGTTGCTATCGTGTGTGCGTCATTACAACAATTTGGATAACCCGTCAATTTATCTTCGCATTCAGTTTCAATTTTAATTGGAATTACTTTTTTTGTCATTTAATCAAACGTTTAATCTTATTATTATGCATTATAATAATACAATTAAAATTGACATTAAACAAGGATTATTTGTTTTTTTTTTTATTAAAATGACAAAAAAAACCAGGAATATTTTTCCTGGCTTTTTTGGACCATGATATATTAGTAAGCAATGGCGGGAGCAATCATTGTTTTAAGTTTCTCGATAGCACCGTTTCTGAGTTGTCTAACTCGTTCGGATGACAATCCAAGGATTTCGGCAATTTCTTTGTCCTTATACTCCTTATAGTAGTCTCCGATGCCAGCATACATTTTAATGATTGTAGCTTCACGTTCTGACAGCTCATTCATAGCTGAGGAAAGAATATATGACAGATTATCTTTGTCCATCACATCCACATAATCGTTATGCGAGGAAGAAACAATTGCAAATTCGGAAGAATCTTCCATAGTGTATTCATCATCATCGGGACTGCAAGAATCGTCAATATACTCAATAGAAGCGCCATAGATGTCACCTGAGTTCTTTACATCAATCCCGTATTCTTCATCCAAAATGGCAACAACTTCGGATGCCAAAGGAAGACGATGATGTTCATTATAGAAGGCTTGTTCAATCTTTTTGATTTTTGGAGACACGCGGGCATTGTTTGTAGGGACAACCATCATATTCTCTTTGTTGAGAAACTGATTAATGGAGCGTCTAATATAGTAATCGGCAATAGTAGTGAACCTATACCCCGTGGCAATGTCATAGGCATAGAAGGCTTCAATCGCGCCACAATTAGCCTCGCTGATTAAGTCACCGAGAAGGTCATTCGTGGCATATCTTTTTGCGATAGCGAAGATGAATCGCTGATTACCCTCAATGATTTCATTTCTGATTTGGAGTTTTCTCTCATTGTCTTCACTTGCATTATACTCTTCAAAGAGTTCTTTCTCCCTTTCGGGAGTCATCACTTTGAGTTTATTGAGGTCATGCAGATAAGACTTCATAATGTCAGTTCTTTCAATGAAATTCGTTCTTTTCTTAATGTCCATATTCTTCCTAATTTTTGTTTATAAAATATTTTTGGTACATATTAGCAAATACCGTGCCAAAATTTACATTACGCCATAAACCAAAAAAAAACGCTATTAATTTGTAATTAACAATATAATAGCGCTCTACGAAAAAATAAATTAAAATTTGTCACTAAAAAATATGTTCATACGATATGTTGCTATCAACAAAGGTTATTTTATAGGTAGTTCTTTTCTTATTGTCATCTATGACAAGTAATGACAATTTGTCAGGTTCAATTTCTCTTACAAGTCTAAATTTCTTGTACTCTGCAAATATGTCAGTCAAGAACTGCCTCAATGTTTGGTTTGGCAGTGACCCTTTCTTTGATGTAATGGTCACCAAGTTGTCAGCCACGGTTGAATGTTTCAGTTTAACAAGAAACATACGATAAACGATTAGTTTCATATCTTTATTCCAATTCTTAAAATCTTTGGATTTATTGTCTTGCGGTTCTTTATCATTCTTTTCGCAAATAGTGATATAATCCTCATAGGGGAAATCATTTATCGTATCAACATATAATTCAATTTCATTTACCATATATGAATAAATTTTAATTTTATTATCAATTATAATATAACACATTTGTATAAAAAAAGAAAGGAGAATCCGCATTTTAATGCAAATTCTCCATACTCACAAACACACAATTAAAATTCTTGATTATGACAGGGAATCAAGTACCCTTGTAGCGTTTCGGGAGACAATTTTAATTTGAATGACTATTTTCGGTATAATAATTCTTAAAAAAAATTTGCTGTACGTCTCCCCAAAGTTTAAATTGTATAACCCTTAATCATCACTACTATAATACAAATTAAAATTGATAAAAACAAGTTTTTTTTGAAAAAAATTAATTCAATAGAAATTTGTACACAACCTGCCCATACAAGGTTCGTTTTCGCAATACAGCGTAGCAGTTTTTGTCATTATAGGTTGTAAGGCAGGCGGATTCTTTATTACCAAGCGGATTGCAACGGTATGTACATTTATCACCTTGTCGGTCAATCCGTGTAATCGGGAATGAATAGTCAATTAGACCATCAACTCCGTATGTGGAAAACTTCAACGAATCCCCGCAAACAAATGTGGTGTCAATCATAATCCACGCGTCTGAGAGGGCGTATTCCGTGTCTTCAACCACACACGACTTTTTAACGGGTACAAGCACATCCTGGGCATAAGTCGCGCCAATGATAGATGCGCAAATGAAAATCGCAATAATTGTAATAAATTTCTTCATACAAATGATTTTATGTTAAACTTTAATTTAATATGTCAAAGAACTTTTTAATTGAGCAGCATAGCAGAGTCGAACTGCCGATTCAACCTTGGAAGGGTTGCGTGTTACCACTACACTAATGCTGCTTGTACGCAAATGCGTACCCTACATTTCTGGTGCTTCCAGAGCCAAACCTTTTTAATTATACTGATTTTTTTTCAAACAACCAAATTAATATTCATCATCTGCAACCTCAGCGTTTGGTTGGTTGTATGTGTTCTGATTTTTCCAATGCTCTTTCCATAGATGCTTCTTACAACCGTCGGAGATGAAGATTACGATGACAAGACTTATTCCGCATAGGATGGTGTACCAAACGGTGGTGAATACTGCGATAGCACCGATTGCGAGTGTCATAATCACGAATATTAGACCTATGCTTGCCCAAATTGCCTTTTTATTACTCATAGTAACTATTGTTTTAATAATTGAAATTAGGATTGTTCTTGTTGTAGTCAAAGTTCCGCTTTGATGCCCATGCGAATTGGAAGACAGTCTTGATTACATCTTCGGTGGTCACGCGACCTTGTTCCTCTCTAAACCAACGTTTGTTGGTTTTCCATTGTTCAAGGAGGAAACCAATACCTTCATTCATTGCATTGTCTTCCTTCTTTACCTCTTCAAGCGTATTGATGAGGTTCACTGCGTCTTTGATTGTTTCGTTGTTGGGATTGATACTTTCCATTGTGTTTCTTTTTTATTTTTAACTATTTTTTATTTTTCACTTATACTGTATCCCGTCAATCCTTGTCTATCTCCAACCCACCCGATACTCCTTACTACGTGGTAATGTTTTTCAATATAACGCCAAGTATGACCATAGTATTGGCAGGCTTCCTTTTGGGTTTTGAAAATTTTAATACCCATAATTCTGTTTTTTTTATTATGGGTACGCGGTCGCGTACCCTTGTTATTAATAACGTTTGCTGCGATGATACCAACGCTTATGACCGAAGATTCGGTAGATGAGCATCACGATTGCCGCAACGATAATGAACACCAACACGCAGGTGGCAAATGCCGTCCATCCAAGTCCGATGGTTTCAATTGCGGCTGCAAGGATAAACAGTTCTCCGATTTCAAAGACCACAAGAGTTGCGGTGATGATTAATGCGATAAAAATTGACGTGATAAATCTTTTCATATCTCTAAATTTTAATTGGCTTGACTTATAAGTTAATTACAATTTGGTTGTCTTCCATAGGGATAGTGAACAACAAGTTATCACCATCATAGAAACCGTATCCATCGATAAGGCTATTATATTGGTCGTTTTTAATAGCCTTCACTTTGATGCCGTTGCTGAACAACAGTTGCATAAATTCATCAGTGAATTGGCTGCAATCGGTCTTGATAGACATTTCATTTGATTCTCTGAATGCCACCACCTCATCCCCTCTATCATCAACCAAAATAAGGTCGTGAAAATCGCGTTCAAATTTGCAGTTGTTTGTTTTTATGAAATCCAAAAAAGCGTAAATAAAATACATAATCTTAAAATTTTATTGGTTATTTATTAAGTTCGTGAAAAATTGCCGACAGCATATCAATACTTAAATTAGCAATTGGCTCACTTGTGGTGTATTCAGTACCATCTTCGCCATAGTATCGTACTGACACGCAATATTGATAGTCCTGCCAATACACACAATCGTAGTGGTTTCCGTATTCCGATATGGAAATGTCAATGCTATCCTCTCCAACTTTGCTTTTGAGTGCATCGTTGATGATGCTCACAATTGTGAACATATTGGCTCTTATGTTGATGTGGGTATTGGCAAACAACGTTTCATACGTTACTCTGCACTCCCAACAATTTTCCAACACATCCTCATCAATTTCATCATAAGTTTCTTTGAACTCAACTCCGTTGATATAACGGATAACATATTCATCGGTGAATGAGCCGTTTTGGATTTCAAATACGTCACCATTCCATACATCAGCGGCAAATTGAACATCTCCGTTCTTCTCCACCTCATCGTGGATAACTTTGATTAATTCTTCTTTTGTCATAATTGAAAATCTTAATTTGTTGTTTGCTATACCTGCAATTATCGTGCCAAAAATTAAAACCTACACCATAAGAGACCTTGCACAATTCCATCTTCTGCACCGATGATATATTGAGGTTTATTGATTTTCATAAAAGAAGCCACAATGTTTTGATAGCGACAAAATTCCAAATCATTATCTCTCAAATCACTAACATCTTTGAGACCCAAGACATCAACATACAGATAACCTTTAACTTCAACGCAGGATGGATTCTCCAAAGTTTCAAGGTCAATTGGTTCACCGAATAGTTTGTCTATATCCAAAAGGTCGTTATAGGTTAAATCCATTTGTGATTTCAGTCCATTCTTGGTTGCAAATTTCACAATTTCTTTATAGTTATCAATATTCTCATTGAAATCATTGTAACGTGACGAAACAATTTCCCAAATGTCACACACATCGTCAAAAATCAATCTATAACTCGCCACTCTATCCTCATTTTCAACCTCAACATAAAATTCGTTATCATCTTTGAAGGTTTTGATTTGCTTTACTTCTTCACACATTGACGAGGCATATTCAACGTGATTACCGCCATCGTATGCGATATATAAACCATCGTCATACCGCTTGGTTGTGAGATTGATTGTACCACCCATTTCTTTAATCATTGTGACAATATCTGAAACAATGTCACATCTCAATGCTAATGTTTTGGAATGATATTCCTCTAAACGAGACTTAATGTCTTTGTTATTGATTGCCGCCATAATTCTTAATTTTAATTTTATATAAAAATAAAAAGTGTTGTGTTATGTGACATTTTGTCAGTTACACCTTGCCAATCTAATGACACTATCTTCATAGACGTCAATGATTTCCCAATCCTCATTGTTCATCGTGTCACGCAGAACTGTGTCGGTGGAGATTAGATAGAAGAATATCACTTCATCAAAGGTATTGTCACCTGCCAATTTGTCATATTCTTCTTCCGTGCAATAACACATTGTGACACGTTCAGTCTTTCCGTTGTCCTTGAATTTGATTTCACAATCAAATGTGAAAGGTGTTGTCGGGGAAGAGATAAGGACATCAGCTAATTTGGTTAAAATTTCTCTATTCATTGTTTATGGGGTTTATTGGTGATTAAAATTGATGATTTCCTGCGTGTAATCTTCGGCAATTTTGGAAAGTTTGAAATAATCTTCCCACACGTCATCCTCAAAGCTTAACCCATTTACTACACAAGTTTTGCAGTATTGGGTATCAATGTATTTGACGTGAATGTACTCATCGTGTGTTTCAATTTTGATATTGATGGAATAGCCTTCATTATTGGCTTTATCAACGATATTGGCAATTTCATCGCAATCATAAAAACATACATAGTCATTATCGCCAAACAATTCGATTGAGCGCATAAACTCGGTAAATTCTTCGCACGGCATATCGCACAATTTTTGAAGAGCATCAACCTGCTCTTCGTTTTTCTGATTGGCAGGTTTTTCTTCACCAACATATTTGAATGACGCACTATAATACTCTCCAACGCAGTTTATCTCATCAGCTAATCCATCATAAATAACGTCAAGCGACCCATTATCAATTAGACGTTCTGTATCCGCCAAAGCCTCAGTTACGCGATAATCTTCCGCTTGAATTTCAACTTTAATCATAATTCTAAATTTTAATTGTTACTATTAATTTGTCATTAATCTATATGCAATTATCGTGCCAAACCTCACTCTTCATACGAAATCACACGAGGCAGTCCGTTCCTTGAAAGATTCTCATAAATTTGAGTTTCATCGGGATTTATATCCTCCGCAAGTGTCAACGCTTCTTCTTCTGTATGCGCCTCCACGACAAATTCTTCTGTTGTGGTATATTCAACTTTGATTGTGTATTTCTTTTTGGGGGTTTCCAACTCTTCGAAATACTCATTAACTTCTTCCCGCGACATTTCCGTAAACCACGGCTCAATCTCCTTGTAATTGGTAGGGATGGTATCGGAGACCTCAATCAAATCACCTTTCCACGTTCCAACCATTTCCATAAGTGTACCATTGTAGTCTCCACCACCACAACCATTTCCATCAGCAGTAAGAATTGGAAGAGGATGAGCAATTCCGCCCCAACCTTTCATATCGGGAATTGTCTGCTTTTTGAGGTCAAACCATTCCTTTTTGTCGTGATTGATATAGATGGTATTGTCATCAAGCGCGCGCTTCACAATAGAGATTTCGATTTCATCTAATGGGTCAACTTTTTCCGCCTTATAGGTCAAATCATAGTAATTATCATTACCGATAACGGCATCGCCATAATCACCTGCCCAAACAAGTCTTTTAGGGCATTCAATCATTTTGTAGGTAACATTCATCACGAACTTATTACCAATATACGAATGCTCCATTAATTTAGAACCATTATTTGTGTCCCAAGAATCAAAATATTCTTTTACATTGTCTTTTTTTTCTGTGATGAAACACGCTTTATAATATTGTCCCATAATTTTAATTTAATTTGTTAATACTAATTTTAATTGTTTTTAATGAAAGTTGGGTACGCAAACGCGTACCCTATATACGCAATAATCGTGCCAATTATGCTGACCAAACGCAATACATAATTCCTTTGCAGATTCCGTTTTCAGCACCAATTAGAAAATCGGGATGGGAAATAGCACCAAGACCAAGAACAATGTCAGAGTATTCGTAACGCTCATCGTAGGTCAATGGAGAGACATATTGCGGCAACTCAACAATAATGTATTGGTCTGTTGTGATGCAGGTTGGGTTTTCAAGTGTGTAGCAATCTATGGCTTCGTAACCAATGTCAAATATGAAATCAACTTCTTTCCATTCGGAAGATGTTTCGGTTTTGAGATTATTTTTTTCGCAGAAGGCAATGATTTTGTCTTTTACTTCTTGGAATTTTTCACTTGTCATATTGTCTATGGATTTAAGGTTAGTAAGCGTATTCGGGGATTTTTTCAACGTAATTGTCAATGACTTCTTGAATGTTGTCGCAATAGCATTCATCAACGCGGTGTTTTAGGTTTCCGTGTGTGGAGACAAACTCCACCTCATAGTAATCCATATAGTTATAAATGACGTGGACGTACCCTTTGAATTTCATACCATTGACCTTGAAACGAAGGCAGGGATTGCCTTTTTCGGTCACGGCATACACAAATCCGTGCGCTCCCCAAGACCAATAAACGTGGACATTTGGGTATTTGATTTGGCTCATAATCGTTGAGGTGATAGTCTTTGCGTCCTCAACTTGACGCTTGGTCTTCGGTGCTACTAACTTGGTTGCTTCCATTTCAATAAATTTTAATCGGTGAATAAATACGTTGTGCTATATGCAAAAAGTGTGCCAAACTATTTCACAATAATCATTTCCTCAACGAACTCTAATCCATCAAGTTCTGCGTGTGCAACATCGTATGTTTCACCACTATTATAGCTGCAAACTTCAAATCTTAATGTGCCGTCTTGGTCAATGTAAGCACGTTCCAAAGCCACTTCTTCAACCTCATCAAATGCGGTGCAGATAACTCTCGGATAAAAGCAACCGTCTTTATCGTTAAAGACATATTCCTTATTAGGCAGGTTTTCAATTTTCGCCACAATATCTTCGCAGGTCATAGTGTGTGCAGCCACTTTCAAATCAATTGCAGAAATATTGTTCTCTCTTACGAACTTCACAATGGCATCGTTGCTCATTAAAATATCGGTTGTCATAATCTATAAATTTTAATTGTGAATACTAAATTTGTTTGTACAGCATATATACAAATACCGTGCCAAACTTATTATATATGGTTTTTATTGATATGACATAATGGCACGACAAAATGGCAGACTGACATTTTGGCATATAAAAAAATAAAGGGTGTGACGGAGTATACTCTCCTACTCATTTTAAGTGTGACGGAGTATACTCTCCTATCCATTTTACACACATTTAATCCAATGTTCAGCCCTTTTCGGAGCGACCCGCTCCTTACTGCCCCTATGTCCTATGCTATTATGGCGGTTTCATTGCTGATGATTTAAGTTAGACAATCAGTTTACAATTCTCTATATGCAAAAAGCGTGCCAAACCCATATTAGGAATGGCACGCTGACAACAATTAAAATTAAGATTTATTCTTCATACGGGCATTCAGTATCATCCTGCACATTAACGCAGGTGTCAAAACAAACACCATTGGTTTCACCTCTCTTGAATTTATTGATTGCCTCTTCAATGGCGGCATCATCATCTCCATCTGCATCAATAACAACTCTTGTTGTCAGTTCAAATGTGACAAGTTTGGCAGTCTTTGGTGACTTTTTGTCAAAGGTGATGATTGTAGGCTTGTTTTCCTTTTCACACATATCTATTGTGGCATATAACTTGCCGAGGCTATCTTCATAATCACTTCCCTTATACATTTTAATCTTGTTATCAATGAGGTCAAATTTGAATTTCCAATGAATCTCATATCGTTTTGTCTGTGTGCCATCCCAATAATAACTGATTGGCTTCAAACGGAAATGAGTGGTGTTGACATAACTATTAACACGTACATACTCAAACTCCAATGTAGTGCAAGAATGGGTAAAATTCAAATCATCATAGGATATATCGGCAATACAACCGATATTAAGTATGTTTTCATTATATCCGTGTATAAACAATGAATATTCTTCATCGTTTCTTAATGCGAGGTTTAATGTCTTATATAGACCACCTTTGTATTCATTTAAGAGTTTGTATGACGATACCTCGCCAATGCCAGCGATTTCAAGCATAAAACAAATTCCACAACCACGAACATAATCTAATTTTCTTGTTGATTTGTTAAAGTAAAAATAGCAAGGTCTTTCGTTGAGTTCAACAATTCTTGCTTCACGGACTTCTCTGCCGTTCTCACCTTTGATGTTTGCGTAAAGAATAATGTCATTGATGTTTGTCATACTTTTTGAATTTTAATTGTAAATATTAATTTGTCACTACCATATATACAAAAAGCGTGCCAAACTTATTATGAGTGACACGCTGACAACAATTAAAATTAAGATTATTCAATGTATCTCACCTCAACCTTTCCTTCCCAAATGTCATCACCATCCCTCTTATCGTAAATCGTGTACTTGGTTGAATTTGAATCTGCGGTTGACATTTCAAATATTTCATCTTCGTCATAAAAAAGGCTAAAAAGGTTATCCACTTTTTTCTTTTCCTCAATCAAGGCGTCAGAGGCATCGTCATATTCTTCAAAGAGACGAAATGCAAATTCGGGAGAAAAATGCCCTCCGCCATACCACTTTGATGAAAATGCCCAAACCTTTTTATGGTTGAACAACGGTTCGTTAGGGTTGTCAATGTTGTACTTGATTTGGTATTGGATAATCATTTCACCGTTGATAATCTTTGCCAAGTGGCAAAGACCAACTTTATCGTAAAGATAGGCTACCACTTTTTGTAACTGCTCACAAGAAAGTCTAACACCACTTGTTAGTTTTTTTGCCGCTACAAATGCCATTGTTCTGTGGAGTTTATGGTTTATAAACTTTTCAATCTCATTGTAATCGTCAATATTCGGGTATTCTTCCGTGTTATACTCACTCACAATGTCATAGATAATGTCATAGTAAAGGCTTGCCTCAACCACATTTTCGCAGTAGTGTTCAACAATCTTGTGCGCAATAAAATCGTGCAAACTCATCTCAACCTCATCAATTGTGGCTTCGCATACGTTTTGAATGTAGCACCCATAATCGTTCTCATCAACAACGAAGTCAATAGTGCTTGATGACCCAATTGCATCATCAACTTTCCCTTTCATATAGATTTGTGCCAATTTCATCGTTGGATGTACCTCAACCTGCTTTTCGCTGTTTTTCAAATTCGTGAAAGTCAATACATAAATTTTCATAATCTATAAATTTTAATTTGTAAATAATGAATTAACGTGTTGTGTTATGCAAATAATGTGCCAAATTTTAATTCAACCGTGCGACAAGTTTTCCACAATACATCATCACATCACCATAGTGGATTTTTTCATCATCGGGCAAGCCACGATACTCTCTGATAGCATCTACCATAGCCTCATCTTTGACAACCTCAGCCATTTTCGGATAAGTCAAAATAATAGTGGATGGGTCTGTTTTTTCAAGTGCGTAAGCAAGAGCAGCACCATCGGCACACTCAACAGTATATTCGTGTTCTTCATCATCACCGAAAAAATCATTATCGCAGAACATCACACTGTCTTCGCGGACAACACCACTTGCACATTGGTCTGACACAATGTCAGAATTGTCATCATCTGCCAAATTGTCATCATCATAGGTTTCCTCAATAAAGTCGGCTGTTGCTTCTCCAAACTGAAATTCTCCGTTAGGGATTTCAACATATTCGGGAAATTCCGATAATGTTTCACAATTCAGTGCTTCATCTGCCTTGCACAAAGCGTCATACTCACTATCAGCCTTGACGTTCATATACCCATTATAAACGCAGGAGAGGCTTACACGATAGGTCTTTTGGCTCTTCTTGGTTTCGTTCTTTTTTGCCATAATTCTAAAATTTTAATTGTTCACTATACTCTATGCAAATACTATGCCAAAATTGCAAGATAGCCTTTCTCTCGGTGCTTATCTTTAATTATTTTCAATGTATTCTTTAACCATTTCAATTGCATCATCCAAATTTCGGGCATTTCCGATGGCTTCGTTCTCAATGCTTGGTTTTGATGAGTAATTGTCTGGCTCAATCACTACCGAACAATATTTATCATCACGGAGTATCACGTTTCCGTATGCAACACATAATTTGTTCCACGCAGTTACATATACCTTTAACGTGTATATATTGCCGTTTCTTTCAATGCTGATTGGTAAGGATTCAATGCTATTCATATTATTCACAAATCATTTTAATTTTTTTTTGTCGGTTTTTAAGTTATTAATTATTCTTCATCCCAATTTGGCTCTTCCTCATAGGCATAGGTGCAAAGGTACATAACCTTTTTCGGTATTGTAATCGTTCTATCATCTCCTATGTCCATTTGTTCCCAAGATACGATATAAACAACCGATATAGAGAGAATTTCAACATTCTCCCCAAGTCTTTGTTTGAAATTCCATACAATAGGGTTTTTAACCGCCTCGTTGCCGTAATTTCTGCGGATTTCTTCTTCGTTATGGACATAATAGTCCATCATACACATATCAGTTGCGACTTTCTTTATGTTTGCCATAATTCTAATTTTAATTGTTGATAATATGTGGATATATGAAATTGTTTAAGATTAACCAATCACTTCCGCTATTCGCCAACTCACAAAATTCTTGCAATGTGAATATGTCACAATACTTTTCATTTGCTAATTCATATCTTTCATTAGATGACATTTTATCCAATTCTTCACGCTCAAAATCATCAGCACAAAATAATAAAATAATCGTTTTTTCCATATTTATCCTAAATTTTAATAGTTAAACAATTTCAAGGCACAATCCAATTCGTTTTTTTCATTGTTTAATATCAATAATTTGTTTCTCACCTCATTGTAACGTTTTGTTAATTCTTTTTTTATTGCTTTAATCCTGCCATCCTTATATTCATCTTCTTCTTCTTCCAATCTAACCCAAAAATATCTATTGCATTGGTCAACAATTGAGTATGCTTGCAATTCAAATGTATGTTTGCCGTTCTCCATAGGGTATTCATACAATTTAGCATTATCAATATCATAATCTTCGGAATTAATTTTAGTAAAGCAAAGATAATGTTTGATGATTGCGTTAGAACTATTGTCGTTGGCAAGATTGATATTGTATTTGTTCAATATCTCCAAATCCCAATCAACCCTTTTATTAAACTCTTGTATAAAATTTTCTATTGTCATAATTCTAATTATTATATTTCCCCTATATACAAATCACCAAATTTTACGAAATTTTGTTGTCCGTATTCTGCGTCCTACACCATAGTTTTCGTTGTGTACTCTTTCATCTTTGCAGATATAGACATCGCCAACAAGAATGGGATGCCCGAAACGAGGTACATATTCATTGTTCATCAACGATTCTTTGATATGAGGAAACAATTTATAAAAGTTTCCCCATACATTTTTGTTTCGTTTCAACGATGGCACTCTTATATTATATCCACAACTACAAGGTGTTCCGCTTGTGTTGTAGTAATCTTTGTTGTCCCGTCCTTTCTTTTCGTTATAAAAGACAGTAGGATATTTTGCTCTTATTTTCTTTTTCATCACTTCAATTTTTATTCGTTTGCTATTATACAAAAACTATGCCAAAAGTTCCCTCAATGCCGAAATAGTTTCATTGAATACTGATATTTTCTCTTCGTCAGTCATTCGGCAAAATGTCTTACCGAATTTGTATTTTGGATTATTATCCATTTGTTCAAGGCAAAGGTAATAAATAAATGGCGGATATTCACGCTCATTCTTACTCTTCAAAACCTCATCAAGCTCATTCTCCGCCAATGATATTGCCTTGTTGAAACAATCCTCGTCATTATCCAAATGATAGTTACGGACTAAATGAAATAAACTATTTTCGTTTACCATATTATTTCAGTTTTTCCAATATTTCTTCAATTCTTACACAATCTTTCGCATCAGCCAACCCATATTTATCCAACCTGCGAAATTCAATCTCATCACCATTGCAGATGTCGGCAACATAATCAACACCCAACGCTTGCGACACCTTTGAAGATAAAGATTGCATTGCAAGTTCAAGTTCGTTGCTCTTCTGCAAACACTTGGCATACGCTTTATTTATTTCACTCTTTGTCAATGTGTTGTGTTATTTTGTTGTGTACATATCCTCGGTGGCTTCCAATGCAAGCCCCATAGGAATTAAACCATAGTAATCAAAGTGATTGGAATTTAACCAATGTACCCAATTCACTGCGTTTCGGTAATTGAAAATAGAGTTGGAATTGATAAATTTGTCATATTCGTATCTCTCCTCCATAGTCATAGATGACATTGGTCGTAGGTAGGGTTTAACATCAGTTAAATATACGGAATAGCAATCATCGGTTCTAAAAGAAATATTTGGGACTATACTTAAAATGCCTTGAATTGTTTGTGGTGTGTCGTGCCCTTTTACAAAAATTTTTACCCCATAAGGCAACATTGCACAAATGACTTGTAGTAACAATTCTTTTTCTTCTTGTGTCATAATAATCTAAATTTTAATTAACGTTTGTTTTGAATTTTAATTATTACAAATTATCCTCATCAGTTTCATTGTAGTCAGCGAGGCATCGTTCAATTGAAATATGAGCATCGCCAAAGCATATTTCATCATCCTTAAACGTTTCCCAATCGGTGATTGCCGTTTCTTTTATGTCCTCCACAACGTCATACAAATAATCTTTCGCAATGGTTTTTGCCTCTTCGTTGTCACATCCGAGACTTGTTTCGGCAAAGAAAAAAATCTCATCTTTTACCAATTCAATTTGTCTTTTTGTCAGTTCCATATCATTTGTGTTTTTGGTTTACAAATATTGCAGGATGGTGATGATTGCCTCACGCTTTTGGTCCTCATCATAAATCAAAATCTCCTCCGCATCCTTATCTGTGTATGGATTTCCGCTCCAAAAATAGATGTCAGCTCCGTTAGTAGTAACATTGGTAATTGTCGCTCCGTTGCATTTGATACCAAAATCTTCAACTGACAAATTGTCAGTATCAAACTCATCGAATTGGTCTCTCAATTCACATTCCAAGTTGAAAAGGCTTCGTTCATCGTCCCAAATTTCCATCAAGTCATCTCTTGTCTCCGCATCCTCAACGGAGCAGAGTTCAACAAAATCAAATTCAGCAGGGATGTTCATCATCTCAAATTTGCTTTTTATTTCAGCAATGGAGTCACCACTAAATTTCTTTGCCACTCTAAAAGTTACGATTGCTTGTTTTTCCATACCATAAATTTTAATTGGTTAGACGCACCATATATACAAAAAGCGTGCCAAACTTATAAAGCAGGCACGCTGACAACAATTAAAATTAAGATTATGATAAATTGATAGTATCTAAATCAATATTACAAATGTAGTCAAAATCTTCAAACCAATCCGATTTATGGTTGTAAACGGTCGGGTGCGTGTATGGTTTCATATCATCATTTAAGTAACAATATTGATAATAGTAACATTTGCCGTCTCTTGATGGTTTGGAATCAAGTATTGCTATATAATATTGGTAATTTCGTAATGGTTCAAATGGATTGTTCGTATCACTAATATTGAAGCATCCATAAACTCCACCAATCTTCAATTGGTCTTTGTTATCATTTTTTTTCTTCTTGTCATTTATGTTTTCAACAATACATTCAATTGATTTGAATATGAAGAAAGAGAAAACAAGAACGACAAAATTGTAAATGATAAACGATAGTAATGTAGTAAACGTAATCATAAGTTTTTTGATTATGAAACTTTTATGCTATTCAAGTCAATATCCTTTACATATTCCCAATTATCAAAATAATTTGTTTGATTACTATAAATCATAGTGTCACTATAACTGCTATATGGTGACATATTGTCATTTAGAAAGACATATTGGCAGTATTCACAATGTCCATCCCTTGATGGTTTTATGTCAAGGATTGCCACATAATAACCATAGTCGTGAATAGGGGAAAATGGGTCATTATTATCACCATAAAATCGTCTTTTTCCATATATTCCACCAATATTCAATGATGACTTGACTTTTTTCTCTTTTTGTATCTTCTTATTGCTCCTAATATTATCAATGATGTGGCGGAAAAATTTGAAAAATGTGATTGAAAACACACTAATGAAGATTGTGAATGAAATAAATGATGGTATATTAAAGGTAATCATAATTTTAATTTTTATTCTTGAACGTAAATCTTTCTTATTCTTCCCTCCCACACATCAAGACGATAGGAATCCACAAAACTTACTTGGTATACGTCATCGGAACACCGATATGTGACGTTTTCGCCAACGTATTGACTATTGAATGCCTCAACGGCTTCTTCATATTTTTTCTTCATCGCAGCGGCAGCGGAAGCGTGAGACTTATAAACAGTTGTATCCTCTTCAAGACCAAATCTACTGCCATCCTCCCAAACCGATGTTGCGACATAGACATAATCTAAATTGAATACCACTTTACGTTGTTCCCTATTGATTTCACCCTTAACATCCTCAATGGCATCTTCTTCACCATTGATTACAGCAAGAATTAATGACAATCCACGATTGTCCTTCAAATAATCGGCAACGATTTGGAAATATTTGTTTTGGAAATCATTGTCATAACCGCTAACAATTTTTGCTGCGGCACGTTTTGCAAACCTTTCCCTCAATTCGGTATCAACGAAATGCTCAATTTCTTCATCATAGAACGGCAAATCATTTTCGGTGTAACATAATAGTTCATACATAATCAGTTCACGATGCTCTTCGCAAGCACCCGAAAACATCATCACCTTATCAATGATTCTCTCCACTTGCATTTGGTAGGTGTCCATTGATGTTTGTTTGATTTCATACTCAACCCTATTACCATCGGAAATGGTGGCATAATCATTACCTTTCCAAACATCATACCCGTTGAAAACGAAATGCTCGCCTTTGCTTGCAAGTATATCTTTTTTAATTTTAATTTCACTTGCAACTTCTGCGAACATAACTTCTTGTGCTTGCGTAAAAGTTGGGAATGACCAAACAAGCGTATCGTTATGCAGTTGAGTTCTGATGACATTAAAAATTTTAATCTTCATAATCTTATATTTTTAATTGTTGATGATTTGAATTACTTGTGTTGTGCTATATGCAATTATTGTGCCAAATTAAAAATAGTAACTCACCTCATCCTCATTAAAAGATGTTCCGTTTTCGTTGTTGTAGTCTTCAATTGCAAGTGATGGGATGTAGGATTCACCTGCAAGTTCAAACTTGCCATTCTTAATGAGTTCCTCCAAAACTGAATTGTCATCGGCAGATAACAATTTTTTGATTGTATCTTCATCTGCCTTTATGTCAACACCTACTCTCATCCAAATTTTTTGTTCTTGCATAATACTGAATTTTAATTGTGAATATTAATTTTAAGTGTTGTGCTATATGCAATTATTGTGCCAACTTACCTGCGCCTCCAATATAATTTTCCGATGAGGTGTTTTCTATTTGATGGCTCAATGATAAACCATTTCCACCATTCAAGTCTTCCGATATTGATATACTCCCCTACAATCAGTTGAGGGCGGCTCGCCATAGCGATTATGTCATCCATTATTCGTTACCACCATTAAGTTCAAGGTAAATGTCAGTACACATATCGTCAAAATTGGTTGTGCCGTCATTATAATCATCAAGGACTTCAATGATGGTTTCGTAGTCGCTATCAGCGTCAAGGTTGTCGGAAATGAGGTTGTTAATTCTAACAATGTCATCTTCACCCAATTCAAGGGCGAATGAATAATCTCTAATAATTTCTTCCATAATGTTATTAATTTTAATTAAACAAATTCATAAATCTACTTTCAAAATCTCTTAAAGTATCTTCGGCAAAATCATCCCACCAATCTTCGCGCTGGCAAGCGCGCAAATATGTAATATTTGCAACAATATTATTATACTCTTCACAAAACCGTTTTTTCTCCACATTTCGTTTTAAGTTAATGGTTGCCAATGTAATGAAGAAAATTACAATCAATGATAAGATGATGATTAAAATTATAATTGTCATATTCTTATTCTTTTTGCGATATTACAAATATTAAATTAATTTTCAAAATATAAAAAATTCTCAATGCCATCAATATCCTCGCAAGAACCGAGAAATTCGTCATTCTCATATACGTTGTACCCACCAACGATGTCGGGTTCAATTGTATAATCATCCTCCCAATAATACGGCTCTACCGATAGAGTTCTATCGTCAACTTCAAAATAGACGTTGAAGCATTCGCCAACTTTCGGTTGGTATTCGTTGAGGTTTTCGGAATTGATGGTTACGATGTTCTTACTCATAGTGATAAAATTTTAATTGGTTAGACGCTATCATATATGCAAAAAGCGTGCCAAACCGTTTGACACGCTTAACTGACACATTGGCATTTGATTTGTGACATTATGGCATAAATGCCATAGAAATCGCTTCTTTTAACTTGTTTTGGTAGTCATCTTCGTTATCGGTGTCATATTCAAACCAACCGACAATTTCACCATCAAAATATAGTGTTGCAGCATCTCCGTCATATTCTACTTCAACCAATCCACAGTCGGTTGTTGATAGGTCTTCAAGCGCGTCCTGCTTCTCTCCATAGACAATAATTGTGTTGTCATCAAAGCAAAGAGGCGTTTTATCTTCTTTAATGATAATGTAATCAATAACCATAATTTTAATTGTTTTTTGAATATTCTTTAATCGCTCCCTCAATCGCTTCTTTCACCTCTTCATAGGTGCAACGTACAGAAGCGTCAAACGTGTACTCCATAGCGTATTTTCCTGCGATTTGAGAGATTTTTTCATCCTCATTGGTATTGTCGGTCAATGAGGACTTAAACACCGCCAAATACTCCGTTTTTTTCTTTTCAGTAAAATCATCAATAAAATCGTAATAGTCAGTAAAGTCATCATCATCTCTTTCTTCCCACAACTTTTCCGCCTGCAATGCCCAATCTTGGATTTTACCGACAATAACATCTCTCGGAATGTCGGTTGTTGATGATATTTCCTCAAAACATTGCAGGGCAATCTCAATGCAGTTCTCCTGCACACGCAGGTTACGATAATGTGCGTCCAAATCAATCGGATTTTTGACGGGAGGAATAATGGCATCACGAACGGACTTACAAGCCTCCATATCTCCACGCATAGTGGCATAGAGCAAGTCAATCCAACTGACATTATGCAAGTCCATAAGGTTTCTTGCTTTCTCACCATCCATAAAATTGTTAAAGTCATCAATAGTTACGTTGCAATTGTCAGCACCGATTTGACGGAATGTACCCATCAAATCTTCAAAAACGAAGAGTTCTATTGACTTTTCGTATAATTCAGAATCGGAATAGTGTTCAAGTGCTTGAATCACCACTTCTTTGGTTATAGTGGTTTTAGCGTTCGGGTATCTATCTTTGAGATAGGAAATGATGACTTCTGCCATTGAATTTTTAATTTCACTCATAATCACTAAATTTAATTGGTTAGGCATTATCCATTATGCAAAAAGCGTGCCAAAAATACAAATTGTCATATAAAAAAAACCCACCATTTAGGTGGGTTACATTCATATCACACAAAACCACTCAGAGGTCTATTACTTGTTGATGGTATTGACAATACCACGGATAAGACTGACAACGTTGTCACGCAAATCTGCCACGCTGTCAGTATGTAACATTTCGGCAGCCTCCAATTCAGCTTCGCGATTATCCAATTCAGCTCCACGAGCATTCAGTTCCTCTTCACGCTCATCAAGGTCAATCTCTCGTTCGTCCAATTCAGCATCTCTAACGTTGAGGTCGTGTTCCCTACCATCAAGTTCATCTTCTCTTGCGTCAAGTTCCTCCTTGCGCTCATCATAGTTGTGACAACAAGTGTTCTCACAAACTTCATCATCGCACTCGTCACCATCAACGGAAAGAATGTCCTTCGCCAACTTGATGTAGCGTTCAATCGAAGTGTTGTCGGTAGCAGGTGCAGATTTCGGCATAATCGCCTTGATGACGATAGCGTCAAGCATTGAATCAAGCATCATAATGTCCGTGATGGACATATTAGCAATAGCATTCATAATTCCGTTAATAACCATCTTCTTAATGTTGTTCTTCATACTTTTGAAATTTTAATGTTTATAAAAAATTGTTATTGGATTTTGTTCTATGCAACTATCGTGCCAAAATGGGTACGCAAATGCGTACCCTATATTTTTTAATATCCGTAGTTGTAAATCATATTGGAGTAATTGAAATTGACAAAGTTAATAGTATCGTCATATTCCAACTTCTCAATGAAATCCTGCGGCTCAACTCCCTCATTGATGAAAGTGTTGATTTGCTCGCAGAAATGGATATTCTGCTCATCAACCTCTTCGGTTGTATGTGCACCAAATGAGAGGCATCTTGCCTCCGATGGATTGCTGACAAACATATAGGTAAAGAAACCACGTAGCTTGTAGCGTGTAGCGAACTCGGAGGCATAGCACCATATACCAATAATCTCTCTATAACGCAGTAAATCCACGTTGTCGGCATCAATGATATATGGAGACATCCTGCTATAACCAACCGCAATGTCAGCGTCGAGACAATATTGACCGCTCATATCCATACAATCACCATAAATGGCATCGTAATAGGTATCATAGTCCATAATATCGTCCAAGTCGGAATATTGATTGTTAATAACCTCAATGTCATCATCGGCACGGAAAAGACCGCTGCCAGTTCCGTGACCAAGAAATAGACACGTTTCATAGGGTCTATTGCGTAAGACCTCTTCCAATTCAGACCTCTTTGGGTTGACCAATACAATGTTGTCGGGATTGGCTGACAAATTGTCAAAGAGACGTGACATAATGTCGGTGTCGTGTTGTGTGTTAATGTGTACAGCTATCATAACTCTATCTAATGATTTTTAATATTATTATACAAACTTTTTTCTTGTCTGCCAAATATACCTTATTCAAATATAGTGCCAAACTTTGGGTACGCAAGTGCGTACCTAAAAATTAAAGATATTGTTCAATGCTTTCGCAAAGGCAATAAAGAGTTGGAGAGACACAGCACATACCGCCGAATATGGAATACCAACCATCATCGTTTAGTACCTCATCATCGGTCATACCATCCAAACTTTCGTTAGAAGAAGCAGGCAGCACACACACTTCACCATCAAATAAAGCAACCGCAAGCACTTTGTTTTCGGTGGTTGTCTCCAACGCTTCATCAAAGATGTAGCAGTAGATAGTGTCTTTGTACCAATCTTCATCGGTACGGATAAGCCCGTTGTGTTGTCTTAAAACGTCCGCCACAGCGTCATTCATACGCTTGTTGAGGGCAATTTGCTCATTAAGTAAATCAGTCATAACTTTGAAATTTTGTTGAACACTAAATTGTCAATACAATAATCGTGCCAAACTATATTATATATGGACTGACAATGTGCTATACTGACAACTGACAAAGTGTCATACTGACAAAGTGTCAGGTACTCCCACCTATATGGGTAGGGTATGGTAGGTGTCCCCTCCCTCCCTAACTCCCCGCAGGCAAAAACCCAAAATAGCACCGCACAGTTGCTTCCGAGAATTTTACCCAATTTTTTCGATTTTTCCAGGGGGGGGTCTTTTTTTATTCAAAAGGTACTCCTTTTTTCAAAAATTTTCCATATAAAAATTTCAATTTTTCAAAGTGTGGGCCAATTTAATTTCAATAGGTACTCCTTTTTCAAAAAAAATTCCACATATAAATTTTCAATTAAATTTCGGCTTTATACGTTGATTATTAAAATTTTTGTTAATGACATAGACGTTGACCTATAGATAATAAAAAAGGGCGAATCTCTCAGATTCACCCGTTATACAAACAGTTTTGTTGTATATTCCATCCAATCTCAAATGGATAGAGCTGCACCATTACGAAGTTTTATATTTCATTATTAATTTACTAATACTATTATACAATAAAATAAATTAAAATCCAAACCATTTTCACAACATAAATTTAATTTCAATAGGTACTACTTTCTGAAAAAATTTTCCATGGTAAAAATTTGAATTAAGATTAATTAAAATCTTTTATTACTTTGGATAAAAACGATTTATCGTCAATATTTTTTGAATTTTTGATTTTGTTTATAGCCAAGTGTAATCTTGAATCATACCTATACTGTTGTATTTGTTGTAATTTTCGTATTGATGTTATGTCAAATGTTGATAAAACATCGTAAGTGTTTTTTGTAATATAATCTTTAAAAGCGTCAGACATTTTTCTAATTGTTTCACAAGCATGATTATTTCTATAATCTATGGCATCTTGTAGGTTGTCAAAGCAACCGACATTAGTAATTGCTGCACCGTGTTTATCTTTTTCATGTTCAGTAGTTGTTGCAATCCAACGCCCATCATCAGTATGTCTGATACATTGGCCAACATAATAATACTTATCACCAAATTTTTTAAAATCTTCCTCATTTAATGCATAATTTGCGACATTTTGAACTCTTCTGTTTAGTGCTTCTGGCAAGTAGCATATTGTATCTGGTCCTAAGGGTTGCTTCTCAAGTCTTAATACATCACAATTAACGCCCATTGGATATTTCTGACTTTTTGGTTTATGTTTTTTAACATATTCATAAAATGAATATAAGTCATCGAAATTACCATAATCAGCAGGTTGTTTTGTTTTTGAAATTATATTAGAATAGAAAAAATTAAAATCATCAATCATCACATAATGAGAATTTTGTTTATTTTGATTGGTTTGTTTTTCTTGAACGTTAACAGTTTGTTTTAAGGTAGGTTGTTTGGTTTCTTGTTTCTTTTTATTTTTCTGATTTTCTTCTAATTTTTCTAATTTTTGTTTAATGTCTTTTATTGTTTTAATAAGGTATTCCACATCACATTTGAACCATTCGTTTCCAAAGTTGGCTCTTTCAATGTTGTTTTCTAAAAGATGTTTGTGTATTGTTTTGTCTGTAATGCGCATCCATTGCTGTTTTCTACCAGACCAATACATAGCGCTTTCCGTATAGAGTAGAACATAATCAATACCCGCTGTTTTTGTATATGTGTCAATTCTAGCTATAGCACATTTATTTAACGATTCGCTGTTTGGTTTGTCAAGCATGTTGCTTGGGTCGGCAAAAGAAGTTTCGCCGATTTTAATATAACAATTATGCTTTTCATCTGGAATGGTAAAAGCATATATCAATTTTGGATTGTGATTATGTTCATATCGAGCCATTAATAGAAAAATAAAATTAAAATCCAATTGGTTTACTTGGTTTTGTCATCTTATTTATTTTTACATTTGGAAATCAGTCTGTCAAGAATTTCATCAACTCTATCTGCGTCTGCCAGGTCTATTCCGAAAATCGGCTCATATAGATATGTGAAATTTTCTGTGTATGTATTTTCTCCATCAGTAACAGTTACAATCCATTCTGTATTTTTGCAGTCAAGGTCAAGATACCATTGTATCCCATCTTCATCACCTGAGCTGTAGTGCTCGTCTTTGTAGATGTTTGAATCTGATTTACTTGGAGCATCAATCGGATACCAATGAAATCCGTTGGTGTTTAATTCTTCATGTTCAAGTTTGTTTAACTGGTTATTTTCAGTTATTTTATCTATATTACTCATCATTTATATATTACACTTTAATTTCCTCATGACATTCTGGACAAATTACATACCAATAACATTGTTGTGCAAGTTCATGTGCTTTTCCACTTGGAAGAATGCCTAGGCTAGGCATAGAATGAAATTTAATCTCAGTTTTTGTATCATATAAAAATTCACACTCACATTTTGGGCAAATTTGTTTTACTCTTGTTTTTCCGTGTTTTAAAACTTCCATATCACTAAAAATTATCAATTTATACAAAAAATGCAGGGAATATCAATGGAGCCGTTTGGTATATGACATATCCGCACCACACAAGTCCTAAAATGCATATTATATTCAAGATATATTTGTCAATGGTCATAACTATGCTCATAGTATTGTCACTTAGTTTCAATTTTTGCAATATTTTGAACACAATCAAACCAAAAATGCCATAACCAATAAGTATGACTGACATTGTAATTGAAAATTTGAATATTGTTGTTATTGCTACGATGCTCATATTAATTATAGATTGTTAAATTCCCTATTATAAAATTCACATTCCGTTCTCCAGAACTTATCATAAACTCCCATACATTGTTTAGAGTTGCATGATTCGCAGTGGTCCTTATAGAATTTATCAAAACGATTGAATTTATCCATTAATTCTGTAAGTTTTCCGCTTTCAATGAATTCTTGCGATGAATTTGTTTTTGCCATATTGAATTTTAATTTGATTTTATAGTAATCATACAGTGATTAAAGTTAAAATCCAAATAAAAAATGTCGGAATTATATGGTATTTTTCCGACATTTTTAATAAGTTCAGCAAGTACAGTATGATTACAATACGTTTGCTGTAAATTGTTTAATGAATTTTATGTTTTGTGGTGGAATATTTTCGTATGTGAAGTATGCATCGAAGTCTTCAACGTTCCAGTCCCTGTAGAATTTGACGTTGTTGAGTCCTTTTAATGAAATGCCGAAAAGTGCATATTCTCCGTTATTGTATTGGTTTCTGTCCACGGTATAGAGCATGTCGGCCATCATTTGTGGGTTGTCTTTATTTCCGTCATTATAAATAAGGTGGACTCTGTCTGGGTATACCAGGAATTGGTTTTTGGATTTCGGGACCAAGCCGTTTTTGAGGATTTTATCTGCATATCGTATTGGTGATACATGGAAAAACGTGTTGCCTCTTTTTTTTCTGAATTCAGAGCCTTTTATATATTCGTCGAATTTTGGTTCGAATTGCATCATAACTACACCATTAATTATCTTCTCGAAAGAACAGAAATATCCAAAAACATCCATCGCGTGCTTCAATGTTTTTATTGACGGCGATTTTTTTTTGATTTTAACAATGAATTGTTTTATGTCTTCTTGCGCCGAAAATGATATAAAGTCATGATTTGCGTTTCGTTGTATATATTTTACAACCCACTCAAACGGATAAGTTCTAACAAGGCCCTCTTCCACTAAAGCTCTTTCTAGTATTTGGTCTTCTGGGTTTGTGAAATGCCTGAATTCATTTGACGGGAATGGTTTGGCTTCGCCAATTATCGTCTTTATCGTGGATTTCACGATTCCCTCTATATGATTTTTCAATTCTTGTTCTGTAATTTTCATCACTATGTTTTTTCTTTAAATATCTTGATAACTTTAATTTAATAATATAAAAATTTAATTTAATTGGCAAGTTTACTTATTTCTTGATATTTATATGGTGATAATCATACTATTATAGTATATAATGAATCAAAGAAAAATTAGTTATTAATGAAAAAGATACGTTTGACGGAAGAACAATTTATAGAATATCTCGCAAAGAGTCTTTGTGAATCTTTCTTGCAAGAGAAAGGGTCTGAAGGAAAGGGCATAAACGCATTTGCGCAAAGAAGGGCGACAGATGTGATAAACCAGATAAAAGACAAGGCTGGTCTGGCTGGTTATGATTCTGACAGCGACATAATGAAATTGGCTGATGAGTACGGTATAAATCCAGATTCATTAAGAAGGGATTTTGACAAACAGAAATATATGGATTACCGTAAAAAGGAAATTGATAGGTTGCAGAAGGACTCAAAAGAGATAAACAAGTGGATTTGTAAGTACATTGACCAATTAAGGGCTTGTTGTGCTGGTGAGTCTTTTATGAGAGACAAAGACAGTTTCAAGATTGACAAGGATGGAAATATGCACACGCATAATACTGGTGATACGCCAATGGCTTTTGACAAGATAAAAGACCAGAAGACACGTGCTAATGTTTTGAGACTGAAAGATTTTTTGGATAAGATAGGCCTATCGTGTCTTTATAGGGATGCCCCAGCCCCAAAGGGATATCAGAAGAAATACGGTGTGGAATCTTTGGCTTCATTAAATAAAAACACGTCTAAGAAAGAGATTATGGCCATGGACTTCATGTCTGCCAGTGATGATGAACTATATGATTTCTACAGCAGTGGAACCAGATATGACACTATTAACAAAGATGCTGCGGCTAATTCACCAGGTTTTGATATTAAGGATTCAAAGCGTGATACATTTAATGCGGAAGAAAACGCATATGTAAAAGTGGCCGCAAAAGTTGGCTTGTTAAAACAACGTTGTGACAGATATCTTGACAGGACATATGGTGTGACTCTAGATTTTGGTGAGAACAACGACATGTTTAAGTTTGGCAACGCTAAAATACATGATGACACATTAATTGTTAATTTCGAGTCGGCTTTCAGGTGCCCTGCGTGGAACGAGTGCATTCTTAAAGACGCATGTTATGCCAAAGCAAGTGAGGTTGGATATGACAATACATTGTCTTCAAACTTGAAAAAAGGATTCATATGGTCTCAAACAAAAGAAGACAAGGGGCTTATGGATGCCATGTGTGTTTTAATAAGGTCATGCATGTTTGATTATACAAGCGCTTGGCCTAAAATTAGCGCACTTAAAACGTTCAATGACAATAAAGAATACAAACAAAGATACAAGGATGCGCTTAATGCGGCCCCAAGTGAAAAAGTAAAGGGTGTTAGAAGCCAGAAAACCGAACAGGGTGCGTTAATGCTTGCTAAGATGACGTTTTCTGATATACAGAGAGAGTTTGGTGACGAAGCAATTGACATATTGAAAAATGGTGTTGCTAGAAAAACTAAAGAAGGTGTGTCAATGATTAAAAAGGGAAGTGTAATAAGGTTAAATGAAAATGGCGACTTTATCGGCCAATGGCTTGTAGATGCATGGGAAAAAATAGCTGAGGATTTCAAAATTGTTGATGTTAGAGTTGCTGCATATACTTGTCGTGCATTAAATTACACTAATGTTAAAAATCTAATACTTAACATTTCTCAAGCAAGTCTAGTGAATAATCAAGAATCTGAAGGGTTCGCACATTTCTTTTATGCCATATCACACAGGGATTATAATGATTTCCCTGATACATATAACGGAAAAGACCATTCTCTAAACATAGACCAAGAGACCTTTAAAATCACACCAGTTTATAGAAACTTAATTAATGAAGAAGGCAATTTGGTTGGGTATTATTATAAGTGTCCTTGTGGACGTGGTAAAAGAAAATACATACCAGTTGAAGCAACAAACCAAATAAAGAAAAATGCGGTTGCTTACGATAAAATGCCAAGTTGTCTCGAAGGTGGTGATAAATATATCAATGTTAACGGCGAATATTTTCAAAGTGTTGAAAACAAAGATATAACAACAAAGGCTGATTGCTATATGTGTAGAATATGTTATGGTAGAAACGAAGACGCTGACATAACCGTTGAAGGTGGTGGAAAGCCACAGCCTGGGTTGCCTATTTTCGCTCTTGTTGCCACTCATGGAACAAACCAAGACGATTCTAAGGGTATTAACACTAATGATTATAGACGAATACTTGGAAAGCCAATTACTTATTGGACTAATTTGATTAAAAACCAAAAACATGTTGGGGTACAAGTTAATCCAGAGGTAGAACCAGCATTTTCTACAATTAATGAAGAAATGACTGGGGACCTTAACCAAGGCGCTAACGATGATGAAGTAATAAATCAAATAACAAAAAATATGACTTATAGCGTCGCAAATATGATGACAAGAAAGTTAAATAGGGTTAATGAAATAAAGAACAATTTCAATAAAACATTGAAAATGTTGGAAGAGTATTAATTGAATTTTCTAAAGTTAAATTAAATAAAAATGGTCGGAAATTTTTTAAATTATTCCGACCATTTTATTATCGTTAATATTTGTTTTACTTTTCTTTGATACCCCAGACAGGTATACCTGTGTTAGTTCCAATCATAACGTCAACATTGACATTTTTCTTGTTCTTAATCATTTCAATTTTCTGGTTTTCAAGTTCCAGTGATTTCAGTGCGATGAACTGTTGCGGAGAGAAACCGATTGTTGCTTGGTATTCCTTATCTGCCAATGCTCTCTTGTGCTCAGTAATGCGTCTCTCTTCCTGCATTTGTTGCTCCATAATTGCAGTTTGTTTTTGCTGCATCTTGATTGCAGTGTTATTAAGTTCCTCAAGAACACCAGCGTTTGGTCGAGCCTTGTCAACGATAACATTACAAACTTCGATTGGGAATTCTGCTGTTGTCGACAAACTTGTAATATAAGCGTTAATTCTTTGCATAATGTCAATTTTAACAGTATCATAAATTTCACGCTCGGAAATAAGACTTCTCATATCGTATGTGCTGATAAAATTTCTGACTGCCTCCCTAAAGATTTCCTTGATGTTGTTCTCATACCACTTAGGGCCATAATTTTGGTGCAATACAGGTGATTTTCCAGGCTTCAATTTTAATACAATATGAGCTGTCATATCAATAGGTGTGCCGTCATCTGATGCAATATCATCGAAAGTCTCATCGAATCTTGTCGGAACTGACGAATAAGTATAAAACCGTGTAGTGAACACTTTCCATTCAGAACCGCTTGTAAGAGGCTCTTGGGACACGCCTCCATCTCCGAAAAACCAAGGCTGCTTCACGAACACGCCTTCTTCGGTACCATCAACCCTGCAAACATCGCAAGAAGTAAAAGACAACGCAAACAATGCCAGCGTCAAGGCAAAAATAAATCTCTTCATAATTTGTTAAAATTTTAAGTTAAACTTTTTGTTATAAATTTCAATTTCGATTATACGATAAATTATTTTAATAACCAAACATTATTTTATTTCTATTTATGTGTTAAAGGTGTTTTTTTAATATGATAAAGATTAACGAAAACAATATAAGATTTATGGTCAACAAGGTGATTAACCAGTTGCTGGCTGAAAGTGTTAGTAGTGTTGTATATCATTTCACAAGCGTCAACACTTTGATTGATATTTTACGAAGAAACGAGTTTTTTCTTACCATGGCGACAAATAAGTCTGATTCTATTGACAAAAAAAGATTATTCTATATGTCGGTACAAAGAACAAGAAGTAATCAGGTCGGCTATGGATATAATAGCGGGCACGCAAATGTAAGGATTGAACTTGACGGGGAAATGTTGAACCAAAGGTATGCTGGTAAATCATATGATTATTGGTATATGGGTACTGTACAGGGTGAAAGGGCGAAAAATGACTACCACAGACGTTCTTTTGAGTTCGAGGATAGGGTTTTATCTAACGACCCTGTTATTCCAAATGCACGTAAATATATCAGAAGGGTTGATATTTTGCTGAACGGTCGTGTTAAAGATGAGGTTGTTCTGGCGTCTATGGCGTTGCACATGCTTCGAGAAAAAGTTTTTGTCTATGACAATATTCGTGACTTCAATGCGCAAACAGACAACACAGTAAACGACAGTATATCCAATGAGTATCAAAACGGTGTTGTTCCATTGAATAAAAGTGTGTTTAACAGTTTGAAAAAAAAGAAAAATATTGAAACGTTACGCTACCTTTGTTCTTTATATGTCAGGAAAATGACAAAATCAAAATACGAGCTTAAAGACAAGAACGCGCTAGTTTCAGGAATCCTGAAAAAATTCAATCTTCAGGATTATTGTGGGGATGTAATAACACGTATTTGGGCGAACGAGGTATTCAGCGACTATAATATGGCTGAATTTGCACATTTGTTGATTAACACTTCTGGTTATTCGCCAAGAAAATTAAACCACGAACAAATGTCTGACGAATCAAACAATGTGATGCGTTTTGCCGCATATGTACTTAAAATTTATGGGTGCTCATCATTCAACGAATTGGCTGTCAAGTTTCATAATAATGAAATAAAATAACACATTTTAATCTTAATGGTTAAATTTAACTTACTATTTATTATTTGAATAATAATAAAAAAATTATGATATATTATGCCTAAAAATGAAAATTATACACATTTTGCTGTAAATAAAAAAACTGGTTTAATTGTTAATGGATGGGATTACAGTGGATACGATTCAGATGATTTGAGAAGATATAAAAAGGATTATTTTATTAATGACCTTATTGACTACGAGTTTGACCCAAAAGACTATGTAATTTTAACAAGAAGTACTTGTATAAGAAGGGGAATAAATCCAGATGACATGGAGAATTGCTGGTCTAATAGGGGTGAATTGCCGTTAAACAAGGAGAAAAGCACCAAGATTAATGAATCCAAAATAAGGGGGATGGTTGAAGAAGCAGTCAAACGGATTCTTTTTGAAAACGAAAGTTACGGATGGGAAGTTGACGAAAGCGAAGCGAACTCCGCATATGAATATTTGTGCAACGAAATTGGAGAACAAGAGGCAAACGCAGCAATTGTCAGGTCAATTGGTTCAGAAGCTTTAGCCGCATCGTTGGCTTATATATTCAGAATGTACGACATGAGGGGATGGAAGGAATATAAGGATGGCGAAATGCAATAACAATACAAACAAGAAAATTGGCGTATGTTCAATTATGATTTGAACGAAATAGGAAGTGTTATATTTCAACTGAATTTCGACAACGATTACTATAATGAGTGGCTGTCTGAAAACGGTATAAGTGATTCGCGACAGGCAAGTATTTCGTTTGTAAGGGATTGCTGTGATTATGATGTTGAATATACCGACAGTGAGACCTACCATCATCTTGGGTATGCCACAATGACAATTGATGAAATAGAAAACGTGTTTGGGCAGAAAATGGCTATGGATGTTCTGAAGTCTTGCATGGATGGAAATGAACACACGTTCGAACCGTTAGAATATCAAAAAGATGAGGTCGATTTAAGTGACCCAGAACAATTGTCTAACGCAGCGATGAAATACTTGAAATATGGTAAATATTTCAAAGGTGCAAGGGGTTTTATATTGCCTAATGGTCTTGTTGTTTATACAGAGACTGAGCATAATATGTGTTCAAGAATACCTGGGGTTGACGGTACGTTTCAATTCATAGAGTTGGGTTGTATTAGGGTTTTGCCAAATTCTATCGATATGGCCAAAATGCCGACAGAAGAACAATTCAACACAATATATCGGGTGTTGAGATGTTATGAGGACAGTGACTTGTATTTGGACTTAATAAACAAACAGATTGGTAATTTCAGTAAAAAATATTCATATTACGACCCAGACGATGTGGTTTCTGATATAGAAAGGTATTTCAAAGGCGGTGTGATGAAGAAACAGAATGTGTATGAAAACAAAATACCGATAACATTGGCTGACGTTAATATGATGGTATATGAAACTATTAAAAAACTTTACAAGAAGTAAAAATCTCAAGCTTGGAAATCCCAAGCTTTTTTTGTATAATTTAATTTGTAATATTAAATTATATAATAATATGATTATCAACAATTTTGAAAAATTAAACAATATCCTCAAATTTTATACCGAGGATGATTTTTACATGTTGCAGATTATTAAGCGCAGAAAGGAAAATCCAGACATGGATAAGAATTCCGTCGCAATTAAGACTGTTTATTTGCATAGAGAAAACCAGTTGCTTGATTTAAAGGATGATTTGATTGACCTTGCAAATAAGAATAATGCGAGAATTTATCTTAACCCAAACAGAAAATCATTCAAGAAATGTACTCTTGGGTGTTTGAAAGAGTTCGCTAATAGAATTGAAGCTGAGAATTATTACAAACCATATAAGATTTTCGATGCTGTTGCTGGCGCTTGTGGTTCCAAAAATGCGGTATGGGTCATCGATGTTGATTGGGCTGATATTGATGGTGTTAATGTTGAAAATGAATTTGAGCGTAAATTATATATTAACAAGTTGTGCGAATTTGTAAATTCGTTACAGCCTATTGATGTTGGTTGGAAGATTTTGTTGATTAATCAGACAAAGAATGGTGTTCATATCCTGACAACACCGTTTAATATAAAAGATTTTATGGATAAGTATAAAATTCAGGTTCATAAGAATAATCCAACCCTTGTTTGGTGCGGGGAATAATATAAATTGCTATGGAAAACATTTATTTAATTGAAACCTCAGTAATGAATGGGGTGCACAAAAACTCGGTTGAACGGACGTGTATCGGTTCTTTCGATTTAGTAAATAAAGTAAAAAAGGCTGTTGATGACGCCAACAAAAATTCTCCTATGAACGTTATAACGGATATTTACCCAGTAAAATTATACCGTTTAGAGTCTGAAATTCCATTGTTTAATCCAGATATTCAGTATGCTAAAGAAAAAACACATAAAGAAATGGCTAAGGAATTACAGGAAAGGCTTGTACAATGCTGCATTGATTACATAAACGAAAATGGTGATAAAGATATTCAAGAGGTCCATTTTAATGCTGATGAGTTACAAGAATCCGCAAAAAACAAAAAGTGGTCTCCTTGTACAGATTCTTATATTGAATTGGATTCATACGAAAAGGAAGATGGTGGATTAGATTATAGAAATATTTTAGCAATCCATAATTAAGTTAAAAGCTTTGTAAAACTATAAAGAAAAAACCGCTAACATAGCGGTTTTTTTGTTCTGGCAATAATATTCGTGATAACGCCATCTTTTGTTTCCCAATTTCCATTAAACCACTTTATTGGCTTTTGATAAATGCCATCATTATTTGCAAAAATAACTAGATAATAACCATCGAATGTTGGAAATTCATTTGTGAAGACGAAATCGTTGTCTTTAAATTCAATAATTTTTTTAGTGTTAATAGACAGGTTCCATTCAAGTCTTTTTCGCTCGTTATCTTTGTTTTCCCACCATTCTTTAAGTGTTGGCGGGGTTCGTAAATTCCCAATTCCATATCCAAGAATATGGTCATACCATTCAAATAAACTTTTTTCGTCAACAGAATTGTCTATTGCATATTTTATGTTGTTGAAACTGAAGTAGTAATCGCAGATATACAAAACGCCATCAAAACAATTATCGCCTATCCAATAAGAGTCATCATATACATCATTATCAAAATACCTATGTTTAAATTCCGAAACATACTCTTCAACGGCATCATTATATTTTTTTTCTATACTATTATCCATAAATTTATTTAATATCAAAAATTAACCATTATTTTCTTGTATTTCACAATCTTTAAACGAATCGATTATTTGGTTGATTTCGTCGTCATAGAAAATTTCTCTTATATATTCTATTTTTTCTTTAATTTCCGTTTTAATTTTAAAAAAATTTGAATCATAAGCAAAATAATCATCGCATTTTACTGCTTTGATAAACAGTATTAAATCTTCTACAATATTATATGTTGTATCAATGATTTCTTCTTTTGATAACGAATCAGTATTATTATATAATTCTAATGTACCATCATCAGAATTTTTATATAATGAATACACATTATATCTTGCACTATTTCTAACGGCGAATTCATATAATTTTATCTTACTAAGCAAATCGTCTATAATTATAGGCGTTTTTTTGCTAACACTTGACATGCAATAGACCAAAATATCGATTTCCTGAGACCTTTGGTAATATATGTCTGTGGCGTATGAATCTTCACAATATGGCTTATACGTATTAATTTGTTCCTCTGTTGGCTTAAAAATTCTAAATGTTCGCATTTTATTACTATTGTTTTTTATTTTCTATTAAAGTATCGTCTTTAAATTTTCTTATTTCTCCATTTTCACTTATATAGTATATTTCTTGTGTGTCAAGGCAATATAAATCATATAACCCACAATTAACAAAAATTGGTTTTTGTATCCAAGTATGACCAACTACTTGAATAAGGTTATTTGGGACATTGGTATTAATGTTAAGATGCAGATTTTTAATATCGATTATGTGTTCGTGTATGTCTGTCCATACAGGCGAGCCAGCTAAATCATATCCTCCTCTATATTCTGATATGTCGCATAATATGTTTATTAAATTTTCATTCTTGATAGAATTTAACTCATCTGCCGTATAATTAAAGTTATCGCCTAAAATATCTTTATGCTTATTAACCCAAAAAGGGTTTATTCCTGCATGTGTTAGTAGAAATCTGTTGCCATTTATTTCAATATCATAGGCAAGTTTAAATAAATTTTTATTTTCTTCAAATATACGTTCTATTTTTTTTAAGTTTTTCCAATCGTGTCTACAAGAACACATTTCTTTACTTTTAAACGCATAGCTATCATGGTTTCCGTATAATAGCACAACCCTATCTATATTTTTTTTTGTAAATTCAATAATTTCATTAAAATTATCTATCGCTTCATCTGGAGTAATCCCTTCAATTGATGTGTATGGGTCAAGATAATCACCAAGAAAAACTATTTTTGTGTCCACAACGTTTTTTATGTCTTTCCAAAATGTCCTACCATGAACATCTGGAATGATTATTAATTCCATATCAATCGTTAAACTAATAAATTATTATTTAAGTGCCATTTTATTTGCTATTTTGTTATATATTTTTTGACCCTTTTCGTTAAATTTCCACCGCCATATAACTTCATTATCGCAAGTTACCTCCTTTTCCATGTCAACTATATAATCTCTCCAAGATTCTGTCATTTGATGATATAGCCAACTAACCATAGCGCCAGTTGTTTTAAAATCCTCTTTTGTTATATATTTTAAATTATCTACTTGAAATTTACAAGTACCTTCTATTTTGTATTTATTGAACAGATTAAGTAGTTCTGCTATTTTTTCATTTTGTTTTTTTAGTTTTTTCAAGTATTCCATAATTTTAATTTTAATCAATAACTTCGTATCCGAACGGAACCGTGCCATCAACGATATTTTTCCAATGTTCGGCAACTTTTTCACATGCTGGTAATGCGTATTCATCACCGTTTTCAAGTCGGGCTTTTTCTGACAAATATTCATTATATAGTTCAGATGCCTTCTCTTGCATTTTTTTCCATGTTTCCGAATCTATCGTTTTTTCAAAACAGTCTTCATATTGCGGATAAAGCATTTGGTTGTAATTTAAAAGTTTCATTCCACAATCGTGCTCAGATATAAGTAATTTGTCAATAATTCCCCACATGATACATCCAACCTGGAATCCACTTAATCCAAATTGTTCTGCACACATCTCAACTGCCGCATATGCTAAAGATGTTGCTGCATTTGCCGTTTCTTCGTATCCATCAGCTCCGTTTAATTTATTGCAATATTCGACAAGTTTATTAGCAAACCTTTTCAAATCCTCAGGAGTATGGATTTGTGTTTTAGCTTCATTGGACCATGCTTCTTTATTTTCTGCCCATCGTTTTCTTTGTTCTTCTGTAATTTCCATTTTAATATCTATTTGTTTTGTTCTTTAATAAAATTTTCTACAAAATCATGAAATGAATCAAATTTTTCAATTTCACATCCAAATTTAGTTGTTTTTGACAATTCATTAAGGTTGACATTGGTGTTATAAGGTGCAGCAATAAGCACTCCGTGTTCGGCTTTGCAGTTTTTAAAATTCCAATCATTGTCGTCAATAAAATAATCACAATCAACTATTGATTTGTCTTTTGCAAAAACAATACTGTCATATTCAACACAATTTTTTTCGAGCCATTCCAGTGTTTGTTGTTTGTTTAAAGGCGTTTTTTGATAGGTAACTATTACAATATCGCCGTATTCTTTAAGTTTTTTAATGTCTTCTGAAACATAATTGAATGGTTTTGCTTCAACAAACAATTCATGCGAATGGTCCTGAAAGAACCATTTACTTGAGGTTTGGCCAGTTTCCTCTTCTATCTTTGGGAACTCAATCTCTGTTTTATAGTTTGTAATAGTTGAAACATCTTTTGTGTCATTGAAATGCTCATTATAAAGCTTAACCATTTCTCCCAGATTATCTCTTAGTACGTTGTCAACATCAATAGCAAAAACCAATCGTTTTGTTTCGGCTTCTTGTTGTTTTAGCCATTCGTCTATTTCATCATCAACTCTTGCTTCAGTTAGCAGGAAAATATCGCGCAAGTTATTAAATTCATCAGATAAATCTCGGTGTAGTTTTTTTTCTGTATTTTTGAGGATTTGGTTATATTTTTCATACAAAACTCTTTCACCCCAAACGTATGTTTTCCATTCCTGTTGCGAAGAGTATTCTGTTATTCCGTTTTCAGTGATGCTTTTCATAACAGAACATACTTTATCAAGAACATCATTCATTCCATTATTTCTTAAAATTTTTCTAGCTTTGGCTCTTTGGTTATTCATTTCAAAAAAATTAAATTAATATTAACTATGTTTATTAACTATTTTTGCGACGATGTAAGGTAATAGGGATAAAAATATAATAAGCGCACTAAATAATATGAAACCAATCCATAATGGAGACAGAACCCAAATGTAACTCCACGCAATAACGCCAAAAATTTTTAAAACAATAAAAACTATTGTTAAAACTATAATAAACATTGCTACTTTAATACTTGGATTTGACATATTTTATCAATTTTTATTTACGTTATTTTTTAATTGAAAATACGGTATGTGAATTATTATGTAAATATTTTACCAATTAGTGAATAATTTGAATCATAAACTTCAATTATATCTGACTTTTCTCCAATTTCAAATATTTTTTTACACATTTTTTTACCGTTTTTTGTTTGAACTACAATATCATTGTTCACGACCTTACATATTAGAAATACACAATCAACATGATATTGATTTGGTAGCTCGTTATTTAACGATAAACATTTAACAATCCTTCCTCTTCTGAATAATTCCTTCCTGACTTTAAAATCATTAACTTCCGTATAATGACAACATAATATGAATGTAGCTAAAATAGATAATACAAATAAAACTATCCAAATCGTAAACGCTTGCGTGGCCATAATAATTGATTTTTTTCATTAAAACATTACTTTCCAGTATGGCCAAATCCGCCAGTACCTCTTTCTGTTTTACTTAGTTCATCAACAACAACAAACTCCATAATTGGGTATGGCATTACTTGAATTTGTGCCACTCTATCACCAACGCTATATGGCTTTGGCATGTATTTATCATTGTCTTTAGTTGATTTATACTTAATAAGTAATTCTCCTCTATATCCGCTGTCTAGAATACCAACTGAGTTTGGTAGATAGCATATTGTTTTGGTGTTGCTTGAACGTGGATAAATTTTCAAACAATATCCTTCTGGTATTTCAAAGGCTAAACCAGTATGGTACACATGTAAATCGTTTTTAAGGTCATATTCATAACTGATTGCTGTTACATCACAACAAGCATCTCCATTTTTTGCGTATGATGGAATTACAGCATTTTCGTTAAGTTTTTTAATTCTAATTTTCATATTAATACAACATTTTATTGTTATAATACATTTTTTTTACCGCAAAACAAAATTGTTGCGCCATATAATATCTTATGAGACTATTTATGGTAGAATTAAAATAAATTAATATGGGTAAAACGAATAAAATAATTATATCAGAATCTAATTTACGCGATTTGGTTACTGAATGTTTTGAAAAATTATTAAAAGAAGTTATTGGCTCTTATAACGGACACTTCGGAATGGACAACAAACACTCGATAGAAAGAGTTGCTGATGCTTTGTCTAAATTTGATGATGCTATGATATCTGATACATACACTAATAATAATAGAATTGTAATTGAGTTTAAACCAAATTCAACACATATAAATCAAGTAATTGACATGATGAAAGAATATGGCTATAGATATTACTCAATGAACAGTACAACATCTAAAACATTGGTTGTTTTCAAACGTAAATAACTTGCTATTGAAATAACCATCAACGACATACACAACTTAGTTTTAGGGGCTGTGACTGAAACAATCCGTCCATGATATAGACGACGATAGGACATTCATGTCGATAATAAAAATTTAATGATGTAAAGATGAGTGTGTTTGAAAGTGATGATAAAAAATTAATATCTCCAGAAGAAGCTAAAAAATTAGGGTTTGCGATACCTGATGAAAATCTTATCGGTTACGTTGACGGTGAATTTGTTATACCAACAAATATAGGTGTTGGTTATAAAGTGTTTGAGCTGAAAGACGGTAAATTATATCCTCCAATGGTTAGAAACGCCAACAACTCTAACACCGAGATTGGTGTTTGGATACCAGCAAGTACACCTCCAGTTGTTGGCTATACAGCAAAAGAGCATAGACCTCAAGTAGCTGCAAAAGGTTCCACAAGCAAGACGTTAAGTTTTAGACCTGGTTGGCATCTTGGTAAATTACCAATAGCGTTACAATTTATAAAAAAACACAATAAAAAGCCTATGCTATATAAAGGACGGTTCGTTTGGCCATCAAATTTAGTTTGGGCAAAATGCTATTATAGTAAAGACATTGATTATCAAGAAGCAGCTATGAGTTATGGAAAAACAAAAAATGGTGGATTTATTCATAGCAGAGCTGGTCTTCCAATGGTGCCGAAAAACGGAAGTTATGAGTATAGAACAAATCCAGACCCAAAAACAGAGGCTTGGGTTATTACTGGGGCCATGAAAATTGTTGATATTTTGTCTTTCGATGAAGTTGATAAAATTTTAACCGATAATGGTATTACGCCTCCAGTTGTAATGACAAACGATGAAATTAAAAAATACAGGGAAAAATTAAAAGAATCACCTATTGAGATAGATGAAAATAAGATGAAGGAACTAGTACACGATGTGTTTAACAAACTTATTTTGGAAATATTAAATTCTAATTAAATTTGTCAAAATAGTGGTGGTAAATAATGTTAAAAAAAATGGGCCCATGTTTTAGGGCCCATTTATTATTTTATTTTAATGAATCTCTAACTTTATCTAAAACTTTACCCAAAAGATTTTTGCCTTTCCATGTTGATTCGTCATCTGATGCCGTTTTAAAACTAACCCCTATGCCCCATATTTTATCGTATGGACTACCTTCGACAAAATGCTTATCAGCTATTGTTTCATCCATTAATTTTTCAAACAAGTCTCGGTTTTGGGTATATTTAAGGTAATTAGCATCAAACATTATATTTTCTTTAACTTCATTCCATTTCTTATCATCGTAGTTTCTTACTAGTCTACCAAGTCTTTTAGCTTCTTTTGGGTTCGAACCATTTTCAATTATTTCGTGCGCAATATCAATGTCGTTAAAGTATAAGGCTTTTAGAAACATAAAATATTGTTCTGTATTATAAAACATATATTCAGTATTGTTTATTGTCGCAGTGAATTTTGACGGATACCAATTTGACGGCCATCCGAACCAGAAGAATATATGTTTATCAGTTACTCGTATGTTTTTATCGTTCATATAGTTTTTATATATATTTGTATATTATTATCATTTTTTACGATTAACGTGCAAGAAAGCCCACTGCTTTAGCTGTGGGATGAATTGCACTCTATTATAATATACATTTTTTTTGAAAAAACAAAACTTTTTTAAAAAACACACTATTTATAAGTACATGATACAGTACAGGACATATACAATCAGGCTGTTTCCGAACAGGGAGCAGGAACAGGAACTCAAAAACCTGTCCCTTGCAAGGAACACATTGTACAACATGCTTGTCGGAATCGAACAGAAAACCTACGAAGAGACCAGAAAAATAAAAACCGAGTTCGACCTCGACAGGGATATCACTGTGCTGCGAAAAGAACACCCGTTCCTGACCAAACTCAACTCCAAGGCGAGCCAAAGGGTCGCCAAGGAGGTGTATTCAGCCTATAAATCGTTCTTTAGCCTTGTCAAAAAGGACAATACAGCGAAGCCGCCTCAGCAGATAAAAGACGTGGATAGGTTCCATACTGTGGCATACAACCAGACTGGCTGGAAGTTTATCAGTGAGAACATCTTGAAACTGAACGGTTTAGTCGTGAACTACAAGGGAATCCCTGGCATGGACTACAAGTTCATGTCGATTAAGGAAGTCAAGCTGAAACGTGTGAATGGCAAGTATCTGCTGGACTTGGGTGTGGCAAACAGTGTGGAGGAAAAACAAACAATAACCAATGAAAACAAGGTGCTTGCGATAGACCTCGGACTCAAGAACCTTTGCAACGGCGTGGACAACATAGGCTCAGTTGTAGTGTTACCAAACAAAGCCAGAAGAATAAACAGGTACTTCAGGAAACAGATATCGGCTATACAGTCGAAGATGGACAAGCGCATCAAGGGCAGCAGCCGACACAGCAAGCTTAAAAAAACGAAAAGGAAACTGTACAACAGAAGGAACGCACAAATAAAACAGACTCTGCATATCCAGAGCAAAAAACTAGTGGATATGAACTACAAGACGATTGTAGTTGGTGACTTGAGCGTGAAGAAGCTGATGGAGAAGGGGAGCAACAAGCTGACCAAGACTTCCAGAAGCTTCAGCGAATCATCTATAGCCACATTCATGGAATACCTTGCATACAAGTGCCAGAACAGTAACACGGAGCTGGTGACAATCAACGAGATGTGGACAACACAGCAGAACTGTCTGACAGGCAAGCTGTTCAAGGAGAAGGTCGGATTGTCCGACAGGACTGTCATGCTTTCGGATTCCATAGAGATAGACCGTGATTTGAACGCCGCAATCAACATAATGAAGCGGTACGAGCAGAATCACCTTGCGCTGCTGACAGCGCCGCTGGATGTTTCCAGTGTGGTCAACAGGCACAACCTGTTGACAGATACGTGTTCTTGAAAGAAGTCAAGAACCCCACGGTTTCAACCGTGGGAGTATGTCAGTATTGTACATTATTTTTTTGTTTAATACAACTATTTTGGGTATTGTAGTATATCATTAAATTTTGTATCAATAATAGTACATATATTAAATGGTACTATTGATATGCATTGCCCTCCAGCAGCCAATAGCATATTTTCATTGTCATTAAACGTATCTAATCTTTTTTGTTTTAACGATTCCGCAATATTTGGATTGTCTAAACACTGCTTGGCGTATTTATCCCAATGTTCAGAGACATCTTCTTTGGTTTGTGGGTAAAAAAACCAATCTTTAAATGCATCAGAATCTTGATTTAATTTAATTTTTACAAATTTATACATATGTTTTATTATAAAAATAATAAAATATAGAAAATAGTAAACTAAAAGCTATTTATGTAAAATTACTTTAATTATGGGATTTATTAATAGTATAATTCAATTTTTCCGTGATTTGTTTTGTAACGAAAAAACAAACACAGAGACTGTAGTCACAATAAACGAGACTGATTCTAAGGTTTCTGACGATACTACTATTAAAGTGGAAAACAATGTTGAAACTGACGAAAAAGATAACACTATCAACGTTGAAAGTGCTGATGAACCACAAGATTTGGGGCTTAAACAATTTCACGTACTGATTGATAACGGCCACGGTAAAAATACTAGTGGAAAGGGTAGCCCGTATTCGTTGGCAGGTGTTGAACCAAAGTTGTCATATAAAGAATATGCATGGGCAAGAGAAATAGCTGGTATGATTGAGGCTGAATTAAGTAAGCACGGAATAAACGCAGAAAGAATAGTTCCAGAAGAAACGGATATTACACTAACAGAAAGGGTCAGAAGGGTTAATACTAAGTGTAATTTGTACGGCGTTAAAAACACCATTTTAATATCAATACACAGTAACGCTGCTGGCAACGGATTAAAGTGGATGACTGGACGCGGATGGAGTGCTTATACAAGTAAAGGCCAAACTTCTGCCGACATTCTTTGTGAATGTCTATATAAAGAAGCAGAAAAAAACTTTAAGGGTATGAAAATCAGAAAAGACACGACTGATGGCGATAGCGATATGGAAGAAAATTTCACGATGTTAAAGAAAACATCTTGCCCAGCAGTTTTAACAGAAAACTTCTTTCATGATAACATAGAGGACGTTGAATTTATTACATCTGATATCGGCAAAAATGCAGTTGTTAAAACTCATGTTGATGGTATAATAGAGTATTTTAAACAAAAAATAAAATAATATTAAAGGCCGCTGTTTAGCGGCCTTTTTTTGTTTAGCACAGTTGATTACTTCTTTTTGTTTTTAGTCACTTTAATTGTTGTTTCTTCTGGTTCGCAATCAGTTTCCATTACATTTGTTTTCTTTGCTGTAATTTTAAGTTTTCCATCTTTACATAGTTTAGCTTCTAGTGTTGAAGCATCAGCATCGTTTGGCAATGTGGTTGAAAAGTATGTTGAATTTTTGCAACTATGATTGTCATCTGACCACTCATAATCACTTGAAATCTCAACAACATTCATTCCATCATTTTCGTCTACGTTGACTTTGATGTTTGAATCTTTGGCATTTGGCCCAAAGGCTGTTTCCATAACGTATTCTCCATCAATTTCCTGGAATCCATCAATCTTGGAGGATGGTACATTCAAATTATCATACAAATCTGAAAATTTTAAACTTTTAAAGTCAACATTGCAAATGTCATCAATAAGCTTATCAATAAAGCTTGATTTTTTTGTTAAATTACTCATAGTACTTTAATTTTATTAAAAATTTATTAAGATAGTCTTCTACTAATACGACCTTTTGTTAAATCGTATGGCGACATTTCAATAAGGACCTCATCGCCTTCTATTACTTTAATTCTATTTTTTCTCATTTTGCCACTTAAAACACATAATATTGTGTGGCCATTTTCTAGTTCCACTTTAAACATTGTGTTTGGTAGTGCTTCTATAACTGTTCCTTCAATTTCTATTGGTTCTATTTTTGCCATATTAAATTATACTTTTTTTTATTGATTCATAAGAATCGTTGTCATTATAAAATATGTCAGACAAGGACATAGGCTTATTTGATTTATCATAACCTAACTCTTCAAGTAGTTTATTGGTTTTTTCAATACATAAATTTTTAAATTCATATTTTGATACCAATCTACCCCTTCTTAATAATGCTGGGTCAATGTTTTTAATATCATCGTTAAACGTACAAATAAACTTAATTCCAAGGTCATCAGATAAAATACCATCAGTCATGTTTAATAGTAGTGATACTGATGATGCGCTATTGTTTTGTCTTCTATCTTGAATTACGTTTTCACAATCCTCAACAACTATAATGTGATTGTTTAATGATGATAAAAAACTACCGAATGATGGCTCACTAAACGAAGAAACTAAGTTAGATGGTACATATACAAATTTTTTTGTTGGATTAACATGTATTAAATGCTTAATATATGTACTTTTACCAGTACCTTTATCTCCGTGTAAAATAACTAATCCGTTTGCGTCTTTAGTTTCGATGAAATTTTTTATTTTTTCGTCTTCTTTTTTAAAATCATCGTTATAGATTTTATCTATATCAAAATTTTCTGGGCATTTAATTTTACCTTTTGTTAAATAATACGAGCCGCTTGACATTGCAAGTCGCCAATATGTGTCAGTCTGAGCATTTTCGTCACTTATTAATTGTTTAATTGAGTCTGCTAGCTCTTGAGCTTCTTTAATATGGTTGTTATCGAATAAAATATAAGATTCTGTTGCTAATCTTTCTATTCTACCATAAATATTTAATCCGTTTATGATAAAATTAATAGAATAGTTATCGTCTTGTTGCGTATCAGTTTCACATATCTTCTTTGTGATATATGGTATAATTTCTAAATCATATTGTTCATTGTAATTTTTAATCAAAAGTTCAATAACGGCTTGTGTATTAATGTACATATCTCCAACCCTTTCGTCATATTCAAATAGGATACATCCAGGAAAACACTTATGCCTTGTATAAAATAAATTTTGTAGTGATAATCCATCGATGTTGCCATATAATTTGGCATCATCTTCTGACATACTAATATTAGCTTTATTATGAAGTAAATTTTCCATTTTTTCCATATCATTTTTATTAATAATACAATTAAATCACGAAAAAAACAAAATTTAAATTACTCTATTCGAATTGCATTTCAATGGTTTGCCACCAAATTTCAATGACCACACATTTTGTGACATATCTGATGAATAATTACTATCAAATAACTTATATATTGAAGCAAAATCATAAGAAACGTCACCACCGAATGTAATATAGTCATAATAATCAAACACCGAATCAGTGTCAGAAGACATTTTTCTAAATCTAGTTAACCCCATTAATTTTGTATTTCTTGTTTTATTTTTTTTAATTCTGTATATAGTGAAATAGAGTCAACCCCATACTGCTTTGGACTAAATTCTTTTTCTGAAATAAAGTTTAACGACAATTTAGGTCTAGTAGACATTACATATAGCAAATGTTGCTCTTCTTCAATTTCCCAATCTAGTTCTGCAAATCTACTTGGTATTAACGATGGGCATAGAATAAAAACATTATCAGCTTCCATGCCCTTAGCCCTATGAATAGTCGAAAGCATCACTCCGTCAGAAGTTTCATCTTTAAACACATCTTTAATAAACAATTCCAATTCATATCTATTTGTTACTGTTTTAGGCAACGATTCCATGGTTCTTATGGTGTCTAATAACGAAGCAAGTCTTTTATCGTTTGAGGCTTCTTGTTCGTTTTCACCATTTATTTCTTGGATTTGTGACCACATATCAATAAGTACGTGTTTCATTTCGAGTATCATTCCTTCTACATCGTCGCTCTCTGTACAATCAGTTGCTAATATAATATTTCTACCAAGTTCCTCGCTTATAAAATATGCTTTCTGACCTATTGAGATTAATTGTCTATAAAGTCTCATTAGCGGGGCTATGTTTCTGCATAAAACCATATCGTTGTTTTTAATTGCAGTCAATTGAACATCAAAATTAACGGAGCCGTCTATTGCGTCATCTTTTGCATGTATATTATTATTTGTATATTGTTTTGCATATTCTATAATTTTTTTACCACATCTGTAGTTTGTTGTTAACGGAAGTTCTACGGCATCACGTCTAAATGTTGTTGGGTCTTGTAAATGCTCGAACGAATCGGTATCACTACCGCACCATGAATTAATTGTTTGGTCTCTATCGCCAAAAGCGAAAAGCCTGGTATTTCTCTTAAAACACCTACTAATAATATCTTGTTGTGCAATAGATGCGTCTTGAGCTTCGTCAAGCATTATAACATCAGCTAAATATTTTTTTGTAAAGTATCCATACTCAGAAGGAAACCATAGTAAATCTTGATAATCAACCACATCTATAACGGTTTCACCCCATTTTAACACTTTTGCAACGCACTCAAACTCGTTGGCTATACTAGTTATGCCGTATTTTTTTGTTGCTAGTTTTCTAATTTCTTTTTCTGATTGTTTAAGATTATGCCTAGCCTTGTTGATTAAGTCAAATACAGTTGCTTTATAAGTGGATTTTGAGTTTTTATCTAACGAGATGTATTCTTCACCGCCTAATTCGGTTATATTTGCATTTACGTATTTTCTATATTTATCGTCATCTATTGTAGGCTCTAAGTCAAAGTGTTCGGTAAACATTCTCCATGCTAGTCCGTGTAATGTATATATTTTTATGTTATCACTATTACCTATTCTTTGCTTAAGTGTATCTCTCGTAGACCTGTTATGAGCTAAAATAAGTACTTTTTTTGCTGTGTCAATTCTATTTGCACATTCTACTAATGTAGTAGTTTTGCCAGCACCAGCAACTGCTTGTACTATAAGGTTTAGCACCCCCTTTTCGGCTTGTTCAAAAATATCTTTTTGCTCTTGGCTATATTCAAAATTTGACATAATATATATTCGTATTAATATTATTAATTATAATAATATTATTTTTTTGTGTTTTTTCAAAATTAATTAATATTTATTTCTCGTAAAATGATTGCGGGGCGGAGTGCCGCGTTTCGTTTTAGGGCACCGCAGCTGCTTCGTTTTCAAGATGGTCATCTGGCCATCTTTTTTTTTGTATATCCTATTTATTGAAAAATTAGTATTATATGGTTCCAACAGAAGAATGGGTAGAAGAAAATTTTTTTAAATACAATAGAATATATTTTAACGGAGAACTTCCAACCCCAAGAATTATAGTTTCTGAAGATTGCACTTATAATGGCGAAGATTGTTTTGGATATTACAGCCTATTTGGGTGCAGATTCGATAAAATCAATAGAAAAATTATTAGTTTACGAAATAATGGTACATTATGTATTTCGTCAAAATATGACAGACCAGAAAAAGATATAATAGGAACATTGTTGCACGAAATGATACATGTATATGTTAACCTTTGTTTATTAGTGTATCCTAAAAATCCTCATGGTAAAGAATTTACAAAAATGGCAAATAAAATAAACGCAGATGGGTGGGATATATCAGAGTCAAATGAGATGGGTGCTGGATTTGTTGCTGGTTCTGGAGGGAGTGATGGCTCTGGCAGTCAACCAGTTTTCGGAATATTATGTCTTATTTACAAACCAACTGGTACTGATTATAAATATTGGTTTTGCAGGGCTGAGCCAAATCAATTTGATGCAATAAGACATACAGCGTCAACGTGGGGTTCAGATATACAAGTACATTTTTACCAGACAAAATCATCGAAATTGATGTCACTTGAGGCTAACGTAGCAACACTTCCTGGTTTTGGTTCAATGAACGTTAATGATGCTATACGTAATTTGGCTAACTTTTTAGGTGAATCTATTGACGTTTTTTCAACTCATAATTTACAGAAAATAAACTAATGAACATAACTCCAATCATTAATATTAGGGCATTATTAATTTGGGAATACATGTCTGAAAAGAAAATATCCGATATTTCAAATTCAGATGATGATATCCAAAACATGAAGTATTCCTCATTTATCTCTGGAGGGGCTTCAATTACGAAGTCGGGATTTAACATACTTTATGGTTCATATGATTTCAGAAATAACTTTGATACTGTGTTTTTGTCTTCTTTTAATAATTTTGAATTATACGGTAAACATTTATTTACTACATATACTGTAAAAGATTTGATTTTTTTGCTAATGGAAAAATACAAAATAGATTATGAAACTATAGTGAATAAGATGACTTTCCAAGAAATAAACATGTTGCTAAAATAAAAGGGCCTTATTTTGAGGCCCTTTCTTTTAATTTATTCTTTAATACCAACGCATAGTCCTTAAACGGCTTTTGTTGCTTGTTCCCTCTGTATAACCACTTTTTAAAAATTGGTATTGTAACTTTTGTTATTGCCATAAATCCATGCCAATTTTTACTATAATTTGATAAGTATGCTTTTTTTGCCTCTTCTTTTGATAAAAATCCCAACATTACTTTGCTTTCATCGAAACTTCCGTCTTTTCCTTTTTGGTCAACAACAAAAACATGTTCAAAGTCATCGACATGATTACCAATGAAAACGTCTACAGCGTCACCGTCTTTTCCGTTTCCGCTTGTATTTTTGAAATATCCATAATGGTTCTTCATTGTTGTATGGCCTTCTTTTCCGTTTTGGTCTTTCCATTTTCTAATACTACCCTTTGGGTTTTCTATGGAAATACCCATGCCTTTTATGTATATATGCCCATGTTTGTAGTTGTTTGCGCTGATTTGCAATTCTGTTGGGTTTTGATTTGCATCATACGCCCTTTCTTCAATATCTGACTGTGATATTTCGTTTAAAAGATTTTTAAACTGAGTCTGAGTTAATATAATATCCATAACGTATTTTATTATAAATGATTAATTGGCAACATACCAAGTGGTGATATTTTATCATCAAACCAATAATTTATTATTTTATTCATGAAAAGTTGCCTTTCATTCTTATCTGAAAACATGTTTTGGAATCGTGTAATAACTTGGTCCTCTAAATCGTCTAAATACATGTTTCGTAAAATGTTTCCGCTATCTTTGTCCAATAAACCAACCACTTTTACCTTTTCTTGCATGCCGTTTGGGCCAATTCTAGTCATTGTAGCCCTTTCAAAATTATTGTCCAAAAATTTTTTAACAATTTTTACTTTGTTTGGGTCTATACAATACGGTTTGTTGGTGGATTTCATACCAGGATTTTGCGGGCCTGGTTCAGAATATATTTCTTTTCCAGATAAGTTTTCCATCAACAATTTGAATTGCTTTTCATTTAAAATAATGTTTCTCATATGTATATACGTTTATATCAATTAATAAATAGTTTATAGGTCTTGTTTTAAATAAAAATGACCGCTTGTTGCGGTCATTTGTCTATCTAACAGTAACACATTCATCGTTTTTATTGATTTCTGCATAAAATACATGCTCGTTGTCATATGTGTTTTCTATTAGTAAATCAGTTATCTGATTTTCAATAATATCCTGAATTGCCCTTATAATTGGCCTTGCACCATATTCTTTGTCATTTTTAATATATTCTAAAATATAATCTATTACGTCATCTGATATTGAAAGACTATAACCTATATTGTTTAGACGTTCTTTTAATTTATTAATTTCCAAATTAATAATTCGTTTTAAATCATCATCACTTAATTGATTGAAATATACTATATTATCGATTCTGTTTAAGAATTCTGGCGGAAATTTCGACTTCAAATGTTTTATTAGTATTTTTTTCGTATTTTGGTCTTTGTCTTCATTAAATCCTATTCCGTTTCCAAATTCGCCAGCACTTTTTACCCCTATATTTGATGTGAATATAACTATAACGTTTTTAAAATCAATTTTTTGGCCAGAATTATCAGTTAAAAAGCCTTCATCTAATACCTGCAAAAATACATTATATATCTCTTTATCTGCTTTTTCTATTTCATCAAGTAACAATATGCAATGTTTTTTATTTTTAATGGCCTCAGTCAATTGACCACCTTCTTCATATCCAACATATCCTGGGTTTGAGCCTATTAATTTGTTTACCGCTACTTTATCTGAAAATTCAGACATATCAAATCTAACAAGAGACTTTTCATTTCCGAATAATTCTTTTGCTAACTTTTTGGCCAAAAGAGTCTTACCAACTCCAGATTTTCCAATCATCATTGCACTGAACATGCAACCATTTTTTGTTAGACCGACCCTATTTCTCTTTAACGCTTTGCACACTGTGTCAATTGCTTCGTCTTGCCCAATTATTTCACTTTTTAGTCTATCGTTAATTGTTGCCAATTTTTGTTTATCATCAGAAGTTAGATTTGTAATTGGTATTCCAGTTTTTTTTGATACTATTGTAAGTATATCATTAACCCCTATAGTCGACGGATTGTTCTTTTTGTCTTCCATCATCTTTTCTTTAGCTTTGTTAAATGAAACTTTTAGCCAAGACAAATATTCTTCTTTTTTATTACTTTCTTCGTAATCCCCTTTCTTTTTACTGTTGGCAATTTCAGATTCTGTATACTTAATTTTATTTCTGAGGATTCTAATATTTTTTGGTTCATTACCTGTTCCAATATAAGCACCTGTTTCATCAAGTATGTCTATGGCTGAATCTGGTAAATTTCTTTCTGTTATATACTTGTTGGCTAGTTTTACACATGATTTAATGGCGTCATCTGTATATTTCACACCGTGAAAATCTTCATATGATTTTCTAATACCAAACATGATGTCAATGGTTTCAGAAACTGTTGTTGCTTCAACTATTATTTTTTGAAAGCGTCTTGCTAATGATGGGTCCTTATCAAACGTCTTTCTATACGACATAAAATCTGATGTCCCTATAACCTGTAATTCCCCAGTTTCCAATGACCTGGATAACATTGCGGATATTTCATAATCGTTTTTTCCTTTATCAGCTAAAATCGCCCCAATATTGTCCATAAACAAAATATATTTGTTATTGGCCTTTATTTCGTCTAATATTCCTTTTACCCTCTCTTCAAACATGCCTCTAAGTGTGGTCCCAGCCATAAGCGCTGTCATGTCCAACGATACTATTTCTTTGTCTGATAAGAAACCAGGTACATCGCCATTTATTATTTTAACTGCTAAATATTCTCCAATAGCTGTTTTTCCTACTCCCTCACCACCTAATAATATTGCATTGTTTTTGTTTTTTCGGCCTAAAATTCGTATAATTTCTTCCATTTCCTTTTCTCTTCCGATTAATGGCGATATTTTGCCTTCTTCTGCTAATCTATTGAGATTAGTACAATAAGACTCTATGTATGAACCAGAATTGCCTTTTTTTGTTGGTGCCATGTTTTGAGTAACTGTTGCTGTTATTTTAACAGGATTTATTTTTTCATTTTGAACTTTGTTTTGTTGGCCTAATTTTTCCTCTGTGATTTCTGACTGTAATTGTGACCTTAAATTAGCGTATGTAATCCCGCCAGATTTTGAAAATACACTCCTTATTGTGTTGTTTGGTGAATCATCTTTTAGTATTGCCAGAAAAATTAATTCTGTGGTTATTTTGTCTGATGTTAAACTTATAGCCTCTTCATTCGCAGTAACTATTGCGTTAAAAAAATTTTCACTCATTAAAGGCTCACGATTTGGCTTTATAGCATTTAATGATTTTGATGATAGCTTTTGATACCATGTATCATAAATTGAATCTAACGAGCTTGACATCAATTGATTATTAAGTCGTTTGTACAATAGATTATTTTTATCTGAAATACACGCAAATATAAAATAATCTAAATCAATAACCAACGTTGGAAATTCTTTAATCAAGTCATCCTTGCACATGTTCAAAATTCTTAAACACTCTTCTGAAAAGCTTAAAGTGTTCACATGTTTTGTGCTTTTAACTATTTTTATTTCGTCCATAATATTAATGTGTAATTTCATAAGTTATTATATCAATAATATAAAAAAAAATATTAAATTACAACACACAACACTTGATATTACTGGTAGTTTTAGATTATCTTTTAATAAAAAAATTATGATAATTAAAAAAATTTACGACGAACAAACAAGAACACAGAAAATATGGTATGATTCATCAATGCTTCTATATTCTGAAATGGTTGAATCTGAAACAGAAAATAACGGTGATTTATACATAACGTTCAAAAACGGGACAACTTATAAGTATAATAACGTTTCACTTGAAGATTATGTATTATTAATTGGCGCTTCAACAGACGCTTCGCATGGTAAAACATTAAACAAAATCATAAAACAAAAATATGAATGTTCAAAAATAGGAGATGCAGATGTTGAAAAAATTAATAAAGAATTACTAGAAGTTATCGATAAATCATCTGATAAAGCTAAAACATATTTTATTTCTGGACATAGAAATATAACGGATATTGAATTTGAAAATTATTACCACGCAATGATTAATTATGCGTTAAGCGAGACAAACGACGCTAAATTTGTCGTAGGCGATTATTACGGAGTGGATATAATGGCACAAAATTATTTAATAGATGTATTAGGAATAGAGCCAGAACGAATAACAGTGTATCATATGTTTGATTCCCCAAGAAACTTTAACCCAAAAATAACTAAATTTGTTGGTGGATTTAAAACAGATGATGATAGAGATGAAGCAATGACAAATGCTTCATTTGATGATATAGCAATGGTCAGAGATTGTAATGAATTATCTGGCACTGCTAAAAATATTTTAAGACGCCATATGTTTGGCAATTTTGTTTAAAAATACTATTTATTGAATAAATAAATATGTATTTTTATGAAAATGAATAATTTTAATGAAACAACTAGGTTTGAAATTGATTTTTCAGCTGAATTTGAAGGATTAATTCCAGCAGCAGATAAAAAAAGTGGCGCCAAAATACTTGGTAAAAGTAGTATTTCACCAGACTTCATGGGTAAAAATACGTTGGGACCACAATCAATGACTTCAATTGACTTGATGTCATTTTATTCTAATAATGGGGGCGATACTCCAACAGGTGAAACTGGCACAACGGGTGAAACTGGTCCTACTGGAGAGCCAGAACCAACTGGAGAGACTGGTCCTACTGGTGAACCAGAGCCAACTGGTGAAACTGGTCCTACTGGTGAAACTGGTCCTACTGGTGAACCAGAGCCAACTGGTGAAACTGGTCCTACTGGAGAGCCAGAACCAACTGGAGAGACTGGTCCTACTGGTGAACCAGAGCCAACTGGTGAAACTGGTTCTACTGGCGAAGACCAAACACCTGGCCCTAAACCAGCACCAGAGCCAGGACCTGGTGATGAAGAAGTTATGAACGCTATTAACGGGGCTAGCGGTGTTACTGGAAGTACTGTAAATGTTGAATTACAAGAAGGTGAAACATTGGGTAATATTGAAATACCTTCTGATTTACCAAAAAGTCTTAAAATTACTGGAGATGTCGCTGATGGCGCTTCAATCAAAAACGACAGTACAAAAACAGTTACAATAATAAACACAAATGAAGAACCAGTTGAAATTTCTTTAACTTCACCTAATGCCAGTGTTAATTTAATGGGTGGCGAATATACTGATATTTATTTGAATGGCAAGCAACTAGGTACAGCATCTTCTCAATACGCTACAACCACTGGAACTGTCCATATTTCTGATGAAAATGTAACGGCAACTACGATTAGTGTTACTGGTTTAGCTTTCGAAGGCGAAAATGCTGGAGTTGAATATAATGGAACCAAAAACCTTACAATTGGTAATGGCAATTCAAACCAAGACAATTTGGCCGACATTGATATTCAAGCACCAAACGCTACTGTAACTCTTGCTGGAAAATACAATAATTTGACAGTTGAGACTGGTGATAATACCTTGATTTTGAATTCGGCTGTTAGAGCAAACAAAATCAATGTTAAAAAAGGCAATGTAAAGTTTAAAGGTGTTGAAATATCAGATTTTACCAATGATTTTACTATAGCAGATGGGTATACAGCAGAGCCAGTGTTAAATAACTTTGGGTCATCAATGTCAGATGCTGGATGGTATGTATTAAGTGCTGACACTGTTGGAAACGGACTTGCATTTGGTACTTTCGCTTCTGGTAAGTTTAAATTGAATTTTTCTGGATACACATACACAAATAAAAGAAAAGATGTCGCAGCATTATTGATTGCCAGAACTGGCGTAACACAGGTGGATGTACTTGGAAATGGAAAGTTAACTTGCAGTGCAGGAACTGATAGTTATGGCGTTTGGTTAAGTAATTCATCGGCAACCGTGAATATAATGGATGGTGATTTTGAAGGATATACACACGTTGTGTATTCAGAACAAGGCGCTATTAATATTTATGGTGGAACATTCAAAATGCTTGGAGAAAGCAGTGAAAAAGATGCTAATGGCAACTATAAATTCTTATTAAATTGTAAAGACGAAAACTATACTAATGGCAGTGCACAAATAAAAGTTTACGGTGGTAAATTTTACGAGTATAACCCAGCTGTGTCATATAGCGAGCCAAATGGCCCAATATCGTTTGTTGCTGATGGATACCATGTGGTTGAAAGCACAGAAAACGGCATTAAAGTATACGAAGTAGTGGCTAATAATTAAATAAAAGAAAATAATAATATTTAAAAAGATAATAAAATGGACAAGTTTAATACTTATGATTACATTGAAGGTACTGAATTTGAAGGCTTAATGCCTGCTGTACTCAAAAAATTACCAACCATTGGTGCTACAGAGGAAAAAAAGAACATTAATTTTTTTGAAAATTTCCAACGTGGGAATGATTATCTAGAAGTTGTTGATACGCAAAAAATGTACGACGAGTAATTTTTAGTTAATAGCGATAATATAGCCAGGCAACATTTGTCTGGCTTTTTTAATTACTTTTTTGTAAAAAATTCATACTATTTATTTTGTATAAAACATTTTAATCAATAAGTATTTTATGAAAATTTTTGAACTAACAAATAAAGAAATACAAAAACGTAAAAAGGCTATACAAATTAAAGTCGAGGAACATATTTCTAAAAATGTTCCTGTGATATTAAAAAGTAAACTGAATGACCCAATCGTTAAGGTTAGTTGGTTTTCAGTTTATTCACAAAGCGATTCGCCAGCTTCTCAATTATACTGGAGTGTGGCTAAAAACAGAAGTGGTCGTTTTTTCGTGTGGAGTTCGGTATTAAATAAATGGTGTGACCTTGGTGGGCCAAACGGTAAAGATAATCCACATGAAGTTAAAGATAGTTCTGGCCACGTAATAGAGGTTGTTGACTATGAATTAGACCCATATAAAGTATTTTCCACAAAAGAAGAATTATTTTCAAACGTTCCTCATGGTCAAGCTGGCGATATGTATTTAATTGGTGCTAAAAACAGACTTATTGATTTTTTAAGGCTTAACTTGTATTCTCAATTTTCTGTTGGTTTTAATAGTGGCCCAGAACAATATTTGCCTGGAATAGCAAGAATAGCTTGTGGCGAGTTAGGGTTTTATTCTTTTAACTATGCAGAAATGAAAGGCGGCGAAATATCTAAGTTGGCTAAATACATGAACTTATTGTATAGGTGTAAGGATATTATATTTGGTAACGATTTCGATTTTGATAGCGATTTAAACGGATTAACATATACTGAGTTAGAAAGTATTTTGTCTGACGGATACAATAAATTTAAAGAAGAAGAAAATTTAAAATTATCTAATTTCATAAAAGATAATGATGGTCATAAATATAAGATAATATCTATCGATGATAGGCCGTCACCTCAAGCTGGTTATGTTCCAATTGGAAGCGGAAAAAATATTTTACACAAATTGTCTCAATATGTTGATTGGTGCATATGTAATGATGATAGTGAATTTTCACAATATACTGGTAACGGAGGAAAATTTTATATCTGTTTACGAGACGACTTTAAAGCTATAAAAAAACCAGAAAACAAAAACGATGATTCTCTTGATGAATATGCATTATCTATGATATCTGTTTTAGTTGGTACTGATGGATATCCAGATTTAATAACAACTAGATGGAATCATAATTATGGTGGAGAAAACAATAAAGGATTGTGGAGGGCTAGCCAGCTTCAAAAAATACTTAATGTAGAATATTTCTCAGTGTTTAAACCTAGAACAAGAGAAGAACTAGAACAATCACATCTTTATGAATCAAAAAGTATTTCGGCACAAGACCAAGTGCACAACAAAGTTAACGCTGGAATTATGGACGGCGTTTGTGCTGGAGAGTGCGCATTAGAAGAATCTAATGAATCAGAAGGTAAAAATACCGCAATCCAAAAATTAATGACTTCAATTGCCAACTTCATGGCTAATGAAGGGCTAAATGTTAAGCCGTTTCCAACAGTAGAACTTAATTGGGACGAACAAGACGGAGTTTTTATAAAAACTGGATACTACTCTCCAGAAGAGAAAAAAATAGTTGTTTTCTGTAAAGATAGGCATATTAAAGATATATTAAGAAGCTTTTCTCATGAAATGATTCACCATATACAGAATTTGGACGGTGAAAATCTTGATTTTACAAATAGTGATGGTCTTGAAAGTAACAAAAAATTAGAACAGATAGAAGGCGATGCTTTTTTGCGTGGTAATCTATATTTTAGAAAATGGACTGAAAGAAATGACGGAATTAAAAGAAAAGAATTAAATGAAAGCAATAAGAAACCAGTATTTAACGATGAAGGTAAATTGGTTCCAGAAAAATGTGATAAATGTGGGGCGAAAATAGGGGTATATATTTGTGGTGAACCTATTTATAAGTGTACAAAGTGTGGTAAATATTACGGAACGATGCCTTTCACGTTAAATGAAGATAAAGAAATTGAAGAATATCTTGAGCCAGACGAAGTTGATTTATCATCTTTTAACATAAAGCATAACCTTAACCCTAAATTTTGGAAAGATGAAAGATTGGATTCTAGAATAAGAATGAAACTTCTTGACATTGCCGATGATTTCATTGATTTTTTAAATGTTGATTGGATTGACCCAGAAGACATTGTTATTACTGGCTCACTAGCCAATTTTAATTGGGATAAACAATTTTCGGATATAGATATACATGTGATTTATGATTTCAAAAAAATAGATGATAATTTTGATTTCGTAAATGATTATTTTTACTCAAAGAAAAAATTATGGAATGACGAACATAAAAATTTAACAATATATGGTTTTCCTGTTGAAATGTATGTTGAAGATATTAATAATGATAGATGTTCAACTGGTGTTTATTCATTAGAATCAGATGAATGGATTGAAGAACCGAATAGAAAAACATTGGCGTCATCCAAAATTAACAAATCTCTTATCTGTAAAATAGTGTCTATATATACTAAGAAAATAGACAAATTGTCTAACGAATATGAACAATCTGGACAAGATAATTATAAATTAGAAAAAATTAACAAAAAAGCATTAGATTTATTTGACGAAATTAAAAAAATGAGAAAAGAAAGCTTATCTAAAAGCAAAAAAGAAATTTCTAACGGAAATATTATATTTAAAACTCTTCGTAGAATTGAATATATTGATAAATTAACTAATATAATCCAAAATTCATATAATGAATTAAATTCAATTGACGAATAAAGATATATTTAATAATATTTTCTATTATTCGACCTATTTATATGAAAAAACGAAAATAATTATTACGAAAAAAATATTAAACAATATGTCAAGTTTTGAAGAAACCCTAGCCAGAATGAAAGGGCTTTATACTTACGGACAAGAACTTAATGAAGATAAAAGAACACCTAATTGCACATTGGAATACCATAAATTGGGCGCCGATGGAGTTAATTATGGTATAGTTAAAGAATGTAGTAAGTATTATATCAAATCAGCCCCTAAGGGCAAGGAAAATATTGCGGAAGCTTATGACTATCTAGGCGGATTCTGCAATAAAAAAAATTATGAATATACAAGTTATGCGAATGCACTAAAACATTTCAAATTAAAACTTGGTTCTATAAATGAAGCGTATGATTCAAATGTACAAACGGAAAATACTGATAGTTTTATGTCAAATTCGCTAATGACTGAATCAAGCGAAAGCATGATGCGTGAAATTGCACGTCAGCGCCAAATCATGTACAATGTATCAATGATTATGAACGAATCATGCGATATTAATCCGAACAAATACCCAGTTAAATGCAATGACAAAAATCCTGAAGCAGAAACTGGTAAATCTGGTAGTGAAGGGTACACAAAAACTAATGCAAAGCCAGAATATAACGGACAAAAAACTAAAGGCTTGCAAAAGAAAGCTGCACCTTTTAAAGATGAACCAAAAAAATCTGAAGACCAACTAGAAGAATGTTGTTGTTCTTCTGAAGATGACTGGGGGTCAAGAGGTTTGTGTAAAGGTAAAGACCCTAAAAAAATAGGTTGGGAAATGGATAATCAAGAAGTGGTATCTGAAGAGTGCGAAGAGTGGGACGAAGGATTGCCTAACACTTCTGGAGTTGGTGAAGCTGATACCAGCAAAAACAATGCTCCATTTAATAAAAGTGTGAATGAAGAAGAAGACAACGATTTTGATTATGAAGTATCAGATGATGATATTGATTCTGACGATGATATTGATTCTGACGATGATATTGATTTAGGTGTCGATGGTGATATTGACAATTCAGAAGATGAAGATGTTATAGATTCTGATGAAGATATGCCAGAAGGAGATGAAGATATGCCAGAAGGAGATGAAGATGCTGTGGATTCTGATGAAGATATGCCAGAAGACAGTGAAGATGTTGAGGGTTCTGATGAAGATATTGCAAACGACGATGAATTTGCTGATGGCGAAGAAGACAATGCTGACATTGATGGTGATGTAACAACAGATGATATTGACATTGATGACGACATCGATGATTTAGATTTAGATTTTGGCGCCACAGACGACTATGACAATGAAGATGACTTTGACGGTGACAATGATTTTGAGTCTGAAGACGAAATTGAAGGTAACGATGAGTCAGATTTAGGAACGGAATACGACAATGACGATAACATTGATTTCGGTGAAGAATATAATGATGATTTTTCAGATGATGAGTTTGAAAACGACGATTTAGACAATGAAAACAATGAAATTGAAGAATGTGGCGATGGATGTAATCCTAATCCAAACGCAATGTTAGAATCTAAACGTAAAAAAATGGACCAAATTGTTGAAAATGTAGTATCAAAAATATTATCAGAAGATGAGCTACATGTATTCGGTAAACATCCTGGATATAGGAAAAAACCTTTCACATTGCCACAAACTGGAGAAGATAAAAATCAGTGGGGTGAAGATTGGAATGACGAAAGCGTGTATAGCGAACAACCATTTGGGGAAACAATTGGCGACGGAAAACCTTTTGACGAATTAGTACAAAAAATTACTAACGATGTTCTTTACCAATTAAAGACTGGTTCGGCTTTTAAAAAAAAAGTCAAGTAAGTAGTATTTCTGAAGATAAAAAAAAAGTTATTAAAATAAAGAAAAAAGCGCCTTCTGCACCAGTCGATAATGGTGAAGGTGCTTTTTCTATGCCACAGCAAAACGTGCCTGAACCTTCTAATATTGATACGGAACCAATTGGACAAGATACTCCTATGGACCAAGATACTCCTATGGACCAAGAACCTCCTATGGACCAACCAATGAATGACATGGGAAATACTGATATGCCACAAGACGATATGGGAAGTATGCCTGAAAATGGAGACAATATTGGTGATATGGGTGATGACAGTACAATGGGTATAATTAACCAATTAAGTGATACCGACAAAAAAGCAGTACGAGCATACGCTGAAAGTATGTTAGATAGAGATGAAACACCAAATGATAATAATATGTATGAAAATTTTATTTTCACAAAAGGTCAATTAGATAAAATACATGAAGTGTTAATGGCGAATGACGATAACCATGAAAAAGACCCAATAGACAAAGTTAATAAAAAAACAAAAAAAGGTAATACTAAATCGCCGTTCGATTCTCCGTTTGCATAATATATAAATAAAAATTTATAGTATGAAAAAGAAATTTATAATAACAAAAGCCCAATTACGACACATACAAGAAAGCGTTGACGTTTCTGTTAAACCAGCTGGCAACAACGTATCATCAGTTACACAAGCACTTACAAGTCCAGAAACACTGAACGATATAAATAAGGCAAAACAAACAAGTAACGATGTTAATGCTGTTATACAATCAGACGATGACAAACCAGTTGTCGATTTAAATGTTGCAAAAGGTGAAACAGTCCAATCTGCTATTGCAAACAATCAAGATGTTCAAAAAGCCATAAACAACAACGCTGGCTTAAGAGTTCATGGCGATGGTTATCCAAATGAGTCAAAATTGTACACCAAGTCAAAAATAGAGGAAATGAGACTTGGTAAGATGTTAGACAATGGTGTTGCAATCAAGAAAGGTTTATTTGAAGAAGCTGTAAATACTAACACTGGCTATAAATCTTGGACACCAGAAATACTTGAAGAAATTTATTCAAATATAGAGGATTATAGTAAAAATAGTGAAGAATATAAAGCTGTAAGGCACGCAGTGCTTGAAATGCAGAGACGTGGTATTAAATATCCGTTTTTATGCAAAGATAAATTTCCAAGCATTTTAATGTACGAAGGAAGCTATTTTGCTAACGGTAATTTAATTGAAGATTAAAATAAAATTTCATTCATCAAAGATGAGAACAATCTTTTTAAATGAATCACAATTAAACGATATTGTTCCTTCTGTTAAAGGAGCAAATTCCGATATTGGCAATAATATGGGTTTAGAAATGAATGAAAAGATTATTAACGACATGGCAAACAACACCACATTTTTTGGTGACTGTTTAAGCGGATATGAAGTTAATGGCGAATCATGGATTGAAAAAATTGTAGTACCAACATTTGACGGACTTTTGAAAAACAAAATAATGTCTGGGTTGAATACGGTTGCAGATATTGAACTAAGGCTTTCTAAATTAATGGCTAAATGTGTTGAACTTGAAAAACCAGTACGTGAAAACCTTGAAAAAGCATGTTTTAACTACGTAATTGAATTGTTTGGAGTTCCAGATGATTTTATAATGATTGATTTAAAGCTATGTGATAATATTGACATGAGAGATGAGAATATTATACTTGACCCAATAGATGGGGACATGCAAAATAAAGATGCTGGAATAAGTTTAAAACATGAAATAAATAAACGAAAACTTTTATTAGCGTTATGCGTTGGATGTGGAATGTGCTTTTCAAGAGATAGTAAAAACTATTGTCAAGATTTACCAATAGAAAATGAAAAATTGTCTGAATTATATCATGAAATTTTAATTTTAAATACTTTATTGCTGTTTCTTAAAAGCGAAGATTCAATTACAGATAAAGATAAAAAGCAAATAGGTTGTTCAATTGTAAAACTTGGAAATAGTGAGAATAAAACTCGTATTTCTGTACAAGCTAAAATATTTCCAGTATTACTCAGTGAAACCATTAGCGCTTTAATGGAGTTGTTCATATCTCATGGTTTACCACAAAATAAGTCATTATCCAAACTAATTATAAACAAAACAAGTTTTATTAAAGCAGAACCTTGGATGATGCGTGTTGGGCCGAGATTATGGTCGTTGTTTTCTGGTGGTTTTGATGGAATTGACGGAAAAAGCATACCATATCTTATGAGAAACATATCAATGACCGATTATGATGAATTTGAAAAACTTATAATCGGCGCAATAGATAAAACAAATGACTGGAAACAGTCTATGAAAAAATTATCATACAAATCAAAAAGGGATTCTGACTACTTTAAATTTGTTGATAAAATGGCAAAAATGCAAAGCGACAAAGGAATAATAACGGATGACTACATTCACCCAGACGAGTTATAATATATAATATGGATAGAACAAATTTAGTAGAAATAAAAAAAGGCGAAACTGGAACTGGAATTTTAATTGAAAATGACGGATTTATTTCCAGTAAAGTTGGTGATAACCAAAAATTGTTCGAAGATATAAATTCTGGTAGAGAGAATGGCGATTTTTATTGCCCAAAACCATTTATTGTTTCGGCTGTTTTTCAAAAATTCGGTCTGGAAAACGCTAATGGTAGAATTTATCCAGAGTCTGTATTAAAAAGAGAAGTTGAAAAATACCAAAAATTAATTCAAGATAGAGCTGCCATAGGTGAATGCTATAGACCAGAAGCTATGGTTTTAACTGAAACTGGTTGGAAACATTTATTTGAGGTTAAAATTGGTGAAAACATATTGACGTTGAATACAAAAACCAATGAAATTGAGATACAACCAATTAAAAATGTTGTAAAGTACCATTATTCTGGAAAAATGATAAATATTAATGGAAGACAAATTAACGATGTTGTTACTCCAGACCATGGATACCCACTATTTGACAGAAATCATAAATTCAGACAATTTGTCACAGCTAAAGAATTAATGGATAATGACTCGTATTCACATTTTTACATCCCAAAAACTGGTGAGTGGGTTGGCAGAAATGACGAGTATATGATTATACCGAAAATAGAGCCTAATAATTTGTCTAATAGAATGAAAAAAGAACTTCGTGAAAAATACTCATCCGATTTGGTTATACCAATGGATGTTTTTGCGAAATTTATGGGTATATATTTGTCTGAAGGCTCTCATTCTAAAAAAACTAGTAAAAGTAATAAAGTCAACATACACCAGAAGAAAGAGAGTGTTTGTGTTGAAATAGAAAAAATGTTAGAAGAGTGGGGTATTCCTTTTACTGTTAATACAAGTAAAACAGGCGCTAAAACTTTTGTTATATCAGACATGAGACTTTGTAAGTATGTAGAACAATTTGGATTATGCTATGATAAATTTGTTCCTTTTGAATTAAAGCAACAATCAAAAGAAATTTTAAGAATCTTTTATGATTGGTTTGTGCTTGGTGATGGTAGAATTAGGGGTGACAAAAGAAGAACAAAAAAATCATTGTCCGATGATGTTTTCTCAACATCAAAAAGATTGGCATTGGATTTGAATGAAATACAATTGAAAATTGGATATTCTGGAACTTTTTCTGTTGAAAACAGAAATTATGACAGAATAATTGAAGATAGAATTATTTTAGGTGAAAATTCACACGATTTATATTTTTCATATAAATCACTTACTAATGGGATTTACACAGATAAAAGATTTATGACTACTAATGAAGTTGATTACGATGGTGATGTTATGTGTGTTGAAGTTGATAATCACATTTGGTATGTTATGGATAATAACAGATGCCATTGGACTAAAAATTGCAACCACCCGTCAGAATCAGTAATCGATTTATCAAGAACCGCTATCAATATAACAGAACTACATTGGGAAGGACATACATTGGTAGGTAAAATGGAAGTTCTGATTTCAGAAGGTTTTAGAAGATATGGACTTATTACATGTCAAGGCGACCAAGTTGCCCATTTATTGCTAAGCGGAATTAAAATTGGTGTTTCGTCAAGAGGACTTGGCACTGTATCAAATAAGATGGGTACGTTATATGTGGCTGATGACTATGAAATTATTTGCTGGGATGTCGTATCTTCACCGTCAACAAATGGGGCCTATATCTCAACAAGCGGTATTGAAGGGTTACAACCATACATTGAAAGTAAAGAAAATGATGAAACAAGATTAATTGATGAAAAAATTAACAAATTTAATGATTGGTTAATTTAATTTTTAATATTGAAACTATTTACTTATTGTATAATTCAAAAATACATGATTTATAATGTATTTTTTAATTGAATAAGCTATTTATAAAAAAAAAATAAAAAGAAAATTTTCTAAAGATGAGCAATCATACTAAAAAAACAATAGCGCAAAAGGCATTACTTGAAATGGATAATATAACTGCCGCGCTAAAGGAAGAAAGCAAAAAATCGCTTAACACTCTTTTAAGTGAAGCTGTTAAGACTGCTTTACGAGAAGAATGTGAAGACGATGAAGATTGCGATTATGAAGTACTTGACGGTGACGAAGAAAGTCCTAAAGATACAAAGAAAAAAAAATCTAAAGAAGAAAAAGAATCTGGTGACGTTGATGAGGACGAAAACGATACCCAGATGCCACAAGATGGCGAAGCAATGCAGGCTCAAGAACAACCAGAAAATGAACCTGGCGAAGAGGAACCTGGCGAAGAGGAACCTGGCGAAGAGGACCCAGCAAACAATATGCCAGCTGAAGAACCGATGTACGGTGAAAATGCTGAACAGAATGGCCAACAAAATGGAGAAGAAGATGTATTTTCAAAGTATCAAGTAGGAGATAATACATATGACCTCACTGGTGAGAAAGACCAAGATGCAGTGGTAAAGGTGTATAAACTATTAAATAATGATGACAACATAGTTGTTAGACAGGATGGTGGCACTATCAAATTAATAGATAATACAGCAGACACAGAATATGTTATTGATTTTGGTGATAACGACCAAGAACAATATAGTGAGGAACCGACACAAGATGATACTCAATTAAATGAAGATGAAGATTTTTCAGGAATCGCTGGTTTTCCAGACGATGACGAAATCAATGACTCTGACTATGAACCAGAATCTGACGAGCTTTATCAAGATTTCGATTGGCACAATGATGAAAACTTCGATGATGAAGATTTTGATGGCAATTATGGTAATAATGATGATGATTTCGATTTAGATTTGGGCTCAGATGACGATGAGTTTGACGATTTTGATAATAACATTAATGAAAATAGAAAATCTAGAAAACCAATGAAGAAAAATAAAAACGAAGTATTATTTGAAATTGACCTTGGTTACACTGACAATTACCAAGACAAAGACCCTATATCTGGTTTATCCAATAATGAACCAGCCAAAGGAAAAAAAGATTGGGATGCTGGTGTGCCTAAAGGGACTAAAAAACCATTTGCTGGTGATTCAAAATCGAAAGGAACACCATTTGAGGATACTGTAAATGAAGAGGATGAAACAATGGATTCCACAGAAATGAGTGGAGATGTTGAAGAAGGTGGCGCTAACGTTGGAGGTGCTGTTCAACAAAGGAGTACTGCTAAGAGTAGAATTCCTAACAATAGAAAAGAACATGGCCCTTACAATAAAAGACACGTTTCAACAGCCACTGATGGATATGAAGAAATTGTTTCTGAAATGAAGAAAATTAAAAAAGAAAACAAAGAACTTAAAGAATCTGTTAAATCTTTACTTAAAAATTTGAATGAAGCTTATGTTACAAATCATAATTTAGGAAAAATTACAAAACTATTTGTTGAAAATGTAACAACACAAGAAGAAAAAGTTGACATTGTAAACAGATTTGCTAGTGATGCTAAAACTGTGAAACAGTCAAATGCTTTATTTGAAACAATTCAAAGAGAACTTCAAAAGTCTCACTCAAACAGCGGTTTGAATTTGAATGAATCATCAATGACCGCAAAAGGTACAAAACAATTAAATGAAGTCCAACAATATGCATCAAAAGACCTTCTTAAAACAAAGGATTTGATGAATAGGATTTTAGAATGGTAAAAAAAAAATAAAAATAAGGATATAAAAAGAAATTAATAAAATGAGAGAATTTTTAAATTCAGGACTCGTTGGTAATATCGAACTTAACGAGCAAAAAAGAATCAGAAAAGAGATTTCAAAACGCTGGGACGAATTTGGTCTGACCGAAGGTCTTAAAGGCGTTATGAAAGAGAATATCTCAATGCTTTTCGAAAACGAAGCAAAGGTTCTTCTTTCCGAAGCTACCGATGCTAATAACAGCGGTTCTTTCGAAACTGTTGTTTTCCCAATTATTCGCCGTGTCTTCAGCAAACTTCTTGCTAATGACATCGTTTCAGTACAGGCTATGAACCTTCCTATCGGTAAGTTGTTCTTCATGATTCCTGTTACTTCTGAAAGAGAATGGAATCAAGCAACTGAAGGTGAACTAACCGATGGTGATACTGGTCGTCATAGAGGTCTTCAAGGTTATGAGAGAACAGACCGCAGAAATGGCAATAAATGGAATCGTTTCTATTTGCCAGATGAAGCTGTTATGCCTATGGAATTTGAAGAATCAACAGATGGTGGTAAAACTTGGACTCCAATTGCTGATGCAACAACTTATGATGAAGCTAGTAAAAAAGCAACAGCTGATGCAATTATCAGACAAAAAAGTCCAAGCGTAACAACTTATCATCAAAGGTCATTATACGATTTATTCTATAACGATTTCTTGTATGACAACTCAAAAGGTAAAATCAGAATCCGCGTTGCTGCTGATGGTGATATAACTCCTGTTGTCTTTGAAGATTACAAATTAGTTGATGTTGATGCTAACCACAAAGTGAAATTGTATGCTGATGGTAGTGTTCGTAACGTTATTTTGAAAGTTGGTGGTTTCTCTGGCTTCAATGCTGGTAAACTTACTGGTCCTGATGGAAACGAAATGGATACTGAAGCTTTCTTGGCTTCTTTGAAGATTTACATGAAAAAAGACATCACTTCTGATGAATATTCATGCTTCGAAACAAATGAAGGTGTTCCTTTCAGAGTGGTAACCCAAAAATATGGTAAAGGTATTGTTGAATACAACTCAGCTTGTGATGCCGAAGGCTTCATCTATCTTGATGTTGATTTAGCAAAACCAACCAGAAAACAAGGCCAAACTCTTGATGGTTACATCGGAATTGAAGAACAAGATGATTACAAATCATTGTTCGGTGTTGCTTGGTGTCAATATGACTCATTAGAGCTTGAAACTGAAATTGGTGAAGTTTCTTTCAAACTTGACAGCGTTACTGTTTCCGTTGAAGAAAGAAAACTTCGTGCAACTTGGTCTCCTGAGCTTGCCCAAGACGTTTCTGCGTTCCATAACATTGATGCTGAAGCTGAATTGTCTGCTTTGTTAGCAGAACAAATTGCCGCTGAGATTGACCGTGAGATTTTGCGTGACCTTCGTAAATATGCTCCTTGGAAACTTCGTTGGGATGTTAACGGTTGGAGAAGACAAGCTGGTTTCTCAACCAACTACACTCAAAAAGATTGGAACCAAGAGTTAATCGTTAGAATTAACCAAATTTCAGCTCAAATCCACAAATCAACTCTTCGTGGTGGTGCAAACTTCATCGTTGTTTCTAGCGAAATTAGTGCTTTGTTTGACAACCTTGAATACTTCCACGTAAGTGATGCTTCTCCTGAGAGCGACCAATACAATATGGGTATCGAAAGAGTCGGTGCTTTACAGAACCGTTACCAAGTATATCGTGACCCATATTCACCAGCTTGGTCTATAATCATCGGTCATAAGGGTAAATCTCTTCTTGACACTGGTTATATCTATGCTCCATATATTCCTATGCAGCTTACTCCGTTGATTTACAATCCTCACAACTTTGCACCTGTTAAGGGTATTATGACCCGTTATGCAAAGAAATGTGTCAACAACCGTTTCTATGGAAGCGTGATTGTCGATGGTTTGCTTCAATGGGACCCTCAAGAATTGCGTTAGTAAATAACTGATTCTAAATAATTTAAAGGGACGTTAATTAAAACGTCCCTTTTTTTATGTTTTATTTTTATGTAACGTACACACTAGTTGAATTATACGTGAGCATTAATGTTTTTATGCTTTTTATGTAAACAATGGTTTTTTTTCTTGTTTGTTTCACTATTTATTTGTATTATAAATAAAGTAGTTGATTAATATGAAAATAACGTTAGAAGTAAGAGAAAAAATTAAAAATCTTTATGTTTCTGGGGTTGGTATTGTTAAAATATCTAAACAAATACACACATCACCAAAAAAAGTAAAAGAAGCTTTATCAGAATGTGGAATCGACATAAATTCTGAAGATAGGGAATTTGGTCCAAGAAAAATAAAACCAGCTGGGTATTGGGATACTAAGGAACATTGCGAAAACGCAGCTAAAGAATGCAGGAATAGGGGTGAGTTTTATAAAAAATATTCTATTGCCGCCAGAAATTCTAATATTAACGGGTGGATTGATGAGTTTTCAGAAAAATATTTTACTAGAGAACCGCTTTATCTATCATTGAAGGACAAAGTACATTGTGTTTATTCATATGAATTTAAAGAAACTAAATCAGTATATGTTGGGAGAACTGTTGATATTAAAAGACGTGATTATGCTCATAGGGTTGATACAAAAGACACTGTTTTTAAGTATTCACAAGCTGAAAACATAAAAATACCGCAAATTAAAATTATCATCGATGGTTTAGATGGCTATGAAAGTTTGAACGAAGAAGAAAAGTGGGTGATTGAATATCAAAGACTTGGTTGGAACATTTTGAATAAAAGTAAAACTGGTATAAATAGCGGCTCTTTAGGTTCCTCCAATAAAAAATGGACTTATGAAACTTGCAAAGCAGCTGCTATGTTGTGTAAAAATAAAGAAGAATTTAAAAAAAATTACAGTAGAGCACATAATGTATCAAGAGAGTACGGATGGATTGATGAATTTTTTCCGTTTAGTTCTAAAAAAGAAAATGGTTATTTTGATAATATAGATAATTGTAAAAAAGAAGCTGAAAAGTTTGTTTCTATAATGGATATAAGAAAAAATTATCCATTTTTGTACCATAAAATTTCTAAAAATAAATGGATTGAAGACATTAGGACTCATATAAATGAAGATTCTAAAAAAATACATTCAGAAAGAAAATTTTCTTTATTTTTCAATAAAGAAACTAATGTTGCTAAAAACAAATTAAATAAAAATGAACTTGATTTTTATAATGAAGTTAGTTGTATGTTTGACGATGCCATAATTGATGATTCGTCTGTTCCTGATATGCGTTTAATTATTAGGTCTGATAAATGTAGTGGGGTTTTTGTTTTGGTTACAGTTAAAAAGTGTGGTAGTTATTCACAATCATTAAGTAATAGTTATAATAAAGCTGTTTATGATTATTGTATTTCTCATGAATATAAACTTATTTTAGTTTATGATACTGAATATATTTCATCTAAAAATTTAATAATAGATAAACTAAAGTTTTATTTTAAAAAGAAAAATAATCTTAAAAAAATAAACGCAAGACAGTGTAAAATTGTTGAAATTTCAAAAGTGGTGGCTAAAGAATTTTTAAATAAAAACCATATTCAAGGATTTTCAAAATCAAGTGTATATATCGGTGCTTATATGTCGGATAATTTGTGTGGTGTAATGACGTTTAAACGTAACCCAATAAACTCTGGTGAAGAGTGGGAATTAAATAGGTATGCAACAGATGTTGATACTGTGTGTAGGGGGTTGGGCGGAAAAATGCTAAATTATTTTGTACAAACTAAAAAACCAACAAATATCGTATCTTTTGCTGACAAAAGATTTTCTAGCCCAGAAAATAACCTTTATACTAAAATAGGTTTTAAGTTACATTCTGAAACAAATGCATCATATAAGTATTTTAATGTGTTAGATAACACTGACACTTTGTTGTATCATAAAATATCTTTTAATAAAAAGAAATTAAATAAGACATATAACTTACCACTAACAATGACAGAGACAGAAATGACTAAAGCTCTTGGCTATGACAGAATTTGGGATTGTGGGTTAATTAAATATGTTTGGACCGCAAAATAAACATTGGCTATTTTTTAAACCAAATAACATGGGTAAAATCTTTTCTGTATATATTCTCTAGGATATCAGATGGTAATATTTTAACATCGCTTTTTGAATTGTATGTTGCGTAATTACCGTAACCGTTATTGTCATTAATTTCTTGATTTTTACATTTTTCTATAAATTCTTCCAAAGAATAAAAATCACCTTTCCATTGTTTATCATAAACAATAATTGGCGGTTGTTTTAATCTTATATATTTTGATATAAAGTATAATTTTTCTTTAGTTGGTTTACTTTTTTCACAAAATTTATCAAATTCAAGTCTTTCTTTTAGACAATCTTTTTTTATCTCTTCATATTCCTTTTCTAGTGTGTCTTGTAAATCTAACAATTCTTCATATGTTTTATTTTCAAATATCATAGTATCAAGGTATTTATATATAAATATATAATGTTATTTTAGTAAAATCAAACTAAAAAACAGAATTAATTTATGTATATATGATAATAGATTATGATGAATTGACAAAAGAATACGCGAAATGCTATTCTGACAAATCAAGAATTTATATGATAACTCATTTTTTAAAGACATACGATGCGACTCAAAGTAGAGATGTCTTATTTAATTTATTTCCTAGACAACAAGATTTATGTAGAGAATTAGGAAATTCAAACAACGTTGTAACAACAAAGCCAAGGCAGGCTGGAATTACCACAACAACGGCTGGTTTTCTTAGTTGTGAGATGTGTTTAGCTGATAAAGAATCACCGCAAACAGTATTGGTTATCGGTAATACGTTGGATTTATCTCAATTAATGTTAATTAAAATTAGAGATTTCTTACTACAATTTCCGTTATGGATGTGGGGCGATGACATTGCATCGCTTGGAGACCCAATGAAACCACCGAAAAACAAAAATGTTATTTTTACTACATGTAACACAAAAGAATTAGTTTTGAAAAATGGATGTAGAGTAGTTGCTCGTTCATCTGGACCAGACGCTTCTCGTGGTGTCGGTGGTGTAACGTGGTTAATATTCGATGAAGCTGCATTTATTGAAAACGGCGTGGATGTATATGCTTCAGCACTTCCAACCGTTTCAACTGGTGGACATATAGTCATGATTTCTACTCCTAACGGAAAAGATTTATTATACTATGAGACTTGTAGGCTTGCTAAAATGGAGGGCACAATAGACTGGAACGGTTTTAGGCTTGTTGCACTTAAATGGTTCCAAGACCCAAGATATAATAAATGGCTTGAGTGGACTAAAAAAAACCCAGATACTGGGGAAATTGAAGTTCTTAAGGAGAAATATATAGATTCTGAGGGCAATATTACTTATGACGAAGATAGATGGCGTTCATTAGAAAATGATGGGTGGAAGCCTAGGTCTCCATGGTACTTAAACATGTGCAAAAAATTTAATAATGATTCTCAAAAAATAGCTCAAGAACTTGATGTTTCGTTTCTAGGTTCTGCGTCAAACGTTGTTGAACCAGAATTTATTGAAATGCAGCGTAATTTGAATCAAAAAGACCCGTTATATTCAGACCCTATTGTTGAAGATACATGGATTTGGAAAGAGCCGATTGAAGGTCATAGATACATTATTAGTGTTGACTGTTCTCGCGGAGATGCTTCTGACAGAACAGCTATAGAAATAATTGATATGGATGGAATCGATGACGATGGCACTCCTTGTATTGAACAAGTGCTAGAGTATCACGGAAAACAAACTGGAGACGTTATCGGAGAATTGGCGTATAAATACGGTATGATGTATTTTGAAGCTTTTTGCACTGTTGATTGTATTGGTGGTACTGGAGATGCTTGCATTTTAACAATGATGAGACTTGGGTATAAAAATTTATACTATGACGACCCAGAGCTTAAAAATTATACAGCACAAAGAGAAGCTTCATCGCTAAAAAAAACTTCTGAAGAAAAACTTCCTGGATTTCATTGCAATTCTGTTAGATTCCAAATGTTAACAAACTTTGCAAATTTGGTTAAAACAAATCAAATTAAATTACGTTCAAAAAGAACTATTAACGAATTAGATACTTGGATTTATAAGGGGGCAGCAGCAAGAATTGACCATCAAGACGGGTGCCACGACGACACGCTAACCTGTTTAGCTATGGCGTTGTTTGTAATGACATATTCTATGCAAAAACAAATTAATGCACAGAAAAAAATCAAGGTTAATCTACAAGCTTGGAGGGGTAACGATACTGTCGATGACAAAACAAAAGGCCGTATCGATATAAAAAACAATAAGAATCCAGATTTATTGCCGTTTTGTTGGACAACCACTGTCACTAGAACCAATCAAATTGATGCATATAATTGGTTGCTTCGTGGAATATAAACTATTTATGGTAAATATATTTTGATATATGACAAAAATGACTGAAGAAATCCAAAACCTATTTAAAAAGGTTAGACGTATATTAGGAGCACCAGTTAGAAGCGTTGAATTAACTGATGAACAATTATGTGATTTATTGCAAGTTGCCATAGAAGATTATGGAGAAAAAGTTTTAAACGAGATAATTGATAATAATTGGATGGCTTTTTACGGAAAAAACACGGCAAATGCACAGGAATTAGCTTTTGGGTTTATGACGCGAAGTTTGGATTTAAGTAAAGAGTATTCATATTGGTTTTCTAAGGAAGTTGGATTACAGCAAAATGGACCTTGGGAACTTAAAAAAGATTTCATTACTATTGAACGCGGTAAGCAGGTATATGTAATTCCAGCTGGAAGGACGGTTAATAGAGTTATGTATGTTAATCCTCCGATGACCGACATGGCCATGTTTGCAAATTATATGGGTGGTGGCGTAGGATTCATGCCAGGACTTGGCCAAGTTGGCGCTGGTTATGGATATGGAGCTGGAATGGGCGGATTTTATACAACCCAAGCCGCAGATGTTGCGTATATGGCATCAGACCTTAATTTTAAAAGTAGTTTATTCCGTGGCGATTTGACTTATAAAGTTACTGCTGGACCAGATGGAACACATCTTTTACATTTAATTTCTACACCTGGAAGTAGGTTGTCGTTTGGGTTTGGTGGACACATGAACGGAAGTATCGGCTTGATAGGCTGCGAAGTATGGTATACATATTATGATACAACGCCAGAAACTGAAGATGAGTGTATGAGATTTCATGCTGATGACGTTATATTGAGTCCTTATCAGGTGCCAATGGAAAATCTTGATTATTTATATTTAAACGAGCCAGCAAAAGTTATTGTTAGACAATTGCTTGTTGCTAAGGCAAAACAAACGTTAGGACTTATAAGGGGTAAATTTAGCGGTAAGGTTAATATTCCACAGGCAGAAATGACAATGGATTATCAAATGCTTTTACAGCAAGGTAAAGAAGAATACGATGCAGCCATGGAAGCGCTTACTAAACGTCTTGAGCGTTTGCGTCCAGCTAATATGATTGAAGAACAAGCTAAGCTGGTTGAGAATAATGTCAAACTATTGCAATATGTTCCTCTTGGAATTTATGTAAAATAATTTTTATGCTTGTGCAGATATAATTGTCCCAGCAGCAATATAATCTTTGCAAGATGTAGATGTAGATGTACAATCACATAACATAGTTGGTGCTTCTATTCCTGGGCACCATTTTTTGTTAGTATCACTATATAATATTTCATGTAAGGCTAATAATTCAGCCAAAATTCTTTTATCTAATGACATATATTTTTCAATTTTAGATATAAAAGTATCTCTTGAAAATAGCTTTGCTATGGTTTCTTCTGTTTTTTTCATTTTTTTATTAAAAAAATAAAAAACGTAAAGCATAAAGTCAATGTATTAGTAATAAAGCTTATCAGACTATTTATTTGAAGAAATACAATTCACTTTTTATTGAAAATAAGTATATTATATTGATGGAATAATAGATAAAAATTAAAATTTACATATAATGGCAAACAACAATTTGACCATATTTCAACGATTGGACAAAGCATTTAGGTCCCCAAACAGAGTTGGTATATCTGATGACCTCCTTACAAGCAAAGGTGACGGTAATCGTGTATTATATACAACAAACGATAAAGCTGATTACGAAAAACAACTTGCGTCGTTACAACAACAGAAATATTTAGCTTATCAATGGAAAAAGGCTGGGGCTGATAATGCAATGGCAAGCCTTACTGGCTATACAGCCGTAAAATTAATGTATAGGGACGTCGATTTAATGGATGGAACTCCAGAAATAGGAACAGCATTAGATATTGTTTCTGAAGAGGTTTGTCCAATAACATCAGACGGTACTATGTTGGTTATAGAATCAAAATCTAAAAGAATAAAGGCTATATTAGATGATTTATTTGTAAATAGATTACATATCTACACAGACTTACCAATGATTGCCAGACACGTGGCAAAATACGGTAACACGTTTGAATTATTAAATATATCAAAAAACGATGGAATTCTTGGTTGGATGATGCTTCCAGTTTATGAAGTTGATAGAATCGAAAATGGTTATGGGGCATCGTATGCTACAGCATTTGGTGGTACAAGCGAGATAAAACCAGATGAAGTTGAATTTGTATGGCTTGGGCATAATCAAAATAACCCGTATAAAAATTGGCAAGTGGCACATTTTAGACTACTTAACGATTCGTTCTTCTTACCTTATGGTGTATCAATGTTACATAAAGCCAGAAGGGCCTGGAGAATGTGGTCAATGATGGAAGACGCAATGCTTATTTGGCGGTTAGATAAAGCTATCGAAAGAAGAGTTTTTAAAATATATGTAGGTAATCTTGATACCAGTGACGTTCAAGCACTTATAGATGACATAGCAAATAGATTTAAAAGGACAGAAATTATAGACCCAGCAACTGGACAAGTAGATTTGAGAAAAAATTTTCTTGACGTAACTAGAGATTTTTTTATTCCAGTGCGTAATGAAGGTGCCGCTAGCCCTATAGAAAACCTTCCTGCTGGAAATAGCCAGATACAAATGGAAGATATTGAGTACATGCAAGAAAAAATGCTTTGCGCTATGAGGGTACCAAAAACATTCTTAAATTTTCAAGAAGCTAATGGTAAAGGCCAAAATTTATCGTTCATTGATGTTAGATTTTCTAGAATGATTAATAGAATACAACAATTCATATTAATGGAACTCAATAAAATAGCTATGATACATTTATACCTGATGGGTATTAGAGATGACATAACTAATTTTAAATTATCATTGCATAATCCTTCATCACAAATAGAAACACAAGAACTTGATGATTTAACTAAACGAATTTCTACAATGCAAACAGCATTGGCTGACCCAGGAAACGGAATACCAATGCTTTCATTACATAAAGCTCTTCGAGACATAATGAAGATGAAAGATTCGGAAATAAAAGATATGCTTAATGAAATTAGATTAGAAAAGGCTATGGCAGCTGAACTTGCTATGACCGCAAATATCATTAAGAAAACTGGTATTTTTGATAGTGTGGATAGATTATATGGCGACTTTAATATAGTTAATGGTGACGCCCCACAGCCACAACAACAACAAGAAGGAGAAGATGGAGGACTTGGTGGGTTTGGCGGTCTTGGAGGAGGCGGCGGCGATTCTATGATTGGTGACGATTTCGGTGGTGATATGGACTTTGGAGGTCCAGATGATAGCGGCGTTGGTGATATAGGCGGTACTTCTGGAAGTGCTCCTATGGATTCAGCGCCTGATGTGGACGCTGGCACACCATTGATGGAAAGAAAACATGTTAAATCGTTCATTGGCGAATATCTTGACATGTTATCAAAAAATGATGCACCAATATCTGACAAAGCATTTGATTTTACTTCTTTAACTGAAGTTCTTAATGAAAATGCTACTAAAATTATAGACAATGTTAAACAACTTGGTGATTAATAAACTATTTATGTGAAAAAAACATTATTATGGAAATTAATATACAATCTTTAAATACAATCCAAGAAATTGAAACATTAAGAAATGAAATTAATGAAAAATTAAACGAAAGGCGTTTATTCATTGAGAGTTGTGTAATGGGTGATATGCTCTCAAGAAAGTCTTTTGGCTATATTAAAGAGGCCTTTGAAAATATTTCACATCAATTATTTAAAACTAAAGGCGGTAAAAAAATAATTAAAGAGTATGCTGAATTAGTAAAAGGTACGAAAAATTTATCAACACTTCATACTATATATGAAAATTTAAGAAAAGCCGATAAAAACGCTGATATTGATTTCCTAATCGGTAAAATAACTACTACAAATTGGGGACTTGATTTAGCTTCAATTAATGAAGACACATATAAATTAGGTAGAATACTTGCAGAAGGTATCATTTATTTGGGAAACGAATGTTATTCATTACTTCCAGAAGAAAATAAAACATATTCTGACGCCGTCGAATACATAATTGAAAACAATATAGGCAAAAAAAATATTGTTGATTATAGCAATGCCGTTAAAATAATTAAGGAACACATTTCTCAACGTGAAAATTCTTCGCAAATAAAATTAAAAAATGTTAATATTGATAATTTAGCTGAGTCATTAATTAAGAATTTTAATGAAAAATATGCCGATGAACTAAGTGAAATAGAGATTTCCACTCTTAAAGAACTTTGTGAAAGCGAAAACAGAGAAGATGTTTTTAATAAATATAAACACTCTTGTATAGAATCTTTAAATGCTGCTATGAATACATATGCTGATAATAACAACACTGAAGCGGTATCGAAAATGCAAAACTTAATTGAACAAGTATCCAAAAAAGAGTACTCATTAGATACGATAACAACTGATATAACTAAATTTGTCGAAATTACTGATATATTTTAATTTAATATGACAAAAATTATATTAACTGAAGCTCAATTTAAACGTTTATTATCAGAAGAAGCTTATGTACAAGCTTTGTTTGAATCATTTAATGTTCCTATATCGTTTTCTAATTTGAAGCATAAAGTTAAAACTGCTGTTATTGCTGGCGTGGCATTAACAACAATTTGTAGTGCAATAAATAAATTACACATGGACAACATAAAAAAGCAGGAATTAATTGAACTGGCAAAAATAGAGGCCGAACAACATAAACAAGACAGCATTTTTGACGTTAAAGTTGACGCTTGCAGACGATATATGGAATATGCGCTAAATAACCAAAATAAAACGTTAAAAGATACTAAATTAAAACCTGAAACGTTAGTTAGGTGTGCAATGAAGAATAATTTTGACTTACCGTTTTTAATGGCTGTTGCGCACCAGGAAAGTTGTTTTGGTACTGGGCCAAGGTCTCTTAGAACTAATAGCGTCTTTTCTGTTGGGTCATACGATGACGGTCGTAATATTTTTACTTATTCCGACCCTAATGAAAGTGTTGAAGATTATATTAAGCTTTTGAAAAAAGATTATCTTGTTAACGGTAAAACACTTGCTGATTTATTAAAACCAAACTCATTTGTAAATTTCGATGGAAAGCGATACGCCAAAGATAAAGACTACGAACAAAAAATTCTCAATATACGTAATAGAATTATAAAAAAGTATCCAGAATTAAATACAAATAGTTAAAAAAATTATTTTATTATAATTCTTAACTCTTCTTCTATTGGAACAATGAGGTTCCCTTCCTGATACGTTTTACCTTCTGAGATTATATCGCCGTTGAATTTTATTTCAAAAAAACCGCGATAGAATCCTTTTTTTTTGACATCTCGTGGTTTCCATTTGTATTGTAATATAAATTTTTCCTCACAACTATTTTCATCTGCTATAACAACATTTGCTTCTTGGTTTGCGACTTTTAATATTCCAGTCTCTTCGTCAACCATGCTAAAAGTAACAACACTGTCTTGTATTGAGTCGTTAATTAACGATTTTTGAAAATCATATCTACCATCGTTAATTAATTCCATTTCCAATACTGGGTTTATTGAGTTTTGATTTATAAAAAATTCTTGCATTATAGTTTAATTTATGTATAAATAGTTTACTAGATATTAACATTTGACGAATTTTTAAAAAAAACTTATATTATTAGTAAACAATAAACATGAAAAAAATAAATAGTGACATTTCATTTGAAAACAGTGATTTTAAAATTAAAGTAGGTACTGTAGATAAAAAAAATCCAACAGCATTATATCTAAATATTGGGACTTATGTTACCCCAATAGATAAAACCATAAATTTTAAATCTGAAATAGAATCACTTAAAAAAACAATCACAAAGGATGTTGGTGAAATAGTTGAAAAAAGTTCGATTTTACAAAATCAGCACATATTTGTTACTGATATAGCTGTAGATAGGTTAGCTTTTGGCAAAAAATCATATTTAGAATTTAATTTATATGTAAAACCAGAACTTTTTGCCATTAAAGCATGTAATAACAATTTTCACAATGTAGCTAAATTGTTTTACGATAACAGTATCAATAATATTGTTCAAGATGTTTCAGAAAAAATAAAAAAATGTGGGTTTTCATATACAAAAGCCAAAAAATAATACCCATTGTCTAAACAATACTATTTATATAGATGAATATTATTAAATTATGATTAGACATTTTTTCTTAGACAAAACAAACACTATAATAGAAAATAGTAGAAAAAATCTCGGATTAAACCCAATTTTACAAGTAGCATATGGAAATGGGTTAATGAGAGGCCTTTTGCATTTTGATATTAACGAAATAAAAGAACTTATTGACAATAAAACTTTTCCAGATGTTAGTAAACTGTCATTCAAATTGAAAATGACAAATTGCATGAGTGTTGACGGTGTCCCATATGAAAAAAGTCTTATTAGAGGTGAAACTAATAAAGCCGTGCGTGCTGGGTCGTTTGATTTGATGTTGTTTAAACTTCCAATAGGGTTTGACGCTGGTCGTGGATTTGATTTTATTAGTGACTTTTGGATTCATGATAATATGTCATACTCAGAGAATGGTTCAAATTGGTTTTTCGCTAAAAATGGTATTACTTGGCCAATTGATGACGAAAAAATAAACTTGTGCGATGAAAATTTGGATTGGGATTTAGTTAAATATCATAAAATAGATTTAACTGGAGGAATAGTTCCAGCATCATATCTTATAGATGAATTTAATAAATTCATTAAAAATGAAAAATCAATCATTGTTGGGGCACAACATTTTGATTTTGGAAACGAAAATTTGTCTATTGACATTACAGATTATGTTTTAGAATGTATTAGTACTGGAGTTAATAATGGTCTATGTCTTGCATTTTCTCCGTTATACGAAAATACTGAAACAGACGTGCAACAATATGTTGGTTTTTTTAACGACAATACAAACACTTTTTTCCATCCGTATGTTGAAGCAACTTATTGCGATTTTGTATTTGATAATCGTGAAAATTTTACGTTGGGAAAAGATAATAATTTATGTCTATATGTGTCTGATAATGGCGTGCCAGTAAATCTTGACGATATACCAACTTGTTCGATTGACGGTAATGAGTTTGCCGTAAAACAAATCACAAAAGGCGTTTATTCCGCCAATATTAAAGCGAATGAAATTAATCTGGAACCAGACTCCATATATTATGACTTATGGTCTAAATTAGCCTTAAATGGCGTTAAATTGGACGATGTTGAATTGGAGTTTACAACCAATAAACAAATAAGAAAAATTTCAATAGGAAGTAATTCTGATATTAAAAAGACTCTTGTTCCTTCGATTTATGGTATAAATATGGGTGAAGGATTGCATAGGGGTGAGGTTAGAGAAGTATCGGTTGATTTTAGGGAAGAATTTACTCAATCAATTAAAGAACTTGTCTCTTCTTGTAGATATACGTTATACACAGAAGACGGAAATAGGGTCATAGAGGTATTGCCATACCAACCGATAGAACAGCATTTCCTTAATAACTTTTTTATTATTTATACTGAAGATTTAATTCCTGGCGAATACTTTGTCGATATACAAGTTGTATATGGCAGAGAAACTAAATACTATAAAAAAGTACTTAGATTTAGTGTGTTAAGTGATGTGACTGAACGATATGAATAAAAAATGGGGTTTAAGGCCCCATTTTTAGTTTATCCTCACAGTATTTGATAACATTTGTTTATTTTTAAGCGGGTCTGTTGCCGCGTTGTTTATGTCTTCAACAAATTTTTTATTTGGTGGCAAACCAGAAAAATTATGTGTGTGTTGTGAAAATACTTCAACAAATTTTAATAAAAACTCCACCAATTTTTCGCCATAAGGCAATTTATACCCTTCTTCGATTAATTCTTCCAATTTTTCTTTAGACACAAGTTCTTTTCTGTCTGAAGCTATGTTGTTTGTGTTTCCATTTTGTGAATTTGATAAAAGAAATATTTTATCAGCGTCAATTACAATTGAACTTTTATTTCCTTTAATCGGTTCATTTTGATTATAATTTAATTTGATAAATGCTGGATTTTTATCGTTATATGAAATGTTTGTTGGGTCAAGATTGTTAACATTTTTAACTCCAGCCCTAATTCTTATATCATTATCTTTTAAAATAATGTCACAATTTTTTCTACCAAGAATTGCTATGTCTTCCTTGTCTGGAAAAACACCGTTTAGTTCTGGATTAGTACTTGGTGCTTTACTATAATCGTTTGGTGTTGTAGGAAATATTTTATCACTTCCAAGTTCATATCCTTCTGAAAATAAATGAGTTAATTGCGATATTAATGGGCCTATATAATATCTCCTACTTGCTGCGTTGTTAAAATCTGATAATAAAACTAATGCAGCCTCCCCAATCTTTGGTTGTATGTAAAAATGTTTTGGCGATAAAGGAAACGCAAACGGTATTTCATCATCAGTTTTGTCGTTATCTTCTGGGGATATTAGAATTTTTATTCTCCCAGCATCCAAATCATCTCTTGTTTCTATAACAGTTCCTACTCTTACCCCTAATTGTACTGCCATTAGTATATAGTTTTTCTAGTTTTTATTTCATTGTTGATATTGTTATATTCTTTTTCCAATTCAACAAGTTCTTTGCATTTATCTTTAATTACATTTTTGATACTTTCAAATTCGTTTGTCAGATTTGTTATATATAACTTTAGTTCTGAATTACTCATTGTTTGTATTTCTTTTTTTGTTTTCATACGCTTAATGTTTTAACTGATTATACCATTAATAGCGGAATCTATAATATTAGTTCCAACTGATGTTACTGGTCCACCAGCATTTCCTCCAGTGACTTGAATCAATAGTGACTCCATTGGCACCGAAACTTGAACGTTAGCATCATTTTTAATGGAGTCAAATATAGATTTAACTATATTGTAGGTGTATATGTTTATTAGATTTGGACTTCCGTCTGGATTATCATCGGTAGGTATTCCAGCTAATTTATTTTTCATTATAATATCAGTAGTTGTTCTATACGCGGACAACCCTGGCCTCGTTTGTGATACACACTTCAACAAAATTGGAGGCAATTTTTCCGCTGGTGTTTTTACTTTATCAAGAGCGGATATTAATTTATTAACAGTTTCGGTTAAATTCATTTTTTAGCAATTTGTTTCTGATTCTGGTAATGATTGTGATTCGACAATATCTGCGTATTGAACGTTGTCTATTTGCCCAAGTGATTTTCTTATTGAGAAATTAAACATTGGTACACATGTAGCTACTTCCCGTAATAATTGTATCCAAGCATCGAGTTTTTCTAACAATAATAATAATTCATACGTTGTTAATTTTGGTATCAAATATTTAAAAACCATTCTTAACAAAATTTCTTTAACTTTATCCATAATAAGTCTTATTATAGACTTAATTAACCCAAATATCTTATTAATAAGTAAATTAATAATTCCATTACTTTTATCAGTAAACAGCGCTTCTGTGTTTACGATACCCATTATGTCAAAATTAATCATTATTAATAAAATAACCTGTGGTGTAAATATAGATTCTATTATTGGTAGCGATAACGCCATAACAACTTGTTTCCACCAGTTTTTATCATAACCCAATTCAACCCCATAATCAACCGATTGCATTTCTGCTGGCGATTTTAATGAAACATCTGTTATTGTTTTCATTATTTGTGAAATTGAGCCTTCTTTAGACGCCCCAAAATTCACTTTATCTATATTAGATAGGTAATCATCTATCGATACATCTTTTATTGTCGGTGTTTGCGAAGTTTGAACTATACTGTTATACCGACTTAAAAGCATATCTTCCAACATAAGTTCGAATTCGTCGTTGGAAAATTCAAAATAACAATCTTCAGACTCTGTATCAACAGCTTGTATATATTTTTTTATGGCTTCAGATAGTTTAGCCCTCATCTCTTCTCTTTTGAAATTAAAGCTTATACTATTTTTGAACCCTACTATACCGTTCAACAATGTGTTGAGCATGCCATATAATATAATTTTTGGTTTAAAAATCTGTATATTGTATAAATACCTCCAATTATACTCATAAAGTGTTGAATTCATTCTTATGTTTCTATAAACAAAGGCATTGTCACTATCTTTTGCTAATGGTTTGAAGAATTTTTGGGCAGGAAATTCAACAACAAGCTCGTTCATTAGTAATTTTCCCCTTTGGCATTGCAGTATAGGGAATAATTTATTTGATGTGTCATTAAGCGATGCGCATGATAGTTCTTCATATTGAGTTGTTTTTGAGTTGTACCATTCATTCCATTCTGCTGGCGTTTTTCTTTCAATTCCGCTTTTTTTAGAGGATATTCTGCTGTCCCACATTGTTTTATTTGTTTCAAATTGTAGTTCTGATGGTGATTTTGACATTGTGTACCATAAAAATGCGTTCATATCATAAGTTTGGTTTAGTGTTGATGACGTTAATCCGTCATGAACCATAATAAAATCCTCATCAGCGCTTGTTACTGTTTCTGGTATTTCATTGTAGAATACAGCATTATCGTTAAAGTCGCATTTTTCATATGTATATGTTACAGAAGATACTACAACAGTGTCATCATGGTCGATAAATGGACAATTATATAATTCATCATCATTTATAATATCAGAATCTTTTTTCATACCAAAATCTAACGTTGCGTTATTTCTTGATAACCAAAAATCAACAACTGGTTGTGATAATGTTTTGCTTAGCATTACGTGTGTCGTTCCTACACATACAGCGTGTTCTCCACTGTATTCTCCGCACTTTAACACTACATTGCAATAGGACTCACGTTTTCCAGTTGTCGGGTCTAACGATGTTCTACCAAATGATGGAGTTAAATTAAAAGTTTCTGAATCTTGCTCACCCTTTTTAATTATAAGATGCTTCACATCCCACAAATCATCTTTTGTGGCATACTTCAAATCTATATTAAGGTCATGTTCAAGTTTCTTGTCTAAATGGAAATATAATTCGTCTTCAACTTCGTGATTGTCTTCAGATGAGCCGTACTCTGTTTCACTAACATATTTTGCGTGCTTGTTTCCAAATTTTAAGCATAACAGCGCTGTAGATGTACAATGAGGTATCTGGGTTGTTGATTCATATGTTTCTGTTGTTATATTGCAAACTTTTTGATAACAAATATCTTTACCTTCTATTTCATAGAATAAACGCCCTTCTTTAGACAACGGATTGGTTGATAAATAACCAAACGGGTCTATAACTTCAATCGGAAATGTTAATTTCTGGAAAGCCTCTATTGCTTTTCTCATTTCTAATGTAAATTTAGCGTCGTTTTTACCAACATCAAAATATTTGTTTGGAAGTACTGGTAACGCTGAACACGAAAAAATACTTGATAATAAAGTAAGTAAAATTCCCTTCACAGAATATTCTAATCCAGTAAAGAATTTTCCATTATTATCAATCTCCATATTTTCGATTGATTCATACATTCCAGTTATTCCAGACGCAATATCTTCTTTAATATCAAAAACATCAGAAAAAAGCTCTCTTATGATTTCGTGTATATCAACTCCACATGCTTCCAATACGTCAATTAAAAAGTCAATAACACTGTCGTACTTTGGGCCATGTAACAGGTCAAATAAACTAGACGGAAAATTTTCTATTAACGTGTTAATTGCATTTATTTTCCCTAATAACTCAATTGCTCCATTGTCTGACATTATATTATTTACTTTTTAGGTTATAAACTGTTGTTGTATCTGTATCTTGTGCTTCTTTTATTGCGGCTTTAATGTCCTCCAATTTTAATGAAGACTTTTTAACATAGTTTTTATCGTTAACTGTTGCGTTTATATCTCCATTATGATGAATTATTTCACCCATGAATTTAGCGATTTCTAATTTTGATTGTATCGCTTTTGATTTATCACCGATAAAATCATGCACAGCTTTTGCATATTTTGCCTTTTCTTCCATAGTAACAGTGTCGGCGCCCAAATTTGTAGAATTGATAATTTTATTGATTTCGTTATCAATCTCGTTTATATGCCTACATGCTTGGTCGTATATTTCTTGTAAAAGTTCTTCAACCTTTTCTGTTGAATTAAGTTTAACTCTGTATTTTTTATCCATTTTTTTCTATTTTACTATAAATATTTTATGTAAAATTTTCAATAATTACAATTCATTTTTTTTAATGGCATAATATACTTTTTTGAACTGTCTCATATTTTCCCTTATTTCTTTAGTTGACATATATGTTGATTCTCTTAGAAAATATAAAACTTTACTTTTTTGCAGTTTATTACTGCCGTCGTCTGGTAGTATTTCGTCCCAATTTCTCATTAAATCGACTAGCGCTTTACCTACAGTAACCTCTCCTTCCGATAGACCATATTTATCGCAATTATCGACCATATCATCAATCTCTATAGCCATTTTAGCAATAAGTTTTTCTGGTGTCGATTCATTATCGTCTTGGTCAATCGTATATGACGTCCTATTTGATAATTCATCATATAATTCCTCATACGGTTCATGACGTTGCTTATTTTTTGAATATTGACTGCATTTGTACATTAAATAATTTTTGCATACTGTTCCGCAATACGAATATGCCTTATATTTATGCGTTACTTTTTTGAAATATCTACTAAAATCTTGGTAGTCTACTTTTATAAATTGAGGGTCATCATCAGTAGCGTTCTTTGATTTTAATTTAAATTCATCCAGCGGCATTTCAATATACTCATGTTTTAATATCTGGTCACTGTCAAGCAATTCTTCATATGATGTTATAATCGGCCTAAAATGATGTATTTTTGTTAATAGATAAGAAACTGTGTCACAAAAATTTTGGTCAAACTCCTCGTCTGGTACGAATAATTTATATCTCCTTATAATAGACTCTATCATTTTTGTAAGAGCTGGATAAATTGTTTCGTTAAAAAGCCTATTTTTTTCAGCTTCATCTTCAGTTTCTATATATTTTATAATCGCTTCTTCTTCTGTTTCATAAAAATATCCTTTATGTTCTTTTGGTTTTCTGCCTCTTTTTCCCATTTTTAATTTTGTCTTATACTGCTATAAAACACCTTTCTGCATAACCAATGCACTTTCCGTTACAATTACCATATTTATGGCCTTTCTAATGATGTTTTGTAACTTATTAATGATTAGTTATTTTCGTCGTATGTTTTATTCCTGTCGTTTTGGAAAAAGTATTCTTTATTTGCTAAATCTAACCACCATTCAAATTCCTTTTCGGACATTTTAGAGCGCACATCGTTTGCTCCTGGTCTGTTTACATTATGAAAGCACCCAACTTTTGGAATTATAAACACTTTTTTGCCTTTATATGTAACCCTCAATAAAAATTCATACCAATATAAAATTTTCATCGAAGATTTTAATTTTCCAGACTCTTTAAACATTTCAGTGTCAAACACACCACAATTTGTGTTGATATTTAAATAATCCTGTAAACTTGTGTTATCAATAAAGCCTATTTCTTCAGAAAATGATGAAGCCCAAAAAGCCTCGTTTGCATACCCTAAAATATCTGATGAATTGAAATCAATAATTTCTGTTAGCGGCAAATAACAAATTACGTCATCGCCCATTTTTGAAATGTACTCTTGTGAGCCATTAAACCAATTTTTTGAAAAAACATCGTCTATTTCTACAACTGAAAAGTATTTTGTTGTAACATTTTCTACACCTAAATTTACATGTGAAGGTATAGTGTTGTCTCCAGTACTAACTATTTTTGTAATATTTATATCACTATTTTCTGGAATCAAATCTATCACTTCTTTTGCACCAACACAAATTACCTGCATTCCTTGTGGAATACTTGATAAACATTTTTGAAACAATACTAAATTTTCTTGTGTTGATAAATCAATTAATGGAATAATAACTGTTATGTTTTGCATTATTAATCGTTTTCATTTTGTTTGTTATTTTTTAGAAAAATTTTGGTTTCATTGAATTCTTTTAATCTTTTATCAAAAAAATCTTCAACGTAAACCTTCAATATAGCATTTTTTTGGTCTTCTTCTGAATATAGAGAAGAAAATTCGTCTTGGTTATTGTATATTTCATCTGGTACCTCGTCCAAGGTCCAACTTCTTATCGCTGAAGGAAGTATTTTTGGCAGCTCATTTATATCGTCAAACCATATGATTTTTTCGGTAAAATTACCATTCTTATCTAACATCCACTCTGATGGGTTGTTTGGCGTTTTTGCGATTACTAAGCTTCCGCTTCTAAGAGCCTCAAGTAATGTATATCCAAAATTTGTTTTATCATCCATCCATATCGTGATTGCACCAGTATTTAATGACTCTGCAAAAACATCTTGAGACATATTTCTTAAATCACTAAATGAAACCCATTTATAAATTGGATTCATCCAATAGAATGGTTTAACTATCATGTGAATATCACTTTGCTCTTGTGCTATAATATTAATAACTAGGCGTTTAGGCTTATTTGATTTTTTGAAAATACAGCTAATTGACGGAGGAACTATATGCGTTTTCAATTCTGGAAAATATTGCTTAATCATAGAACCTTGTTTTTCTGAAGTTACAATTGCATCTTTAATGTTTAATAGCTCTGGGGTTTGTGATATTGGCATGAATTCAGTAATATAATTATAATTTTGTACTAACATAACCCTTTGGCATGGCAAATTTTTAGTTTGCATCATAACATTAGCAAATATTTCTGGAATAAATAAAAAGTCACTGGCCGAAACTTGAACGTTGTCTGTTTCAATATTAGCGTGAGGAAGTTCTGCATATTTAGAACCCATCCAGTCTCCTACCCCTACGAATTCTTTGTCCATATGTAACATTATTACATTGTATCCAGCTTCTTTTAGAATATATGCGGTTTTATATATGTATTCCAATGAACTATTTGGATTACCTTTTGTGTCTAAAACAAAAAAATAAACATTAAACGTTTTGTTCTTTAAACGTTCGATATTTTCATTAAGTACTTTATTTATGTCTTTACTTGTCATATATATTATTTTAATAGATTATTCAATTTCTTCTATAACACCCCAATTAATTAAGGTATTTAACGATAAACTAGTCCCTAATGTAGGACAAAAAGTATTTTCCATACTATCGTTCTCAAGAATATTGATAAACATAAGTTTAACAATATCATAGATTATCATGTCATTTTGTGTGCTTCCAACAAGTTTTGTTTCATGTTCCAGTTTTCCTGAAAGTTCAAATTCACCGTTATCTTGACGTTCGTACGTTTGTGATATTTCAATTTCTTTGGTACAACCACCATCCATTGATGAATTTAAACATACCTCTTTCAACTTTTTGAAATTAACGACATATACTTTGCCGTTAAATTTCATGTATTTTTGCTCAGTTTCATTTTTCCTCATAATTAAGTTTGATTAAGTTTTCTGGTGTTGACATAAACGACACCAAATTATTATACGTAAAATCGGCATTACAATTTTTATTGTAATCGGTAGAAATTTTAATAGATATTTTTCCATTTGGCTTAATATCCAATAAATTGGGGTCGGCTGTTATTAATACATCGCATTTATCCCAAATTTCAGCACTGTTCGTAGGAAAATAAACTTCCCTAATTTTCGTTCCAAGTTTTGAAATAAAATAATATGAATTACATATTGATAAACCATACTCTTTGCTTGAAACAAACATTAACTCTATGTCAAATGGAGTATCGGCTTCTTTAACCGTAACTTCAGACCAATGGTTTAACTCTTGTGTTAAATTCCTTCCGCATGTTCCGCATTTGCCGTATAATTCAAATGCGTAATTGCTATACATAAAATCATACATCGCTGACTTACTTTGAAAATTAAATACAGCCGACATATCATTAGACCAGAATTCAAAGTCTGTCAAATCAAAATTTCTATTATAACACTCAATGTAGTATTTTAAAAAATTAATTGAAAAATCTCTTACTACATCATTTAAATCTATTGCTATTTTCATTATATGTTTTTATTTGTTTTTTTATTGAAGTTCAAAAATATCACTTTTCTTCGCATTTGATTTATATTTCATGTCAAGTGTTTCTGTTTTATATTTTTCTGGTATATATAAACCATTATTTTCTATTTTACAATCATAAACAAGAACAAAATTGCCATCAAAAATATCAATATTCGATAAAATAACATCTTTAAACGAAAATAAACTAATATCGCAAACACCCCAAGCTTTATCTGATACCCATTCAATACCTGTTAAATCAGTTATGTCTGATTTGTAATTTTTTGTTTCAAACATAGTTGCCAAATTTGAAATCAAAATAGCGTCAATTTTACCGAACTGACTTGCTTCGTTTGGTAAATATAAATCAACAATTGCTCGGCCTTCTTCGTTATCTGGTTTTCTAACAACAATTTTTTTTACAAATTTTTCAATCTCAAATCGAGGAATAAAATTATCTCTATGCAGAGTAAGCGTTGTTGCATAATCATATATACCATTTGGTATTGAACTGTCAGATATCGACGAATGGTTTTGTATGTGTTTATTATCCTGAATTGTTATTATTGTAAAATTTTCTGGATTGTACACTGGTGGATGTCTCATAAAGTCGTTAAGATTTTTTTTTGACAATCTTGGAGCATTAAATCCCACAATTTCACCTTCGTCATCAATGTTTACTGTTATAGTACTGGTATCAAATTTATCTGATTCTTTAAAAACACGGTAGTGTTTATCTCTTAATTCTTCAACTTCTTGTGTTACTTTGTTTTCCAATAAATCATTAAACACTCCGCCTCCAAATTGTTTTTCTAATATTGACTTTATATCTGACGAATTTGTTGACGTTCCAAAAATTGCATCGTCGCCAGCTTTCAGTCCTAAAAAAAACAATTTAAATGTTAATTTAATTTTGTTAAAAAACTTTTTAATCATTTTCTAGCATTTTATTTAAAATTAATTCCATTTTTTCGATTATAGCATTGTGTAGGTCGTTGTATTTTTTAAATGCCTGATATTTTGGTTGTGACGAATCAATACTTCCATCATATCGTTTAGTAATATTTTCATATTTTGTACATACTATTCGTGCCATTTTTTCCAACAACACAAGTTGTAAACAATCAATTGTTTTCGGTAATTCTTTTTTTTTGGTTTCACTCATAATCATTTTTTATTAGAAATATACCATTTGTATTATATAATGTCAATTTTTTTTTGTGACATATAGATATTTATAGGTAATAAAATAGTTTTGAATTATGAGTAAAATTAGACTTACTGAAGAAAAGTTAACTTCTTTAATAGAAGAAAGCGTATATGAATTATTGAAAGAAGCTGAAACCGATGAAAGATTAGGACACTTTTTGGGAAACGCATTTCAATCAATGAAAAATAGGTGGAATAGATTTAAGGGTGATATAGGTGCTGGAAGAAATTATGCAAGGTATCGTGATAGAGGAATGGATTCATATGACAAGTATGGTGATGAGGCTGGCAATATGAGAAATTTTGGTGGTAGGGAATATGGTGTTTATAGACGTAACCAAGCTGTCAGTAGAAACAGAAATGCTGCTAATAAATGGACAGATGAGTTTGGTAATGTAACAAATAGTAGGTTTAATAACAACAACACAGAACCACAAAATACAACAGCAAATAATACAAACACTCAACAGGGCAGAGAAACATCACAGCCTAATAATACAGACGGAAACGCTGTAAACAACACCAACTCCAAATCCAAATACTACTACTCAAAACACTACTGCACAAAATAATGCAACTACAAATACTGCATCACAACCTAATAGTCAAAGAAATCAAGCAAAATATAATAATATTATGTCACAGCAAAATAAAATAAAGCAACAGATGCAACAAATTGCCAATTATTTAACTGACAAAAAAAATAATCATAATTTTAGACTGGTTAATGGAGAATGGGTTACCAATGGTACTGATGGCGGAATATATAAAGCGTCTGAATCTGGGTATAATGACATTAGGACAAGAGCTATTCAATATAAGCAATTACAAGCTCAACTTAATAAATTAAGACAAAAAATATATACTGATAAAATTATTCAAGAATCTGTTGATAAAGTATTAAAACAATATACTAAAAAGAAAAGAAAATAATTTAATATAAAAAAAATGCGGAGATTTACTCCGCATTTTTGTTTTCGTTAGTTTGTGTCAATTTCTTATATCGTTCTCGTTCGATTGCATAAGCCATTTCGTTTGCTTGTCTTACGATTGTAGAATAGATTGACATAAATGCTTTTCTCGCACAGTTTTGTTCGTCATTGTCCAGACAAGTGATGGCCTCGAATTCAATTGGTGAAAGTTTAACACCATTGTTAAGTGCTTCAAGTGCACTTCTTTCACCTCCATTAATCATTCCTTCCTGTTTCTTGGCGAACTTGAACAGCATATTGCGGTTCTTGATTTCCCATTCATTGTCGTTTTCGACATACAGATGACGTTTTGAAAGATGCATAATGCAACAAATTTTTAATAGTTGTTCGTCATCAATTTGAAATGTTCCAGAAACCATCTTTGCAATTCGCTGCGCTAATGCCATTGTTAGGTTAATATGAACCAATAATGCACCCTTGTATGCCGTTCCATATTCAGAACTTGCTGCACATGGAGAATCGCACAATTCTTTTTGTAGTTGGTCACAATCATATTTTTCGGCTAAATGTAAATTACTAAACACAGTAAAAAATTTAGTCCATTCTGTTGCTCTTTGTACTTCTGATAAACTTGCCATTTGTTTTAATTTTTAAAGTTGATATGGTAATCATACAATAAAATTTTTACATACACAAATTAATCTTCATATTTTTTCTTTATGATTGATTTATACCATTCAGCACGTTCTTTTGTTACGTTTCTAATGTCATATTTGTCCTTTACCGTTTCGTACATATTATTTGCTATCATTTGTATGTATTCTGGGTTGTTGACAAGTTTTTGGATTGCTTTAGACCATGCTTTGTGCTTTTTTTCTGGTTCGATTAAAATGCAATTTCCAGTTTCATCTATTTCTCCTCCTGGTTTAAAAAAGCTCTTACTTCCTATTGTATACGGACCGAAATTGGTGCATATAACAGCCGTTTTGGTAAAGCCACCTTCAATAAATTTAAGTTCTGATTTTACTTCATTAAATCCGTTAGTGTCTAATGGTGCAAAAAGAACATCAAGGTTTCTGTAGTGCATTGCGAAATCTGTCACGTCTTTTGTCCATTCTCTTCTATATGGTTCGTTTTCAACTAGTGGCCATTGAACGCCTTTGATAAATTTTTTCAAAAATTCAGCGTATTCTGGAGAAACGTTTCTATAGTTGTTTGTGCATGTTTTTTCGTATGAAAACCAAACGGATTCTTCTGGCTTAATTGGTCTTTGTCCTGCACTTGTTCCGTCTGCATTTAACATATTTACAACACCCCTTAGGTCGTAACCACACAATACAATTTGAATTTTTGACAATGTTTCTTTTGACAATGTCGCAAACACATTTTTAAATTGCTCCATATCTTTTTCGTGTGCGGAACCCATTACAAATCCAAATCTAAGCCTTTGTGATGGGTTTTTAATTGGTTTGTATTGTTCTTCCTCTGGGTCAATTGCGTTTGGAAAAACTTTAACTTTATTTGTGTGCTTTCTTATTTTGTTTGCAAAAATATCTGTTGTTGTTGTTACATAATCAAAGCGTTTTAAATTTTCAATTAATTTTTCTGGTATTTTCATTAATTTGTTCGTCAAATACAATGGATGTTGTTGGCCAACTTCCCAGTTATCATCAATATCCATAACTGTTGTTATATTGTTTTCCTTGCAATAATCAAGAAACGTCCAAAAACTATCCATATCTTGATACAATCCTTTATGTATATGAATTAAATCATATTTGTCAAAAAAGTGCAAGTTTTTCCAGTCTGGATTATAGTTTATTTCAACATCAAATTCATTACCATAAAGTTTGTCTAATTGGGTATGTGGGCTTACAGAACGATACCAGCCAACACCGAACCTATCTGATGGTACTACTAAAACAGAAAATCTATGACTCATAGCAATATTTGTTTATTAATTTCAATTTTTTGAATTATTTTTTTATATGAAATATAATGATAAAAAGAATAAAAATCAACTATTTATTAAGTAAAGTAAATTTATAGAAATGAAAAAAGAATTTGTAAATTTTATTTGTGAACTTCACGGTTACCTGATTAGAGTGAAAGAAATACATTGGAATACTGATAGTAATTCTGAACATTTGCAATGTGACGATTTTCATGGTGAACTTTTAGAATTAGAAGATGAATTTGCTGAAGGTTGCATGGGATTGGACGGCAATAAATTTGAAATCGGGAAATTATTACCATTAGTACCAAATTCAAAAGATTTTAAACAAATATTAAAAGAATTTGAACAAGATGTCATCAAAATGAAGAAACAAACATCTGACGAAAAATATGGAGGGTTAAACAGCGTTCTTGATGATATGCTTCAATTGGCAAATAAATATAAATACAGAGCCACACAAAAATGAGCAAAAGAACAATAATATTAACACAGCATCAACTTGATGAAATAGTTGGCGGAGGTGGTAATTCACCGTATTTTGATGGTGAATCTGTTCCTAATAACGCAAATTTAATATCAACTAACGGTAGTTCTGACAAAACAAATCAAACAACTGATAATTTTGCATCTTCATTACCAAGAGGCACGTACAACAGAATGGGTGTTATGTCTATGCATGAAGAAAATGCAAGGCTAGCCCAAAAAAAATTTGGTGCTAAAGACGGAAATCCAGGAAAAAGTTATGAGGCGACAAAAAAAACTGTTTCACGAATGAATCAGGCAAAAAAAACAATGCAAACTGGAGCGACGCAAGATATTAAAAACCAGGCAGCAAAAACTTTGCAGAACATGCAAAACAATAACAACATAGACTTAAATACACTTGAGAATCAATATACTATTTCGAAAAATATTGATGCAAATGACCGCAAAAAAAAAGTACAAAACGGCGAAAGGGTTTTAAAATCAGCGCCTAAAACTGGAGTTGGAACTGCACATACGGTAAAAACTAATAATAATAGTTTTATAACATATAAATAAAGAAGTAAAAATATATACAAATGCAAACATGTCTAGAAAATAAAGGTATTGAAGCGAGGAATGAATCTCTTGTTAGAAATGATTATACTCGTATTGAAGAATATTCTGCAACACATCCAGACGCGATAAGTAACGGTGATGCCCTTGGAAAGGGTACTGGACACGGAGGCCATACGCATTCTGTACCAGATTGTACTGCCCCGTCAACAATTAATTACTCAAATTTCGATACTGAAAACGCTGGCGGCTTATATGATATTTCTGGAAGAAATGGTGTCGGCGGAAGAACATTCTTGAAAAATATTTCAGTATATAATGAAACATATCAATACGGGCCTAACTTGGTTGATACAACACTTAATGTTCAAGATGGACAAATAGTAATTTAATGGAATTATTCTCTGAAATAGTAAACGAATCTGAACTGCTAACCGAATTAAAAAAAAGCAGGGAAAAGGATGTTATTTATGCAATAAATAACATGCTTCATGTTCGTATTGGTTATAACGACGAACAAGGTGGTAAAGGTAAACGAGAGCGTTTTATATATCCAGTCGCTTATGGATTGACTAAACGTGGAAATCCAGCTATTAGAGCATTTCAAACTGCTGGTTCAACAAAACGTGGTGTTCCAAAATGGAAGTTGTTTTTATTTGATAGAATTTTTTCATGGTCTAACGGTAAAAGGTCATTTAAGGTTTATTCTGACTCATTGAAGGAGTTAGGATTTAATGATTCTGGTGACCTTGGAATGACGAAAATTTTCGCTATTGCTCCAATTGCTCGCGAAGATGTTATGGTGGCATCTCCTAGTTCTAACGATATTTCACAACCATTTAATAAAACAGATATTAGCCAAACTGATGATGTACAGAATAAGGTGAAAAATACGTCAAACGACTACATGAAAGCGTCTCAACAAAGAAAATCTGATGTTGACAATACTAGTCGCAATGTATACATTAATAATGATGCTAACGATTTGGCAATTGACTCGCCAAAAACTGAACCGATAACAAAGAAGCAGAATATGCTTCCAAAACAGAAAGCACAAAATAAAACTAATTTATACTCGCCAGACACAAAACCTGTTGAAAAAAATGACATTATGCCAGTACAAAATGATTATAGTACAGACACGACACAACAGACTGGGCAAGAAAACGAATTTCAAACAAAAGTTCATAACCTTATGGATAGAATGAATAATTTATATAAAAACACAGAAGACGATGGCAATATCTAAAGAAGAACTAGCAAAAATATTAAGCGGACCAGCTAGAGAACTTTGCGAAAGACATGCAAATGAAACATCAAATCAAGTTAGAAATAGCCCTAATTTGATGACAGAAGAACAATATTATGACGATGATTACTACTATGGACATGATGAATATCAAACTCCAGCGCAACAAACTGGTGATTTTCAAATATCAAAACAAGGAATTACAAACAGCAAACTTCCAACTTATATAAAGGAGTCAATGGTTAATCACCCAATAGATGTTAGTGCACTTGATAATACTTCGGTTTTAAACTCTGTGCAAAAACAAGTTAAACCAAAAAAGATAAAACCAATAACCGAAAATCTAGTAAAAAGTCAATCACAAACAAATGGGCAAATAGATTATTCTATAATCAAAGCTATTGTTAACGACTGCCTAACTAATTTTTTTAATGAAAACGGATTTTTGTCTGACATAAAATTAAAAGGTGGTAATATTTTAATTACAGACAACAAAGGAGAAACTTATGTGGCTAAACTTGAAAAAATAAACAAATAAATTATTAACATATTATGAAAGTTACACAAGAACAACTAGAACAAATTGTTAAAGAAGCGACAAAAGATGCACTAAAAAAAATTATTAAAGAAAATGTTGCTTTTAATAAAACAACACAGAAAAATAAAAATATAAACAAAAAATAAAAAAGAGGCTCAAATGAGTCTCTTTTTTTTTTTGGACTAAAGTCCAATTGCCAGGTCGGGGTTTATTATAAATATTTTAATATTCAGATTCTATTTCTTCATCAGAAAGATTTTCTTGAGAATCAATCACATCATAAAATGTTCCTATCGTAATATCTGGGTATTCTTTTGACATAAAATTAAATGTTACTGGGTCTAAAGTTACTATTTTTGTTAAACCACTTGGCAATTCGCCATCGTTTAGTTTTTCAAAATCTTCAGAATTCATGGAACCTATAATATTATAAAATTCTTGTCTAATCTTATCTATACCAAGATTTTTTTCATGTTCCATTCTTTCTATGTAATCATTTTTGATTTTTTCCCAATCCATGCCACACTCATTAATAAAAGGAATATCCCACTCTGGATGTTTCATCCAAAAATGTATCTCCTTATCATCCATAGTCATAAGTTGTTCAAATGTATCTTGGTCAGTAGGTTTATTTGGGTGACCGTTTGACAATTTACACTCTTCATTAGTGAAATAAGGTTTTTCGTTTGGATTGTTAATCAAAATTCTATTTCTTATTTCTGGACTGAAACACACAAGAAGCGGTGTAATTCTCTTATTAAATTGAGAAATATATTTTGGAACATTATATTCATTTCCTTCTTCACAAAAAACATCTTCTTCAGAATCTATAATTGATTGTGGTATGTAAGAACAACACAAGATGATTTCATCTTCGATAGTTACTTCAGGATAATGTTTTTTGACATACTCCTTTAATGTCAATCGAGAACTCTCTGGTGCTGCTTTACCATCAGTTACATCGGCTTTCCAAATTTTTTCATATGCAGACTTTTTATCAACTCTATCATTAAAAAGTCCATCAGTAACATAGAAATGTGTTACTTTTTTTGTATCTGCATTTGATTTAGATTTTCCAGTGTTAATGTAATAAATGGTCTCACCGACATTTACATTTAAATTTTCCTTAATAGCTAATTCCATCCAGGCTTGTCTAGCTTTTGGGTTACCAGCTTTTGTTATTGTTTTACAATCTTCCTTATATTCGTTGATTGTTTTCTTTACTTTACCTTTTGATGCAATCAATTGAATCGGAATTTGATAGTTGTAAATTTTATCAATATACGAATAATATTCATTAAGAAATTCTTGTCCTTTGTTTTTCAACAATAATCTAATACCAACTTCCAAAAATTTTGAAATATATTCAGGCATCTTCTTAGATTTGATTGTATTACCAACTAGTTTTACATCTTCTGGAAATGGTTCATCAGGAAAATGGTCTGCATAATTTTTTCTACTAAAATTAATTGTCGATTCAACGACTTCATCAATACCCAAACCCATCTTATTGATACTTAAATCGCTATAATGAAAATCTCGCATGAACAAGTCATTAAATTCTGCAACATCAGCTTTAAAACCTGTATATGCTTTACCTTTTTCAGTAACACGTGATAATCCTGTGCTGATATATGGATTATCGTCAGTATACCTAAATGAATCATTGTCAGGAAGTTTAAAATTAAAACCATCTGTATCACCAACGATAGGTTCATATCCAATGTGATTAAACCAACTAATCATTAACCTCAAAGATTGTCTTCCAGTACAAGTGACTCTTTCTGCACAGTCAATACTACCCCAAGGAAACACGTGCGTTGCTCCATAACTACCGAAAAATGAGTTACCTAAAATTTTAAGAGGCAGCTGTTTTTTATCATTTGCGCTTTCTTCCTCTTTCCATTTCATCATTTCAGCATTAAGAGCACGACCTTCTTCTTTAGAAGAATAGTCTCTTGCCTGTAGTTTTGCTTTTATCGCATCAGCTTTCTTTGATGCTGATTTTTTTAAGTCTTTATATTTTTCACGTTGAGTTAAAACGTGTTCCAAAAAAGCCAACATTGCCCCCATAAGGTCCTTTTTGTTGCTTATACCCCAAGTCAAAATAATAGACGGATAAAGTGAGTTATAGTCAAGTTTAACAACATTATCAACAAAACCGACTTTCAAAAGTCTTGACAAACCACCAGTAAACCTCAATTTTGGCTCCATATTTGGAATTGCGAGATTGTTTTCGTAACTCCAAGCCATCATTAATGATTTCCATTGACCAGCAGTTCCCATTGTACAACATTTTTGAAATGGTACTGGCAACATTTTGCAAATCAAGAAGTTTGGTGTATTATATCTATGTTCAACCTTATCACATTCCCAAAGGTCATCCAACAAATATCTGGAAACAATATATTTACCACTTACTAATCTATATCCATCATATAATACTGGTTTTGTGTATAACGTAAATTTATCACCAGTCTTACCTTTTTTGTTTTCTGTTTGTACCTTGTTTCCGCAAGATTCATCATAGATATACCAATCACCATCTTCATCACAAAACGCATATCTTTCCGTATTGTCATTCCATACTTCTGAAATTCTATTGCCTTGAACATAAACACGGTCAGGTTTTACAATTTTTGAATATTTTGTAACATATTTCAAATTGGAAAACAACATATTTGAGTCAATTGCCTGTGCTCTTCTTACTGCATGTAATGAGTCGGTTATAACAATACCAGGAACAATTGTTTTATTGTATTTTTCAATTTCTCCACCAAGTTTTAAAACAGTTTCCTTTTTGTCTTTGTAAATCGGTTTTCCGTTAAAATATTTTGGAGAAATTTCTTCTATTGATGTGCCTAGTCTTTCACATGCACCAACAATAAGATTCCAGTCGAATGTTTCACCGTTATGTGCTGTAATGACATCAGGTTGAAAAGTATAGATTACTCTAAGGAAATTCTCAATGTTTTTTAATTCTGAGGCATTTTTTTCTTCTTCTGTTTCTCCAATAACTTCAAAAATTTTTTCAAAATCAATTTTTTGCCCCTTATATAAAACAGGTCTATTAAATCTAATACCAAACTGTTCAATTCTATCTTTCTTTGTATCAAGACCTGTTGACTCCAAGTCGAAAATCAATCTTAAAATGTCATCATAATCATCATATCCCTTAAACATTCGTTTCCCAGTGGAAATCATAAATTGTTCAACCGCTGTTACGGCCAAATACTGTTTTGATTCTTTTTTTGATTCTGGAACATCAGTAAATGATTGGCTATTATTTTTATTCTCAGAATAAACAGGATTTCTTGCTTCTTTAAAAAATTTTAGAAAATCAGAGTATGACATCGGCTGTTTCGCATAAAACATATACATATAGCCATCTTTCATCTCATCAACAGCTTCACCATTTGTATTGGTTATATCAAGTTGTTTAACACCAACATTATACTTTTTAAGTAATCCTCTTAATTCTTCTCTGTCACCATCACACAACTTTAAACATGCACTTTTTTTAGCCCAAACAAACGGGTAAAACGGTTCGGTTGTTTTATGCTTTATATCATTTTCATCCCTATAAAATACAGTAACAAAATTGTCCCTATTTGAGCATTCAATATTGACAATTCGTTCTTGTGGGTCATTTCCATTTAAGAATGATGCAATTTCGTCTGGTGTTAAAATTTTCTTATTTTCCACTTTAAATCAAAATTTATTACTTATAATGATACAAATTATAATATTAAAAACAAAAAAAATCAGTCATTATTGGCTGATTTTAATTTAATTATTGATTAATAACGTTTATTTCCCAATTATATTCTACAATTTTTTGATAAATCACATCAATTTTTTCTCCAAAGTAAAATACAACTCTTCCAAATTCTGGATATTCATCAAGGTTTTCAATATCAATCCACGATAGTGGAAAAATTTTATAAGTCGCATATTCAATAGAATAACAAGTGGTTTCCTGTATGGTTTTAAACGGCAACGTTGTTTTCATTCTATAAATTGACGAATATGTAGTTTTTTCTGGTGTTGTATCGCCTAGCGATGCTGGATTGTTAATATCCCAGTCTTGTCCCCAAACAAAGTCTGGAGTGTTACTAAAAAACAATAAATACTCATATAAACCTTCTGGATTTATACCATCATATTTGACATATACTAAAACTTCATCCATTTTAAAAATCTAAATCGTCAATATCATTATTATGTTCGTCTAATTTATTAATTAGTTTTTTTATCGGTTTTTCACTGTCAATTTCGATTTTTTCCTCATCATATAATTTAATGTTTAAATTACCAAGTATTTTAACAACGTTTTCATGCGTTTCGCCAAACCTTAAAAAAAATGGAACGTCATCTATCGTGAGTTTATCATCGCCTATTTCAGCAAAACATAGCGGTATTATTCCATCAATACAATCTTGCATTGAAAAACAATAGTTTTTTTTGGCTAATATTAACTTATTTGGAAAATTTGCTTTAGCAGATGATGAAACTGAATTTTTGTCAACTTGAAGATTTGGTATTATTGCTGACGGAACAATGTTGAAATATTCGCCCCAGACTATATCTGTATCTGATGTGAAATAAAATCTATAAACATATTCACCATCTACATTTTCACCAATATCATCAACAAAAGCTAAATATTCATCCATTTTATGCCACTATAATTCTTTTATTTCGTCAACGGTTGGGTTGCCCAACATTATTACCTTTTCTTTTGGGTCATACCAGCATCTAGTTATTAACACTTCATTTGTATCGGCATCTTTATTCCAGTTTGTTTTCCATATTACCTTTGCATCATTATCAAATTGTTTAAGTATTTTTCTTAACTCTTTATTTGTCATCTTCTTTTTTAATTATTGAATTTATTACATAATCTTTTCTTAAAACTATATTCCACATTTTTTCATATTGAGTATTTTTGAAAAACTGAAAATATATATCTACTGGCTTTGTTTGGCCGAGTCTGTGGACCCTATCTTGTGCTTGAAAGTTGTCTGAAGGCACAAATGATATATTATTGAAAACAAGTTTATTTGCAACAGTAAGTGTTATACCTACTCCTGCACTTTGTATGTTACCAATAAAAACCATCTTGTTCGGGTCATTCATAAATGAGTCAACTGCTAAGTCTTTTTCTTTTGATGAAATTTTACCGTTGTAAATCACACATTTTTCACCATAATAATTTTTTAATGTATACAATTCATCGTCATAGCAACAAAAAATAACAATTTTTTCACCATTAGAAATAAACTTGTCAACAAGCTTTATTGTATTAGGGACCATTTGATTTGAACAATATCTTCTATATATTGCGCCTTCTAATAAATCTTTGTTTATTTCCTTAGTTGGGTCTGCTTCAAGCTGCGCTGCTTCATATTCATCCCATAATTTTGAATATTCAGCTTTTTGTTCTGGAGTGAATTCATAAAAAATCTCGTGAATTGTTTTCGGAGGAAGACTATTATTCAAATCTTCTTTGGTTCTTCTTAAGTAAATGTGAGATATTTTCCCTTTAAGTTCATCAAGATTAATGGCATCTTTAAGAATAGTTACCATGCGTGCATTACTTCTTATATACTCTTTAAGTCTATCTTTTTCATCGCTTGTTAAATCATAAAAACTTGGCTTATGAACATATTTTAAAAACATATTTGTCCACTTCTCTTTTTCGCCTTTGGCTGGTATTTTCATCCCACCACAATATCGTTGAATATAGTAATTATAATCATCCGTGATTTGTTCTCCTAAAAGTTTTAACAAACAATATAAGTTTTGCGGATTGTTAGTTACTGGTGTACCAGTTGATAGAAATATACATTCTGGATTTCCTCGTTTTATTAAATCGTTTATGATTTTATACCGTTGAGATTTGCTGTTGGATAATTTATGAGCTTCATCTATAATCAACAATGATTTTTTGTTTTGAAAAAATCTTAACATTGGACTGTTCTCAAGCGCTTTTGCAACATTTTCCTTACTTCTTGTTTTTGGTATTTCATAAAACTCATCCAAAATATCAAAATTAAGTATAACAAATCTGTTATCAGACCATTTACCTTTTGTTAAAGCCTCTTCTTTTAGTTCTTTTACTGATAATCCAGATTTTCCTTCAGCATATCCAAGAAATTTTTCAAGTTCTGGTTTTGTTTTATCATTAATGCTTTCAATTATTGTAATATCACGCTCTGGTACATAGAATTTTAGCTCATCAACCCAATTGGTTTTTAACGATGCTGGGCAAATAATAAGAATTGAATCGAAATTACCCTCAATAGCAGCAATTGTTAGACTTGTGGTCTTTCCCAATCCCATATCGTGGGCTAATATACATTTTTTTCTTGATAACAAGAATTTTACAGCTTCTTTTTGATGAGGCATTAGTGTTCTATTAACTCCGTTGGCTGATGCTAATCTATCGTATCGCTCAAAATCAACTTGAAAATCATGAAAATCTTTAACTAGAAAATTTTCAATAACACCTTTTTTTGGTAAAAAAAGTTGCATTGGCTCCATGTTTTGTCTGTATTTTACAATACAATGAAAAAATGCATTTGTTTCGCCAAGCATAACTAATATTAATATTTTTTTTGGTGTGAATTCTATTTCATATTCTTCTTTTAATTTTTCGCCGTACCAATCAACAATAGAAACAGTTTTATTAATCTTGATTGGAACAAAATTAAAGTTCGTATTGATATAGTCTGTTACAAAATCAGTCAACAGTGATGTTTTCCCACACAAAAAAACATCTCTTTTGAGAGTTAACAAATATGGGTTCTGACCAGAATATTCTCTTAATCTTTCTATTGCTTCATTTTTTGATTTTATCGTGCTATACACAGTGTTAGATTTAACATAATTATATATATTTTTTTATTTAAAAACAAATATATTAATATAATAATATTATTAATATTAATATTATTATTAAGTTATTAATAGTATATATACTACGCGTGCGCGTGAATAGAGTGATTTAAATAAAGATTAAATCATTAACCAATCTTATTGTTTAATGAATAAACTATTTATTAAATAAAATATTTTTAACAATGAAAAATTATATATTTGAAATTGAAAATACTTCAAATGCTGATGAACATATTGATATTGTAGGCGGACCAGAAACTGACAAACTAGATACCGCTATTCGTATAATTAAAAACACTTGGAGAAGTCCAGATGATTATTGGGTGGTTGAAATAAGAGCAAGAAAAAAAGACCATATGAAATACAATACCAAAACCATCAACATAAAGGGATGGGTTGGTAAAGGTGGTAATAAAGTAGGAATTGCGTACATTCACGGTAAAACAGTTGAAGAAGCCATAAATTCTTTACGCAATTTAACCATTTCATTATTTGATTGGGCAGCAGATACTTTAATAGAAAACGGTTATAATATACAAAATAACGAGTTTTCAATAAAGGATAATAATATGGGTACTGTATATAAATTATGTGATTTATTTTTTGCAAGAGCTTATTTCACTATAAACAAAAAGAGTTTCAATAAAACCAAAGAAATTTTCACAAAAAAAACTGGTAACACACATATTGATTTTATGGACCCAATGTTTTTAAGTTTTGCTTTGTATGGTAACGGGTATCCGTTATATGCCTACATTGATTGTGATATAGACCCAGAATCAGAATCAAAATTCGGAAAAAAAGAAACTGGAATTAGTGAAATTAATAGATTCATTAATTATTTAGAAGAAAAAAACATAAGAATATATAAAGTCGAAAATAGTCATAATGGTGTTCATATTTACACAAATGCTTATGAATTTTATAAAGTTTTCAAAAATCCAAAACAAGCTAGGGAAACATTAAATAAATTATTTGACATCACTTGTGATGTTGGTGAATTAAAGGGTAAAAGAAGATTTTCAAATAATAGAATTGGTGATGAATCAATACTTGAAAAAGGAGGACAAGCAGCAATGCTATTATATTCACCATGTGGAAATAGGCCGCAATCAAATGTGTTGATTAATAAAAGAGAAAATTACCCAACATTAAAAGGTATGAGAAGAAATATGAGGGCCGATGTTTATGATAAATTTAATAAAAACGATTATAATTTAGATTTAAACGAATCGGTTGTTAGACAATTGGTTAATGAATGTTTAAAAAAATTATTATCAGAGGCTGATATTAATATGAGGGACAGAATAGGGTCAAAAGGTCCTTTAACTATTAATGATTTATTGTCTCCAAATGAAATATTCCAGACAACATTGAAATTAATAGAAGAATATAAAAAAAGTGGTAATAAATATAGTTATGAAGAATTTTTCGGCAACGACCCAGGATATTTAATTTGGAAAAATTATGTAAAATCAATGACTGGTGTCGATGAAATGAAACCACTGACAACCAAGGCTGGAAGAGTTAAGAAAGGAGTAGATGGCAAACCAGTAATGGTTCCAAAACTAAAAAGCGTAAAGAAGGTCAAAGTTCGTGACGAAAACGGTAATGTTGTATTGGATAAAGATGGAAAACCAGTATTTGAAGAATACCCAAAAATTGCTATTGGATTTATGTTTTGGGTTGAAAATATGACAAAGCCTAAAAAAATTGATGAATTTGGGGGAATAGCGACAAAAATTTATGCTTATAAGTATAATGATAGTTATTTATTTGGGTATTACAATTTAGGTATGTTTATTGCAAATTCATTTTCTGGCGGTAAATCTGGAGTTAATCAATTAATTAGTTCAATTTGTGAGTATAATAATGTGGTGTTTGCTGTAACAATGGATTTAGCACACATGTTGATGAAATTAGGGTTATATACCGACGGAAAAATCCATACAACACAATTTGGCGGGCAAATAGTTAAAAAAATGACATTGTCAACAAATCCAGATTTAATAGGAATTAACGACGAATTTGAAGATAAAACACCTAATCAGGTTCAAAATATATTTAAAAATAAAAAATTAAAAAACTTTTTCTTAAAAAACCCAAAACTTTTAAATGATATTTTAAGCGATGAAGGTGTTCAAGAATATATTAATGAACACCCAGAAGATTGCGAAATGTTATTCACTCAAATAATTAAAAATATGTTCACAAGAAAAAATGACTATCGAAAAAAAAGCCAAAAAAATACCAATAACAAGAAACACTAAATTCTTTAGTGCAGAAGATTTTGATTTAGAAATTGGATTTGCGACAGAATATTTAGAACAGGATGCAAATCAAACAATTATTTTGTATAGAGTTGATTTACAAAAAACACAAATAAACGACATTTATGTTGAGGCTTCAAAAAATTCGATAAGATACTTACCTCCAATAGAACTACCTGTTATTTTCGACATATCTGACGCTGAATTAAAGGCTTATAATAATAAAAGCCAAAAAGGAATTTACGCACAGACAGGTAAATTAACTTTTAGTGTGCTATTGAAAACGTTAGAAGAATACGATTGCGACATTTCAAGGGGAGATTATATAGGAGTGCAGATAACCCCAGACCATAGGGAATATTTTACAGTTACAGATGATGGCAGGGTTGGCGCAATTTCAAACAAGATGACATTGTATGGCACGAAACCGTACGCACGGACAATAACAGCCGCTCAGGTTGACTCAAATGAATTTAATGGATAAATGAGTAGAGAATATAAAAATATTTTAAGACGACCAAGGGTATATGGAGAAGAAAGGAGAAAAAATTTAACAAAGGAAATTCTTCAAGATTCAACGCCAATTCCTAGTCCGTTAGAGTATGAAGATGTTGACGAGGCGTTTTGTAACTGGGTAAAAGATGACCTTAAAATATCATTCGAAGGTTCTGATTTACCAACAATTGTGTTGTTTGCTAACCAAAGATTTACAGAATATATGCAATCATGGAAGGATGTCGATGACAAACGTAATTTTATACCAAATTTTAAGGCTGTAACAAGAGAAAACAACCCAAAACCTGGAACAATAGTCGGCCAGACAAGAAATATTCCAGGTGAACGAACGTATCTTATGAAACGCGTTGAAGCATTAGATAAAGCAAATAGAAAATATTATATTGATTATAGAGTGAAACAGCCGTTTTCAGTTGACCTTATTTATTCGGTTTCGATTGTTTCGACAAAATACCAACTTTTAAACGATTTCAACTTACTTATTCAAAATAAATTTAAAGCAATAGATTGTTATATAAGACCGAAAGGTCATTTTATACCAATGAAATTAAATGATGTGTCAGACGAATCTGAATACAGCATAGATAATCGTCAATATTATTCACAAACATATAATATAACCGTAATGGCGTATATTATGCCGAAAGACAGTTTTTCAGTTGAAGAGAGGCCAATATTGAAACTTGTAGGTTTTGAAAATACAAGAAAGAAAAGCAATTATGCGGATATTATTGATATACCTTGTAAAATTAAGGCTGATGCTCCGTATTCGTACACTAAAACCGTAATAACAGTACATCTTGATGAGTGTAGTTTTGGATACAAATTCAATATAGATTGTGATTTTAATTTTAAAAAACTTGAATTAACTAATGTTCGCGGATTTAAGTTATATATTAATGACAAAGAAGAGGAAGTTAACGAAAATTTAAAAATTAAAACTAACGATGAAATTAAAATAAAATCCGTTGGAAAATATAGATTAGATTCAGAATCTGAAATAAAATTTATCGGCTACAGCCCTACTGATACATACGAAAAAAATGGAGATGAAAAAATAATTGAAATAGATGCAGAATAACAACTTAGTTTTTTCAAACCAAAGTGTTTTTTTTGATAATAATATTCTATTTATATAGAAAATAATAAGACTAAAAGATATTAAAATATGATAAGTGATGCAAGAGGTGGTCATGTTTCACCTGGTATTTACACAGAAGAAAAAGATGTTCTTTACTCAGTTAAAAGTCTCGGTATTACAAGTCTTGGTCTTGTTGGCGAAACATTGTACGGGCCAGCATTTGAAGATATCGAGGTAAAAGATTGGGGGGAATATGTTGACTATTTTGGTGGAACATCACCAGAGCTTTTTAAAGGTACTGGATTACCAAAATATGAATTGCCATATATAGCAAAAAGTTATCTTGAAGAATCAAAAAGACTTCATGTTGTTAAAGTGCTTGGGTTGTCTGGTTATAACGCAGGCGAAGCGTTTTTAATTAAACAAAACGATGTACCAATAGCAATTTTGAGGAGTAAGATGGTTTATTCATATAACGGCGCTGATTTATGTGCTCAAGGAGAGATAGATTCATGTCAACAGGTTGTTACTAATGTTACTGTTGGTAAATATACTGGTGGTGAATATAATAGTGTTTGTGCAAATGTAGAAGGTAGCACAAGTGAGAGCGTCAATGATAATATGAAATTCGGACTAACAGTTAATTGTACCGAAAATCTTGGGTTTAACACTGAGTATACCTACAATGTATCGTTGAATCCAAATGATAGCGATTATATTTATAAGGTGTTAAGTAATAGGCCAGATACTGGAACAACTCCTATTTATATTGAGGCTATTTATGAAGGCCAATTTGATGCCTCTACAGAGATAACAACTGGCGAATGCACAAAAATAGATAGCGGAGAAGTTCCAGTAACGTTTTACTATATTGTAACAAAAGCTGACGCTGATACCGAAGACGAAAACACTACATACACATATACTCTTCGTAGGGTTAGTGCTAATGAACTTGGTCACAGGGTACTTATTGGAGGCTTAGACCCAGCTAATTATGACAGCGAAAACAACGGCCAAATTATTTTAACTGGTCAAACAAGCAGGCCGAATATGAACGGATACTATGAACTAAACGCAGTGATTACTATTAACGATGCATATTCTAATTTTAAAGAAATGTACAGACCAGCACAAACTCCTTGGATAGTATCTGATATTGTAGCAAATGAAGCTGACGGAACTAAAACAGCTACAATGAGAAAATTGTTTAAATTCGTAACAATTTCAGACGGTGACGCTGCTAACTATCAGGTTAAAGTGTCCATCTCAAATATTAACATATTAAACGGAACATTTGATGTGTTGGTTAGAGATTTTAATGACAATGATTCTAATCCAATCATTTTAGAAAAATTTAGTAGATGTAGTTTGGTTCAAGGTGATTCATCATTTATTGCGCATAAGATAGGAACATCAGACGGTTTATATATTTCTAAGTCAAAATATATAGCAGTTAAACTTGCTGATGGTGAAGATTTTTCAGACTCAATACCAGCTGGTTTCTTAGGATATCCAATGCCAGACTATGGATGCGATGATAAACCACAACCTTTATATAATACAGTTTTTAATACTACAATTAAACCAAGAAGACAATATTTTGGGTTAACAAATGAAACTATTGATATTGATTTATTAAGGTATAAAGGTAAATATTTTTATGATGACAATGGTGATTGCAATCCAGAAAAATTGACGAACGGTTTCCATATGGATTCAATTATTTCAATGGAAGGATATAATAATTCTGCAATCGTTGATGGTGTTTCTGGGTTTAATTTTACAACAGTTTCCAAAGATAAAGTTGGGAGTGAAGAAAAAATTCCTAGATTGATTAATGCCCCATCATATGTGTCGCAAACAATCTATAAGGATGTAACTGTTAGAAAGTTCACTTTGTACTTCTACGGAGGCTTTGATGGCTGGGATGTTAATAGAGAAAGTAGAACAAATACTGATGAATATAAGGCATCCAGATACGCAGTTAAAACATTGAGTGGAACTTCAAAAGTTTTTTCCAGTGTTGAAGATAATGGCTTAAACCAAATGTTAAATCTACCATCAACAGCAATCACAAGTGACTATTATGCATATCTTGCTGGCTATAGGATTTTTGCTAATCCTCAAGATATTGATATTAATGTGTTTGCAACTCCAGGTATTGATTGGTATAACAATACGTTGTTAGTTGAAGATGTGTTAGATATCATTGAAGATAGTGATGACGGAAGAGGCGGTGATGCATTATACGTTATCGACTCTCCAAGAGATTCTGATATAATGGATATAGCGCAAGATTTGTTAGATACAGATTTAGACTCATCATATGCAGCAACGTTCTATCCTTGGGTGTTATATTATGACCAAACAAACAAGAGGTATATTGAATTACCTGTAACTAAAGATGTTGTACGTAATTTAGCACAAACAGACAACACAGCATTTCCTTGGTTTGCACCAGCTGGCATGGAGCGTGGTAATGTAAATTGTGTTAAAGCGTCTTATAAAACAACACTTACAGACGAAGATATACTTTACAGCGGTAGAATTAATCCAGTTAAATCATTCTCTAAAGATGGCGTTAAAATTTGGGGAAATAAAACATTATACACCAAAGATAGCCCACTTAATAGAATTAACGTAAGAAGATTAATGATTAGAGTGAAAAAATTAGTTACAGATGCGGCAAAACATTTAATATTTGAACAATATGACGATACACTTGAAAAACAATTCAGGGGATTAATCGAACCAATTTTGTCAAATGTTAAACAAAATAGAGGTATCTATGACTATAGAGTTGTTACTGAAGTTACTGAAGAAACAAGAGACCAACATATTTTACCAGCAAAAGTGTTAATTAAACCAACACCAGCGTTAGAATATATCTCAATCTCATTTGTGGTTTATCCAGAAAGCGTTTCTTTTGAAGAAAATTAATAACATAGCACATAATTTATTTAAGGGGTTGCATTTGCAACCCCCTTTTTTATGTAATAAAATAAACTATTTATATAAAATTAAATATTATGCAAACACTCATTAAAAAATTATTATTAGTTATTGTTTTAGTATTTCTACCAATTGGTTGCTTTTTGTCTGATGGACAGTTAGAATTTGGCGATTCAGGTAAAAACGACACTATAGAAATAATTTCGCACAGAACGCAAGCTATTACATATTATGACACAGTTAGTGATGTTGAACTTGATTCTATAATAAACGCTGAAATGTTACCAGAAGTTAAAACTTGGGCTTCTTGTGAGTTTTTTGATTATGAAACTGGTTCAACAATAACGAAAAGTACTTATTACAAATCAAATAAAGACGGTTCAACTTGTTATTATGTTATTACTGGACAAACAGAACCATATATAATAGAAAAAAGAGAGGAAAAATAATATGAAACAATTTGGATATATACCATCAGAAATAGACGGTAGTGAAATAGTTTTTTCACTTCAAAAAGATGATACATTACCAGAGGCTTATAATTGTATAAATAACATTCCAGACGTTATAAATCAGGGTAGCCTGTCAATATGTGTTCCGTGTTCATTGTCAGCATATCTTAATTGGAAAATTAATATAAAAAATGGTAAAAAAGACGATAACAACGTTTTTTTAAATGAAATATATGAAAGTAGAACCAATAAAGGCGAAGGAATGTCGTTCAAAGATGCATTAAAATTTTTACGTAAAACTGGTGTGAGCACAAATAACGGAACGCAAAAGATATTAATGTATGCCATGATAAAAGATATTGTTAGCCTAAAAAAAGCACTGATAATGAATGGCCCGTGTGTCGGAGCTTTACCAGTATATTCTTGGGATTGTGATTTTTGGGTAAAAAAACGAGGATATAGGCTTGATGGATATCATGCAATTTCAATCGTAGGATTTAATGAAGATGGGTTTATAATAAGAAATTCGTGGGGAAAAGAATTTTGTAGTGACGGTTATACCCTAATTGAATATGAAAATTTCAAGGACCTTTTAGAAGTTTGGACAATTATTTCTTAATTGACTTTTACCATTTGTTTTTTATTTTTTAATAAAAAAAAAAGATGAAAAAAAAGGTATTAGTAACAGGGGCTAATGGATTATTAGGGTCGGCCATAAAAAAAATTGTTGAACAAACAAATATTTCAGACTCTTATGTGTTTTTCGATAGGTTTTTGCTTGATATTACAAATCGCAACCAAGCAATAGGCATAATAAAAGCGGTAAAACCAGATTATGTTATAAATTGCGCCGCTTATACTAACGTAAATATTGCTGAGAATAACGAAAATGAAGCCTACTCGATAAATGTTGATGGCGCCGATATTATTGCATATGCCACATGGCTTGTCGGTGGGAAAATGATACACATATCCACTGATTATGTTTTTGACGGAGAAAAAAACGAATCATATACAGTCATAGATAAAACAAATCCGATAAATTATTATGGAGAAACTAAAAGAAATGGTGAAATTTCAGCTTTATGTTATCCAAACACAATAATAATCAGAACTTCGTGGCTTTATTCTGATACACATGATTGTTTTTTTACAAAAGTTTTACGAAAAATTAAAAATGGAGAGGAAATGGAAGTTGTTAACGATGAATTCGGACAACCTACAAATGCTTATGATTTAGCAGAATTTATTGTTAAAACAATAAATAATGGTGGGTTTGATGATAAAAATGGAATTTTTCATTATTCAAATTACGGTAAAACAAGTTGGTTTAATTTTGCAAAAAAAATAGAGGAGTTCTATAATAATACAGTATCTGAGAAAACGTCATTAATAAAACCTTGTAGTATGGATGAATATGATTCACCAGTTAAAAGACCTAAAAATAGTACATTAGACCTATTATTAACAGAATACGTTTTTGGCATAAGAATGAAGTTATGGGAAACTTCATTAAGTAGTTATTTCGTCAAAAATAAACAATGACAAATAACTATTTATGTTAAAGTTATTTATAATATGATGAAATTCAAAATAAACGAGTCTAAAAGGGATGATTTATTATTAAGATACATGGAGTTGCTTAATAATAATGGAATAAATGTTAATATTGGGCAAGTTAAAAGTAAATTATTAAATAAATTTGTTGTTGAAGGTAACTTTCATAATTTATCTCTTAGGTCAAATTATTATTTAGCTGGTGTAGCAAGATATTATTTTGATGGTTCATTGACAAAAAACAAAGATTTGTCATTATTAAAACCAGAAAGCTGGCAAGGTCAAGATATTCAGGATATATGGGATGATGTTACTTGTAAGAAATTGGATGCATTAATTAATGTGTTAAGAAACGCATATATTGATACTATTGGTACGAATATGCTTGAGCCAGAAGATTTTGGTGAACTTCCTCTTAAAGATTTGCTAAAAAAATACAATAAAGAAATTAGAAAAGAACTTGGCGTTGTAACTAAGAAAAAAAGTACAGAGTCAGAAATAGATACAAATGAGAACGTAGGAAATGGATATACATTTGAGATAATGTATTCGCAGGCAGATTGCCAGAAATACGAAAGGCCTACTGCTCCTGGTTCGTGGTGCATTACATATGGACAGTGTCACTATGATGTGTATGTTAATAGGCTAAACATACATTATGTGATTTTTAAACGAAATGGTTGGGAAAATATAGAGCGCCCAAAAAACCCTCTATCAGAACCTGGCTTCACTCCAGAAAAACCGCATGATGCTTATGGAAACTCATTGATAGCGATGTTACAAAGCAACACAAGTCCAGAACCAGTTTTTATAACGTCAAGGTGGAATCATGGATATGAAGTACGTTGTGAGGCCGACCATGCATATACAAAAAAAGAATTTCAGCAAATAACTGGAGTTACAGATGACGATTTGAAAAGGATTTATAATATTTGGAATGTTTTTAAAACCAAAAAAAAATCAAATTCTATTGATAAAAAGGAAGAAAATTTTATAAATAGGTCTTTAAAATATTTACAAATGAGAATAAATTCTGGAGAAAATCCAGGACAATTATTCAATCATATGTCTCACATATTTGGTAATCAAAAAATGAACAAAGGTACGTTTATATGTAGCGCTAAATTAAGTGAGACTACTATGGCCGCAAATGAAAGACTTGTTTATTTTATATTTGATAATGGTAAAATTATTTTTGATACTGCTTGTATTGATTCATCTTCTTTTACTACTATTAAAGATTTACTTGTTATTATTAAAAAAAACGATAGCAAACATTTAATGTATTCTTTACAACATCATAAATTATTGTCTATTAATGGTACAAACGTGTTTAGAAGGATACCAGATTTCGATAAAACTGGATATAATGTAGGTATTTATTTTGAAGTAAAACAAGGTTATAACGATGTAGCTCTTTTTAATGGAAAAACTATGGAACCATTACAATTGCCAAATGGAGAATATTGGTTCAACAAAGTTAAGTGTAACACCGAATCACGTTATGAACGCGGAAATCAAATAACTTGTAATATTTACACACCTACAAAATCGACATGTTTTACCATATATTATGATATATCGAGTAGTGAAACGTATTTTTATAATACTGAAACAAGAAATTTTTTTGAACCAAAGATGCCAAATGAGATTAAGTTTATATCTTACGACTATGGCACACACTCTCAATATATTGAAACGTATCCAAGCGATGGGCTTGAACCATTTTTAGATAATACATATTATTCTCGTTTGTATGATGACATGAATGCATCTGTGATAGGTATCAGGTATGGAAAACGACGTGTTTATCAAACAGGAGCTAAAATTAATGTTTATTATGGCAACGAATCGGCAGTGCAATATTTAGTAAATGGCAAACTATTGTATATAGATGGAGAATGTTGGTTTAAAAAATTAGAATTGAACGAAACTGGGTTTAATATATTATATTTGTTAAACGGAAAAAAAATATTAATGAACCAAAATATAACAAAATATTTAAATGTTAAAGAGTTAGATAATAATTATGATTTTAATATAATTAGAGGAGTTATTGGGAAAGGTGGGTCTAATTTGTTTATGTTTACTGGCACTAAAAATAATAGTGAAAAATCGATGCTATATAATGTTGATTCAAATGAATTTTTACTTTCTCCCAAGTCAGACAGTATACTTTTCAATGGTGTAAATTGTTATGTATCAAGATATGACCCAGAAGCAAAAAAGGTTAGAGGATTTGGCTTTAGATTTTCTAATAAGAGAGAGGTCCCAACGTCGTGGTGGAGTTTTGGGGATGTAGATGGAGATGGATTAATAATGTCGTTTGATGATTTAAACGTATTATGTGAGAAAAAAAGTGGTGAATGGACAAGCATAAGCAACGATAACAATACGATTCCATTAAATAGATTAGACGTTGAAAAAATGGTCAACGAATCATTAAAAAGAGTATTAAAAAGAATAATAAGCGCATAGGCGCTTATTTTTTTAACCATATATATAGTTAAGAAAAACAATTTTAAAAGCCATTTTTAAAATAAAAAAAAATCACCGTCATTTCTGGCGGTGATTATGTTTTTATACAGAAGCGAAAAATTAGTAGCACAAAATGCAATAATCTGGCCTCAAAGTAGCACTGATTGTTGCTATATCATCCTGACTATAAGATAAATCGCCGAATTCAACATTCGTAAGGAAGCACCCGACTAAAATCCATTTTTGTACAACTGCACCAGTCGGGTCAAGCATTTCAAGCTCAACATCGCGTTTATAACCAGCTGCATAACCTTGACGACCAGTAACTGTTTCTGAGCCTAAACGAACCCATTCCATGACGGCTTGCGATGTTGATGGTCCAATTGGGTCTCTGAAAGTAATTTGCATTTCTTGCCAAGTATAACGACCAAGAACCCATGTTGAAGTGTTCAAAAATTGTATTTCAGTGGCGGTTTGATTAATAGAAGGACGTTTACCACTCTCAACGGTCCATTCTTGAATACCTAAATCTGAAGGAAAACGGAATAAAAACCTATTTTTCCTTAATGGTTCGTAGGTATTCGGCATCTTTAATAGTAAGTCGCTCATTATTATAAGTGTTATATTTAATTATTATTTTTATCGATAAAAAAATTACTTAAAACTTCATTTTTTTTATAAATAGTTTTATTGTAATTTTTAGAAATAATGAAATTAAATAAAAAAAAAGCGCCAATAAATCGGCGCGTTTATTTTTTTTAATTAAAAATTATTTGGCTTGTTAATTTCATTTTGTTTTTGGTTTTGTTGTTCTGGCTTCTTGTCGCATATTTGCCATATTTTTTTTAATAGTTGATATTGTTCATCATCTGGATTATCTGAAAGTTGAGCCATACCCTTTAATGATTGTTTTCTAATATCATCAACGAATTTGGCGACATCCATAACTTCTGGTTCTGAAGGTTTTGATTGTTCCATATCATCTTCTGGTTCAGTTAAATCCATGTCATCATATTCATCATTTTCCATATCACCACCTTCAAATTGAATAGCTTCGTTAATAGTTTTTGGAAACTTTTTGGCTATTCTTTGTATTTTTTGTAAATTAGACATTTCCTTCTTTTTCATGTTTCAATTTTTTTTATAAATAGTTTAAAACTTAAAATAAATATTGACTAAAACTCGTAAAATAAGTATTTTAATAAAAAAATAAAAAATGTCTTGTGTTTATTTATTGGGTGATAAGGATAAGAATGGTGTTTATAAAGTTGGTGCTACACGAGGGCCAATTGATAAAAGAATAAAAAGTCTTCAAACGGGTAATAGTGGTAATATATATTTAGTAGTGTCACACGAAACAAAACATCCATTTATAGTTGAATCAATGTTACATAAGAGATATGAGCAAAAACAAGTATTAAATGAATGGTTTTCATTAACAGAATCTGACGTTAATGATTTTTTAACAGAGTGTGATAAAATAGAAGAAGTTTTAAAATCGTTACAAAGTAACTATTTTTTTCAGAAAAAATTGTCATAATAGTTATATAAAACAAATTTATGGAGAACGAAAATACAAAAAAGGAAAAATTAATTGAGTCAGCTACTCAGATGTATAAACGTACAATTGAAGAGATGACAAAAAACATGTCTGAAGCAATAAATAGAGATGGTACGCATCTATTCACCGAAGAGGATATTAAAAAAAGAATAAATGATGTGCGCGAATCATTCTATGCGTACATATCAGATATGTATGGTTATTTATCTAATAGAGAATCTTTTGATAAAAATTCTTATGACATAAATTCGTTAAATGAGGATTTTAAAAATATTAGCAATGACGCTTTTGTGTTTACTGAAGACATGAGAAAAAACGCAGATAAATTTACAAAATCAAGTAATTTCATAGTGTCATTTGGTGACATACCACAAATACAGATAAGGTCAATTCAACGTAATAATAAAGAATTGTTTGTTATATGTTGCGAAAGTGAAGATTTTTGTGTTGAAGACTATGTTAGAACCATAAAACATTCAAACAAAAACGGAAAATTTGACATTACAATAACATATCTCGGAAATGATTTAAAACCTTATAGAATTGATAGCTTTAAATCGTGTAAGATTAAACAAATAACGCCAAGTATATTAAATCAAGTACAATCAAGTGAAAGTTTGAATAAAGTTAATATGTTAATTAAATTTAAAAAACATGATATCGCAACCAACGAAGGGCAAAACAATAAAAAAAACAACAAATAAAGCGACAAAAAAACGAAAACCAACTAAAACGACTGGTAAAAGTAGAAAGCACCCAAAATACGGAACATCTAAACTCGAAGAAAGGTTCGCAAAAAATTTTTTAGATAAATTAGGTGTAAATTACATAAAACAGTTTGAAGCTAAGGATATAAAGAGGTTTTATGATTTTTATTTACCAGACCAAAGGGTTTTAATTGAGGTTGATGGTGATTACTATCACTCATATGGAAAGGTTTACGAGGAAATGTCACCAATGCAAAAGAGAAACGCAAGAGTTGACAAATTAAAAAATACGTGGGCATTAATGCATGGAATACCAATAATGAGAATTTGGGAACATGACATCAATAATAACCCAGAAAAAGTTATGAAACTACTTAAAGAAACATTAGGAGTATCAACAAAGAAAAAAATAATTTTAGATAATAAAAAGAAACGCCATTAATATGAATAAAATAGAAGAACAAGAACAAGAAAACGTTGAAAAAGTTTTAAACCAATTAAAAACATCATATAAGATGTATGAAATAACAAAAAAACAGACGGAAAAAAAATTGAAAGATGCAATAAACAACGACGGTACAAAAAAATACACGAAAGAAGATATTAAAAGGGAAATTGATTTAATCAAAGAAGCACAGGCTGGTGTTCTTGAACAATATAAAATGTATGGCGGTGATGAAAATGCCATATTAAAAAAGAGTTCAAAACAACAAACAAAAGAAAAAAATGTTCCAACGGTAGAAAAAACTGTGAAAGATATGATGGACAATATGGAAAAAGACAGGAAAGAAATAATTGAGAAATCAATATCAGCCACATCAACAAAACTTGAACAGGAATATATTCCAGCAAGTGGAACATATACTCCAGATGCCGCTTTTGATGTAATACCTTTACCATCAAAGGGTGAAGGTTATAAAGACAAAATAGCTAAGGTTTCTGTTGCTTATTTAACAGCGTGGGATGAAAATGTTATAGTTTCGCCTAATCTGTATCGTGATAATTTGATTTTGGATTATATACTTGATAAAAAGTTGTTGTCAAAAGAAATTGACCCGTTGGACCTACTTGAAGGCGATAGGGATGCTATTATATTGTTTTTAAGGGCTAGTGGATATGGAAATGAATATCCTATTACAGCAACAGACGAAAAAACTGGAAAGGAATTCGACACAACAATTGATTTGTCTCAACTAAAATATAAAAAATTTGATTTAAAGGGAGATTCAAACGGTTGGTTTTCATTTACTTTGCCTGTGTCTAAAAAAGAAGTCAAATTTAGATTTCCAACACATAGGGATATAATGACTCTTGACCTTATGGAAAAAAATGAAGATAGACAAAAGAAAAAGGGAACAATAGAAAGATATACTAAAGTTTTGGATGAATTTATAGAGTCAGATGACAAAACAGATGATACCGAAAAGGTAAAAATAAGAAAGGCTATTAGAACCTTAGAACAGTGGGGTGACGGAATGGAAGATGAAAACGACACAATAATCACGCACGCTTTAACAAATAAATTAAATCAACTTGTAATGGCTGTTGATGGCATTACAGACAAGAATTATATCAGTGATTTTATAATGAAAATGAATGTTAGAGATTCGAGCGCACTTAGAAAATATATGACTAATAACGAACCAGGAATAGATTATAATATAACTGTTACTCGTCCTGAGAGTCTTGGGGGTGGCTCATTTAATACCTTTCTGCAACTTGACCAATTTCTATTTCTTAATATCGCCGACTGATTATGAACGAAATTTAACAGACGAGAAGTGGGGTTGTTTTAAACATATCGGAATGGATTACAATATGTATATGAGTATGCCAATCCAAGAAAGGAGAGCGTTTATACATAAACATAATCAAGAACAGGAGATGCTTGAGAGACGATATGAAAATAACAACGCTGGTGATAGCAGAAGATACGAAGGCGAGTCAATAAATATATTTGCTAGAATGGAACAAGCAAATGGAAGATTTGGACAAAAATAAAAAAAAATATTGGGAACCGCTTAAGGTTCCCTTTTTTAATATTTTAGGTTAACCTATTTATTGTTAAAATAACAATATTAGGTTATTAGTGATTTGATATATGAATATTAACGATAGAACACGTGATGAATTTGAAGAGTTGTTAAGACAATATCGTGATGGGAATAAAAAATCTGACGATTTGTTAAGATTTCTCAAAAACAAGCTAAACAATGATAATAATTATAATTATTATAGTCGTGACAATTATGACTATAGTAACGTTGATGACGTTATTGGAAAACTAGATGAAATAGAAAAAAAAATAAATGAAGTTAACGAAGAACGACAAGACTTATTAAATGAAGGCTTCGCAGAAGATTCTAACGAAGTTAAAGAACTTACGAAAGAATATGAAAGATTAATCGAATCACAAAGAAAGCTTCGTGTTGAACTTAATAACAGAGGTAGATGGAATGCTGGGCAGGACCATATGGTCAAGGTAACCGATAATTTTAATTATAAAATTAGAAATATTATTGGCTCATTAGGCGACATGTATAGAGCCGTCAATGACTTGGTTGAGCCTTGGGCAAAAGCAGACCAAGCAGCGTCAAATTATGCAAAAACAATTGCTACATCTAAGGCTGGAAGGGAAGCGTTAAGGGCTCAAACGATTAACAATGTTCACGGCAATAAATTAGCGGCAGACTTAGATTTATCAAGTGAAGAGGTCATAGAGGCCCAGTTAGATTATTCAAAAGGCATAGGAAGAAATGCAAAGATAACTGACGAAGGCCAAGCAGCACTTGGTGCAATGACAAAAGTATATGGCGGGGCCGCTAAAGAGTTAAGTGTTTTATTTGAAAAATTTGGTGTTGGCCCAGTTGATACTGGAAAACATCTTGGAAAAATGTTTGCCGAAGCATCAAAATCTGGGCTGTCACTTGAAAAATATGCGGATAATGTTAATAAAGGTTTAAGATTAGCTCAAAGATACACCTTTAGCAATGGGTTAAAGGGTATGGAAGCAATGGCTAAGAGGGCTACAGAATTGCATATGGATATGCAACAAATAGAAACTTTAGCCAATAAAGTAGGTACTATTGAAGGGTCAATAACAACGGCCGCAAAAATACAGGTTCTTGGTGGGCCATTTTCTAGCCTTGCAGACCCAATGGGAATGTTTAGTGAAGCATGGGGAGACATGGAAAGTCTTGAAAAGAGACTTGAAAAGTTCACCGAAAACATGGGTCATTTCAACAAACAAACAGGTGAAGTTGAAATATCAGCTTTTAATAAACAAAGATTGAGAGCGTTCGCAGAAGCCACTGGGCAGGATTATGGCCAAATTATAGAACAAACACAACAGCAGGCAAAACTTGGTGAAGTTAATGCTCAAATAGCAAGGTCCGCAAATGCTTCACAATGGGATAAACAAACACAAGAATTATTTAGAAATACTGCGACATTTGAAAATGGTAAAGCTGGTGTTTCAATTAATGGTGACTTTAAATCAATAGATGAATTAAACCCAAAAGATTTAGAAGACATAAGAAAAGAAACCCAATCAGAAAGCGAAGATATTAAAGAAATAGCTTCAATGCTACGAGACTATTTCCAAGTCGAAAGTAGTAGAAAAAAGGCTCAAGACGCACAACGGGCAAGTTGGGTAGAAAAAACTGGTATCGGAAACGGGATGAGGGGTTTAAACGATACCATTGCACATTCTAACTTATTATTAGGTATTCTAAATGGGCTTTTAGTCGCCCAGGGTATCGCTGGCCTTTTGGGTGGATTCGGTCGTTTTAGTGGTAGTAGAGGCATTGGAGGACTGATTAAAGGTGCATCTAGAAAAATTGGCGGTGTTGGAAAAGGAGGAAAAGTCGCTAATGCTATTGGTAGAACAAAAAACAAAATTAATGGAAAACTTTTCGGTCAGAAATTACAAAGTACGGCTGGGAAAAAATATACCCAAGTTGGTGGACGTGTATTCAACTCAAAAGGGAAAGAACTATTTGGTGCCGCAAAAAATAATGCATTAAAGAACGCAACAACAGTATCAAAACCGTCATTTTTAGGCAGAGCTGGTAGTGGTGTAAAAAATGTGACAACAAAAGTTGGAACAAAGGTTAGCAGTGCAGCATCAAAAGTAACAAAGCCAATTGCTAATTTAGGTTCAAAAATAACTTCTAAGGTTGGCACAACAAGAATAGCTAAGCCGTTAACAAAACTTGGAACAAAGGTTGGAACTAAATTCGGTGCAACATCTTTAGCTGCATTAGGTGGAACAATCGGTGCTCATTCAATATCAAGCGTACACAATATAGGGACAAAATTATCAAACAAAGGATACACCAAAATAGGAAATGCGTTTACACAACACGCATCGAAACAAGCGTCAAAAGTAGGTATTAAAAATGTCGCAAGTGCTGGGGGTAAAAAAATAGCCACAAAAACAGCCACTAAAATAGGAACAAAAATGGCTACTGGTTTAGCGAAAGGCGGTGTCGCTGGTCTAGTTGGTGCAGCTGGAAATATTGCCACTGATATGTTAGTTGAAAGTGGAAAGATTAAAAAAGGTGGCGGCGCACATACCGCAATGAAGGTTGGCTCAACAGCATTAGAAGGCGCAGCACTTGGCGCAACAATAGGTTCAATACTTCCAGGAATAGGAACTGCAATTGGCGGAGCCATAGGCGCAATAGGCGGTGCTGTTGTTGGTGGGGTTAAAGCTGCAAAAGCAAGAAGAGAAGTAGCGCTAGATAATAAATTAAGCGCTAAGGGTATTGAAAGAAAGGGTGACTATGGAGCAAGACGTTTAAGAAAAATCGATGAAGCGTTATCTACAGGCAAAATTTCTAAAAGTTTAAGAAAAAAAATGGAAAGAGAAGGCGATATGGCTCTTTTGAATGAAATAGATAAGGTGAGTATCAATAAAAAGAAAGAAAAAGAAGAAAAGAGAGAAAAAAGAAGAAAGAATACCATTGAATTTATTAGTGCAATTAAGCCTAGTGGCGGTTTAGGCGATAAACTTAGAAGTGCTCAGTTTGATGTTCAAGTAGCGAATTTCAATGGGAAAGCATTTGATAAACAAGCCAAACAATCAGTCACTGCGATGTCTAGTGTAAAAAGGCACAAAGTCGTAAATACACTGTTTGGAGCTTCTCCTATAGCCAAAAGCATAAAATACAGCCCAATTGGTTTATTACATAATAGATTACCGAAAAAGAAAGAACAAAATTTAGATAATACAACATACGTATCTGCGTTGGACAGGTTGAAACAACGCGGTTTGGGTGAACTTGGGGGATTAAGCATTGGTTTTGGAAAAAATATTTTACCTACGCTAGTTAAGCCGTTTAATGATAGGCCGTTAAATCAAGTTTCAATTAAAGGTGGAAAATTAGAAGACGGAAATAGTACGTCATTACAAGAGCTTAAAAAAATAGAGTCCAAAGACAAAATACAAAGCCAAAGTAGGTTCAAAGTAGAACCGATAGAAATAAATATTAATGGTACTTTGAAGCTAGAAAGCAACAATAGCACCCAAAGTGTTGATATAATGTCTGAGTTGGCAAACAATAGAGAGTTGAAGAAAAAAATAGCTGAAATAGTTGCAACAGAGTTAAATAATTATAAGTTTGCTGGAAATAAAGTTACAAGAAGTTTTGGAATTAATGTTTAGTTATAATATTGATTTCTATTCAATTAAAAGTTAAATTAATAAAATACAGAATCGATTAAAAATGAACATAAATTTTCTTTTAGATTCAATATCGAATATATCGATAGGTAATGGGACCGTATATAATTTTATTGATTATATTGGAGAGATGCACATAACTGGTGGAATCTTGAATTATACAAGAAATTATAGGTTTTTGGAACATAATTTATTTAATAACTTTTCAGAAGGAACACAGGGTAGATATGGATATGGAAGAGGACAATATCTACACAGTGATAATCTTGAATCGAAACAATATTATTCAGTAGACAGAAGTGAAAGTAATATAGAAATGGTATCTTTATCACAAGATAAGGTAGGTGAAATATATTCGGTTCCAAACAATGCAAAAAATTCCAAACTATCGTTTTTGACCGAATCTGGGTTCATTACTTTGTCTGACGCAATTAGGGCCGAAAATCTTAAATATAACATTGCAACTGATATCTTTAAAAGAAGATACGGCTATTATAACCAAAATGCATTTATAGCAAGTGGTGTGTCTTTTCAAGCAGAAATTGGAGATTATAGCGTTGACACTGGATTTAGAAAGGGGCATCAAGGATATGTTCTTGCGCGTAAAACTCTAAAAGACAATAAAGAGTTTTTAAATAGAGCAAAATTGGTTAATGAATCAATTAATAAATTTGTTGGTAGTAATTATTTGGATTACAAAAACATTAGCTCGTATTATGACGATGATTACTATAAAGTACAGTTAAGAGAACCAATTGGAAATTATAAATCATTAAGCGATAGTTCAAAACAATGTCGAGATAACTTGTTTAAATATAGGATAATTAACAAAGTTATCAATGATTCAATATATGGTAAGACTGAAATTGACGATAATTACTCAGTGCCTTTTATTATAAAGACTCAAGTAAATAATAAAGATTTATCGTCAGGCGTTATTGTTGTCAATAAAGATATTATCGAAAAAAATACTACACGTAATTTTGGTAATGTTAAGGGGCATTACACTGAGTCATATGGTATAAAAGAAGATAAAAAAACAGTTTTCTATTCTATATTAGATAAAAACGAACTACCAGACAGGGTGTCAATTGACCCAGCTGCCAAAGGCGGGTCTCTTGTGACTAAAGTTAAGTTTGGGAATAATTTTACATACACGTATTTCGACGAGCCAGATGGAAAACAAAGAACATCTCTTGGTTCTACGAGTACTATGCAAAATTTTATTCCGCAACTAATGTCAGACAGTGACGAAAAAACATCATCAAGATTGCTGCAAAAAACAAATCAACTGTTTAAAGAAAATAAGATTAAATCACTGATTAATAGATTTCATACTGAAGTAATTGATGACCCAAGCGAAGCTGAAACAGCATATGACACACTATATGGTATGTCAAGAGGAAGAAACCTTTTACGCGGTTCGTCAGATAAAAGTTCTGGATACGATAATCCATATTGCCGTGTTTGGACGGCACATTATCAGTATTCAAAATTAAGGGATAGGATACGACCATTTATGGATGGTGATACTCCAGAGAGCTTGGAAACAATTCAAAAAGGCCTTGGCAAGTTAAGAAGTTATGAGGGGCCGTCACATTTTGCGTCGCATACAGTATTACAAAACAACGGTTTAGTTAGGGTTGGGCCGACAATCGGTGAAAAATCTCAAAACATACAAAATTTTATGTTTTCTATCGAAAATTTAGCATGGAGGGGTCATACTGCTGGATTAAAGAAAACTCAAGTTGGGCCTAATAATGGAAGAATTATGTGGTTTCCGCCATATAATTTAAAATTTTCTGAAAACATTAATGTTCAATGGCAAGACAATTCTTTTATTGGAAGAGGAGAAAAAATTTATACATATACAAATACTGAAAGAACAGGAACATTGAATTTTACTTTATTGGTGGACCATCCATCGGTTCTTGATGCATGGAGAGTTGAAAATTCAAAGGATATTTCTAGCGACGAAAACGAAGAAACGATATTGAAGTTTTTCGCTGGATGTTCGCCGATTAAACTAAAACCAACAGAAGCCCCAGAAGATGACCAAAAAGCCATAGAGCCAGAATCTGGAGAGGAACCTTTAAAATCAGAAGATGAAACATATAAATACGAGTTTTTTGTGTTTTTCCCAAATGATTTTAGCGGAAAGGATAATGTTGACAATCAGATACAGAAGTCTAAAGCCGTTTTGGATAACTACGAAAATAATGACAATTCAAATACAACAGAAATAAGAGATGAAGCGTTTCAATCAGAAATATTGTTACCTAATAATATAGTTAATACAAATAATTTTGGATTAAATACAACTAGTGGTTTTTGGAACAATTATGAAAGAATAGCTGAGATTTTACAAATAAACGGAGACGGTAGGTCATTAATAGCTTATGACCAAATGGAAAGTAAATTGAATGAAATTTTCTCTGGAAACACAAATGCGTCGACTCAGTACGAAATATCCATGATAGAAACGATTGGCCATGCATCTAGCCATGGTAAGCAAGATAGAAACGAAAAATTGTCGGCAAGGAGGCAGGAATTTATTGGAAAATTAGCCAATTATTTTTGTAAATCAATATCTCTACAAGACATAACAAAACAAACGACAAGCGTTATTAATATTGATGATGTTAGTGGCACGCCAGATATAAATTCATTGGATGCCAAAATTGCCAGATGTGCAAGACTAGTTATTAGTAAGAAGTTGAAAACAGACGCAAATATACCATCATCAGCATCAAATGGAGGAACTATAGAAAATGCTGGAAAAATTGACAACGACGAGTTTATAGGCCCTCAAAATTACGATTTGAATGGAGGAACACTACCAGAGGTTATAATACAATGGAATGACAAAGATATTGTCGAGGAAGCTAATGAAGACGCTCCAGAGTATGAGTATTTCGCTACGTTACAAAGTACCGATAGTTTAGCGTATAAGAGAGTAGTGGACAAAATAAAGTATTTTGTTCCAGCATTTCATTCGTTAACGCCAGAAGGTTTTAATGAAAGGTTAAATTTCTTACATCAATGTACAAGACAGGGTCCAACAACTGGAGCAGTAAATAGCGGTGAAAAACAGACAACAACAACAAATAAGATGGCTGGAAATTTGGCATTCGGTCGTGCTCCTTATTGTATATTGAGAATCGGTGATTTTTTTAATACAAAGATATGCATCCAATCAATATCATATACTTTTGATTCGAACGGTGGAGTACAATGGGATTTAAACACAGAAGGTATCGGAGTTCAACCAATGATGGCTGATGTTTCGATGAATTTTACGTTTATCGGAGGGCAAGATATTGGCGGTGTTGTTGATGAACTGCAAAATGCTATTTCAGAAAATTATTATGCTAATTCATCTGTTTATAATAATAGAGCAAAAAGAGAAAACAAATGACGATTAACTTTGACAGATACAGTAAATTCAGGTATGGCAATACCATTTCTATGGTTCCTTTTATACCAATAGACGAAAAAGATACTGATTTTACAACAATTTACCTTAAGGGACGAACACGGCTTGATGCGCTTGCGTCAGAATTTTATGGAGACCCAGATTTTTGGTGGGTCATTTTGCAGGCAAATCCAGAATTCGGTAGTATGGAATTTAATATACCAAACAACGCACAATTAAGAGTACCTTATCCAATAGACACTACAATCGGAAATTATAAAAAGGCGATTGACAAATACAATAATATAAACAAGTAATAGAATAGTGGAAAATTTAACAGAAAGAGTTAATAGAATTCAATATATTGAGCCAACTAATTGTAATTTTGACAGTCCAGTTGGCGTTGGTACAATTGAATCAACCACTCGTATTAATAATCAATATGAAGATTTTTGCGTTGTTGTTGATTTAGAGGTAGTAGTGTATGATAGGCGCTCGTGCGGTGGGTTGAATAGTAATGATGAACCAATTAAAATTGTATATACAACAAAATCTGAAAATAAAACATTTTTTGGAGGGACTGATGGAAAATTAACAACGAATTATACAGACATTAATACTGTTATGGGTTCTGAACACAATACGGTAGAATGTCTTGGGCTTGAAAGTTTAAATATTTCTTATCAGTCATGGATGTATCCAGAAGTTACGGCAAAATTTGTTGATGTACGTGGCTCTAGTGTTATGATGCAAGAAGAGGAGAATCTTCACGGAGATGCTAGTAACAAATCTATGTACAAGGCGTTTTTTACTTTCCCGTATCCTCAATTTAAGCTTAAAGTTAAGGGCTTTTATGGCAAGGGTGCTACTTTTTATTTGACAGTAGAAGATGTTAAAATTAGTTTTGATGCAAATAGTGGAAATTTTGTGTTTGATGTTAAGTTTATTGGTATGATGTATAGAATATATACTGATATGCCGATGTTATATTGTTGTGTTGCACCATATATGCCACAAGGTATTGATTATTGGGACACAAGAGTTAATACAGATAAGCTTTTTGTCTTTAAGCAAAAAGATGGCAGTACATCACCAATGATTAGATTCCCAGAATTAATTTCTAAAATATACAGTATAGAGTCAGACAAGGAGATGGTCGATTCGAAATCAGAAGAAGCCTCAAAAATGGAAATTTTGGCAAATACTGAATCGGCTTTATCAGACGTGTCCCAAATTCCATTTTTAATTGAGCCAAATGCTTTTTTATTTGATAAAACGCATGATAATAAAAAAATTGTTGTTTACGTATGTAAAAATGATTCCGAATGGGAAGCTGAAGTTCAAAATATAGATAAATATGCTGAAAGCGTGAAAAAATGTGATGAAACATTTAATACTAATTATTATAATCGCATTAAAAGCTTTCATAAATCAGCAGATAATAAAAGAAGTCATGAAAGAGTAGTTCTAAAAAAGACAGCAAATAACGAGTTTAATTTTGAAAAAATAATCGATGAATCTGCTGAATATCAATCAGATATTGGAAAGGTTGCTGGGTATGTTAAGAATATGAACGGCATTAATGAAGTGTGCGTTTATGTTTTGTACATTGACAACGATGATTATGTTGGACTGAAAAATGAAATAGAAAAAAAAATCAAAAACATTGATACTCAAAAAAAGTCAATAACAAATAGGTATAAACAAGAGCAGGAAGAAATAATTGAAAAAATATTGGGGTTTTGTCCGTCAGTAAAAAATTTTTACAATTTAGCATTTGCACATATGGACACATTTATGCATTGTTATAATGATATGTTGTCAACAATTAACGCACAAATAATAAACGAGTGCGAGGAAAGAGACCCACGTACATATGGGTTTGGCGAAGCAGATAGTAACTTATCAACTGATTTGATAGAAACCATATACAGATTGCCTCCGTTTCCTGCAATTTATAAGAAGGACACTGGTTCTCAAACAAGGACAGTTGAACAATGGCCAGAGGAAATCATAAATGGGAATAAATTAATTGAAGTTGATTTTGTTAAAAATTTATTAATGGCAACTAAAATGTATATTGAAGAGATTGACAAAGTTAGGGAAGCAGTTGAATTTGAGCAAAGTTCAAAAAAAGATGGGGAAAATTCGCAATCTAATGAAATGTCTTTAGCTTCATTTATACGTTTGAATAATGTTGATTTCATATTAAATAGTTCTACAAACCCGTATATTTCTGCTAAACAATTAGCGCTGTCTAATAGTGATGATTTTCTTGGCACAACAATTGCTATATTGTCGACTAGGTTATTTATATATTTGACATGTAACAATAATGGCGAATACGCAGCAAGAGAAGCTGGTAAAATAGAAGCGATAAATTTATACAAAGCATTTGGGGACAAAATAAACAGTAGAGCATTCATTCAATTTTTAAAAAAATATGTAGTTGATGGGTCTGATGAGAACGGTATTTATGAAGCTATAACAAGTGTAAAACACAGTGACATTTCTGGTGCTTGGGACTTTTCAGAGTGTGATAATTGCAATAAAATTTTGTTTGCCGAAAATGGTGGCGGTTATTTATCATGGAAGTTGTATAATAATGGAGGAAAAAACCCAATGCCAGCAACATTATCTAGTTTGGCAAAATTAAAAAAAGATTTTGTAGAAAAGAACTTCCCAAAAGACGGAATAAGCTATATTAACACATCGTCTGATATGAGGCAATCAAATTGGAAGACGTATTCCATAAAAAACGATGGGTCTTATTTTAAAAAATATAGTGAAAACTTAAGGACTGAAATAGAGATGATAGAAAACGGAGGCCAGCAACAAGAAACTGACTCTGAAGACAATAAAAGCAAAGCTAAATTATCTATTTTAAAGCCTAACGAGATTGATAAATTGTTTAAAAATTATAGAACAGAAATAGATGTAATTCCTTATGCCAAATATGTTTTTTATGGAAAAAATGATGAGGGGAAATTTAAAAGTAAGGCTGATAGTGATGATATAAAAGAAGTAATCAATGGTACTTCTAATAAAACTTCGTTAGCCATACAATTAACCACAAATAGTCGTTTCTATGATAATTGGGCGTCAACATTTAATTTATCGAATGAATATGGAAAAGCTTACATGTTTTTAATGGCGTTTCCGTGGCTACAGCAAAAAAAGTCATTTTTGGATGATAATTTAGAAAATGGCACTGTAATGAAATCTAAATTGTTGTTAGAGGGTGCGTTTTTTTATAGAAAGCATCAGTTAACGCATAATAATATTGACATTATTAAATTAGATGCAAGTAAGAAATATGTAGCTGCGCTAGCTAATCAAATTTATGCTAAACCAGGTGATGATGTATATCTTTATTTTAGAAAAAAAGATGATACAAATTATATGTTGTTCCCGTGGGCGCCACATTATTCTTCCGAAAGGGGCATCGCTTTAATGGGCTTTTTTAAAGATTGGGTTAAAAATGAGTTTTCTAAAATTATGGGTTTTTTATTTGACCCAAAATTATATTCTAATTTCAATGAAAAGAAATTAAATTTAGAACTACTAACGTCAGACATTTCTGAAACATTAGTACAGAATGCAAATTCACTCCAAGACTTTTTGCGCGATACATTTTTAACTACTGTTTCAAGTGTTGAACTGTATATGACGGATAAACAGCCTCTTTTAGCGTCATCAAACGATATGAAACTGGCAATTACTGGTTTTAAATCGGCACTTAAAGAACTTTATGCTGATTTATCTGATAAATTAGAACAGGATTCTAATGATGTTATCGATGAAACATATAAACAAAATGCGTCGGACCCGTTTAAAAACAAGGATATTAAGCTATCAACATATATAACATTAAAAAATTTATATGACAAGTGGTTGGCTAATCCGTATAAAGGACCATCGACATGGAGATATGTTAATGTAGATGACCCTAATAGCGACCAAGATAGTGATTTTAATAGTTTTGTGTATGTAGATAGTTTATATCATGATATTGGATATCAAATTTTAGCCAATGTAAATAGAGTTGCTGAATGGGTGGCGTCTTGTATGCCGTCATCAGAGTTAAATGGCTCTTACGGCTCAAGTGTGCAGGTTAGTAAGTCAATATTTGAATACCTATCAGAAATAGCGCAACATACTGGTGGTTTTTTAATAGCGTTACCGCAAAAGATTGGGGTTTTTAAAGATGATGTGGCATCTATGTTCAAAGCAATACCATTTGAATCGTATGATTGGCATAGAGATTCATCGTGTTTTGTGTATATGTACACATATAAACCATCTGAGCACCTAGGTACTGACCAATATGTTGACGATGGGATTTTAGATTTAACAGCAGAAGAGATAAAAGACACGTTTAGTGATGATGGATATTCGATTCCAGCATTTGGTGTTACATTTGCAAAACAAAACCAATCATTTTTCAAGAATTTAACTTTAAACACAGAAAGCACAACAATAACGGAAGCATCATTAGCAGCTGCCAGTTATATTGCGTCAAAAGGGTCAGAAGCGCCAAAAGAAATGTCGTTTTTTGGACAAGATTTGTATAAAGTAAGAACTTCTTATTCTTATGAGTGTTCGTTTGAAATGATGGGTAATATCCAGATAATGCCTTTAATGTATTTTCAGTTAAACAACGTTCCTTTTTGGCGCGGAGCTTATATGGTGATTAAAGTAACACATTCAATAACGCCAGGCAATATGGTCACTACGGTTACTGGCGTCAGAATTAATAAATATGCATTACCAATCAGCGATGGTGCGGTATTAAGAAGCGGCGGCGCGAATGGAAGTAGACAAGGTGATTTATATTCAACAAACAACCCATTGTATCAAGGGCAATTTGTTGAGGATAATACGTATGTACCGCAAAAGGGTGTCGCAGGTACTATTGATTTTGATAAAACCAAAGTTAACAATTTGCACCCGTTAATATGTATAACTCCAGCATACGGTCCTAATTTTGTGAACAAGACAGCATCGTGGAAAATTAGTTATGATTTGGTTGAAAACCATATAATTAAAAAACTAAAGGGGATGAAATATAAGGATGGCACTAAATTTAATGTGCAGATGTGTAACAAAGATGGCAACCATACAACCACAAATGCATGTTTGATGTCGGAAACAGAAGGGTTCATAAAAGAGTTCGGAAAAGACGCTGTAATATCTGTAGTTCCAAGATTTAATACTGGGTCATCTAACTATTTTAAAATATTCTATGGCGGTAAAACGACTGGAGGCCAAATAGTTGCGACAGAAGATTCTAAAAAACTGGCAGATTTTTTCGCCGCAGAAGTTCGTGAACTCATACAAAAACAAAGCTATTATAAGGAAATGACACCTGGTATGATGAGTTCTAATCAGACAAGTGGTGTTATTGTGGCTGGAGAAACAAAAGCTGTTGATTACGGCCCATCACTTTCTTGCGCAAGTGTAGTAACTTTTAATTGGTTTGACGCATATCCAGCCAGTGAAATATGCAGAAAGGCATTAACAAGGAGTGCATTAGATAAAACTCAAGGCTATAAAGGTAAAAACCCACAAGGTAGATATTATTTGTCTCAAGGTTGGTTAAATAGTAATGAAGGAAAGGAGGCGATTGCTACAATGCACGTTAATGCTATTAAAAAATATGTAGACTCCTTACAGTAGTGTTTGTTTGTTATAATATATTTTTGTATTTTTATAAAAAATTTTGGGATAAATGAAAAAAATTGGAAATATTTTTACTAAAAATAAATTTTTAGATGCGACTTGGTGTAATGTAACTGACAAAAAGGAAAATTTAATTCCAAATTTGCCTACATTGGTAATTGGTCTTGAGAATGCTAAAAATTTTGACAAAAATTTCACAATTTTAGATTGGAAACTAAACGATAACGCTTATTGGTCGTTTGGTCCGAGAGAACATAGGCATATTTACGAAAAAAGGATTGATGACTTTTTAAAACTATGCCTAACAGCCCAAAAAAAATCTATCGAATATACATTTTTTAATGTATTAACAGAAGACAGGACATCAAAGATGTTACTATTTGAGGAAATTACAGCATCAAATATTTGTAATTGTTTTCTTTGCAATGATATGATATACATTTGTATTAACAACGATAATAAAATCACAGGGATATCGCTTAGGGATATAGATTATAACGGTATGGATAAAAACCGATTTTTGTTGGAATTAAAGTCTATGGGTAATGTTAAAGTTTATACAAACCAGTATGATTTTCCTTATATAGTTAGAACATTTTTACAAGACTCTATGTATTTGGCCGTTAAATTGTGTGAATAAACAATAAATTAAACTATTTATAACAAATAGTGTAAGCATATGAAATCAAGATTCTTTAAAAAAAATATAATGTCAAGAAGCTATCCTATTGTTGTATCAACAAAGATTGATATTGATAATGATGCAAAATCAAAAAAGAATAGCGAAGAAAATGTAGTTAAAGATAATGATATTGCTGATGAAAAAAAGCAACAAAAGTCTAAAAATAAATCAAGTAAAAAACAAGATATTATGACAACTGATGACAATAAATTTGATTTGGCTCAAGAGATTGTACAAGAGTTAAAACCAGAAACAAAAGTTTTGAAAAAAGATAAAGGTATCATTGAGAGAACAGAATCATCAAAGATTATTTTAACAGAGGATAATAAACAAATTCTTAACGACTAATATCATGAAAGGAAAGGATTTTAAGGACATCTTTAACAGAATAATCATGTATGAATATACAAATCTAGGTGACACCGTTGACGAGGTTGGAGAAGAACAACCAGACATGCAGGAAGACCCTGGTATGGGGGACCAAGATATGGGCGGAGACCCTGGTATGGGGGACCAAGATATGGGCGGAGACCCTGGTATGGGGGACCAAGATATGGGCGGAGACCCTGGTATGGGAGACCCTGGCATGGGCGGAGACCCTGGCATGGGAGACCCTGGAATGGGCGGAGCACCTCAACAAGGAAATGAACCAGCAAATCCTCCAGAAGGGTTCGCTCCGCAAGGTGTTGATTCCAATAGTGGAATAGACGGAATGGGCGGCGCTGAAAATATGCAACAAGACAATGCTATTCAATCAGAGCCAGCAGAAGACGAAGAGGTAATAGATGTTGACGATTTAACTGATTCACAAGAAAAAACAGAAAAGAAAGTTGATTTGTTATCAGATAAATTTAAAAGCATAATACACGCGTTAAAAGGAATTATGCAAAAAATCGACGATTCAGATACGAAAGTCGATAATTTGTTAAATAGTGTCAAAAGAGAAGTAGAACTACATAATCCAACTCCAATGCAGAGACTTACAATGAGGTCGGCTAAGTCTAGTCCATACGCTATAACTCCAAATGAGTATATGAACAATTATGCGCCAGATAATTATAGTCCAGATGACGATAATAATGGCGCCGATGACCCTCAATATAAAATAACAAAGGACGATATTGATAATTTTACAAATTATCAATCTGTTGCGAATGATTTTAAATACGACAATGATTTGAGAAATATTTTTGGATATTAATTTAATAATTATGTGCCAAATATGCCAATATTGGTGTATTTGGCTTTGTTTTTTATAGAGTTTTTTTGTAATATAAATTAGAATAACAATTTATCGAATTATAATTTTTAATAAAATTTTGAAAATGGGAGAATTAATTGATTTACCTAACATCACACCCGATTCAATTGTTTTTGATGATAATAAAGAAGAACGGGTAGTAAAACCAAATAGTAATTTTGACATAAAGAACTATTTGAACGTTCGTTTAAAAAAAGACGAAACCGAGAAAACAATCACTATTAGATTATTGCCTATGGATTTAAAAACAGGCAATCCATTTGTAAAGGTTCATCTCCACAATGTACAGGTGCCAAAAGACATGGTTAATCCAGGAGATAAACCGTATAAATCATACATTTGCTTGTCTAAGAATCCAGATATTAATCATGAAAAATTTGGAAATAATTGTCCATATTGCGAATTAAATAGGGCTGCGTATCTTGAATCTACAAAAACAGATGACCCGATTAAAAAGAAACAATTGCAAAAACTATCAACAGATAGCCTTGCCAAAGAAGGTGTTATTTGTAGGTGTATTGAACGAGGTAAAGAAGACGAGGGCGTAAAATTTTGGAAATTCAATGTCAGATACGATAAGACTGACCCTTATAATCAAATACTTAACCTTTATAAAATGCGAAAAGAAAGCGCTGAGAAAAAAGGTAAAACAGAAAACATTTTAGACATTTATGAAGGTAGAGATTTGAATGTTACAATTACCTCTGAAGGCACTTCTGCACCAACAATTATTGATGATAGCGACCGTAGTCCTCTTTCAGACGATAAAGAACTAATGAAAAAATGGATTTACGACAAAAAAACGTGGCAAGATGTTTTTACTTGTAAACCATATGATTATTTAAATTTGGTTGCCCAAATGAAAGTGCCTTGGTATGATAGAGCTTCAAATTCTTGGGTTGATAAAGCAGAAATTGACAAGAAAAAAGAAGAAGAGAAAAATCACGCCAATGAGGAAATAGAAAATGCCGAGAAAGCAATTACCGACATGATTGATGGGCAAACAGACGTCAATACAGTTAATAATACAACAAATAGAAACAATTTAGTTGAATCATTAATGATTAATGACGATGATTTACCGCTTTAATAAATAACAAACAACCCAGTTTTTGGGTTGTTTGACTTTAATAATAGTAAATTTGTAATTAATGGGACGAGGTAAGTTAATTTTTAAATACGGTTGTATGGGAAGTGGCAAAAGCTTACAACTATTAGCCACAGCAAATAATTTTTCAGAACACAATATTCCGTTTCTAATATTTAAAAGCAATATAGACACAAGAGATGGTGGCGATGTTGTTCGCTCTAGAGATGGAAAACAGCGTAAATGCATCGAGATTACTCCGACAGATAATTTATTTACATTAATATCAGACATTTACAACACCAGTTATGAAGTAGTAAATGGTATCGACAAATTAAAATGGATTTTGGTTGATGAAGCACAATTTTTAACCGAAAATCAAATAGACGAATTAGCTGCAATAGCTGATATGTTTAATATTAACATTTTATGTTACGGTTTAAGAACTGATTTCACAACACATCTGTTTCCAGCATCAAAAAGATTATTTGAAATAGCAGACAGTTTTGACGAAATCAAATCTAGTTGTTTTTGTGGAAGCAAAACTATATTTAACGCTAGGATTAATGAAGATATGGAATTAGAGTTAGATGGAGAACAAATTGAACCTGGCGATAAAGGCAGATATGTATCTTTATGCCGAAAATGTTTTTTCCAGAAAGCAAAAAATAAGTATTATATGCAATGATATAAAATATTAACAAAAAAATAAACATTAAAAAAATCAAAAATATGGCTCAACCAAAAAAGAAAACCCCAATAACTAAAAAATCAACAATATCCGACCTAAAAGCAAAAATGGGGATTAGTGTTAGTGTTGATAAAGGGAACATAGAAGGTGCAAGCAATGCAGATAAAGAAATGGAATGGCTTATTATGCCCAAAGCGTTTCAGGACGCTGTGAAACTACCAGGATTCCCATGCGGGTATGTAAGCACAATTTGTGGTCATTCAAATACTGGCAAATCAACCTTGATTAATCATGCTATAGTGGCAGCACAGAGGCAAAATACAATTCCGATTATATATGACACAGAAAACAATTTCGACTTTAATTATGCCATAGATATGGGCTTTAATGCCGAGCCAGTTTATGGTGTTGTTGAAGAAGAAGACCCAGAAACTGGCGAAGTTAGAGAGGTAGAAAAAATTATTGAATGGACTGGAGATTTTTTCTATTTCAACAGTGCTATTTTGCGCGAAATGTACGGTGACATAGATTACTCTACAGGCAAGAAAGGCGGTAAAAAAAGGATTACAGCTGTGATTGAAGATATGGCGTATTCAATCAAGTCGTTTTTGGAAATGCAGGAAAATGGTGAACTACCATATAATTTGCTTTTTGTTTGGGATTCAATAGGAAGCATAGGAGGATTAAAATCATATAACAGCAAAGTTGGAAACAATATGTTTGACGCTGGAACTATATCCGTCGCCCTACAAGATATCATGGAAAGCCTTATTCCAGGTTCAAGAAAAGTGTCGTCAAAATACACCAACACAATGATAGTGGTAAATAAAGTTTGGACCGACTCAACAACAAATCCAGTTGGACCTCCTAGTCTTGAGTTAAAGGGTGGAAAATCGGTAACGTATCGTTCGAGACTAATATTCTTACTTGGCGGGCAATTAAAGGCGTCAATTAAGCGATTAACAGCGACATCAAAAGGGTTGAACTACAATTGGGGTATTTTAACAAAAATTAAGGTACTTAAAAATCAGTTACCATCACCGTATGATTTAACTTATGAAGGAGAATTTATATGTACTGGTTTTGGAATTATAGGCTCATCTAAAGAAGAACAGGATGAATTCAAAAAGACTAAAGTTCCTTTGGCGATGAAACGCATACTTGAACGAAATAATTCAGAAATTCAAGATATTGGTAATATTTCATTTGGTGAAACAGTAGAAGATGGCGTTTCGATTGAATGATGAGTTTATTATAAATCTTGCTATTTATGACAAAGTAATACTTTGATGAAAATCACTAGTGAAATAACGAAAAATGGCACATAATACAAAAAGGTATGTTGTGCCTTTTTTTATTATAATAATGATTTAAAACACTTTTATGTCTAGAAAACAAGATTTAATGAAATCGCTTGATGAAGATGAAGCTATGTATTTAACTGACAAAATGTCAAGAGTTCCAAAAGGTACCACAACAATAGCGCAATTAACATCATTTAAGGTTGGCCTAAAGTGCAAAAATAAAAAACAAAAAGATTTGCACAAACTTATTCAAGACAAAGAAATAGTATTTTGCCAAGGGTCTGCTGGAACTGGGAAGTCGTATATTGCAACAGAGACTGCATTGGAATTATTAAAAAACGGCGGATATAATAAAATAATAATATGCTGCCCCAATGTGGAATCATCGTCAATGCCTATTGGACTTTTGCCAGGAACTATTGATGAAAAAATGCAGCCATATATGGATGCTATCGAGTTTACAATCCAGAAAATACTCGATGAAAGCGGAAACATGAATTCAAGCGAAATATTAACAACTCTATTGAAAAATGACATTATAAGGGAAGAAGCTGTGTCATTTTTAAGAGGTAAAACATTCGACAATAGTATTATAATAGTCGACGAGGCTGAAAATCTCAACAAACAGGAAACGTTATTAATATTGTCAAGAATAGGTAGAAACAGTAAAATGATTTTTCTTGGCGACAATCAGCAAATTGATAGAAGAGACATAAAAAAGTCAAAAGACAAATGCGGACTTGATTTTGCATTTGAGGTTTTGCAGGATATAGATGAAATAGGGTTTCTGCAATTTACAGAAGAAGATATTGTTCGTAATCCAATTATATCAAAAATAATAAAGAGATGGAATGGAATAGAAAATTAACAAGTTTAATCTATTTATAGAATAATAGAATTAAATTGTGGTTATTATAAAAATTTTAGAATCTGATATAAAAAATATGGTAAAGAACTCTGTGTTGCTATTAATGGAGAACGCAGAGACAAATAATATTAATAATGAAGAGAACGAAAGAGGCGAAATATCTAAAGAAGATGTTATTAGAATGTTTGCCATGAAAGAGGAGACAACGTTAAACGGTTATGCTTGGGGAAGAAAATTTAAGAAAAGAAATTATCATGGATATGTAAGTGTATATCCAAATCTGATAGGTGGTTACACATATTTCATATCACTTTTCAGATATGAACCTAATGGAGAGGATATTCCAATGATAAAACACGTTGAGTCATCTCCACAGAAGTTTATTGATTATGTAAAGGGCAAAGTTAATCCAATAATTAATATTTTATAAACGGGAATTCTTTAAATTCTCGTTTTTTTTATGTATTATTATAAGAAATAATGATTAATTTTGTTTTTATGGCCCAACCAATTAGACCAATTATACGGCAAGAATATTCAGACAACTCAGACAAGACATTTTATACACTTATTATCGATGGAAACAACCTGTTGAGGCAATGTTTGATTGATACAAAGGAAAATGCCGATGGCAAACATTACGGTGGTGTGTTTCAATTCTTCTTACAAGTAAGAATGATGTTACAAGCCATTAAATATGACTATGTTTATGTTGTTTTTGATGATACCGATTCTGGTATATTGAGATATGAGCTTTATAACGAGTATAAGGCAAACAGAGATAAAAAATATGCCCAGCACATGATGAGTAGTGGACAAGAAACAGACTATTGGAAACGTCTTAACCAGACAATTAAGGGTATGACCAAGTTTATTAAGGAAAAAGAACGTAAAAACGATAGAAAAAAAGAATTAACTGATGAAGAAATAGAGAAAAGAAACAAAAGACAGACCGAAAAGGATATTGTTGATGAGAATTTCGAGCGTGAAAGGAATATAATCATGCTTTTCTGTGTTGAAATGTCGATAAGGGTGTTATTTGACGATAAAACAGAGGGCGATGACTTCATTGCGTATTATGTAAATCATAAACAGCCAGAAGAAAAGATAGTCATTGTCAGCGCTGACCAGGATTTAACGCAATTAATCAGTCCAACAGTGTCATTATATAACAGAATGACAAAAAAATACCTTAAATATAGTAATTTTCAACGCATTAAGGGATTTCCAGTTGAAAATGTGCTATTAAAAAAGGTATTTTGTGGTGACACATCCGACAATATAGGTAATATCAAGGGTCTTTCAGAAGCAAGATTAATGGAATTGATGCCAGAAATAGCAGAAAGACCAGTGACCATAGAAGAAGTCATAGATAGAGCAAAAGAAAAGATAGAAGAGAGAAAAAACGAGAAGAAAAAACCGTTACAATGGCACGAAAACATTGTAAACGGTGTATCAAACAAGGAATATAACGGTGATTTCTATGAGATAAACAAGAAAATCATAGACCTTAAACATCCGTTATTGACCGAATCGGCAGAAAACGATATAGAATCGGTTATGTACGCTCCTTTGGACCCAGAAGGTAGGTCTTTTGAGAACCTTTATTCAATGATTTCCAAAAATAACATAGAAATTTGGAAGGATGCTGGTTCTTTTTCAACATTTTTTAGACCTTTTAAAGAATTGTCTGACAGGGAAAAACAAAGGTACGAAGAGTTTATTTCAGAAAATCATTGCTAATTTGAAAAAAACTATGTATTATAATTTAAACTTGGGTAACCAAGATGGTTTTTATTAATTTATTGTTTAACATTAATTTTTGTTTAAATGGCAGAAATCAGAAAGCAGTCATATGAACCACGTGACTATAAAGAAAGGTTCGAGTTTGTATTAACAACTGGCGGTAACATTATTTGTCAACGCTATTTTAAGATTAATAGTTTTAATCCGACATCTCTTCGTTCTTACGAGCTTACGTCGGCACTTCGTAAGTGTGTGAGTGTTATTGAACGAGATTTGAAAGATAAAGCTCATGTTTATTTGGACATTTATGCTCCGAGAGTCTTTTCTTCAGAAGAAGAGATGAAATCTTATTTTGCTAATCCAGAACATTGTGCAGGAATGACGTTTGGAGAAGGAATTGTCATTAGGGGCAATGACAAAACAGATTATTTTTGGGGTGACAAAGGTCCGACGGCTATTGGCTCTAAGTTTGATGATGGAGAGCTCACTACTAGTACAGTAGAAGCTACTAAAACGTCATACAAACTAGCGTTCAAGGTTGATGGTCAAGAAGTGAGTTCTATTATGTGGGATGGAAATTATCCTAAGTTTATGAGGGATAAAATTGACTTGTCAAATAAGAAATTTAGATTTGAGAATGAAGATAAGAATCGTCTAACTCTTGAGCAATATACCCTTTACAAAATGGTTGAAGGTAAAAACGACCTTGTTTATGGTATTATTAAGACTATTTGTGCCGCTTGCAGTATTCAGGATAATTCAAAATACACAACAAGTCCAGACGCAATTATGGAAGCATGGAGTAATGACAGTAATAAACTAATGTATGGAGCTTTTTAAAATAATTCGTTTAAATGGCAAAAATACTTAATAAAAATAATTTAGGTTATTTAGATGTTGGGTTCCAATATAAACTCGTAAAGATTTTTATTGAGGATTCTAAGTTTTTTGAGGATTTGGTGTCTATTACAGACCAAAACGCATTTACAGACCCACTTTTAAGAACTTTTGTAGGCACTATCAAAGACTATTATGCTAAAGAAGGTGTTGTTCCTTCGTATGAAATAATGGGCTTTTTGTTAAGCGAAAAGGCCAAAACTGAAATTGAATTGGAGGAATGGAAGGCTTTAATTCATAAGCTTAAATTTGAAGTAAGTTATGAAGGATATTCTTTAGTTAAGGAAAACGCGTTAAAATTTTTCAAACAGCAAAATTTAATCAAGGTAGCTAATAAAATTCTTGAAATTGCTGGAAACGGAGATATTGATAGGTATGACGAATGCAAAAAATTGTGGGACGATGCAACAATGGTCGGACAAGAGGATGATTTTGGGTTTAATATATTTGAACTACAAGAGAAGGCTTTGGCAAATGATTATACCATTTCAATCCCAACTGGCATATCAAAGCTTGATGAAGTACTTGGAGGAGGCTTAGATAAAGGAAAATTAGGATTACTTATCGCCCCAGCTGGATTTGGCAAAACATCATTTACAACCGCAATTGACGCGTATGCCGCATCATATAGGTGCGATATAAACAATAATAGTGGTTTTAAAGTCTTACAAATATTTTTTGAGGATGATGATATTGACTTGACTAGAAAGCATTTCTCCAAAATCACACGTTGTGAGGCTGTTAAAATGAAGAGATTGACAAATGTAGACAGAGATGAGATAGAAACGTTGTTGAATAATTTTCCAGATAGGGAGATTTTGAAACAAAATTTAAGATTGAAGCATTTTAAAACTGGTACAAAGTCGGCGAGTGATATCGAAATTTTTGTTAAAAAATTGATTAATACTGGATTCAAGCCAGACCTCATCTCTATTGATTATTTTGAATGTCTAGCTCCAGAAAAGGGTGGATATGCCAGCGATAGTGAATGGACTCGTGAAGGTATAACGATGCGTAAGCTTGAAAATATGGCACACGATTTAGATTGCGCCATATGGGTACCAACACAGGGAACCAAAGACAGTATGAACAGCCCAGAGGTTGTGAGAATGGACCAAGCAAGTGGCTCCTCAAAGAAAATTCACGTAGCTCAATTGATTCTGTCAATTGCCAGGGCAATTGATGATATTAATAATAGCAGAGCAGTTATAGCAGTGCTTAAAAACAGGTCTGGGCGGTCTGGTAAAATCTTCAATAATGTTTATTTTGATAACGGAACCTGTACAATTTCTTGTGACGAAACACAAGAATTTAACGATACCTTGGCTTGGGAGGAAGAATCTTCTCGTTTGAAAGAGGAAAATCGAATACAACTAACACGAAATCTTTTAGAAACAAGAAGACAATTCGCGTCTCATTCAGAAATAATGAATAATCATTCAGCTGGAAATGGCAATTTTGTAGGAGTGATTAATACTGGACATAACGATATTCCAAATAGTTAAGGTGACAAAAAAAAGATTCCAGTAAAGTAAAATTTATTGCTGGAATCTTTGTATTTATATGAAAATATAAGAGGAATAAATTATAAAAGAGAATATAATATGTATAATGTTACAAAAGTAAACTCTGTTGAAGAATGGGTTAATGGGAATCAATTAAGTATTGATATTATCAATAAAAAGTACCTTCAAGAAGGTGAAACATTTGAAGAATGGTGTGATAGAATTACTGGCGGTAATGAAGACTATAAGAGATTATTTATTGAGAAAAAATTTATTCCTGGCGGGAGAATATTATCAAATAGGGGACTTGATAATAAATCAATAAAGTCCACAATGTCAAATTGTTATGTTTTGTCTGTTGATGATTCAATCGAAAGCATTTATGATACATGTTCAAAAATGGCTAGAACTTATAGCTATGGTGGTGGTGTAGGTATCGATATTTCAAAATTAAGACCATGTGGCGCTATTGTTAAAAATTCTGCTAGAACAACAACTGGTGCTGTTAGTTTTATGAGGACATTTGATGTAGTTACTGGTACAATTGGTCAAAACGGAAGACGAGGCGCCCTTATGATTAGCATGGATGTATCGCATCCAGATGTAACTGAATTCATCAATATTAAAGCTAATACGGACCAAATCACAAATGCAAACATCAGCGTTCGTGTTAATGATAAATTCATGGAAGCGGTTAAGAATGATGATGATTATATTCTTCACTGGCCATGCGATATGACAATTAGCGATAAAGAGATTAACGCGATAAACAAGTATAATGAGCTTGTAATGGTTGAAACTAATTGTGGGCCAGTGTATTTGAAAAAAATTAAGGCGAAGGAATTGTTTATGCAGCTGGCAAAAAACAATTGGGATTATGGTGAACCAGGTATTCTTTATTGGAATAGAATTTCGTCTTATCACTTAATGTCAGAAAATAAAGATTTTGAATATGCTGGTGTAAACCCTTGTGCTGAAGAACCATTACCAAATGGTGGCGCATGCCTTCTTGGTTCAATGAATCTTTATCAATATGTTGTAAATGGATTATTTGATTATAAAGCTTTTGCGAATGATTGTAAAATAGCTACAAGATGGCTTAACGACATCCAAAAAGAAGGTGGAGAGCTTCATCCATTACAAGTACAAAGAGATACAGCGAGAGATTATAAACAAATTGGACTTGGCATATTTGACCTTGCTGGTGCATTAATTAAAATGGGTGTAAAATATGGGTCTAAACAAGCGCAAGATGTTGCTAGGGAAATCACAAAAACAATGCTTATAGCAGCATTTGAACAATCTTGCGATTTAAATACTGAAGGTAAAGAATATCCAAATATGTTCGATTCTGAATTTTACAAAAAACAAGTCGAGCCATATATTGCAGAACAGTATAAGGGTAGATATCCGTTGAATAGTCAGATTTTAACAATTGCACCGACAGGTACTATTTCAACGATGCTGAATGCAACAGCTGGTGGTGGTGAACCAATGTTTGCACTATTTTATATTAGAAGCACTAAATCAATTGGTGAAACTGATTATAAGGTTTATCCACAATGTGTTTTAGATTATTTTGGTGAAAATGAAGTTGATGAAGAGAAACTTCCAGATTATTATATCAGTTCTGATATGATTTCACCTAAAGAGAGAATTGAAATGCAAGCAGCGTTACAGGAAAATATTGATGCATCAATCAGTTCAACCATAAATTTGCCAGAAAAAACAACGGTGCAAGATGTTTATGACATTTATATGTACGCTTGGGAATCTGGGTTGAAGGGAGTCACTATTTTCAGAGACGGTTGTAAAAGAGTGGCAATTTTGAACAGGACTGAAAAGAAGAACAATGAGTGTGTATTCAATACAGTCAATGCTCCAAAACGCCCAAAAAGTTTGGATGCTGATTATTATCAAGTGAAGGTTAAAGGTGAAAATTTTATTATTATTGTAGGATTATTGGACGGGAAACCTTACGAATTGTTTGCACTTCCATGTGATAATTGCCAAAAGGTGAAAAACCATAGAGGTAAAGTTATCAGAGTTAAAAAACGTGAATATAAATTCGAATCTGACATTCTTACGATTGATAATATAGCTATTGAGCCAGGCATTTACAACATTAATGATGAAGTTTCCAAAATTTCGGAAATTGTTAATGACGGCCATAAATTAAATAAGATTGAAACAGACGCTATTAAAGATTCAATTTATAAGATTATTGATTGGAGCGAAAAACGTGAATACAGAAATGTTGCACTCCATGTAAGTGGAAATTTGAGGACTGGAATGAGAATTGAGGATATTGTGAAGTTGGAAGATAAATGTGCTGATAGTATAGTGTCATTCCCGAAGGCAATTGGCAGAGTATTGTCAAAGTATATGGAAACATCTGAATTGGATGATATTTGCCCAGAATGTGGTGAGAAACTAATCAGAGAAGGTGGATGTATTCATTGCCCAAACTGTGGATGGGGAAAATGCTTGTAATTAACATACACTTAGCAAATTTAAACGGCGGCAATATTTGTCGCCTTTTTTATTTGAAATTTATAAATGATTTAATTATATTTTTGTATAAAAAAATAAAATGAAGAAGTACTTAAATATTTTATTGGTATGTTAAACCAGTGTGTAATTGTAGTTCCAATTTATAAAGAGTTTAATGACTTGACAGACGGTGAGCTAGCTTCTCTTGAACAGTTAAGAGTTGTACTGAGCAAAAGGTATGATATATGTTTTTTAACGCATAATTCAATAGATATAGCTCAATATAAAGTCATATTTAGTCACGAAACCAAGTTGTCAGTAATTTATGTAGACAAAAAACATTTTTTGAATCGAGAGAATTACGCTAAGTTTGTTTCAGAAAAAACGTTTTATGAATATTTTGATTCATATCAATATATGTTAATATATCAATTAGACGCTTTTGTTTTTTACGACAAATTGGAATATTGGTGTAGTTTAGACTATGATTATATTGGCGCCCCATTCTTTATGGAAGATTTTGTTAAAGAAGGGAAAATGGTCGGAAATGGTGGGTTTAGTTTGAGAAAGATTTCTGCCATGATAAATTATATTAATAAAAATGGAGATATAGACACGCCATATAGATGGCTTGATGATTTATTTTTCTCTATGAATTATGGGAATATTTTAAATATTCCGACAATTGATATTGCTCGTAAATTTTCAATTGAATGCCACGTACAGGAAGAGTTTAAGCTGTCAGGTGAATTACCGTTTGGATGCCATGCGTTTGAAAAATATGACAGAAATTTTTGGTTGAAATATGTTCCATTATACGAAAATGCTTATAACGTTTTATTGTTATATTTACAAAATACAGATTCGTCAATGAATACCAAGTCTGATGCATGGCTTTATGATAAACTGTCTTTAGAGGCTTATTATAGTGGTCGTAAAAAAGATTCATTAATGTATGGCTTGATGGCTGAACATTTAAATCCAATTGACAAAAGACTGAAAAATAATGTAGATATAATATTAGGACAAATATCTAAAAATGATTTAATAAATTAAGATTTATATAATATGAAGAAAAGTATGCTTATAACAGGAAATGCTGGTCTTATTGGGTCAAGGATGGCCGATATGAAATAACAAAAGGAATATATGAATATTGGAAATAATGAACGATAAAGATAAACTTTTATTAATTTTTTATGTTGGTTTGAAACATATTCAACAGGAAGACAGACCAGCTTATTTTAGTGAAATATTACAGCATTTTACGAATTCATTTGACGAAACAATAAAGCCTATATTGATAGCTGATGTTACATCTGACAAGACAAAAGTTGAATGTATTAATCCGAAACTTATTACAGAAGATGAGTATGTAAAAGTACAAGAAATCATAGACAAGGCTAATTACATTGTTGAAAAGCTAAAATAGAATATAGACATGAATGACATAACAGAAAGAGAAGTGGAGCAATATAAAAGGCTCACACAATTATTTGAAAAATACAAAGACCATAAATTCAACCCGTTTGACAAGGTTCTTATATATTTCAAAACTAGAGGTGTTTCTAACGAATTTAGAATAGTCCCACATATTGTGTGGTACTATGACAAAGAAGAAAGCAAGCACGTTTTATATGACCCGACAATAAGGTTTACAGCCAGTAGCCTTATTCCGTTTGACGGAAACGAGGAGTTTATAGGGTTTAAAGGCGACACTCGCGTTGTGTCTGAAATAAAGGCTGAATTGGAAGCCACAAATAAGGCCACAACGTGATGTAATGCGTGGTGGTAGTAATGAATAATAAATTTATTTAAAATAAGTTATGATGGCTATTCTTTGTAAGAATAAGGATAATATATATTGGTTATTATGGGGTAATCCTGGTGATACGATTTATTCTTATAGTAGATTCACAAACCCAGAATCACTAGACAGTAAGTATTTTGACCAAACGAAACTTGTGGATATGCGACAATTTAATTGTAGATATTATGAAGGGTTCAAAGACAATAGACATCACATAACAACATCGTCTTACTATCGTATTATAATTCCATATCTTTCGTTATTGTTGGGTTTTAATTTTGATATTAATGATTTTGACAAAATCACGTACATAACAAATGAATATCCAAAACCATCTTATTTAATAAGTAGCGGTGGGGTTAGATTTGATTGTTCTTATTTGTGGCCAAAAAAGGATTATAAATTTACGTTAGATATTGGCGGCGAGCGCGTTTGTGAACATGAGAATTTTGAATGCCTTACAAATGCAACAGATAAATGGGATAAAAAATATGGTGCGTGTGGAACTGAATACCATAAACTTTTTAGAGGTTCTCATGAATCATCTGTCGTTATAAATGAAACAATTGACAGCGACAAATCAATTTGTATTAGTGGCGATTCGTTCTTTATACCAATAGTTCCAATATTGGCTTGTTACTTTAAAGAGGTTGTATATTTAGACACAAGATTGGATGAAAAAGTACAAGTATCAAGAAAAAAATATTACGAAGGAAAGGTTTTTGATTTTGTAATAATAAGTTGTTGGGAGGGTAATTCAATTTTCAAATATTTGAAGTTTAATTTAGAATAATAAACGGATTTAAACAGTTCGTTTTTTTTGTTTTATAATTGACAATATTAGTTTTTATTTTTATTTTTTAATAAAAACTTAATATGAACATTTTTAATTATTTAATAGAACAAAACAACTACAAAAGTTATTTGGAAATTGGTTTAGATAACGCTGGAACGTTCAATAGTATAAACATAGAAAACAAATATAGCGTTGACCCTTATTTTATGACTGGCATGGATAATATACGAAGAGAAGAAGACATACCAAAATGTTTGACATGGAGAATGACGTCTGACGAAATGTTTGAAACCGTAGCAAAAGACATGAAATTTGATTTAATCTATATTGACGGTATGCACACAGAAGAACAGGTTGGAAGAGATATAATAAACGGCTTAAAACATTTAAACGTTGGTGGAAAGTTGGTTTGTGACGATTGCATACCAGCAAGCTACGAGGCACAAATAGTCCCTCGAATTCAAGGGTTATGGAATGGCGATGTATGGAAAGCTATTGTAATGCTTGACAAATATGGTGTGTCATATAGGACAATCAATGAAGCCTTTGGTTGGTGTGTTATAGATTATACTGAAAATTTATCAAATGTTAATCAATTACAAAAATGTACTATAACGTATGAAGAGTTTGAGCGTAATAAAAGCAAACTGTTACATATAATCACGATGGATGAGTTTATTGAGTTATATAAGAAATAAAATTACAAAATGGATAACATAAGAAAAGAAAAAAAATATGATTGAAAATTCAGTTATTGTGATACTTAAAGGTCGATTTGGTAATATATTATTCCAAATAGCGGCTGGGATGTCTTATTCTGTTAAATATAATAAAAATTTATATTTGTTTCCTGGTAATGGCGGTGGGTGGATTAATTATTATCCGTTATATAATGATTTCTTGAAAAATTTTAAGATAATTAATCAAGAAGATTTTGACAAAATAAACGGTGTGTTTTGGAATGAAACAGAACCAACACATGAGTATATAGAATTTCCAGATGTTAATAAACAAAATTTGATAATTGATGGATATTGGCAAGATTTAAGGTATATAGATTTTAACGTTATTTCACCTAAATTTATGTGTCCATCTGATAAAATAGAAAGTATTAAGGAAAGACTTAATGTGAAAAATTATGATGATTACGTTTTTATGTCAATTAGACATGGCTTAGATTATCAAAGATATAATGTAGCACTATCTATGGAGTGGTTTGAAAATGTCTATAACAAACATTTTGAAAACAAAAAGGCAATAATAGCTACCGATGATATTTTATTTGTTGAAAAAAATCTAAATATACCAGACAAACGCATTATTCCAATGTGTGATGATTTTTATTTAAGTCATGAAAACCTATATTTAGGAACGTTTTTTAAGAATCAAATAATATCAAACAGTTCATATTCAATTTGGGGTGCATTGTTTCAAAACAATTCGGACCAAAAAATTGTTTACCCAAGTGATTGGTTTGGTGTAGGCTCTAAAATAATAAGTGTGCCAACAAAGGATAATTGGATTTGTGAAGGTGCAATTTTTGAAAATCATAAACAATGAAAACAGCAATTTGTTGTATAGCTAAAATGGAAAACCACTATATTAGAGAGTGGGTGGAATGGTATAAAAACATCGGTGTTGACAATATTATTTTGTATGACAATAACGATATTGATGGTGAAAGATTTGAAGACGTAATAAACGATTATATAACAGATGGTTTTGTTATATTAAACAATGTTCGTGGTAAAGAAAAATGGCAAATGCCATCATACCAAGATTGTTACGAAAAATATTCAGACAAATATGATTGGATTGGCTTTTTTGATGCCGATGAGTTTTTGGAATTTGACAACAACAAAACAATTTCAGATTTCCTTAATGAAGATATTTTCAAAGAAGCTGATTTCATAAAGGTTTGTTGGAAAAATTTCAGTGACAATGGATTGCTACGGGTTGAAAATGAAAATTATTCAATAAAACGATTTACAAAGGTAATCGAAGAAAAATCTCAAACATCGTTTTTAGCTAATAGAAGTACAAAGATTATAATTAGAACAAAGTTGCCAAACTTTCATTTTTATATGGAACCAGGTGGAGAGCATGGGTGGCATCTTCCGTTCAAATCTATTGATTGTCATGGTAATCCTTGCAATAACAATACACAAGTTATTGGTGAAAGAATTTGGGACAATGCTTGGTTAAATCACTATCGTTTTAAGACTATGGAAGAATATTGCAAACATAAGCTTGTTAGATTATACCCAGATGTTGATAAAAAAACAGGGGAGTCTTGGTTAAACAAGAATGAATTTTTTGATTATAATGAGTGGACTCAAGAAAAAGAAAATTTATATAATAAAATTATGGACGTAAAGGAACAAAAATTAGTATGTACGATTTTAAATTACAAACACGATGATAATGCATTGAGATTATATAACGCATTGAAAAATCGTTTTGTTACGTATCTTATAGATACAAATTACTTGGATAACGGTGGTAAGTGTCCATTTGATAAGAATGATGAGCATGTTATTCTTGAGCATAATTTATATAACGGTGGTGGTTTTATTAAGGAATATGAAATTTTATGTCAAGAAAACGGAAATGTTGCGTTTGAGATAAATTCAGATGTTGAGTTTGATGATGCTAATTTGAATAAATTGTTAGATGTTATAAATGATGTAAAATACGATAAAAGAATTGGCGTTTGGGAACCGTCTGCTAGACAAGGTTCTATGTGCAATGGCTCAACACAGTTGTTGTTGACAAATATCCATCAGTATAATCAAGGCACAAACTTCATGAGAAAAGTAAAGTGCGGAGAAGGCTGGTGTATGTTAGCTAAAAAAGAGGTTTTAGATATGGTAATACCGCATCTAGATTATGAAAACAATAAATATGGGTGGGGTGTAAATGATGCATATAATAGGGCGGCAAGAAAATTAGGCTTGGATGTTGTAATAGACGATAGGGTTATGGCTTATCATCCAGCTGGAACTGGATATTCCCATCAAGAAGCTGCTGCTGAGTATGAGCGTTTTAAGTCTAGGTTTCAAGAGTTAGGATTAGATGAGCCACAACCAAAATCTCCTAACGAAATTAAAACACTTATTTGTTGCATAGGAAAGAACGAGAATAGATATATTATAGAATATGTTAATTGGTATAAACACATAGGTGTGACAAATATTTGTTTATATGACAACAATGACGTCGATGGTGAAAGGTTTGAAGATATAATCGGAGATGATATTAACTCTGGATATGTCATTTATAATGATTGGAGAGGAAAGAAAGATTGCCAGATAGATGCATATAATGACTGTTATCAACGTTTTGGCGGAGAATACGATTGGATTTTATTTATAGATTGTGGAGACGAATATCTTGAATTGACTAGATGTAAAACAATTGGAGAATATTTGGCGATGCCACAGTTTGTTAATTTTGATATGATACATATTAATTTAATGACAATTGGCGATAATGGTTTGACAAAATATGATGATAGGCCGTTGCGTGTAAGATTTCCAGAAGAAATATCGCATAACACCAAAATAGCTTATGATTTTCCAGAAAACTATCATATTTCGTCAATTGTTAGGGGTGGAAGAAATGATGTTGTGTTTAACAAGGTTGGGTGGTCACACACGCCAATTTCAGATAATTTGAGGTGTTGTAACAATGTTGGTTTTACGGTTGATAGCAAATCTCCGTTTTGTAAGGATGACTACACGTTGGCATATTTTAAACACTACACAACGAAGACGGCTGAGGAATATGTGGAAAAAATGAAACGAGGGTTTCCAGACCAAATGTGGGATGGCAGCAGAATTAAAGAACTAATCGAAACAAGGTTTTTTAGGACAAACGTTGTAACGCAAGAAAAAATAGACATATTCAAGGAGGCATTTGATTTGGATTTCAGTTATTTGTTACCAAAAAAATACAATGGAGAAAAAAGTAACGATGTAAAAATTTTCTCTTTATGTTATGATAAGAAGAATTTCCAATTCATTGATGATGCGTATGTTACTCCATTGCAGGTTGGAGCAGCAAATGGGAAATATGTTTGTGACCTAAAGGATAATACTGGAGACAATATTTCTGGTATAAATTATTTCTTTATAGAAAACACAGGCACTTATTGGATTTGGAAAAACGTTCATGGGGCAAAATATAAGGGACAAATGCAATATAGAAGGCCAATGTTCGGTGTGAACGAAAATATGGATATTGACACTATATTTGAACAATATGACGTTATTACATGTTCTCCGTTTTACCACAAAGAACACAATACGCCAACTCCAGAAGAACCTATGTGCATTCCAGCGAACACTGTTGAAGAGGGTTATGGTTTTTCCAATTGTATTGATGATTTGTATGTTTTGGAAATGGTTATAAAGTTTTATTTTCCAGATTATTATCCAGATTATGTGAAATACATAAAAGAAAGTGATAGGTTATATTACTCAAACGGTTTCATCATGAAATCCGATGATTATGACAGATATGCCGAATTTTTATTTGCATGTTTAAATGTATATGCACAATTAACTGGGATAAGAACGCCAGATGATTTAGTAAACCATGTAAAATATAATTTAGAAGTCGGAAAATATAAAAGATACCAGCCAAACGAAATTAACGACGCGATTTTAAGGTGGCAATGTTCAATTTGCGGATTCTTGAGCGAGAGAATATGGACATTATGGGTGCAGCACAATTTCAGGCATCCAAGAATATTTGAATTGCCATACATAAAGATGGAACCAGACAAAATGTATACGTAAAAATCAGCGGCCAACCAGCCGCTTTTTTATTTATTATAAACAATAAAAGAATTATATTGTATAAAACAAAAAAATCAAAAAATCTATTTATTGATATAAAATCTGAATGGTTATGGGTAAGACTCAAAAATATGGAATAAAATATCCTTTTTCGTCAAATAATTCTGATAATGTGTATTTGGACACGAATGATACGTTTTCAGAAAGTATTAAATCACAACTATTGCATTTGATTTTCACAGAAAAAGGACAGAGGATTAGAGACCCAGAATTTGGCACTGGATTGATTAATTTTATTTTTCAGCCAAATGACGGAGATACTATAGGCAGTATTAAAAACGAAATAATAACGCAGGTAAATAAGTATATACCAGGATTAATATTCGATGAAATTAAAGTGTATAAGCAAGATGATGAATTATCGAATATTATTGTATCTATAACGTATTCAATAAAAAAAGGAAATAAATTAGACACAACAACTGTGGCAGTAAAATTATAATTGTAACATGGATAAACAAATTTCATATTTAAATAGAACGTTTAGTGACTATAAGGAAGCTCTTATTGAGTTCTCAAAAAAATATTACCCAGACTTAAATGTAACTTACAACGATGCGTCTGTGGCTTCTTGGTTGATAGACCTTAATGCGTCTGTAGCTGACAATCTTTCTTATCATATTGACAGGGTTTACCAAGAAACAAATTTAGATAGCGCGCAAGAACGAAGCTCGTTGTTGAATATGGCCAGAAGTTGTGGGGTTAAAGTTCCAGGGCCAAAGGCTTCTATGGCGGAGGTCAGGTTTTATTGTGTTTTGCCAACAAATAACGAAGGAAATGCCCCAGATTATACATATGCGCCAATCATAAAACGTGGGACTAGATTGTCTTCTGCAACGCAAATTTTTGAGGTAATGGAGGATGTTGATTTCTCTGAACAATTTAATAACGACGGTATTAGTGACAGAACATATAAACCTAATAGAAACAGTAATAATGTTATCACTGGTTATACTGTCACAAAATTAAGTGTTGTTGTGGCTGGTGAATCTAGGGTTTTTAGGCAGATAATTAACACTCAAGACGTTAAACCGTTTATGGAAATTGTTATTCCGTACAAAAATGTGATGAATGTTGAGTCGGTATTAGTTGTTGATGGCACTGGAGACATGGATGTTCCAACTTACGGGGCGTTTTATACAGAGATTGAATCTTGTGATAATGGTACAAGGTTTTTTGAGGTTGATAGTCTGGCGGAAGGTGAAAGATGGGGCGACGCTATCGACCCAACAAGTAAAAGGGCCTTAAAATACAAATATGGTTATAGCAGCGACGGTTCTGTTGCAGCAACTTATTGTGTAACAAAGGGCGAATGGAAACCAGTGCACCATAAATTTATTACAGAGTACACTGATAGTGGTTATATGAAATTAACATTTGGTGCTGGTGTTAATTTTCAACAAGAGACTCTAAGCGAAGCTACAAATATGACTGATTTTGCTAAATGGCAAATTTCCAGAGCATTAAATAACGATTCATTAGGTGTACTTCCAACAGGAAACAGCACAATGTTTATTCTTTATAGGATTGGCGGAGGAACAGCAAGTAACGTTGCAGAGGGTGCAATTAATAGGATATCGTATTTGAACGCGGAATATCGCGGCCAAAACCAAGAATACATTAATCAGATAAAGAAAACAATTAGGGTTAGAAATACAACTCCATCTGTATGCGGTAAAGACGCCCCGTCAAACGAAGAATTAAAATACTTAATAAAATACAACAAAGCGGCACAGGAAAGATGTGTTACTGTTAAGGATTATATTGATAGAATTTTAAACTTGCCGCCAAAATATGGCACGCCATTTAGGGTTGGAGTCACTGAAGAAAACAATAAAATAATGATTTATCTTCTTGGATTAAATAGCAACGGCAAATTGGACTCAAATCTTCCTATAACATTAGTCAAGAACATTGAGAAATATTTGTCTCATTATAAGATGATAAACGATTTTGTTGAAATTAAATCTGGTAGAATAATTAATTTGGAGTTTGAGGCTGATATTATAATAGACAAAAATTATAATAGTTCAGATGTCGTTTCAAATGTTATTAACACCATTAAGAATTACATGGATATCAACTCTCATATGATGGGTGAAGAAATCTATATTGGTGACTTGGAAAAGGAGATTTCAAAGGTTGACGGTGTTATAAATTTAATTGACTTATCAATATACAACATAACATCAAATGGCTATTCCAGTACCCAAATTTCTCAGCCAACAGTGGAATTTGATTCAAACAGTGTCTCTATTATAAGCGAAAATGAAGAGAAAATAGATTTAGATGCTACTGATGGGATATTATATAATGATGGTGATTGTATGATGGAGATTAAAAATCCTTCAATTAATATTAGAATTAGGGTAAAGGAAAAGTAATGGGGTGTCAATGTAAAGTTACAAAAAACATAAATTATATACAGCAGACATATGGAGCCAACCAGATAGTTAGAAAAAAAACTAATATCAGAGGTATGGTGTCAAAGGGTGTGTCAAGTGTTGTAGTGTTTATATTAGAGTTACCAATTATTCCAATAATGTTTTTGATTAACATTTTCAAATCATTAACAACAAGTAAAATAAATTTTTCAAAACTTATAAGACCTCTAGGGAATGTCAGAGATTAACAAAACTTATAGAATTAGGGCGACAGTTGGCGAGGAATCGTTTATTCCGTTACATTTAGAGCAAGAATATGATGTTTTAGATGTTTTATCGTTGAAAATTAGGAGTAAAGATACATTTAAATTGCACAACTCAAATGTTGGCATAATTGTTGGCAGAGTACAGGCAAATAATGGATTTGGGATACCGAACGCTAAAGTTAGTGTTTTTATACAGTCAACAGAGCAGAATGGAACATTATTAAGGAATTTATATCCGTTCACGAATGCGGCCTCGAAAACAAAAGACGGCGTTAGGTATAATTTATTACCAGATGAGAAAACTGGCGATTGTCATCAAATTGTTGGCACGTTTCCTAATAAAAGATACGTTTTGGACAATGATATTATATTAGAAGTATTTGACAAGTATTATAAATATACCACTAAGACTAACAACTCTGGCGATTATCTATTGGCTGGCATACCAACTGGAAGCCAAACAGTCCATGTCGATATTGATTTGTCTGATTGCGGTATTTTATCGCAAAGGCCTAGGGATTTTGTGTATAAAGGATACACAATAGAACAATTTGAAAGCCCAAATATGTTTAAAAGTGGAACCGAATATGGAAATTTAAGTCAGGTTTTCAGCCAAAACAAAAGTGTTTACGTATATCCATATTGGGGTAACGAATCTCTTGGCGAAGAGATAGGGCTAACTAGACTTGATTTCGACATTGCGTATAAATTTGAGCCGACTTGTGTGTTTATTGGCAGTGTCATTAGCGATAATTCATCACAAGGTATATCAAAAAAATGTATACCGACTGAGAACATGGGCAATATGGACGAGCTTGTGTCTGGCAAGGGTACAATAGAGATGATTAGAAAAACCATTGGAGGTGATGTGGAAGAATTTCAAATTAACGGCACTGAATTAATCAATGGTGATGGTATTTGGTGTTATCAAATACCAATGAACCTTGATTACATGATGACAGACGAGTATGGAAATATGGTTCCAACAGATAGTCCAGACAAGGGGATTCCGACAAGAGCAAGGGTTCGATTTAGAGTCTCAATGGAAGATATGGAAGACAACACCAACAACTTTTTCAGGGCTAAAATTTTGGTGCCACATAATCCGCAAAATACCGATGGTTCAAAACACGAATTATATGATTATGAATTTGGAAGTTTCACAAAGGATGAGTCTTTTAGGGATTTGTTTTGGAATAATGTATATTCTGTAAAAAGTTATATACCAAGAATACAGAAGAAAAAGGTTCTTGGATGGAAAACTAAAAAATTTACAGGAATAAAAGGATGCCAAAATTTTGGTTCAAATAATCCGCTTCCTTATAATAACATTAGAATACACTTGCCGCTAATGTTTACGGTAATGTGTTTGTTATTAAAGGCGTTCATTAGAATAACAGCTATTTTTAACTCAATTATAGCTGGAGTTGGAAATGCTATGGCAAACTTAGCCAATGTTATGTGGTCTACGCTTATATTGCAAAAGCCCGCCAAAAAGGTATATGCGTTGGCTAGAAATTTAAAACTTAATGTTATTGAAGATGGTATATGCCCAGATTTGGAAAATTGGTATTTTGCTCCGTTATCTAAAAATAATATAAAAACTATAAATGTTAAGCATAAATTGTCAAGTGATGATGACGACGAATTTAATATATTGCAACAAACACTGGATAGTCTCGTACAAGATGATGGTACTGTAACGCCAAAAGACGAAATGTCGATTGACATAGAAAATGCAGACACAGAAGACGAATCTGTTTGCGTGACAACATCCACAAATTATCTAATATCATGCATGGAAATGAATTTGGCTTTGGAATACAAAGTAATTAATTTTGATTTTTATAATGATTGGATTAATGGAGTGTTGTATTTCCCTCGTTGGATGAGAGATGTAAGGACTAAAAGAAGCATTAATGGAACGTTCTTTGCTGAAACAAAAATAAAATCATGCATGGATAATACGGCTATTTTTAGCAAGGCTAGACGATATACGCAATTGTGCTCTCTTGGATATGAAGCCAATAATTATGACTCACATACAACATTCTCTCGTGTTAATGTTAAATTAAATAACAAATCACAAATAAATAAAGCGAATAAGTTTCATAAGAAAAGCGGTATTACACAGGTTAAAATATTTGGTAAAAACGGAGGAATCTGTCACCAGCATAAAACAATGATTGGTCAGTATGTCTATTATTTGAAACCGTGTGAATGGACATATAAAACGGCACCTCAGAATAGAAAGGTAACGTTATTCGCGACAGATATAATTCTTTTAGGGTCCCTTAATTCGTGCGATTTGTTCGGTTTACCGCAAGCGTTTAGTCATCTTGGCGGAACAACGTATATTATGCCGCCAAATTTAGCGCTGACTAATTTAGAAACAGAAAGCGCGCTTTTTACAGCAGAAAACGGTAGGTTATGTTCAAAGAAAAATAGTAGTTCGACCGACACGATGGGTTTGTCCATGATTGATGGTGAAATAAATAATCCGTTAACTTCTGAACTGTTAGCTTATAGTGGTGTTTCCGATAATTACGATGTTCAATTTAATGGGGACGAAAACGATACAATAGCGTTAACTGAATTAGCTGGAATATCATGGAATTATGTTGGGCCTGGCCAAGGCACAAATGTTCCAAAACACCTTTACTACCCAGGTGGCCATTTTCTAGGGTTATCATGTGCTAATTCTCAAACAAACATTAAATCATGTGTTAATTTAGAAAGGATATGTGAGGCTGGGGCTTCCATGTCACAAAGAAAAGATGAAGTTTCTGCTGTGATTGATGGTGATGTAAAGTACGTTTACACCGTACCAAGTGGTTTGATATCTGGAGGTGATATAGTCGACCCAGATTTTAGGGCCATGTTTGCCACTATGAACCAAAAAAGATTGATAGCGGATACCATAAACAAAGACACTGGTTATTTAAATTATGATTTTTTATTTGTCAAACCAAATAATTTTAATGGCGAACTAAATACTTATGGTTCAAGTGTGTCATATAATAAAAGGATACAAATAACTGATGAAAGTGAAACGTTAAGTGCATTCGGAATATCCGATTCTAGTGAGTTGCAAGATACAGATGCCACAGAGACAGGTTATACACAAGTTAAAACGATTGAAAAAAACAGTGTAGATTATTATAGGTTTAGACTTGGACTTGATTATGATAATCTTAACAAAACCAATGGTAAACATATTAGACAATTTGCGGTAACTAAAGGAAATAAGTATTATTTACCACAGTATGAAAATAGCTTTTATTTTTATTTTGGTTTAAAAGCTGGTGCGACAGCAATTGACGAATTTAATAAACAATTTTTTTCAGAGTGCGAGCAGTCTAATTTAATTGAATATGACTATGGTGTTAGAGTGCATGTCGATGACTATAATTTTGTGTCTGGTAGCTCACAAGTCACTTTTGAAATAGTAAACATGACGCCAGGATATATATATTCAATCAACACGTTAGACGATAAGCAATATGTAACAGGCACGACTGAAGATAGTGAATTTGTTTTAGACATACCATATGGCTCGTATTATATAATAATTCGTGATAGTGAAGGTCTTAACAGTAAGGCAGATTTTGTTGTTGGTGAAAATGTTAAAACTGGAGTTTTAAATGTGCAGAATTTTACATTGCCAATTAGTAAAACAAGAGGCCTAGACAGAAATTATGCTAACAAAAATCTTTTTTATGGTGGTTTTGTTGAACTTTCTGAAGCTATATTGGATTCAGATGTTCAGTTTGTAAATAAATATTTAGTTTTATTCAATAAAGACTCTGACCCAGAAACAACTTATCCGATATTTAATACAATTATAAACGATTCTGGGTATGCCATATATTATTTGAAATATAAAGATGTCGAAAGTGATGCCTATATAAGATATAAATGCATTGGCGGCGATTATGTATGGATTTTTCTCGAAACTATAACAATTACGGATAATAGTAGACTTGGTCTAAGTATTGGTTCGCCAATTAGTTATAATTTTTCTAGCATAGCATCTGCGAGTTCTATTGTTTGGTGGGATAACGGAAATACTAACACTAATTTTAATGATTCGGCTTTATCTGGGTGGTCCATAAGAAATGCGATTATAAAAAGAAATTCGTCTGCTTATACATATTCTAGCGGAGTTTTCCCAGTTGGCGGTGATAAGATGCTGTTTGGGTCGTTGCAAAACTATAATAACATTTATATTGCACAAAATAAAAAATTATATTCAAGTGATTATATAGAGGACTGGGAAAACGGATATACTCTTGATGATTCGGTGTCTTATTGGGCCACATACGGTAAAAACTATACGCCAAGTATAAATCAATATCAAGCAATCACCGTTGACGGTTTTGACGTAATGGGAAAATGGGTTGCAAAAGTTTCTGGTAAAACTGGCATAACAAAAGAGGTTGTTTTGGAGTTAGAAGATACAAGTTCACTAAGAGACGGTGGTGGGTGTGTTCTTAAATCTGTTACTTCTCCTGCAATTGTTGGTTGTGTTTATCACGAAGATAACCATACAATCGAATGCTTATGCGACATTAATGAGGCCAATAGTATAGAATATGGGATTGTTTATCCAACAATTCATTATCCTGTGATTAAAAAAGATTTTACAGTAAGTACGAATTATTTTTATTTTTCGATTAAAAATTTATTACTACCTACAAGCACGAATGATAATTCTCTTGTTGTTGAAACCGTTGACGTGCATGAATTTTTAGAGTGTTTAGTTCGTAATGGATTAACATATAAGGGCTTTTATTCTGGAAAATCATTTATAAGTGGTGCGTTCAAGTATATGCCGTACAGTGAAATTGTAGCTAAAAATGGTGAAATAAGAAAGAAAGCAAAACCAAATATGTCACTTTTTTATCTTGGCGAGAATTATGATATGGCTGGCATCGGGCCACAATCAACTTCAACTAGTATATTTGAGTTTTCAGAGGTAAATGCGTTTCCAGATTACAATAGGCATTACGAGTTCATCGAGGGTTTCCCATTGCATAAAAGTGGAAGCACGTATTTAGCGTATTCTGCCACAACTGGTAGTTTATATGAAAATGCTTCGTTATATGAAGATGTCGCAGAAAAAAGGTCATTGCAATTATCACCGAATTTTTATGATGAAATTAACTACGCAATAGATTCTGCGTCAACACATCTTAGATTTGTAGGCGTTGGAGCAAGCGATTATGATGTTGAATATTATTATTGTGATAGGAGTGATGAAGATTTGCAAAGATTAATGATAACTGGATATTTACCGCTTGACCGTAAATATGTATATGCCGTTAGAGATGAGTATGATAATTTTAGGGAATTTTATATGTTGTGTAAATATACATCAAAGAACCCGACAGCGTTAATCGGGGCGGAGTTTTCGATAAAAGTTTCTAAAGTTGCATTTAAGAAGTGGTATATGGCAAATGTTCCAGTGTTTACAGTTACTGAGGATGAATTAGGAGAGAGTTCTTATACACCAACATTTGTTGAATGCTTATACGAGAAAGGTAGCGACTACGATGTCACTGATATGCCAACAATGGCCACTATAATTGAATATCACACAAGTGGTCATGTTAAATGTGTACATAATGTATCACCAAAAGTAGAGAATATTATAGAGCCTGGAAAACAAACTGACTTGAATTCTTTTACGTCAACATTATTACCAAAATTAACTAATGATAAAAAAATAACGCTAAATACAACGTTAGAAAATACTGGAATAAATCCAGACGATATTTTTATTGTTGGTATAGCAAGATATAATAGTGATATGTTGGCTAGCGGAAATGTATGCAAGATTTATTCTACATTAAGACAGATAGCATATATTGAATAAATAAACTAACACAAGGGTTATACATGGAAAGAAAGATTTTTTTGGAGAAGAACAACAGCGTTAATTCGATTAATCGTGAATCGAGAATGTCTATAGGATTGTCTGTTAATGAGAAATTGTTAAAAGGTAATAATGTAGACACAGAATTTTCTTTGTTTGAAGAGTATAACGCTGAAAGGGATTCGTGCGACAAATATCGTTTCTTGCTGAAAATAAATCCGATATGCACGAATGTTCTGTTTAACACTCAAACAGAGGTTGTTTATCTTGAGGGCTCTGATAGTGCTACTGTTATATCTGACCAATCAACTATTTCGCCAAACACAATTAATGGTGGGCAAAATAACATACAAAATTCAACTGTCATAAACAGAAAACAAGCTATACGAGATACTGAATATTCTCATAATAGCAATGGCGATTTTTCTTATCATTGCGGTGTTGATATGTTCAATAACCATCAAATACGTAATATAGGTTTTTCGCATGTTAACCAAATTAGTACTTCAATGTCCAATCAGGATTATGCAATGCAAAAGGGTGTTTATAACACCATTAAAGATTTTATGAGAGACGGAAGCGGTATGCCTATTACTGGGGATGTCAATCCAAGGTACAACAGTAATAGTTATAACACTAAATTACATTTATACACTACTGATAACATAAGAACGATGAAAAGAGCTTATGTTGAAGAAATTTCTGAACAAAATGGGTGGATAGGTTTTTTTAATAAAAGCAATATTGACATTAAGAACAATGAAGAGGATACAGCGAGGATTAATTGTGTTATAAACAACAAAAAACCGTGCGAATATATTGATTTGTATCCAGATAGAAGTCTATTTTCATTTGTTCCAAAGTATAACAAATATAGGAAAAGGGACGAAAAAAATTGGGATTATTGTATAACATACCCATTTTTAAAGGATTACGATTTAGTTGATACTATTTGTTGCGGTAGAACTCAAGCCATTAGATGTTCAGTTAAAGAAACGGTAACGCCAACTGGAAATGCCGTTATAGAATGTTCATCGTTATTTAAACATACCTTAAAAGAAGGAAGTGTAATAAACGTGTATTATTATGAGGTGGGTATGCACAATACACTGACGTTCAAAAAGTATCCTGGTAAAGTAACTGTATATTATGTTGGTGATGTTAACGGTTTAAACAATGATAATGTATTCAATATTAGATACGATGAAATTAGCGACATACTAGACAACATAATAAATTATGGACTTTATTATAAAAAAGTTGAAAACGGTGAAGAATGTGAATACTACTTTAGAAAATATAAGAAATTATTTGGTGTTAATAATAGCGGGAATAGAACAAAAGAACTCAAAAGCAATGTCGGGGCAGTGGCTTTTGGGCAGACAATTTACGGAGATGCAACAGCCCAAGTAACGTTTATTGATGATATTGACGTTTCTGGGTTAGTTGACCATCATGGAAGGCCGTTGTCTGAAGTGTATTTTACTGTCATTAAAAGAAATGCTGGGCACAATTTATGGTATTATCAAGACAATACATCGTCATCAGCCATCGAATTTTCGCATTGTTTCGGAAAAGTAACCAGCGGAGTTAAACTATATGGTGATAATAAAATTAATTTTGATTACAATATTAATAAATTGCATAATATTAATTCAAAGGTAAATATCCATCCGATTCCGTATAACCACGTTTATGACGTTCTTGGAGATGCAGTATTGTCTGGCACGCCAAAAGTTATTGAAAATAATATAACAAATTTAGATTCAATATTTTACGGGAATTTAGTTGAATTTAATAAATCTGAGTATGAAGAGACTGAGTTAACTCCAGTTTTTCACAGATTTAATACTGAGCAGCGCGAATATTGTAAAGACAATAAATACGCTGAGATATTTCATGATGAAATTAGGTTTGACGATTATGATTTTAAGAATTCTAATAATACTCAGTTTGAAGTAAATGAGCTTGATTATTCTAATATTTCAATTAGCGGAACAAATATTAAAGTATTCGGAAATTTACGGCCAGAGGGTTATTTTTATAACCCGCACACAAAAATCGCAATAAAAAAAGAAAGCGAAATAGTAAAAACAGCAAAAGCCAAATATTTGAATTTTATTTCAATATCTGGAGCGTTTTACACAGTAAAAAACTGTACCATAGTATCTATTGAAGTGCCAACTGGTTATCAAATTTTGCGTGGAGAGCATATTGCCGTGTATGATAGAGGTGATGGGATAAATATACATGATATTAAATGGGGTGAAGTATGCAAGGTAAACGGTAATTTACTTGAAATAGAATTTCAAGGAAGCCCATTTGGGTCGTTTCCAGTACAATATGGCGGAGTATACGATATAACATACATATTGCAAGAAGAAAGTGATGGGGTTAGGAGATTTTATATGTTCTACTCGAATGATGGTGTTCCTAATTATGCCACATTTGTTAAATCAAATTTAACATTTGTTTGGAGGGGATTAGATTTGATGTCTGAATGCAATTATGGAGATGAATTATATAACATACCATTTGCCAATGGCAGATTGTATGTTGAGAAAAACATTAATTTTTTTGTCAAAAGACAAGACCCTAACGGAAAATTCGGCTTATTATATGGGCTAAATGCAACTTATAACAACCCAGTGAATTTATTTAGTTTACCAGGGACAGAATTTGATATGTCACAAGCAGAAGAATTTTACAATAATTTAAATAATGTTTGCTATTAATGGAACACATTAAAATTAATCTTGTAAATCCAGTTTATGGCGTTCGTGAAATGCCAATACATTGTTTTTTTATTGAAAACAATATGTTAAAGATAGTTTTTGTTGACGATGAAAACCATAAAATGAATATTGGACAGCATTTAACGTTTGTGCGGTATATTTACGACGATAACGACATATCTACATCTATTCAAGATAATATAGAAGTAATTTCGTTTGATAAATACTATGATAATGGTGTTGAGTACGATTGCGTCTATACAACAATACCGCAAAAACGTCGTTTATCGCTAGATAGGACTACGACAGAAAATGTTGTATATTGGGATAAAATTGATAACAGGTATGTTGTTGTTGATAATCCGACATTAGGATTTTATGATTATGTTTTCGATGAAAATAATGTTACTGGAATTGATTTATCGTCATTAACAAACGAAGAAATCGATTCTCTTCCAGAGCATTTATACACAATTGAGGAAAGTATTTACGGTATTAGAAAATTCAAAACGCTGTTCCCAGCTGGAACAATACCAAGTTCAGATATACTGACTTCTATTATTATAGAAGCTATGACTAATGAAGGCATAGAAATTCCAGAAGAATATTTAGGAGATAATATATATGATTATATCGATGAGGGCCTTGGTGGCGATAATTATGATGGAATGGATTCTACTTTGGACCATTTATACGATATAGGCGCATTTGACATTGATAGATATGACGAATATTTCGTTTTAACGTTTAATGAAAAACATGATATCTATCAACAAGATATCGATTTACTGGCCAGCAGCCAAATGACTGGAGAATATTATATTAATGTGTACGATTCAGAAATGAGTAAAATTGGTTATTTTCTTGCATTGCATATTCCTTACGTCGATAATTTGCTTCCAGTAGATAAAAAAACGACTTTAACTGAATGGGTTGAACAAACATGCGGTATGTTTGATATGGATGGAAATCCATACGATATTACGTATCATAAATATGTTTTTGCCCCAAACAGATTTAGCAAAAAAAGTATTATAGTTAGAAAAGCTGAAACTGGATATGTCAGTGAATCACCTATAGATACACCACAAACACTTAATATAAAAAAAATAGAATATCTTTTAGAGCATGGTTTCTGGTTTGAGCCAGCATATACACCGTTTTTTTATACAACAACAATTAATAACTCAGAATGGTGCACAATGTGGGACGATATATGGTGGGATTATTATGAAAACAACAACGGAGCTATCCCACAAAAAAACATTTGGTTTAACAGTGGTAATACACATGTGGCTCTTACAATAGATAATAGTTATTGGAATGTTCCGACATTATTTTCATCTAATGATGAATTTACGTCGCTTAATACCGACGAAGACGGTGTTTATAATTTCATTGAAAATACGATATCAAACTCATTACCAAAAGCTATTGATTTTGAAAGAGTTAAATATTTTCCAGTCATTTTTAATGAAACGCCATCTGGAAACTACACTAAAGCAAGTGAAATAATATATAGGCTACATTTCAGACAGAGAGTCAAAAAAAATGGGCAAGAAGTGTCTAATATTCCAGAAGAATATAGGCCATATGAAGATGGTTGGTATGTTAATCAAGAATCAGGAAGTACTGTGTGGTGGAATGAAATGCAATACTCTTTAACAAAACTAACCAATTCAGAAATGACGGCTTTTGTTTTATCGCAAAACAAAAAATCCGATATGTTGGGGTATCTTAATTTTAATGATGATGATGTGTTTTTTAGCAAAACTAAACTAACAAAATCTTTTGTTAGATTTTCATTCTACACATCAAAAGACCCTATAGAGCAAAAACTTCTTTATTATTCTACTTCGTTTTTTGATATTCATGAATTAAGGCAAAAATATATTAAACTTTTGATAAAAAACGGTAGAAAACCAGAAAAAAATGAGCGACCGTTTGTGCTAACTGATGATAATGAAAATAGACTTGACAGTACAATAAAATTAACTGATGAACATAATTCAGATAAGTCCAGCGATGGTTTCAATATATACCTATTTTTAGAAGATGCTCCAATAGAAAATAGTGAAAAAACTATTTATATGAAAGTTGAATTTAACCATGCTGGGAACGGAAAAACTATACCAATGATATTATGGCCTAAAAACAATAACGGAAATTATGTCAGTCTTACAACGTCTAATTTTCTTAGTAGTCTTTACATTCCAATTATAATTAAATACATTAATGGAGAATATGTGTATGAAATAGTTGGTTCACAAGTAAATGGCGATATAATTGAGGTTAGTTTATTTGAGCCAAAACTTGATATAGAAGGTGACGATTTCGTACCAACAACTGGTAATACAGATTCAACGAGTGATACACAAACACAAAACACATAAATAATAATATGATAGTTAATACTATAAATGGATATTATACGTAAACAAGTAAGTGTTGATAGAGGCATTTCCCACACACCTGGGCTAATTCCGTATTATCCATATAATGATATAAATTCAAGCATTAGATTCGTTACTGGAATCGATGTTGATGGCAATTATAATGAATATGTATGTGATTTTGGGAAGGTGGCCAGTTGTGTGTGTGGCGTAACAGAAACACTATCGTATTATAAAGAAGAAATCTGCACATCTGGCATTTCAGAGTCTGATAATTCTATAGAGGCTAGATTTAGGTATTGTGATGCCATACATCATTACCTGAAAATTTCGGAATCTCTTAGAACTGGTGTTTTCGGAAAGGTTGTTAAACATACAGAAACTACTGTTGTTAATGTAAATTGTTCAACTTCTGACCATAATTGTTCTGAAGGCCCAATAGAAGAAACAAATTCTGAAGACTATTATGATATAGTGACTTGTTTTCATGAAACACCATCAAAATTTGAATTTAAACCGTTAGATTGTGACTTGTTTTCGCGTATTGACCAAAATATATATAGATTAACTTATCCAGAAATAGACCCAGACGAACCACAAACAAGTGACGAGCCAGTTCAAATAGATATGAATATGGTTTTAAAAAGACAGGAAGCCGTCGAGTCGCTTGTAGAAGGGAATTTCGTTGTTTTAATTTCAAATTATGACGAAATTATTGGTTACGAAAACGAATGGAAGTCTTGGTGGGAAAAGTGGTTTGGAGAAGGATGGGAAACAATAGCATATGGTGAGTCATATGTTCAACCCAATGAGCCGTCTTTTTTCCCTTTTTGTCAGAATTTTGAAAAATATTTTTTAGGAAAAAATTATGTACCAAATGAATTTGCTGAAAGCGCTATAACTGGGATTTACGTTCCAGAATATGTATATAATGCCGATTTATATAATTATATAACTTGGTTTGAAGAACGTAATATCGAAAGGGATGATGAACTGCAAAAAGATTGGGATAAACATGGCGGGGATGTTTTTTTTGAATATTTAAAGACACTGTCAACACGGTGGATAACAGGAAACACAGAGCATGATTTTTCGATACAAGAGCCACAAACAAGGTTTAAATTTTTAACGCCATATGTTAGTGTTCCTATAGTATTGACGCAGTCAAATGACGTTGCCTGGAATTATGAAAGTTATTTAGATTCAAGTAGACCGTTTTTGCCAGAAGGGGAGTTTAGCGGATATTCGATTTTTAACAGTGGGCATTTTGTTACGTTGTCTGATTCTGGCTATGTAGAATCAAAATTATCATTTGTAGCCGACAAAAAAGCAACATTTGTTGACGGTATTTTTGGCGTGTGGGATGAAATGAGTATCAGTAATAGCAGTTCGAAAATTTTTGCTGGAACATATCATACAGGCAACAGTGCAACCATAGGTGTATCTGTTATTCGGAAAATTTATCATAGTGGCGGTACTGTTGATATTATTCAATTACAAGAGCAAAATGTTTTAGAAGAAGCCCCAACCGTACAACCATCAACTTCAATGGTGCTATTGGTTAATAAATTTTTGGATGCTACAGATGGTGCCAACACGCAAAATACAACACAAATAACAAGTGGCCCAGAAATTAATGGTGATATTGTTCTAATTGAAGAAATTACAGCAACAACGAACTACAAATATGGCTGGTGGGAATTTCAAGAAACTGATGCTAATGTGTCTTGTGGAGATGGTGAAATAATACATCCTAACGACGAAAAGTATCAAACAGTCCAAACGATATCAAACGTTAAGACGATAGTTAAAAACCCACAAGAAAATGATTTGTATTACTTTTATGTTCAATATAACAACGGTGTTGTATGTACTGGAGGTACACAAGTAAAGGTGGACTCTAAAAATACAACAAAAAATTTCATGTTGCCATATAAAAGTGATACATATTTTGACATGGAATATATAACAACGGATAATAACGGTGATTTGTATGTTGGTAACTATATACCTCCATCTGGTGTGACAATTGAAAGCGGTTTTTGTACTATAAATTATGTCATTGGTGGTAGGGCATATTATAATTCACAAACATCAGCATACACACCAGTGACTTATAGCGGAATACATTATTCCGAGAGTTATCCATATATAACTGGGTATAAGTTAATTACGCTTGACGGTTATAAAAATCTTGATTTTTATTACGAAACACTTCAATATGATGCAAACATAGAAACTGCAATATACGAAGAGTATAAAAAAGAAAGAAAAGTAATTAGAGCAAAGCTTGTTGGGATGGAAGTCGGTACAACGTGGACCAGCGGAAATTCAATAATAGCGCCTATATTCACTGACGAATTTACATCAACACAACAATATGACAATAAAAGCATAATGGATATTTCAATAGATAGAGGAGTTGCGGCTGCATTTGAAACTAATTATAAGTTAGGTGAATGTAACACACTTGAAGATATTGAAAATTATTCAAACAACTTTTTTAAAATTTAATGAAAATAAATAAAAATTATAACGTAATATGAGTAGCGGAATATTTGGAACAGTAAAACCTGCAAATATAACACCACATTTAGATGTGGAAATTCTTTATTATTATAGGCCGACGAGAAGCAGAACTGACGCAAGTTTTGACGGATATAAGGCCCTTGACCCATCTGAATGCCTGAAAAAATCAGTAATCACAGAGTCGCATGACGCAGTTGAGGGGCTGTTCGAATTGAGATTGCCGCTTGACAAATTCAATATGAAAGGCTTTTATACCGTTTACATAAGGCCAAAAGAATGCCAGGCAAAAATTATAGATGTAAGTGTATTGGCTAGTTATCCAGACATAAAAGGTGTTGTTTTTAATATATCAAATGGCCCACTTGCTGGTATAAATGATTTAACTGGCTATAGAATGGAATTTGAAGATGGGACAACAAGAATTATTAAATCATGTAATAGATGCGAGCCAGTGTCAGTGAATAACGGAGACGGTTACCCTAACGTTACTCGTTACATTTTGGTTGATACATCTAGCGATTATGTATTTTGTACTGTAAGCCCGTCAACAGCCCCGACGTTTAAGCCAAACGCATTGCCTTATATAGGTACACCAGGTGAGACCGTCAAAATTATGAACACTAAATTTACGCCGCAATTAATTGAGTTCGAAATGGTTGACCATGATGCTGATACTATTTCTTATATGCTTGAAGGTGAACAGGTTAGAGATAGAGATAATGGTATTTTGACAACATATAACACAGATAATGAAATTTATCGCCAATTTGATTTCTATTCTATTAAGAGTACTCTTGGTGAACCTCTTTATGATGTTAAAAAACGTAGAAATGATATTGACGGAACACAATCATATGAAAATATAATGAACAAGTAATGGCAAAAAGTAATCAATATATTAAAACAAAAGCCAATTATACGTTAGTCAAAAAACACATGACAACGTATAGTGGAGATATTTTTGAACAGGACCATCTTACAATATCTGCTCCGTATGATGGGGTGTATGATGACTCCGTTACTATGTTTTCCGATTCAAATTTTAAATTTAGAATCAGGGGTAAAGAAAATGCAAAGAAAAAACATTTTAACGGAAATTGGTTAGAGTCTGATAATGGGTCAACATATTGGACAGAGGCAGATTGCAATCAAGTCAATACATCAGAGACTTCAATTAAACTTAAACCGAATTACACATCATTAAAGGATTTTGCTTATTTTGGGTCGGCAAGCCAATTAGTTAAGGCTACAATTACAGATATAATTATGCATTATCCAGGTGGAATATATTATTTAGGTGATTCATACCCAATTGATGTTAATGGTGACACATATTATTTGGTTGCTAACGATTTTGATATTGATATAATGTCGATGGGGTGTGTTTTCGACGAAGAGGAAAACCCGATGAGAGTTTTAAGTGCTTCGTTGGATAAATACAATTTCAAAACCACAGACAAAAAATTAACCGAACTGACATTTGAATATATAAATGGATTATGTAATGGCGAAATTTTAGGAAAATCAACAATTGTGAGTGATGGCGGTGCAGTTGTGTTATATGTTTATTTGGACAAAAACGGAGAAAAAAAGATATTAACCGATGACCCTGGAGCTTTTGGTAATCCTATAATTGTACCAACAAAAGAAGTTTTTGATGAAATGTATGATTCGTTAGATGATTTTTCAAAGGTTTTACTTGATTATACAACGAATCCATTGTTTGTGGCAAAATTTGATACCCCACATTTTAATCGCGACGGTAGATATTGGGTACTAGAAAAATATATATTTCCAAGTATTACCAGTTCAGACGGTAAATTTTTCAGTCCAAGAACATCTGGCCCAGCATTTTCTGGGTATTTTGCCAAACTAATGGCATTGGCTGAATCTTTGGATGAGTTTGATTCTAATAATTTGATTAGAATGTTGACTCACGAATCAATTTTGAATTTGGATTGGAGTGTATTAAACACGAAATATGCCGATGACGAAGATAATTCTGTTGACAACTCCAGAATTAAAGCTATGCTTGAAATTTATGCTAGACAGTTTGATGACATAAAAAGATATGCTGACAACGTTAAAAACACTACTAAAATTTCGTATAATGAATCTAGTAATGTTCCTGACTATTTTCTTTCTGATAAAGCGAATAATGATGGGTGGGATTTGCCAAATATGGCCCCAATAGAGGATACAAGTATATACACTAATGTTTTATACCCGCAATCAATGTCTGTCGGGTACAATAGTTCTGATTATAATATAGAGTTTGAAAGAAGACTAATACTTAATAGTCGGTTCATAAAATCATTAAGGGGTACGAGATATGGTGTTGAAACGCTTCTTGGCTTGCTTGGATTGAAAAATGGCGCAAAGGAAACAGACCAATCCATAAACACTGGTTTGACAGCTGGATATTATGAATTGCATGAACATATTGCGGTTGCAACTACATTTCCGTCATTAATAGACATTAATTTAGCCATTGAAAATAGCGATGATTATGACGAAACTTATTCTCAATATTTTGATTACCCAATAGCTATCGTAAACAGGGGTGAAACGCCTAGTGCAAATTTTGTTGTTCCGTGGTACGACAGAAAAAATAGCTATACAAATTATATGTACTTTCAGATGAATGGAGGTTGGGGGCACGTTCCGTCTAAAAAAATTAATCTTGAAATTAGTACGGCTTCGTCAATAACGGAAACTGCAATAACATCAATCTACGATGAAACTATACAATATTTGAAGTATGCCACCACAATAGATGAGTTGACTGGATACACGCAATCAAATATTAGGAGAAACATGGTTTGTTATGTCGAAAATATAGAGGGTATTTACGGTGGATACAATGCGGATGAGGAAGATAAGGCTATAATAGAAGAAACTAGTGGCGAATGTTTTTCTCACTATTTTATATTGAAAAACACAGCGTTGTCTCCGTTTATAGGATTTGTAACTCCAGATGAAAGTGGGGGGAAATATAATTGTTATGGGTGGAGAAACGTATTCAGACATGAATTTGATGGAACATCGGCCATAACTTGCGATGGAACTTGCGTTTTGTATTTAGAATCAATACAATCGGATAACAGTGGAAATAACATGCACGCTGGATTTGGTGAATATGACGATGGGTTAGAATATCTTGAATATTTCAATCAAATTTTTAAAAACAAATTAGAAAATAACCAATTTTCACTAGTTTCGTCAAACGATGGGGCAGACCTACCAATTTCAATTGACACAATTAAAAATATTGGGTTTAATGTTGATTTTAATTTAGTTGTTGACGATACAAAATGCCATTGTTTCATTAATACAGATTCAACTGGAATAGAAATAATTGACCCGTCTGTGCTTGGAGATGATGCGAATGATAGCGAACAGACTGATAGTGAAACTTTGGTTATAGTTGGCGATGAAGTTGACGATGATATGGATTTAACAAATTGGGATGATATATATGATTCTTTTGTTAATCCTATTGATGGTGGTGATTCAGTTGATGAAATGGCTGCTCTATCGGTTATTAATGTTAAAAATACAAATATTAATTTTATAACGAACAATAATATTCATTATAGGGAATACATACAATATATCATAATACCTTTATTAGAGCAAATGATTCCGTCTACAACGATTTTTTCATACACATTTGACGGAGAAGAAAGCCCAGCAATTGCTGAACCGTTTAGTAATGCTCAACCAATTTCAATAACCACATTGTATGCCGATGCTGCTGTTCCGTCAGAATATGAACCATTGACCGAGTTTGACATCAATACAAATACAATACCGACAATAATAGAAGTAGAATAAACACTATACATATATGGCTAGAATATTTAGTTGGAAAATAACAAACGGTAAGTACGCCTATCTTGTTAAAGATGAGGAAAATAACACTTATATTAGAAATAGAATAAACGACAGCCTTACATTATTGGCTTTTTCAAAAACAATTTTAGGCTTTAGTGAAAATCAATATATGGCTGAATATAATAACCTAAGGAATGAAGTATTAAGCCTTTACGGGAAAGATATTGGTAGTGATTATAGCGTATATTATGATACTGGAGAAGATGGAGGCTCTAACAGGCTAATACTTTTAACTGGAAAAGATGGTGAAAATGCAAGTAGTGTACAAAACAATAATGGAGTCATATCTAATAATGATTATGAGACTTTATCTAGTATTATAGACACCAGAATTGACGAATATCAAGAAAGGGAAAATTTGTTACGAGACGATGTTAAGGAATATATTGAAGCTTCTATAGGCTCATCAGTGTCAAATGCTATGGAAAATATAATTGCGACAAACGCAAGACTAGATGCATTACAATTAGAAGTTAATGATGTCATATCCAACGACTCTGATATAATTAATGCAATTGATGTTTTTACTGGCGCAACGCAAAACAATATGGCAACACTTTTGTCAGACACAACTGCGTTGAAAGGTTGGATGAATGATTATAGTGGAAGTATCAGTGGAATTGTTCATGATTATAATGAGGCAAATTATACAATTGGTTCTATGGATGGGGCCAACCCTTCTAGTGGCTTATTCGCCAATATTGGAACATGTTTCAACAAATTAAACAATAAAATAGGTAAAGTTGAATCTCAATGCTATGAATTATCTGGCACTGTAGAAACTATAAGAAAACCTATATCGAACGATGATATAACTCAAATATTATCTTCAAAGTCTGTAATAAATAAAGATTCGTGCGTGCAGCAATTATCTTCAGAAGATGGGATTGTTTTTAAATATAGCGACAACGCTTTTATGTCGTTTTTGAGCGGCGAAATAACACTACAATCTGGCGATTATGGACTGAAAATAACTAATGATGGTATTTTTGTAAGAAAAAAAGGTGGTGATTACATAAAACAAAAATAGAATAAAAAATGCGTGGCAAATAAAATGCCACGCTTGTTTTTTTATGACAAACTATTTATGTTAAATGAATAATAACCACAAGACTTCAATATAACAACATATACATGGCAAGAATAGTTGTAAATCCCCATAGAGATACTGAAAGTGTAATAAGACATGAGCAGAGTAAAGGCAAAATACTTAATAACAGAGGGGAGATTTTAATTTGTAACGAGCCTGGAAACGAGGGGGTATACGTTTTAAATTCAAGGCATGAACTTGTCAAAGTTGGAACTAATTTATCAACAGCAACAAGCGCTATAACTAAAGAATATATCGACCAAAGAATTGTTGAATTAATGTCTGGCTATAGCGGAACAAGTATTGATGAAAATGTCGTTAGACAGATAGCTAATGACAGTGTTAATACGGCTATAGAAGAGTTAATTGATAATGCTGATGAGAGGTATAATACACTTGGCAAAATTTCTGAGTGGATTATTAATAATTCTGGTTCCGATGTTACTTGGGTTATTGATAGTATTTCAGCGCTTACAGAAAATATTACTAACATTGAAAATGATGTTTCTGGTATAACAGAAAACATGTCAGGTCTTGATAATAGAGTTGGGTATCTTGAAGGGGTTGTTTCAGGCAAAAGTACAGACCATTTTGTGATGACTTTAAGTCAATATCAAGAATTATTGACAAACGGTATTGTTAATGTGGACAAATATGGCACAATAACATATAATGATGACCATTTTTATTGTATATATGAAGATGATACCCCTCAACCAACACCATCAAGTGGAACTATTATAATGAGTGGCGACACAATAAGTTTTGATGCAAATTATCCGTATGAAAATGGCGAAGTTCCATCACTATACATAGGAGAAATAGAAACATCTGGAAATGGTGTAGTTCAAGTTGATTGGCTCATTGATAACGGAAATGATGATAGTCAAACTGAAGATGTTGATATAGAAGGTGATAGAATATCAATTAGCAATGCAGTTTATAACTCTGGTGAACTAAACATAGGAACAATAAACGATAATAAATATGGTATTGTTGATGTACCATGGGAAATTTAAATTAGAAGTGAATAATAAGTAAAAAAGAAATAAAAATATGTCATACGTAAAACAATTTAGAGCAAAAGCAAAAGATACTGGCGCAGATGTAATTCTTGATATTTATGCTTCATCAGCAGATACATCTATAAGCGCAGTAACTTCTTTAAATACAGAAGCTATTGGTAATGTTGAAAAATACTCAGAATATGATGGTGAGAAATATCATGAAGGTTTGACATTTGTCAATGGAGCACAAAGAGGTGTGATAGAGCTAAATGATAAGGGTAATTTGGCTGTGGAATCGTTATCAAAGCATCTTAACCTTGAATCAGCAAAGGGTGTGCAAATTAAACCAACAACAAACATAATATTAGACTCAACAAGAAGAATTGTTTCAAATAAGGGTAACGAAATTCAAGTAGAAGCAAAGTTTGATGATTATGGAAAAGTAACTGGTTTTGACGGCTCTGATGAACCTTGGGCGGAATTAAAAATAAACTCAAGAAATCTTGATTTACGCTGTCACGACCACGGTGGAATTGCATTGCAAATTGCTGGGCACGATGGAAGCGGTTTTGAAAATAAAATAAAATTTGAAAGCGATAGAACAACGCAAATCGGTGCGACAAAACATTACAGTGGAGAAGGCGGAAAAGGCCTTGAATTTGGAACCTTTAATAATGAACATGCATCTCTTTTCTGTGGTGATTATAGATTTAAGGGGGACGCTAATGTATATGGAGTAACAAGACAAACACCAACACAAACGTCAACTGGAAAAATAGATTACCCAACACAAAATGATGATTTTAAGGATGTTATAGACCCAACAAAGGCTGCTACTTGGAATGAAATTATAGATGCAGCTAAAAAATGTGCAAATCTTGATGAAACTGTTAGGGCTGAAGTTGCAAAAGCGGCTTTGAGTGGCGAAATAGACACTAGTATATTCGTTACTAAGAGCGATGTTAACGATATTGTAGCGTCCGCAATAAGCGAAGCACATATTGATTTAACTGGGCTAGCAACAGAAGAGTGGGTTCTTGACCAAAATTATATTGACGCTTTACCAGATGGTGTTCAATATATTAAAATGGGTAAGAGCAAAGGCAATTTCGCCGTTGATGTTACTGGCAAATATACTTGGGAGTTAACAAGTCCTAAATCAGCAACGACAGTTGATGAATATGATGATGTACACGCAAAAGGTGATAGGGTTATAAATTACACAAATGAAGCGTTTTATACCGACCCAAATAAGGTGTACTACAAAGCTGGAATGGAGACCAAACTAGCTGATAACGTTACTGTTGTACCAGCAGATACAATTGTTTACAACCAAGCATGTAATTTAACATTTGATGTTCCTGAAGGTGCATATCAATATTTCCCATGCACAAGTGCAGATACATCATTTTATGAGGACCCAACTAAATTTGCTTATAAATGCCTAATTAAGGACTCTTTAGATTTTGAAGGAAATCCAAGGCCGAAAAAATATATGGTTGATGGTGCTGGCCTTTCTGAATCAGCAATTACATATTATAACAGTAAAGCAACAGTTTATGATGAAGATGGTGTTACCGTTTTAGTTCCTGGCGAATGGGAACGTGTTGATGTTTGGAAAAAATCGACATTGTGGTCACAAAACGAAATCAACATTAACCTTGAAACAGATAGTAAAATAAAATTTGCTGGAAAGAAAATAGAAACTGTATGGACCTATGATGATGTAGACCATAAAATGGATGATATTTTACTTTCAACCAATACATTATCTACAGATGCAAATGAAGTTGTGTTTGAACAAAAGATTTCTAAAAACGGTGATAGAGAAGGCCAAGATAGTGAAATAGTGTATTCATTTGGAAATAATGTTGCTGACACTGAAAAGGTTCCAGATTTTGAAGCGTTTAAGGCAAATTACAACGGAAAGCATACACCAAAAACAGATGAAGAACTACAATCAATGTATGATGCTTTCTTAGCTGAAGGTCAATCGTTTGAAATTAGGGTAAAAGTAAGTGAACTTCTTGGATTGGTTTCCAGGGTTGCTGAACTTGAAGCAAGGTTGAATGCATTAGAAAATAATTAATATATTGTTTATAAATGATAATTCACGGTAAACAAGAAATAATTGACTTATATCATGGTGCACTTCAATTAATAGAAGTGTACCATGGTAAATTATTGATTTATAAGTTAAAAAAGGAAATAGATTCATGTTTTGGTAATGGGTATTGGATTAACAATTTACCGTGGTTAAATACAGATGGGTGGAAAAATTAAATTTTATTAATAACAAACAATATTTTCATTAAGGAAGAATGGCAAAAACGTATAACGGAAATATTACAAAGCATACTGATTGGGGCGGGGATGCCTCAACAAGCGGATTACCAGTAAGCGGAAAAATCGTACAGCAATTTATAAAAGATGAACTTGATAGCAAGATTGGCGCTTTCTACAAACCAGAAGGCAGCACAACAATATATTCGTTTCCAGACGATGAAACTAAAGAAGCTTATATTCTAACTGGAGATGAATCACTGATTATTGATAGTTTTGAAACAGTGTCAAAATATAATGTTGTCATCAATCAAGAAGGCCTTGATTTGTCGCATAGTGTTTTAGCTGGTTCTACTGGAAATACGGTTGAATTTTCTTTTAAGATAGTTGACGATAACAACATGAGTTCTGACGCGTCAGCTAAAATTGAGTTTTCTATTACTGGGTCTGGTATTAATAATAAATTCACGACAGAAGTTGCTGTTGCGGCTGGAGAATGGACCGTTGTACGGGAAAATATAGATAAATATTTGAGAACTGGGGCAAATAGTGTGTCAATTAAGATTGTAGGTTTGACAACGTTTACAACCACACAATTTATTATGACATATAATTTGTTTGATTTAACTTTTATCCCTAATTTTGAATATCAGACAGTCAAAACTGGTAACACAATTTCTGTTCCTTATATTATTGCTTGTAGTGATACAAAATACCTGGAATTTTATATTGATGGAGAACAAGTTCATAGTTCAGAATCTGAAACAATCACAGATATTAGAAAAGATGGGACTGCGACTTTGAATATATCTAATTTGTCGATAGGCCAACATTCATTGCAGGTTAGAGCGTATGTACGTTCAGGAGACGGAACGGTTTTTTATACACCGATACATTTTTATACGTTTGCAAAATATGGCGAAACATCCCCGTCGTTTTTGTTTTATAAAGAATTACCAAATGACAATGCTATTGTTTTAAATAATGAGGTTTTAACCATTACTGGAAACCAGTTTGAAGAAATATCGTTCGATTGGTCTTTATATGATTATCTCGAAAGAAAAACCACTGTTTATTTTGAATTTAATGGTCTTGTAATCGGTAATACTGTTGTTTTGTCAAATGGTGTGCTAAATTCATTTTCATATAGGCCTATGGATTTCGGTACCAATTTGCCTTTGCGTGTATATGCATATAATGAAAATGATGCGTTACTATTCGATTATTTGATTCATGTCAACGTAATTGAAGCCGTTGGCGGTATTAAGGAAACTAAAGATGGTTTGCTATTAAAATTACAAGCTATAGGAAGAAGAAACACTGATTTGGATAAAGATGTTTGGTCTTGTGTTGGCAGCGATGGGCAAACATATAAGGCGACATTTAATGGTTTTGCGTGGAATTCACAACAGGGATGGAATGAAGAACACGAGGCTCTTGTAGTGTCAAACGGGGCCACTGTTGATTTTAATATCCAGCCAATGATATCTGACTGGGCAATTAACGGCGGAACATTTGAAATTGATTTAGAAACTTTCGATATTGATGATGATAATGCAGTAATTTGCGAATGCGCTGATGAAGTTAACGCATCAATGTTCAGAATTACAGCAACAAAAGCTGAAATATCCACAAACCAAGGGGTTTCAATTAATACGAGATATAAAGATAATGAAAAATTAAAAATATCCTTTATATGTAATAGGTCTGGAAATTTCGATGACGGAAATCTGTTATACATAATGGTTAATGGGGTGTTGGAACGTGCAGCATTATATCTTGATAGCGACAGTGTAAGGTCGTTGGGTTATTTAAAAATTGGCGACCCAACTGGAAACAGTAAAGTTAGAGTTAAATCGATAAGAGTATACAATAGAGCAATTTCAATTGATGAAGCATTTAACAATTATGTTGTTGATTCTCCTAATGTTCAAGAGATTTACGATAAAAATGACGTTTTAGGCGCTGGAACAACTGAAGTTGGTTTTGATGAGGTAGCTAATAAAATTCCAGTAATGATTTTTACTGGCAATATGGATGATTTAAGGACTAATGGGCAAGATAAGGAGTGGAGGTATTTTGATGTTGAATATGTTAACAGACAAACACCAGAATTAAATTTTGTTTCATTTAACTGTAGACTAAAATTACAAGGTACATCGTCTTTAGGCTATCCTCGTAAAAACTTTAAATTAAGCACTAAAGAGTCTGATTTTACACAGGAAATGTATGAGGCTTCAAATTACGAACTTGACCCTGATAGTACTATAGGTAATAAAATGCTTCGTAATAAGAGGACACATGAATTGATTGATTTTGATGATTTTAAGAATGGTGGAACATTACACAATAGCTATTGTTTTACACTAGATTCAGATGGAAAGGCACTTAAAAAAGGTAAATATAAATTTAAAAAGGGTGCTCATAAAGCAAATAAATGGACATTGAAGGCCGATTTTATGGAATCTTCATGCTCACACAATGTCGGAGCTGGTAGAAGTTGGAACGATATCTTTGAAAATACAGAACTATTAGCCAATGGAGATGCTTCTTACACTAATCACACATATAGAGATGAGGCATTGGTAAGCAATAGCCCATATTTGAATTACACTAGACAAGACGGTGTTCATTGTTTTATTGAGAACAACACACAAGCTATTAAAGACCAAAAAAAATATGTTTGTAGGACAGATGCCCAAAAGATTTGTATTGCAAATTTGAGCAATGGAGTTGATGATATTAGAACAGCAATCGATGGATTTCCTATGGTTTGTTTTTACAGAACATCACATGCAGCAAACGATTTGGTTTTCATGGGCCAATATAATTTCATTGACGACAAGGGTTCTTATGAGGTGTTTGGATTTGAAGACATTGAAGACCCAGATGATGATAGTACTATGATTTATGATGCCGATAAAGTTGAATGCTGGGAAGGGTTAAAAAACACTAATCCAATTTCATTATTCAAGGTGTCAGACACATTTTACGATACTGTTGATTTGGGTGACGGTAAAACCATATATAAATGGGAAGAAACTTATGAGTCAAGATATCCAGACCCAGATGATTATGGTAAACCAGGGAAAAAACAATACAATCCAGAAGCGTTATATGAATTAACCAAATGGCTTGTATCGACCAGACATGAATCCGATAATATAAATTCAATCAATAGTTCTAATACCATAACAATTGACAGTTCTTTTGCTGAACGTATTAATGAGTACCAATATGGTTATACACCAGATACAGCTAGTAATTATATTTATGACAGTGGTACAATGCCAGATACCCCAGAAAACAGACAAAAGAAATTCAACACTGAAAAATGGGAGCATTTTGACGTGTGGAAACTTGCTGGGTATTATATATTCTTAATGAGATATGGAGCTGTTGACCAATTTGTTAAAAATACAATGCTGTTTACTGATGGTAACGGAAAATATGATTTAAGAACTGATAAAAAATATAGGAAATGGTTCTTTATTAACTATGATAATGACTGTTTGTTTGGATTGAGGAATAACGGACAGTTAGCGTTTGATTGGACGCTTGATAGACAGACAATCGATTCCGCTTCTGATATAATAGTTGACGACCAGGCCGATAATGACGATTCTAATAATGCGTATGCTATGATGGGCCACGATTCTACATTGTGGAACAATCTTGAACGCGATGATGAATTTATGAGAATGGTTCGTGATTTGGATTACTCGATGAGTAAATACAAATTAAATTACGATAACATGGTTACCGAATTTGATACCAACCAAACTGAACGTTGGTGTGAAAGAATTTACAATGCCAACGAAAAATACAAATATATTAACTCAGCAAAGGGTATTGGTGATATGAGCGGAAGCCCAGTAAACAACTTGTGGATGCTACAGGGTACGAGAAGGTCACATAGACACTGGTGGATAGCTAACCATTTTAACTTACTTGATGCACGTTGGTTGTCAGGAGATTATAAAAATACTTATGTTGAGATTAAAACTAACTGTAAAGCTGGGACCGCGATACATGCAGTCGCTTCAATGAAATATTATTACGCTTGGGGTCAACAAAAGAAAATATACGAAAGTAATATGGTGCGCAATGAGGGCGAACCAATCGATTTTATTTTCGATACAGACCAATCACAAGGCGACCCAGTATATATTTATGCGTTTAATAAGTTTTCTGAACTTGATTTTTCAGAAATTGCACCGTTAGCGTATGAGGGTTGTTTTAAGTTTGTTCTTGGCGACACATTAGTATCAAACAGCCTTAAAAAGTTAGTACTTGGTAATCCTTCTGTTGTTAATAATGCCGCCCAAGACACAACGACTTGGATTAATTTACCTAATTTGGAATATCTCGATATAACTAATTGGGCAGGTATTACAAGCGTTCCGTTACATGCATTTAACAATTTAACAGTATTTAAGGCTGGTGGGTCAAGAATTGGCTCATTTGAGCCTTCTGAAGGTTCTAATTTTTCACAGGTTGTATTGCCGACAACAATTAGACATATTAACTTAAATAACGTTAAATTTGGTAATAATATGAACCAAAATTTGGAATATACACCAAATACTACGTTAGATAATTTAATTATAAGTAATAATGACGGTGTTGGGTTAAATTATTATAATAAATTAATATTGCCGTGGATTACCTCAATCGAAAATTCAGTGCAATCAGATTTATTGTATGCAAACAAAACATTATCAATTAACAATGTTGATTGGGTCTTTAATAATATGAACTCCGTTCGTATTTTTAAGAACTTCAAGACCAAAGGAATGTCGTTTAATATTACTGGTAGAATTGATTTAACTCGTTGCGGTAATTTATCAATGGAAAATATTGATGAGTTAAAGGAAATTTTTGGTGAAAATTGCTTCAACCCAGTAACCGCTAAACTATATGTACTTACTCCAGAGAGTATTTTTATTCAATCCGATTCTGACCATATGGTTGCTGGACAAACAGCAATATTTCGTAGGGAAATTTATCCAGACGAAACATCTGTTGACGGTAAATTGCAATCGTTAAGATTTTTATTGGTTAAGGAAACGGACCAGGATAAATCAGATAACCCAGAAGTTATTGAGGATAATGTAACACAAAAGAGATATTTGGAATTGACTCCAGATGAAATTGAGGCTAAAAGACATGGATTGACACTGGTTAACAATGCTTTGTTAGCTGATTATGCAACGTTGTATGTGCCAGAAGAGGTGACAGGAGTGGATACTGAGTGTCTTGTTATGGTATATATGGATTTAACTGGTGGCGGAGAAAAAATAGCTGTAATGAATTTCACGATTAAAGACCCTACTTACGCCACAACAGCAACCATTAACGGACAAACATCACAATACCATAACACTGAGTACGTTTATAGTATAGATTTAAGAACGCCAAGCAATAACGTTCCTATTGGAAGTTATACTGTTGAGTGGAGCCTATCTGGTAACGGTGTACAATACGTAGAATCAAGCGGTATCATAGATGGTAATCAATTAAGGTACAGTATTGTAATTGGAAATGACCAGCCAGAGGTATCAGAAGAAATGGTTTTACTGGCAAAAGTGTATAACCATAATGGCACGCAAGTCACTAGAACTGTTGAAATTCTCGTACTAAATGAAGAAGTTATTATGACGTCGCAAAGCAACCAATTTGTTTTAAGTAGATTAAACGCAGCTGGTTGGACATCTGACCCTTATGCGACTGCAATGAAAAAACAAGAGGCAGAAGCTGTTACAGTCGAAATGTTTGCCAATGACATGCCGTTTTATCAACAGACGCCAGAAAATGGATTTTCTTTTACAGAATTACAGTATTTTACTGGTTTAACTAAATTGCCAGATAACGCATTTGCTGGTTCTAATATAAAACATATATCATTGCCATTAACAATGACTGGGCTTGGCATTTCTTGCTTTGAATCATGTTCAATGCTAACTGGAATAACAGAAAACGGTGTGGCTGAATATACTGAAAATGATATTCCGTTTAACGTAATCCATAGTGGTATAACAACAATTTCCGAGGCTTGTTTTAGAGGTTGTTCAATGCTTAATGATTTAACTTTGGATAATGTTTTAACAATTGAAAATTTTGCATTTGGTAATACTGGATTTAAGGAAGTAAGATTTAGAAATGACCAAAGAGGCCAAAATATTTTAAGAGTATCAGATAACCTCGAAATGTTTAGGCAAAATGCTTTTGAAGCTGAACGTTGGTCGCAAAACACGACATCAAATAAAATTGAGGTTTTATCTGTACCAAAAGATGCTAGATTTGAAACAAATTATTTATTATATGGTAAAAATTATGTCGAATTCATAACACATGATGAAAACATTCGTTATAAGGCGATAGACGGTGTTTTGTGGACGGCAGATGAAACAACATTATTAAGATTTCCTCCAAAAAAACAAACTAGTGGTGATTTGTATTATTCATATATACAAAACGTTGGTAATTATGCGTTTTTTGGAACTCAATATGTCAATGATATTACAATAGATTTCACATTAAGTTTAGGCGAAGGAACGTTTAGGGATTCTAAATTTAAAAATATTGACATTTCTAATTGTGATGCCGTGTCATTAATACCAATGCATTGTTTTTATGGGTGTACGTTGCTTGAGTCTATAGTGTTACCAGATACTGGGGCGCTTAAAGAAATTGGTGTTGGAGCATTCCAAAACTGTTCCACGCTAACTGAAATTAATATACCATCTAGTGTTGAAAAATTCTTGTATGGAAATTCAGGCAGTTTGACATTTGCTGGATGTTCAAATATAACACACCTGGAATTGCCAGAAAATGCTTCTGTGCTGGGTAGTAACGCGTTTGATTGGTGTACATCGCTAGAAACATTAGTTCTTCCAGGAATGGTACCGCAATTAACATCGCAAACTAATATAGTGACTAATTGTCAATCATTAACTGCATTAACAATGCCAATATTCTCATACACGGCAAATTTGAAGTATTTGGTATATAATGAAAATAATGAATTGGTTGGAGAATTTGTTAATATAGAAGACGCAAATGCCGCTATGGCTGAAGGTTATTCAATGGTTGAGACTGGTGATAATATAATATTAAACACTGAAATTAAATCAGAAACAGGAACTACTGGAGGCTATATGATGAATAACACTCCAGAAATTATAAATTTCTATTGTAACGAAAAAGACAATAATCAATTGGTTTATGAGTATGATGGTAATCTTTATAAAAAATTGTTTGACGAAAACAATAACGAGATTCCGAACGAACATATGTTGTTAAAGGTTGCTTATGGAAAAACAGTGTTTAATCAAAAGAATATTATGCGAGAAGTCGCTCCATATGCGTTTGACGGATGTAATAAATTAACTTCAATAACGTTGGACGATAATGTAACATATGTCGGCGATAGAGCGTTTGGCGGATGTACGCATATTCAAAATATCGTATTTGGAACGAAAATAACAAATATTCCTACTGAGTGTTTTTATGGCTGTACTGAATTGCGGTCAATTACTTTACTTGGTGACATTGTAAATATAGATTCAATGGCGTTTGCTGCGTGTCCAAATCTTGGTGCGATTTATTTGAATTCTGTTGTATCACCATCTATTTTCACTTTCATTTATTCATCGTTTATCCAAACTATATTTGGCAGAACTGGAGTACTAGGACCAATTAACCCTAAAACAGGTAGCTATAATATTAATAACTATGTTTATGTTCCATACAATGCCGAAGGCTATGATAGTGATAATTGGGAATTAGTTAAGGCTAACAATGAGTCTGGTTATAATTTTACTGTACAGACAATGGAATTAAATGGTGATTATAATTTTAAGATATATATTGATAATCAAGAAATAGTTGACCCGTCTGCAATTTTTTATGTAAAAAGTGAAAGCGGCAACTTGACATACGACAATGGAAACGCTACAGCAAATACTATTTTTAATAGTGACGTTAGTGCACATACGTTAGTTGTTAATAATAATGTTTATAATGGAGAACAATTAACTTTTTATACTGATTACGAATGCACAAATAGCATAGGTTCTATTTCTGTTTGGAATGGTAAAAACAATTATGAGGTTGGTGAGCGTATATTATCTCGTTCAACATTTAAGTCTCCAAAAATTCTTGGTACAAGTGATGATACCATAGAAATAACAAAACAAGATTATTTGACAATGGTTTCAAAATTAAACTTCTTAATGGAAAAAATTAAAAAATAAATGTTTTTTTTCAATACTATACAGCTATTTATTGTGTAGAAAATAATAATATAATATATAATTAATAATGGCAAATAGAAAATCTCAACAATTAATCAATTATCATAGTCCTGGCCCACTGTCATCACATCAGCCATCGTCAAGTGATGTCCAATATGGCGAAATACTTGTTATACACAACCAAACAGAGCCATTACTAGGAATAAAAGTAAATTCAGCTGGAACAAATAGCGATTTTGCATGGTTTATTAGTTCAGCAGCAGTTGCGTCTGCTATTGCAACGGTTGATGGTGGCGCTACTGATGCGTTAAATAAAGTATTAGCATTGTCTGGTTCTGTAACTGGATTTAGCGCTTCAGTTATAAGTACTTACGCTACTAGTTCTAATACTGTTGCAGCTATTAACTCTGCAATAGAAGGCTTGGATTCTGGTCCGTTTAATGGCACATCAGCAAAGACAATTACAAAGGTACAGGAAGTTAATGGTAAACTTACAACCGTAGAATTTAGCCCAATTTTTATTGAACAAAGCCAAGTTAATGGTTTACCAACAATAGCTAGTGATGTAGCGACCAACACTAGCAATATAACTAAACTAACTACTGGGCTTAGCGCAACAGTTGTTTCTAGTTATGCCACAAAAAGCCAAGTAAGTGCTCATGTAAATACTGAAATTCAAAAATTAGACGTAAGTAATATTAGTGGTTTTGGTGCTGGTAAAACATTAAAAACGTTAACAGAAACTGACGGTAAAATTGCGGCAACATTCCAAGATATCGAAATAGCTCAATCTAAAGTAACAGGTTTGGAATCTAGATTAAGTGATATTGACGAGACATTGGTGACGCATACAACAAACATCGGAGCAGTTAGCGGGTCGTTAGTTGCATTGTCTTCAAGTGTTATTACAACATTAAGCACTGTGTACCATGTTATGGGCACAAAGGGAAGTAAATCAGATTTACCAACAACTGGACAGAAAACTGGTGACGTTTGGAACGTTACAAATGCCGAAGGTACTCCTGGAACTACTGGATATACGCCAGCAGGTACGAACTATGTGTGGGATGGAACTAAATGGGATGCACTTGGAGGTACGGTTGATTTAACTAATTATGCTACAAGCGCTAATACATATAACGCCATAAAAGCAGTTGCTGATGACTTAAGTGGCCACATTACTGGTAATTTTAAAACTCTTTCTGGTAATGTATTTACGTTAAGCGGACAAGTTGTGACTAAATATGCTACTAGTGCAAATACTGTCAATGCTATAAACGCAAAAGTTAACGCCTTAGATTTTGGCCCGTTAAGTGCAGAAACTGTTAGCGGTTTTGTGATTTCAGCAATTAAGCAAGTTGATGGTAAGATAGACGCCGTAAAATCAAAATTAAGAATTGATACAAGTCAAATTGATGGCTATAGTGCAGTAACAAGCGATATTGCTAAACTAAGAAGTGATTTGAATGCGGTTTCTGCTGTAACAAAAACAGCTTTACAACAATACAAGCTTAATACTATTAGTGGCACTGGTGGAAATATAACTCAACAAAGTGGTGCTAAGGCTACATATGATAATTCAACAAATATAGCTACTTTAGATTTAAGTGGTTTGATTATTGATTGTGGTGACTTCTAACAAGAATAATGTATAATCAACCAAAAGTTGAATAAAAAAATTAACGCAGTCTAAACGGCTGCGTTTTTTTTTATTGAAATTAATAATGTTTTATTTTGTTTTGTTCTTTTTTTTGTCTTTTTTTTCAGCTTTTTTTCGCTCGGCTTCTTTTTTTTTCATTTTTGTAATTTGTGCCATAGTGTATAGTCCCAATCTTGCAGCGTCAATTGTTGGTTCTTTGAATTTTTCATAAAAACCAAGTGGTACTGAAATCATTGGGCAGCTAAGAATAACTTTATCTTTTTCTGAGTCATAAGAAATAACTTCCATAGCATTTCTAATCCACATATATTTTGTTTTTTCATCCGCCAATGGATGGCCCATAGGGTCAGTACCATTAAAAACTTCTTCATTGCACATAACAAAAATAAGGTTGTCGCGAGCTGATACATATTCAGCAAGTTGGTTTGCCCTAACTACTTTACATACTTCTGATAGTTTTTCGGCGCATATTGGTTGTACATCTATGTTATAAGCACTTAAACCTAGCTCATTTGAAATTTCTTTAACAATTTTAACGATATCTTCCGTTGCTTCAATAAGTTTACCCATAATTAATAAAGTAATTGAAAATTATTTATATATTTATTATAATATTATGTATTAATAATACATTTTTTTCAATCAAAAAACAAGGCCGATGGAAAATAGCGAACACATATCAAAGAAAGAATTAGCTAGGCGAAAAAAAATTTCTAGGTACAGAAAACGTGTAATCAAAGAACGCCAAAAACGCGGATACAGAGAATGGTTAAAATTAAAAAGGCGAGAAATTAGAAAACGAGAAACTAAAAAACGTCATGAAAAGGAAAAAGAAAAATTAAGAAAAGAACGTGAACGTTTAAAAAAATTAAAATTAAAAAAGAAAAAGTCTGTTGGCAGACCCAAAAAACGTGGACCAAAGAAAAAACGAAATTACAAAAAGAAAGAATCAGAAAAAAAGAAATGCAATAGGGTCTTGCAGAAATTGCCAAAAATAGAATACAGAATAGTACAATTCAGAAACGGTAAACACAACACAACAGTTGGAACATATGATAGTATTGTTACGGCATATGAAACGTTTCATCGCATTTTAGAAGAAAGTAAAAACGTCATATTTCAGGCTACTATAGATGCAAGAGAATGGAATATGCCAGAAGCTATTGACGAATATGTTATAATAACAAATGTTCCGCCAGAAAATCAAAAAGGAAGCTATTTTAGAAATGAATTCGGAAAATTATGCAAGGCTGAATTAACGAATGACAGATGGTTTATTGTTGACAAGGCAAGATTTTATAAAGAGGAAACGTTTTGGGTTTGGGGGTATAATAAAGTATCAGACAGAAAAACGTTTTTATGGATTTATGAGAATTTGTTACCTTCTGGCATAAACACGATATATGACCATAAAAGAATATTAACATTTAGAAATAAAGTTATATTTAAATCAGATAATGGTGAAATTGATTTAATATTGTGTAAGCACACAAGCGATGCTGTTAAATTTTACAATAAGTTGTATGAGTTTGTAAAAAGAGATAAGTTAAAGCAATTTTTGTTTGTTGGTGATTTTAGTAAATTAACCCCAGCAAGAAAAAAATTGGAGGAAGATATTTTTAAACTTACTGGATGGCCATTAAAAAAAATAAGAATGTCTTCAACAACTTTTTATACAAAAGAAAAAACAAAAACCAAATGAGGTTTCGTTTGTAAAGACTATTTATTATTGGAAAATAATAAACATAATATATAACATATAATGGCAGCAAACGAAAATAGGCAAAAATTAATTCATTTACACAAATCTACTAGCGGGTCGCCAGCGACAAGTGATTTAAACTTTGGCGAAATAGCGGTCAATCATTCGATAGACAAGCCTGCTTTGTATATTAAAAATAATGATGGTATTATTGAATTTTTACCAGCGACAGCTATAACCCAAATATCAAAAATTTATGCCGATGGGTTGATTGATGCTTTGGATGTATCAGCTCAAACTATAGCGTATGTAACATCTGGCGATAACGTTATAATTTACCCAACAATCACAGAAGATGACGGAAAAATATTAATTTCTGGGGACCCAATAACATTGGCAAAGGTGGCTAAAACTGGAAATGCGGCTGACATCTCTATAGATGATACAAACGATAATTTTAGTGCTACAACAGTAGAGGGCGCATTAGCTGAATTGGTTGCAAAAGTAAGTTTTGGTACAACTATCGATGGAGAAGGTGGAGTTTTTACTACTGGTAATGGTATTGACGATGTAACATCTGAAAACAAAGTATTATCTGTTAAAGTAAAAGATAATGATTACATATCAGTTGACAGTACTGGCGTTCAGTTAGACTCATCAAAAATCGATTCTTCTTATGAGACAGGAACAACTGGAAATCTAGCGACAGTTGGAACTGTTAAAAGCGCTATTGAAGATTTAGACACTGATGGTTTTAGAATGCTTGACGTGGTTGCTAGTGCTCAAAACGAAACAACTTTAATTGTTAGAGGAATAAAAGAAGTTGACGGAAAAATTGAACTTGATTCACCGACTAACGATTTTGCTATATTGGTTGACGGTCAATATAACAATACAACAAATAAACTTGCAACAGAGCATACAGTTTTTGAAGCTATTTCTGGTTTGGATGTTACTGCTATTACTGGCTCGGCTAATCAAACTATTACTTCAGTAAGTGAAGAAGACGGTAAGATTTCAGCAACTTATAGCGATATTTCAATAACAAAGAGCCAAATTTCTGACTTGGGAGATTTAGACAGTCTTTATGCGCCGAAATCATTAAGTGGTACTGTTGAAACGCTTAACGGAAAAATTGATACTTTAATAGGAAGCGATTCTGGAAAATCTGTTAGAACAATAGCAAATGAAGAACTTGTTGCGCAATTAATTCCAGCAACAGCACAAGAGTCATTAGATACGTTACAAGAAATTGCGGATTGGATTCAGCAACATCCAGACGATGCTTCTGCAATGAATACTGCGATAACATCACTAAGTGCTGTATCAGCAAGCACAAGATTATCGGCCCTTGAAACTTCTACTCACACACACGAAAACAAGTCAACACTTGACACTATTAGTGCGGAAAAAGTAACAGCTTGGGATGGTGCCGTAACAAACTCACATACTCACAGCAATCAATCTTTATTAGATACCTATACTCAAACTGAAGCTAATTTGGCTGACGCAGTTGATAAAAAACACGAACATTCTAACAAATCCGTTCTTGATGGTATTACAGCAGAAAAAGTTGCTGGATGGGATGCAGCTTCAGCAGATACTCACACACATGAAAATAAAGAGGTTATTGATGCTATTACAGCAGAAAAGGTTGCTGGTTGGGATGCCGCTTCGGCAGATTCTCATACTCATAGCAATAAAGCTCTGTTAGACACATATACACAAACAGAGGCTAATTTGGCAGCAGCTGTAGCAAGCGCTCATAATCATACAAATGCAACCGTTCTTGATGGTATTACGGCAGAAAAGGTTGCTGGTTGGGATGCCGCTTCGGCAGATTCTCATACACACACAAACAAATCCATTATTGATGATATTGACCAAACAGACATTGATAAGTGGAATGCTTCTGTTACTGGCGCAACTGGAGACACTTATGTTGCCGCATCGGTAGCTGATAATGTTGTTACCGTTTCATCAACAACAGCAGCCACAAATGTGTTTACAAATGCAGTTTTAGGCGTTAATAACACGTCATCAGCAACATCAGCTAATGTTACAGTTGATAGCACATCAAAATTGTTAGATTTTTCAAATCTGTCAATTGATTGTGGAGAATATTAAAAATTGGAATTTTATTAAAATAAAAAAGGAAACCTGATGGTTTCCTTTTTTTTATTTTTCATATCTTTTGCGCTTTCTACGCATTGGCCTTCCAGCGATTACATCACCGTTTGATTCTTCATCAATAGGTTCGTCTTGGTATTCAAATTTTTCAGACCAAGCTTTTGTTATACCAGCGCTTAAAAATAGCGAAGCAACTGCGGTGATATATGCCGCCATTCCAGTTAAATCGGTTGCTATTGTATGAGTAAATATAACTTCGACAATAAGTGTTATTGCTGGAACTAAAAGCAATAGGAAGCCTATAAGAGTTACAACAACTAGAAAAAAACTCTTAGAACTTACTCCACTATTATTAGATACTAATTTTTTAAAAAAACTTTCTTCTTTATTAACGTTCTTACTCATAAAAATCGTCCTTAAAATTCTCATTAAATTGCCCTTGTTCATGTTGTTTGTGATATTTTTTAGCCTTAGATTTACATTTTTGTATTGTTATCCATCTTTGTATTCTTAACAATAAACCATGAAATCTATTTTTTTTAGGCGGATTATTTAGTGTTTCAATCATATCGTCTCCGAATGAAGTTTTAAGTAACTTTGCGAACTCAGTCTTTTCAGCTTCAAGTTCTCTGTCTTTACTTAAAATTTCGCCCTTTAATGCGTTCAACTCAGTCCTGATTCTAAAGTCCATTATTTATGTATTTCAATTGAATCGTTATTATTATCAATGTATTCTACATTTTGTTGCTGTGAATTTCCGTCGGCAATACTTTCAAAAAAACTTTCAAAGTTATGGATTAACCACACAATACCAGATGTAAATATACAGTCCCCAATAATCGCAACCCACCATAAATTAGTTCCTATTAGTAAAATGTTAAATGGTGTTATTGCTATTTGTTTAATAAAGAACCAATCAATTAAACTTGCGACCCATCCTATATTGGCTGGAAAACACATCATGCACTGAAACATTGAGCCAAAATGTTCTGATATGTTTGTTGTTATGCTTCTTAGGTGTTCAAAAACACGAAACGGGCCGCTGCCAAACACTGTCATATTTGAGAGTCCGTATGCGGCTATTGAATATATTAAAATAATTAACCAACTATTCATTATTTTTTATTTCGTTTTCTTCTTTTTTTTTATTTTCGCTGTTTTTTTCATCAATAACATTGGATTTTGTTATTTCATTTAATAAATTTACTTGGTTTTCGTCTGTACACGAAAAAGTAAATGACAATTGTCTTAGTGTGTCAATAGATATATTATCGTCGCTAAACATTTCTTTTAGCTCTTTTGTTTTTTCGGCCAACAATTTTGCCCTTTCTATCGCGTTTTTCATTTTACTTATGCAGAACGATATGGCGTCAAAAACAATGTTTTCTCCGTCATCAATATCACAACAAAATGCGTATTCGTTTGAATTTTTTAACGGTAAAACAGTGACGTTAAATTTTTCTTCTACACTTGAATCGATAACCCATCCATTTGGAAAATTTACAATTACGTATATGATTTGTTTGTCAGCGACAGTTCGTACTTGCATTTCCTTGAAATATTCTTTAATTTCAGATATCCTTTCGTTTATGCTCATAGATATAATTTTAAATCACTAAAATATAAGTATTTTAAACAATAAAAACAAGAATTTACTTATTAAAAAAAAAACCCGATTAAATCGGGCTTTTAATCAGCTGAAATCATATCTGTTATTATATTTCCATACTTTATTAAAGATTTTTTGATTGATTGTTCTCTTGGCACATGTGTTTCGTCTGTATATGTCGCCCCGATTGCCCCAACAACAGTTTTTTCGTTATATAGCATCATCATACACAGATATTTAACCCCATTATGATTAAGTCTATAATACATTTCTGGGTCAATTTTTTTCATGTCATCAATGCCAATAAGTAAAAATGATTCTTCAAACAAATTGGTGGCGCTTGGGTATCTTGAAAGTCTTACATTGGTGTATTCATCAAGTAACCAAGAAGTTGAATTTTTAGGCTCGGCATATGTTAAATCAACATATAAAAACGGCAGATTGCTTAGGTTTTCTCCGCCATTATGAGCTTCCATGACAAAGACTCTGTCTGCGTTTATTTCATTTTTGAAATCAAGCATAGCCTCTCTTATTTTTGGTGTAGCTTCGAGTCTTTTATTTACTGATTTTTGGTGCTGTTCTTGTTGTATGGTTTCTATTTTTTTAACGAAACTTTCTGGGTTGAATGCTACCTGTCCTACAACTATAACTAGAAAAAGCATCATTATAGTTAATATTATATTCTGAATTCCAGCCTTTTTCACTAGAGAGAAAAGTTTTTCAAGCCATCCTATAATATTACCAGCATTGTTCGAACCTTGTGGTGTTTCTGCCATTTTTTTTTGAATTTTAATTTATTGTGTATTATTGTTATTTTGTTTTTCTTATTGTATTTAACGTTTTTGAAAACATTTCGTCGTCTTCTTTAATTCTTGATGAGTGATTTGATGTAGATTCTGGAGAAGTATACTCAACTAGATGTTTTATTTTATTAATAGATTCTCCAAATCCAGATTTATTAGTGTGATTAATTATGTTTCCAGTATTATTTTGCCATTCAACAATATATTCATTTCCAGTTTTATCTTTCATTTTAACTTTTGTTCCGTTAACCTTGAATTCGTCTGGAATCTTTGATAACATGTGCTGTTCGGTAATGAATTCTGTTTTTTTGTAATATATAGTTTTTAATGGTTTTTCACTTGTTTGTGTATTTTGCTCCATTTCAGATATACGTTCAGACATTTTTGACATCATTTGCCGCATGTCAAATCCATCTTTACTTTCGTATAGTGTTTCTTTGTCAAATGTTTTATCATCCATTTCACGAGCCTGAAGTCCTGTTTTTTTGAATTTTTTAACATTATCATCCATTTCTTTTTCGTTTTTGGTTATGGTGTTAAAAAATTTTTCATTGTCAGAATAATCGGCGGCTTTTTCATAGTCGTTATTCATTTCTTGTTCTGATGAATACCCAAGGGCATTTGCCTTTACTCGTTTTTTGTATTCTTTAGACGCGTTTTCTGGGTTATGACCAAGTGTCGTATGGTTACCATCGGTTTTTTCATATTCAGCATCACCACGTGCCCAGTTTTTCTCGTCTTTCAAGCCGTTGTCATACTTTTTCACCTTATCCATAGAGTCTTTGTTGGCCTTACCGTTGTTTTTCTTATTGTCACTTTCAACGTTTTTGCCAATAACTGGTTTGAATTCGTTGGAACTCTCAGCAATAAGCTTTCTAATTTTGCCTACATTATAAACTTTATCCATAGTATTGATGTAATTAATGTTATTGTTTATTTATGATGCCATTTTTTTTGCATTTTGAGCAAATATGGCCCTTTTCCTCGTTAATTTATTTTTTGAATGTGTTAGCTCTTCGGTAGATTTACCAGTTCTTTTCTTTGTCTGTGTAAATTTACCTTTGTTTTCTGGTTTAATGTTTATATCTTCTTCAACTTCACCAGCCCAACTTTTTTCCATCATGTTTTTATGGTCTAATGTTGGGTCATTTTTTTTAACGTTCATCGGAACATCATAACCAAAATCACCGATTTGAGTGTTCATTACAGACTCCTCTTTAATAACTTTACTTATGGAGTCCATTTGTTCCTGTGTAACAAAAAATGTTCTACTGATTGGTTTATTGTTCAATTTGGTTGTAAATTGGCCAGAAGATGCCGCATTTGTTGCCCCAGCAATATCGCCACATCCTTCACCGTCTTCATCTATGCGTTCAAAACCAATGTTGTTATCAACAACATGAGCATATTCGTATAACTTTCCGTATAATTTTTTGATTTTTCGCAAGATATCCTTGCGAGGAGCTTTATATGTGATTTCAAATGTATCTGGTAGTCGTTTTCCGTTTTCATCACTACCATTATCTTTAATTTTGCTTTGTTTAATTAAAATAGCTGAAAAATCATCATCTTTATCTGGTTTGTCAAGTAATAAGTTAAGCACTTTTTCATTTGTAAAATTATGTTGTTTAAGAAAATCATCAATATCAGCTTTTAATGGGTTTTGTAAAAGCTGTTTGATATAGTCTTTTATATAATTTACAAAAGCGCCTCTAGTTAATTCATTATGTTCGTGATACATTTTCCCTATTTTTTAATTTCATCTTCATAAAAGTTACGCCTTTGCCATAAAGTTCTAAATAATAAGTTAACTGATGCGGCAACAACCTCTTTAACACGCTTTTCGATGTTCTTTTGTGTTGTTTTGTCATTTTTTAAAACATCATTAACAATGGCTTTAATTTCCGATTTTGTGATGTCTGATTCCAGTAATAAATCATTAATCTCTTTTTCCGTAAAAGTTCTTGTATTATTCATATGCTTGAGGCGTATTTTATCTTCTATAAATAGTATTGTGTAATAAAAATCCACCCCCAGTAGAGGTGGATTTGTCTATAAATATGCTGTTTAATTAATCTTCGCTAGCAGCCTTTGCCATTTTTTCGAGGTCGGTTACTTCCATGTTCCATTCTTCTCTCCAGTTCATGTAAAATCCATATAATTTTTGTAATGTTTCCATGTTATCTTTTGTTAACACAAGAGAGTCCGCCCAAATAAAACAGCCAAATTGACTATCGGTTTGTAAAACAAATTGAAATTTTAAATTTTTTAAACTAGGTATTACTCCACTAAATATTAAATTGGATACCGACTTTTTACTATTTTCGCCGACATTGGCTGTCTTTGGCACAAAAATTAATGGTGATTCACTAACATCATTCTCATTTGGTTCAGAGAATTGAGCCCCACTATCGACTTGCGACCTAAATTGCTCTATTTGGTTACTTAAAACATTATTACCAAATTTTATATCGTCTGTAATGGCAATTGCCTTATCTGACTTAATATCAGCTTCTACAAGAAGTTGCTGACTTGACTGTTTATAGTTTTCTTGCAGTTTTCTGATTCTTGATAAAATACTTCTTGTTATATCGATTTCTTCGTTTTTCATCTATATTAAAAATCTAAACCACTGCCATTCCACCATGTGGTGAACCCGCCTTTAAAGCTAGTTTTATTTGGCGATGACATTATTTTTTGAACCTTCTCTTTTAATTCTTCGGCCTTTTCAAGTTCTTCTTGAATGAAATTATTAACTTTGTCAGGCTCTTTTGACATAAGCGATTCTAATTCCTTTTTCTTTTCGGAAATTTTATCAGTTTCTTCTATAACCTCGTTTACTGGTTCTAACGCACTTTTAATTTCATCTGTTATATTTTCCAAATTATCATATTCTATATTAATTTCAGTATTAACAGATTCAATTTGTTTTTTAACCTCATCAACGATATTTCCAGATTCTTCATTTGTTGTTACTGGTTTACTTCGTCTAGTTTTATTTGGGGTTTTTTTCTTTGTCGTTTCTGTTTTCTTTTTTGTTTCAGCCATATTTGTATTCTATTAATATATTATTAAATAGTTTGTACACCTAAATTAAGTGCTTCGCACCTCATTTTGTTAAATGCGCCGCTTTTAATTTGCCTAACACGTTCTTTAGTCAACCCTAATTCATTGCCAATTTCTTCTAAAGTCATTTCGTCATTGTTATTTAACCCAAAATATTTGGAAATTACTAGTTTTTCTCTATCAGTTAAGCATCCGCACAACAATTCAACGGTATGTTTATTGTCTTTATCGTTGATATAATTATCATAGTCATAGCAAATATAATTATCTGACTCGCTTTTATCAACATTTTCTTCCGATTTTTCATTATCGTAATCAAACGATTCTTCTATGTCATCACAGCAGAGTCTGTTTCTTTTATGCAGGGCTTCAAGAATTGTTTGGCGTATCCACCATACAGAATAACTAATGGTCTTAAAACCTTTAGTATAATCAAATTTATCAAAAGACTTAATAAGCCCAATATTACCTTCTGCTATCAAGTCAGAATATGACAAACCAAGTCCCTGGTACCCTTTTGCTATACTTGCTACAAATTTTAAATTGGACTTAAGTAGTTTATCACGGGCATTTATGTCGTTATTGTTTTTATATTTTTCCCATAGACTTAATTCCTCTTCTCGTGAAAGAGGATTTAGTTTACCTATATCTCCGAAATACATTAATGAGCTTTTATCAAAATCAGATTGTATTCTTCTATTTTTACCCATCCATATATGAATTAATTTTTATTATTTTTAATTCTTGAAATGTTGTTTTCTTTTATAATAGTCACTACATTCCCTTCATCATACCAATCAAGGTCAATATGACATATATGTAAAATAAATTCAAATTCTTTTGCTATTTTATCATAAATTTTTTTCATATCGTCATAGTTTTCTTTAGCTACAGTACCAAGTACTTCATCAAGCAGAATAAAAGGAGGTTTCGGCATTTTTGACAGCTTTCCAAGTACAACTCGCAATGCAAGCGCTGCTTGAGTTGTTTCTAATCCAGATGCGGCAGATAATCTTGTTCTAACGTCATCACGGATAAGAATAAAATCAATGTCATTCTTGTCGTTCATCGTAACCTCTACCTTGAAATCCGTGGTGTCACACAACAGTCTGTTTAGTTCGCTGTTTATGATTGGTAAAGTGTTTCTAAGTACAATTTTAGAAATACCATCTTTTCCAATCATTTGCAGATAAAGTTTCCAGTATTTTTCGATTTTAATTTCTTCGTCAATTTTTATAATATAACCCTTCTTTGTGCTTATGGTTTCGTTATTAGCGCTAATCTCTCTTTCATATGAAGAGTTAGTATTAGTTAATTGTGTTTTAAGATTGTTTTCTGTTGAAATATTAGCGTTTATGACATTTATTTCGGCATCAATTTTATTGTTCTTCTCAATATTTTCTTTATTTAAATTTACTTCATTCAAAGTATTCTTAGCTTCTTGATATTCCAGTCTTTTATTAGTTATTTCAGTTGTTATAGCGGCTATTTTCAATTCTATTTGTGTTTTTTTCATGAATTGTGTTCGTTTTTCTTCGATTTTTTCCATAGCACTGACAACTTTTTCATTTTCAAGTTTCAATTGAACACCTTCTTCCGTGTATTTTTTGATTTTTTCATTGTTTTCTGCTATAATCCCGCTATTATCAACATTATCAAGTTTTCTATGACATGTTGGACAAATTTCAGCATTGGCAAGGTTTTGATTTGTGGCCTTTAATCGTTGAATTTCACTTCTTAATTCGGCCATTTTTGTAATTTGGTTGTTGTTGGTTGTTTTTAGAGATTTATATTCTTCATCAGAGAACGAAATATCACCAAAATCTTTTAATAATTCTTTCTGGCTGTTAAGTTCTGCGTTTTTTCTTTTACCAGTTTCGATTATGGTATTAATTGTCGATTCAAGTGTATTAACGTCTATTTTCAGCAATTTATCGTCAACATTTTGCTTTGCTAACAATAAAGCATCTCTACTTTTATTAAACGAATCAATTTTACTTTCTGATTCGGCAATTTTATTTTTATTGTTTTTGATTTCTTCGTTTAATTTACAATTAGTATCCTCAAGAAGTGAAATCTCATTAATCAATTGTTCTCTATTGAACATGTCGCAAACGCGTCCAACAGAGATATCTTTATTCCATTTTTCCCTAGCCTTTATATCTTTATCTTCAATAACAGAAAGACCAATCCATCTTGATAAAAGACGTCCGCGTTCTGTTTCTGTTAATTTAATTAATGAATCAAGGTCTTTTGCATTTGCACTGATAATCAAATCAAAATCACTTTCATTTCCAATTGCATCTTTAATTGTTTTGCTTGTAGCTTTGCTACTTTCACCACTGTTATTCTCATCTGGAAGCAATTCTTCTTCTCCGTTTGGCAATAATTTATAATATTCAACCTTATTAGTTATGGTTTTGGTTTTCTTTTTTGAATTTGGTCTTGTTAATGTCCTTTTGATTAGATAATCCTCACCGTCAATGGAAACACATCCTTCAACTGTTAAAGTTTTTTCATCTGGAAGATAGTTGTTAAACAATTCAGATAATGTTTTAGCTTTATCCGTATTTGTTTTGCCAAATAGCAAAAAGTGCAGTAAGTCGTAAGCAAAAGTTGATTTTCCACTTTTGTTCGCTGGTTCTCCATTTAATAGGACGATTCCGTGCAATTTTGTAAAATCAAAATAATTATCTTGTCCATATGATAAAAAATTGCTCCATTTAATCCATTTGATTGTATATTTTTTTGAGTTATGATATCTATCGGAGTCAACCATTGAATTAATTTGAGAATCAATTTTAACAATTTCACTGAAATCCTCATCAGTTAGTTTTAGTCCGTTATTTTCAACCCATTGTTTCATTAGTTCATGCTGAAATTGAGGGTCGTAAATGTCATCGACAACATCTCCAGCCAACGCGCCTTCCTGGCCTTTTTTATTGGAAAAATTAACATCGACACTAATGTTTTTTTCTGGAATCCCATATTTTTCAGCCATTTTGGATATAACATTCTTCTGTTCCTCAACAGTTAGAAATGAATTAGTCGTATCAATTCTAATTAAAACTTTTGAATCTTGTCCTATATCAATTTTTTTCATAATATTTTTATTTTATAATCTTCTTTTTCTTATAATGATTCCGTTTTCTTCTATGTTTTTTGTAGTAATTTCTGACTCGGTCTTAATTTCGTTTTTGCCTGTTTCTGCATCGTTTGCTGGCTCTATTTTGTTTTTCTCAATGTGTTGGTTATAGTCAATCATTATGCCAAATGGAGTTTCCCCGTATTGTTCTATTAAAATCGCTTTTTCAAGTTTTTCGCTACAAAAATCGCTTATTTTTAAGTTATTTGATTTACAATAGTCGGAAATCTTTTTGAAAACATCTTCTTTTATTTTAACGTTTTTAAAGTTCATTTTTAATATATTATATTTAATAATATAAAAATAAATTTTCTTAACCAAATTATTGTTGACTAATAAGATATGTTTTTTTATTTTTTAATAAAATTAGAATTTTATGGAACAAATTGACTCATATAGTGACACGTATCCAAGATATATTTTAGGGTTAGATGTTAGCACTGCGTGTATTGGCGTGAGTGTTGTAAAGGATGACGGAATAAATAAGCCAGAAATATTATATTTAAGCCATAAAACACCGATTGTGCCAAGAAAAATAAAGGGAATAGAATCTTTATTTCTTAAAAAACAAATTTTTGAGGATGAATTTATAAATGAAATTTCCAAACAATTTAAAATTACCGATGTAATAATAGAGGAACCGTTATTGTCATCAAATAATATAAACACGGTTGCAACTTTATTACGTTTTAATGGAATGGTTGCCGAATCGATATATAGAATCTTAAAATTGGTCCCATCGTTTATTTCTTCTTATGATGCAAGAATGTATTCATTTCCAGAATTAATTTCTATTAGAAAATATAACAAAAAAGGCGAGGAATATACATTATCTCATATAAAATCGGCGATTAAAAACAATAAAATTGTACTATTTGGCTCGTATCCGTTTGATGTAGATAAAAAAACTGTTATGATGGATATGGTCAATGAAATGTATTCTGAAAGCGGTATAGAATGGATTTTAGACAAAAATGGAAATCTAAAAAAGGAAAATTTCGATGCGTGCGATTCTTTGATATGTGTGTTGGCATATATTAATGTTAACAGATATGGGTTAAGTGAACCAAAAATAATTAATTATGAGATAAACGATACTGAAACTGGCATAAATATTAATTATTCAACACAAATTTGGGATAAAATTTACAATAAACAATTGATACTTTCAAAAAAAATAACTAATATGGCTTAATTTACTATTTTTTTAACAGTTATCTGATTTTATTTCCCATAACACTTACTATTTATTCTAAGAAAAAGAATATTATTTAAATTAATATTTTATACAAATTTTATAGTTTAAAATTAATAGATTTAAATAGTGCTATATATTAATAATATTATTATAATATACTTGTTATGGGATATTTAAACGACCCAAGGGAATTACAAATAAGACCAGAAAGCGGAGTTACTCTTGAACAGGATAACAGATTTGAAGAAATGTATCATTGGGGGGCCGCTGTTTTAGATTTATGCAATCTACCAGTCGATGAATATATGAGGCCTATGACAGTTAACATAGGAGAAGGTGGCGGTGGCATATCCCCAACTCCAACTGTTAAAACATATACGCTTAAATATTATATTAACGGAAGTGTTAACAAAACAATAACACTTGCGGCTGGAGACGAAATAACGCAATACACTCCGAGTACTGTAGGATACACGTTTAATGGGTGGTATACTGATTCAAGGCTAACCGCTAAGTTTACAGATACTGTTATGCCTGAAAGAAATGTTACCGTGTACGGCGAAATGGTTCCAAATGAATATGTTTTGGCATTTTATAATGAAACAGAATTAATCTCATCGGCAAATGTTGCATATAATACAAATATAACATACCCAAATATGCCAGATAAGATTGAAAGCGGTGTTCAATATACTTTTGTGTGGGACGACGGTATATATAACGTAATGCCGAATAATGATTTGGATGTATATGGCCATTACGAAATAGTTTCAACGTCAGATACGTTTTATTATGGTGTATTAATGAACTCAAGCCTTGGTAATAATTTGAATGGTATCGAGAGCTCATTGACAGAAGCATTAATAAGCCAAATAGAGCCAAATGACTATTATCCAATGGAAATTCCAGCAATTACCGACCAAGAGTTTTCTGAATTTGAAGAAGAATGGTTTGATAAATTTGAAGAAGACGATGAATTTACTGAAAATTGGGTAAATAATTATTCATTTTCAGTAGTTATTGTAGTACCAAGCGATAGGGAAATATTATCGGTCAAACAAGGCGATATTGACGCTGTTGATTGGGTTGGAACAAATTATGAGACAAATTATGGTTCTATAAACATAAATGGTATAGAATATAATGTCTATGGCTATAAGACTAAAAATTATTATGTGCAAGACGATAGTAAACCAAAACAAATTTATATCGACATAAAATAAAAACACATATTAAAATATGACAGGACAAGAATTATTGGAAATTTTAAATAGTAACGTTGATAGTAAATCAATAGCGTTTAATTATGTGTATGATGGTAAGGCGCCTGTTGATTTATTTTCGGTTCCTTTTGATACATATGATGATATATTAGCAATACCTAGAGCATATAGATATAAGGGTATGACAGTTACAGTGTTAAGTGGCGACACTGTAGATTCAAGTGGTCAAGTTATACCAGTTGAATATTGGCTAGTTGGCGGTGTAAAGGATAGTAATTGGCAGAAGAAGTTTACAAGTGGTTCTGGAGAAATTGGGAATACTGGTCCAACAGGACCAACTGGGCCTACTGGAGAAAGAGGGGCAACTGGAGAAATTGGAGCCACTGGCGCTACTGGCAAGACTGGCCCTACTGGCGCAAAAGGAGCTACAGGTGAAAAGGGTGATAAAGGTGCTACTGGTGTAACTGGGGCTACAGGGAAAACTGGTCCTACTGGTCCTACGGGGGCAAAAGGTGCTACTGGCGAAAAGGGTGATAAAGGCTCTACTGGCGCAACTGGTGCCACAGGAAAAACTGGTGCTACTGGACCTACAGGAGCAAAAGGCGCCACTGGAGAAAAAGGCGACAAGGGAGATGTTGGCGCAACTGGTGCAACAGGAAAAACTGGCGCTACTGGTCCTACTGGAGAAAAAGGCTCTACTGGAGAAAAGGGCGACAAGGGAGATACTGGGGCCACAGGAAAAACTGGTTCTACTGGCCCTACTGGTGCAAATGGAGCCACAGGAGAAAAAGGCGACAAGGGAGATACTGGTGCGACTGGAGTTACTGGAAATACTGGTCCTACTGGTCCAGTTGGTGCTACTGGTCCTACAGGTGCAAAAGGCGATACAGGCGAAAAGGGCTCAACACCAATTTTTAAAATTGAAGAAAATGGAAATGTATATGCGTCATATGATAGTGGTACTACATGGACAATAATCGGTACAGCTAGTATAATAACAAATAATAGTGATGTATATTATTATGGATTGAACATCAAACCGTCTAGTGGCGATTGTACTGAACGAGGAGATTGCTATATAGATGAAAATGGTAATTTATATGTACTTGACGAAAATGGCCATTTTAATAATGTAGCTAATTTAAGAGGCCAAACAGGCGCTACTGGAGCGACTGGTGCAACAGGAAATTCTGGAGACAAAGGAGAAACTGGAGCAACTGGAGCTACTGGTAATACAGGACCTACAGGTGCTAATGGCAACGACGGGGCAACTGGCGCTACAGGACCGACTGGAAACGACGGTAAGGACGGAGCAACTGGTCCTACTGGCGCTACTGGCGCCGACGGTAAGGATGGCGCTACTGGGCCTACTGGCGCTACTGGCTCCGACGGTAAGGATGGCGCTACTGGACCTACTGGAGATAAAGGCGAAACAGGTCCTACTGGACCGACTGGAAATGATGGTAAGGACGGAGCAACTGGTCCTACTGGCGCTGACGGTAAGGATGGCGCTACTGGAGCTACTGGACCTACTGGAGATAAGGGCGACACAGGTCCTACTGGGCCTACTGGAAACGACGGTAAGGACGGAGCAACTGGCTCTACTGGAGCTACTGGTCCTACTGGTCCGACTGGCCCGAAAGCTGAAACTGGCGAAATATATAGCATAGCTTTATCAGCTTTAACAGAAGCATTAATACCAGAATCGGCACAAGAAAGTTTAGACACACTCGAAGAAATATCGGCATGGATTCAATCACATCCAGAAGATGCGGCTGAAATGAATGAACGTATTTCGGCAATTGAAAACGGATACTATACTTCTGCTCAAACTAATGAGGTTATAGAAGAGGCCATTGGCCAATTATCAAATTATAGTGCTGGAACGGCTATAGACACCACGGATAACATTATAGATGTAAAAGTTTGTGATACAAATAATTATATTTATGTTAATGACGATAATGAATTACAAGTTTCGTCAATAAATTCTGATGATGTTCTCATATCTTCCGACATTACTGTAGCTGGAGGTCCTTTAGCCTCATATATATCACAAGTATATGGAGACACTATACCATCTGGATTGACGTTTCAAGAATTCTTAATAGCTATGTCTTGTACCAAAAAATGGTCAACAAATGTAGCTACAACGTATGTTTTTAATATTTCTGTTGCCAATCCGTCAATTACATTAAGTGATAATGGAAATGTAGAAGCTGGAACATTGGTGACGCTAAATGCCATAAATCCAACAAATGCCAGTGCGTATCAAACAATTACATCAAAAACGTATACATATGGCTATAAGGATGGAGAAAATGGCCAATATATATCAAATACTGCTTATACACAATCATTAAATCCTAGTATGTCATCAAATGATGATAATGAAATGGTTGTAACGTTATCTGGTTTTAAAAATAATGATAACGAGTTTACAATTGCAAGTGGCGGTACAGTAACTGGAACAACAACATTTAATAGTATGACATTGGTTGCCGCTGACGGTCAAAATTCGGTTAATGCAAAAATGGTAAGCGCAGCAACAGCTACAGCAAATACTGGAGTTACAGTACACGATATATACGTCGCAAATAACGTGAAAGAATATACTAGGTCGGCTAATGATTCTAGTAATTGGATTGAACATATTGAATGCCCTTCAAAGTGGATTGACGGTGGTAGTGAACACACTAAAAAAATGGTGCCACAAAATGGAACAACTAAAACTGTTACTGGTGTAAGATATATGTTTTATGGTGCTAAAGATTCAGTATTAACGTTAAATTCTGCAAACATACGAACTTTTACTGGTGCAGAACAAAGCAACTCGTTTACTATTTCAGTGCCGCAAGGCACCAATCAAGTTGTTATAGCTTTCCCTGCTTCTGACAATAAAGAATTAAGCAAGATAACAGCTGCCGCCCAGTTGAATGCTGAAATAACATCAAACTTTACAAAACTGAATAATACAATTATGGTTGAAGGAGCTAATGGTTATACGCCTGTTGCTTATAATATATGGGAATATAAACCTTCAGCATCATGGCCAACAAGCGATGTATTGACAGTAACAATGTCGTAATAAGGTTAACAAACACAACAAGAAATGGCTAGTTATACAGAAGAAAATATAAAATCGACAATGTCTTGGGCAAATTCGTTCTCAAGACTGAATCCAGATGTTTTGGATAGAACATCATTATGGGGCTCTTTGATTGATGCACAAAAATACGCTAAAGGTGATAAAAACGACCCAGATTCAAGGGGTTTATTCGGAACGTCATACATTGGTCAAATATTAACTGTTTACGAAAATGATGAAGTAACTGTTTATAAAATTGATTCAAACAGAAATTTAATTGAAATAGGCGCTGCATCAAATGTTTTAACGGCCCAAACATATACGGCTGGTCTTGTATATGCAACTTCTGACAATGTAGGAAAAATTATAAGTGTTGTTGAATCCGAAACAATAGAAGAAGGCGGAGAAGAAGTTACATACACTGACGGATTATATATTGTTGTAGGTGCTGGAACTTTGGCTAAAATAGCAACAAGCACAGCAACTGGAGATGTTACGGCTGATATTATTGCATTACAAACAAGAGTTGGGGCATTAGAATCGTCTCAATCAGAGCAAGACGGGGCTTGCTATTGGGAAACGGATGGAATAATAGTTTGAAATTAAAATATACAAATGGCAAAACAATTAGTAAAACATTGGAAAGGTACTGCGTCATCATACAACTTTTTAAAACAAAACAACGCATTAAGTCCGTGGACAAGATATGTTGTTGTGGATGAACAAAGTGGAAACGTAATATCAGAATATTATGGAGAGAATGTAATTTCTGTTCCAGCAGGACAGTTATTACCAGTAAACGATATTGTTCCTGATATTTCATCAATTCCACAAAATAAAAATCCGTTTGACAGATATCTTGTCGGAACAAATGAATTAGGATATTCATTAGTCGAATTCCAACCGATAAGTGGAGGAACACTTGTTATGACCACGACTGAATTTAATGAAAAATATGGTGTTAGAGTTGCTTCGCGAGGATATAAAAACTATATATACTTCAACAACCGATTAATTACGTACGATGACGTTGATTGTGGGACTTTTTAGTTCTATGTATTTTTTGTACTATTAATTTAAAACGTGCAATCGCACGTTTTTTTTTTGTTACAAAAAATTTTTGTATCATAGATTTCGTGAGAAGAATTTATAATATATTGGTTAGTCTACTTGGTGAAAGTAAGCAAGGTTGGTATGATGATAATGAAACACAATACCAATTTAATTGTCCATTTTGTGCTGAAGAAAAAGGAGGAATTGACAACAAATATAATTTAGAGGTATCCTTTTCTCTTGGAAAATTTCATTGCTGGTCGTGTGGTAATGCTGGGTCAATATCTAAATTGATTAGAACAGTAGGAGGAAAAGAATTAGTTAGTGAATATTTCAGTATTATTCAAGAATTAAAAGAGTCGAATTATTATAATATCGACATGTTTAAAGATTATTCCGATATAACATCTGAAAAATTTTTAAAATTGCCTAAAACATTTCAAAAAATCAACTTGAAAACAAATAGAGATAAACAATTAATATCTTATCTTGAAAAACGTAAAATAACACAAGGCATAATTGATTTTTACAATATAGGTGCAACAAAATGGGATGGCGAGGATTACAAATGGAGAAATAGAATTATAATTCCATCATATAATCGCGCTGGTGAATTGAATTATTTTATAGGAAGGATATACAAAAATAACGATAAAAGAATTAAATATAGAAATTGCGATTTTGATAAAAATGAAATAATTTTACACGAAGACAAAATACAATGGGATGCCGATATATATTTGGTGGAAGGAGCAATAGACTGTATCTATTATCCAAATTCAATAGCCCTTATGGGAAAGGTTTTAACCAATAAAACATACCTTTATAAAAAACTGTATGAAAATGCTAATGCAAATGTTGTTATTTGTCTTGATGGAGATACAACTTTGTCTGAAATAAAGTCTGTTTATAAAATATTGAATCACGGTAGGTTATATGGCAAAATAAAATATATTCAACTTGGAGAACCAAATACGCCATATAAAGATTTTGGTGAACTTTATGAAAATGAAGAAAAAAAAGGTATAATTAGAGTAATGAAAGAACAGAAATCCTTCAAGGATTTTGAATTATAATTTATTTTTAGTAAAATTAAAAAAAAGATAAATTATGTCAGAAAATATTGTAGAAATAAGAAACGAAGATGCCAAAAATATAGTAATGTGTTGTGGTAACGTTGGTGTATTATCAATCGTTGATAACGATGAATTATCTGATAACCATGATGTACAGTTGCGGCACAAAATGGCTTCAGACAAGGCAAAAAAATATGGAAACAGTCCAGAAGTTCAAGCAATTTATGCAAGAATATTTGGGCTAATTTAATTAAAATTTGGAATATGGGAAAAACTTGCGCAGATTGTGTGTATTTTAGTTGTGCTTTGTTTGTATGTTTTCATCCAGACAATGAGGGGAGGAGAGTGTTTCCAGACATTCCAGGATGTGGAAAACATAGAACAGAATTAAGCGAACAAGAAGAAAAAGAATTTAAAAATCAGTTATTTAATCAAGAATAGTATGGTAACAAAAATAATTGCATGTTCAGATATTCATATACCATCGTTAAAGGGTATCGATTCGTTAAAAGAACATTTAAAGAAGTTTATTAAGAAATGCGCCAAAGTAGTTAAAGATGAGGGCGGTCCAGAAAATGTTAGAATTGTTGTTTGTGGTGATATTTTCCATTCCAAGCTAGCAATAACAAATGAATCAATACTTTGTGTTGATTGGTTTTTCAAAGAATTAGACAAGTTATGTAAAACATATATTATCGCTGGAAACCACGATATGCTGATGAACAATCTTGACAGGGTTGATTCTATTAGTTCATTATTTGAAATTGGTGACTATAAACAAGTTGTTTATCTTGACAAAGAATTAGGGTATAATTCTGGAATTTTACATGATGATAACATCAATTGGTGCTTATATTCTTCATTTTCAGGGTTTAATACACCAGATATTGAACCACATAAGGCATCAAACAAAAATTCAGAAAACGAAATTTATGTAGGGTTGATACATGGCGACGTTAATGGGGCTATTACAGTTACAAACTATGTCACTGACCACGGAATCGACCCAGCTGTGTTCGATGGTTGTGACTTTGTGATTGCTGGACATATCCATAAACGACAGGAAATTAAAAAGAATGGCGTCAGAATAGTCTATTGCTCAAGCATAAAACAACGTGATTTTGGCGAATCAGTAACTGGACACGGATATGTTTTATGGGATGTCGAAGATAAAGATGATATTACATACAAATATGTTGATATTAAAGACAATGACGGTGGTTTCTTTAAATTTACCATCAAATCAATAGAAGATATAGATAACGATAATGAAGAATTAATTAATTATTAACAAAATACATAAATTTATGAATGATTTTAGAAAATTTGCTGTTAGCAACAATGTGAATGGAAATACTCTTGATAGTTACACGAAAAAGGTTAATAGTATTATCAGTCCTACAATTATTGAAGAACGACAGCTTAATGCTGTAACAATTGATGTTTTTTCCGCGTTGATTAGAGAGAGAATTATTTTTTTAGGGACAGCTATTGATAACGATGTAGCAAATATTGTTAATTCACAATTAATGTATTTGAATTCGCTGGATAATGAAACGCCAGTTAAACTGTTCATAAACAGTTGCGGAGGCGTAATCGACTCTGGCTTAGCAATATATGATGTCATGAACTGGGTTGATTGTGGCGTTGAGACCTATGTTATGGGTATGGCAGCATCAATGGCATCTGTGTTATCTTCCTCTGGAATGAAAGGTCATAGGTATGCACTGAAAAACAGTAGAATTATGATTCATCAACCTATGATGGGAATTCCTCCTGGCACACAGGAATCTGATATTGCTATTGCATATAATGAAATTAGAAAAGATAAGGAATTGTTACTTGGAATTCTTGCTGAAAACTGCGGAAAAACCATAGAAGAACTTAGAGCTGACGCAGACAGAGACCATTGGCTTACTCCAAGCGAGGCGCTTCCTGGTGTTTATGGTGAATTTGGACTTATTGATGAAATTATCACCAAGAAAAAATAAATAAATGAATACAATTGAACAATTAAAGGAAAAGCACGAACTTGTGAAAAATAATCCATATTGGGTTAATTTCGATGAGAAATATCTTCCAGGGATGCTTAATTTGTTCAGAGATATGGTGAATAATGTTTGGGGCACTGGTGATACTTCAAATCCGTATTATGTAATTCTTCGATGCTGCACACATGATGTAAATGCAATGATTTCCACAATTCAATATATGATTGAGGAAGAAAAAGAATTTACAAAGGATGAGTTTGGAAATGTTATCACAGCGTTACAGACTTTTCTTACAAATGTACACGCTTTCGTGAATGGAGACAGGGCGAAAGATAATGTGATTGGTTATCTTTTCACATTTGACAAAAGTGGTTTGCGTAAATACAAGTCAGTTTATGACAACGAAAAAAACGAATGGAGAGCTTTTAATATTATCAAGCCAACCGATATTGAAAAAGTCAGAAAAATGGTTAAACCATATCTGAAACTGAAAGACACAAGAGCGGTGAAACAATGGGCCGCTGAATGTATAGATGATATAGATTCTGGAAAAAAAATTATTGGCGGCTGTTATATGATTGAATAATAAACAAAATAAAAATATATGATAAAAATTATTGTTGCAGTAGGTAATTATATCCCAGAAAAGGGGTTTCCAATTGGAAAAAACGGTGGCTTGGCCTGGAATTTTCCAGAAGACCTTAAATGGTTCAGAAAAACAACTGAACACAATATAGTTGTAATGGGCAGAAACACGTATAAATCATTCGGAGGTAAGCCATTACAGAATAGAGACAATTATATAGTTTCAAATTCAATGACCGAAATCCCAGAAGGATTTTGCGGGATTTTGCACAGCATTGATGAAATTGTTGACTTATCTAAAAACCAAATAGGAGACGTGTATATTATTGGTGGCGCAGAGTTATACAGGTCAGTTCTTGACGCTGATATTGTTGATGAAGTTTTAAACGACTTTATTGATGTTGAAGTTCCAGATGCAGACACATTTTTCCAGCCTTTGGATTTGAATAAGTGGAAAATTGATGAAGAGGGTATAAGATTAAGCGATAAATGCACTGTCAATACATTTAAACATGCAAAATTTTTTAATGATGTTGATGAACAATATTTGAATTTGGTGCAAGATGTTATAGTTAATGGTGAATTGAAAGAAACACGGGCTGGAATGACAAGGTCTGTTTTTGGAAAGCAACTTCGTTTCAACCTTAAAAATGGTTTGCCATTGCTAACAACAAAAAAAGTTTACACAAACGGTATCATTCATGAACTTATTTGGTTCCTTAAAGGCGATACGAATATTAAATATCTTGTTGACAATAATGTGCATATATGGGATGATGACGCATACAGATATTATCTTGAGCTTGTTGAAAAAAACAACGAAGTCTTTAAATGTGATGACACACCATTGTTGAATGCTCATTACTTTGAGCCTATCACAAAGGAAGAGTTCTTGAAAGCTGTCATTGAAGAAAAAGACTGTTGGTTATACCTGGATAGATTGGCTGGTTTTATGTCATACTATCCAAACAACTATTATATTCATTATAAATTTGGCGACCTTGGTCCTGTTTATGGTGAACAATGGAGAAACTGGTATGGCGTTGACCAAATAAAGACAGTTATTGAAACATTAAGAACAAATCCAGATGACAGAAGAATGATTGTCTCTGCTTGGAATGTTAAAGAATTGGATAAAATGGCTCTTCCTCCTTGTCATTACTCATTTCAATTTTATACAAAAAAAATGGATATTGTAGAAAGAATGAATTGGGCCTTAGAACATAATTTAAATTGTTGGGATGAAAAATCTTTGGATGACAATAATGTACCTTCACGGAAATTAAGTTGCCTCTGGAATCAACGTAGTGTAGATTCAATATGCGGATTGCCGTTCAATATAGCATCATATGCAATTCTTACTTATATGATTGCACAATGCTGTAATATGAAACCAGATGAATTGATATTTAATGGTGGAGACGTTCATGTATATGAAAACCATATAGAAGCATTTACAGAACAATTATACAGAAATCCACATAAATATGCATTACCACAATTGGAGCTTAATCCAAACGTAAAAGAAATTGATGATTTTAGGGCATATGATATTAAAATAGTTGGATATCAATCATACCCAGCGATAAAATATCAATTAAATGTAGGCCTAAATAATAACAATGGCGAAGCTAAATAAGCTTCGCTTTTTTATTAAATGGGCCTTTTGTAGATTATCCTACGTTGTACGTTCTTGCGAGGGCCAGTAGCAGAACTAACTGGCTTTTTCTTTACTACTTGCTTTCCAGCAACAATTTGTTTTCCAGATGACCCACCTTTACATGAACATGCCATTTCTTTAAGTATTAATATTCTTATTCACAAGATAAATATATCACATTTGTGAAAAAATTTTGTTTTTTCGTAAAAAAAATATAGAATAGCCATAAACGTGTTTAATTAATAAAAATTAATATGGAAAAATTATTTTACAAATGGCTTAGTAGCAGTAAGTATTTGAAGTTTCATCAAGAAATAAAAAACGCTTTACGCGTTATTAATGAATATAAACTTTATGAATCGCCAAAATTCTTTTCTGAAAATATTCAATTTGATAAAAACAATGAAACCTGTCTGATTGATTCTTCAAGTGAAAGTATTACTATTTGTAAAACTGTTGTTGAGTCTAAACAATCATATAACATATTTATCGGCAACATTCAAATTAGAGTTGAAGAAAATAATATTAATAAAGAACAGGTATATAGTATCCATATTAAAGAAAATAATGGGTTAAACTGGGAAATTAAAAGAAATGACGAAGATTTGGATTATTGGGACTATTCACACCCGACAAACAAAACACTTAGAATTTTTGTTTGGTATGATGTACCAGTGTTAAACATCGCTCGTTCTGTTGGAGAAGTTTATGAAGCTGGAAACTGGAATAAGTATGTGTGCAAAACAATCGACTTTTTTACTACTGAAATTGATAAATGCACAGACTCATCAAGTTTCAACACAATGTATGAAGAATCGGATTGGGAAAATTTCAAAAATTGGTTTAAAAATTTGTTCAATAAAAAACAAATGTAATAATAAATCAAATATGAAAAATACGATAGAATAATTTAAAAAAAAAACTTGATTTTTTTAAAAAATAATACTATTTATATTTTTGAAATCACATAAGAATTTTATATCATTGAAATATGTTAAATAACATCTTTAGGAATATAGACCCATTATATTTGGACGCCCATAACGGTATCCAACAAGAAAGTCTTGTTCCAACAAGAGCAAAAAATGAAAAACGTCTGAGGATGGTGGGAAAGTAAACAAACACAAAAACACATAGGTTTCTAACCACAACATATTTACCACCACTGAAGACAATATAGAACATGTTTCAGTGGTTTTTTTATGCCTGAACCTATGTAAACTGTCATTTTGACGTATTAAATGTCAATTTGGCACATAAGCATGACAAAATGCCATAAATTTAAATTGGCATGATGTTTGCATAAATAAAAAAACGACATGGTGCCGTTAGCTCAGTGGGTAGAGCGCATGTCTGTGGAACATGAGGCGTTGGTTCAAATCCAACACGGCACCCGAAAAAAAAAGTTTGGAAGTTTAAAAAAAGATTTGTAATCTTACAAACACAAACGAGAGTTCTTTGAAAAAATTGAAATATAAAGTGATTGTGAGAATGATAGCAAAACAACTATCATGCATAGGCGAGAAATCCCTATGTAGAATCTCCTAAATTCGGTAGAATCCTTAAAGGCGTTAGCCTTCGTAAGAGAGAAAATATGTAACCTCACTAAACAATAATGTGGAAGGACTAACCGAGCGAAAATGTAATGCGGAATTTCAATAAGTTAGGAAGATATTACATAATCGTGTAGAGGCCAAACGGGAGATACCTAAGTTGGAATTTGTATAATTGAGGGATAGCGCAAGCAAGTATGTTTTCTTTTAACAGTTAACAGAACAATCAAATTATACATCTTGCAAGAATTCCAATATGGTAAGATGGTCCAGGCCACAACAACACTACAAGCAGTGTCGAAACCAGACATAAGTACTGTTGTAACAAAGTGTTGGCTATGATAACATAGTGTGGCATCACAATTACTTTTACTTGCGCCCGTAACTCAGCTGGTAGAGTACATCCCTTTTAAGGATGGAGTCGTGGGTTCGAATCCCACCGAGCGCACAATAATAAATTTAAAATTATAATAAAATGGAAGACGGGGCAAAAATTAAAAGAGTATCTTAAAAAAGAATTTGAATGGAATAATCATAAGAAGTATAGGAAATATTTTGATGAATGGTATTCAAATTTAACAGAAAATCAAATACTATATTATAAAAGTTATTCTATTGGACAGAAATCACCATGGATTAAAATTGACAAATAAAAAAAATGTAAGAAGATTTGGAAAATTTAAATTTAAATTGTATTCTTACATAGCGTTGAACGGGTAGTGGCGCAGTTGGTAGCGCGCTTCATTTGGGATGAAGGGGTCGCAGGTTCGAGTCCTGTCTACCCGACAAAAAAAGTTCTTTGACATATTGGAGAGAAGCTATTGAAATATATGTGGTAAAAACAATTTTTTGTTTTTAAAGCCAAATTATATCGTATAGTGGGCCTTTGTCTGCTGTACGATTTTTTCGGAGGGGTGGCCGAGTGGTTTAAGGCAGCGGTCTTGAAAACCGCCGAGGTGTAACAGCCTCCGTGGGTTCGAATCCCACCCCCTCCGCCATAATATAATGAAAACGTATATACATTTTGATTATCACAAATATTTATTAATAAACCAATACTATGAATCAGAAAAGAGAATACGTTAGAAAAAATTTGGATATAATAAACAAAATGATAGAAAACAAACGACCTAAGTTTGAAATAGCTAGGGTTTTGGGAGTTAAATATTCCACATTAGATAAATATTTAAAAGAATTTGGTATTGATTATAAAGGAAACCCAAATAGAAAGGGAATTCCGCATATGGAAGGAAGAATGCTAATTGAAGAATATTTAAATGGAAATAGAAACATACAAGCATCTAAACTAAGACAAAAACTAATAGAAAATGGTTTAAAAGAAGAAAAATGTGAATGCTGTGGGTTAACTGAATGGATGGGTAAAAAAATTCCGTTAGAACTTCACCATAAAAATATGAACCATAACGATAATAGTTTAGACAATCTTCAAATACTTTGTTCTAATTGTCATTCTTTAGCACATGAATATAATAATACAAAAGGTAAACCAGAAAGTTCTATTGATACTATTTTATTAAAAAAACGTGTTAAAGAGGTTGGTCATTGCAAACAGTGCGGAAAAGAATTAACAAATAGCCAGAAAATTTATTGTTCACAAGAGTGCGCTCATTTAAATGTTAGTAAAATACCACAAAAAAACGAATTAATTGATAAATTAAATGAGTTTAACTGGAATAAAACAAAAACTGGTAAGTATTTTGGCGTAAGTGATAACGCAATTCGTAAATGGATTAAAAAGTACGACATAAAAAAATAATACCGCTGTGGGCAAATTGGTAAAGTCGGCTATTTTAGGGGTAGCGTCATATTGTCGGTTCGACTCCGACCAGCGGTACAATAAATAATTTGGCTCTGTGGTGGAATTGGTAGACACGACAGACTTAAAATCTGTTGTCCGAAAGGACGTGTGGGTTCGAGTCCCATTGGAGCCACATAAGCTCCTATAGTTCAATGGACAGAACAGAAGTTTCCTATACAAGAGTAAACTTGTTTAAATCATTTCTATGTGAAATTGGTTTTATTGGGTTCGAGTCCCACACATAGAACAAACTTCAAATCTTGGTTCGAATCCAAGTAGGAGTACTAAACACATAACATATATGGGAGTGCGGTCACGATGGTGGAGTGGCGGCGGTCTGTAAAACCGTTACAACGAAACACAGTAGGTTCGAATCCTACCACTCCCACGAAACAGCGAACATGCACAAGCGCAAACTGAAGGGGAATTGGTAAACCCTCGCCCCTAGATAACATCAGAGCAGGGAGGTTTGGTGAGGCAACCGTAAAAGTAATCCAGCATGTGTAGCAAGATGGAAGTTCTGGTTCGAGTCCAGATGAGCGCTTATTTTATGATGGGCCCATAGTGATAGTTGGTTAGCACGGGAGCTTTGCAAGCTCTTAGCCTGGGTTCGAGTCCCAGTGGGTCCACAAATTAAAAACAAACAAGGAGAGTGGGCTCGGTGATAAAAAACCTTGTATGAAATGGGTTACAGGGGAAAACCGAAAAATAATGTCCTGCAAAGGATATTCACACGTAGGCTGGTTAATTATCGTGGCCAGGGCCTTTGCTATCAGGTGACTACGCAAATCCTGATGTGTTTGTTTTTTTTGGTTCTATGGCTGAACTAGTAGACGCGACAGAGTCATCAAGGCAAAAGAACGGTTCGACTCCTTAGTGTAACGGTAGCACATTGTCTTGATTTTCTCACGGAGGGTTACCCAAGCTGGTGAAGGGGACGGTTTGCTAAACCGTTAGGTCACGAAAGTGGCGCGAGAGTTCGAGCCTCTCACCCTCCGCAAACAAATTTGGCTTTATAATACACATAAAGGACACACTCGCCAATACCAATTGGCAAGCGAGAGAAGTTAGCGCAGGACGGAATTGAGGCCGTAAGTGTGATAGTGAAATGTAAAGTGTATTTTTTGATAAATGCTGTGATGGTGTAATAGGAAGCATCACCAGAATATCTGGAGGTACAGGTTCAAGTCCGAAACACAGCATTGTTTTTAATATATGTGTTGATGGCGCAATGGTAGACGCACACATGCACGTGGTTCGCGGTTCGAGTCCGCAAGTAGTTGGGCACAACGAAAAAATGGTAGAATGATGGTTCGAATCCATCTCAACACACAATAAATCCCCTATTAGTTCAATTGGCAGAACGTAGTTATATCAATTCTTTGACGAAAGAATAAATTGTATAACTAAGGTTGTAATTATTTTGTGAAGTAGTGACTTGTTGACAATGGGTGCGCAACAGAATCAAAGATTAGAGCTGTGAATCATTTTAACGGGGTTCGAATCCAACATAGGGGACAGGTATAAGTATCGGGATGTAGTTTAATGTTAAAATAATTGTGCTTAGGACAGTGATATAGGTGCGAATCCTATCATCTCGGCAAATATTTCATATAGTATAAACATAATAGCATCGGGATGTAGTTTAATTTGGTAAAATGCGTTAATTTTTTCGTGTTTTGTTCTTTAAAAACACAGACAGCAACTTTTCTTTAAAATTATTGTTTTGGGGAAACCGTGTTATAGGTTCGAATCCTATCATCCCGACAAATATTTCATATGGGCCATCAGTCCAGTTGGAGTGGATGCCACCCTGTCACGGTGGAGAACGCGGGTTCGAGTCCCGCATGGCCCGCTTTATAAGCAACATTCCCAGTGAAAAAGGGTTAGTAGTAGCGTTGTACAGCCAGTAACCCTGAGATAGTATCAAAATCAACGGTTAGACGTAGATGAACTGTAAGTACAACTTTGGGAATGTTTGTAATAATAAAATAGCGGATTAGCTCAGTTGGTTAGAGCAGTACTCTTATAAAGTAAAGGTCCCCAGTTCAAGCCTGGGATTCGCTACAATCAATAGTGCGGGATGGAGCAGAGGTCAGCTCGTCAGGCTCAATACAGAGTGGTTTTCTGAAAAAAACTGTTGATGCCAATTGTTCAAGAGAAGAGCCGATACACAATCAAATTGTGTGTCGAGGCTGGTTCGAGTCCAGCTGGCGTCGCTAACCTGAAGGTCGGGGGTTCGAATCCCTCTCCCGCTACAAATCCAGGTGCATAACGATTTGAAACCGTAGTGGGTGTTAAAACCACAGCCTGGAATAATAAGATTGCAGCAATACTAGTCAGGCTGGTCTTTCCGTGAAAGTCGGACGTATTACCATGCAACGATAGCGTTGATACCTGTATAATGGCAGGTGTAGCAAATGGCCCGTCAGGTCGCTACTGACGGTTTTTATGGGGCTGTAGCTCAGTTGGAAGAGCGCTGGACTGAAAATCCAGGACGTTAGCGGTGGTTCGATTCCACCCAGCCCCGCGTGAAAGGATGTAGTGTTCTTTGCCGTGTTTCAACAAAGTGCATCAACCAGCCTTTTGGATGTGGCGCCCAAGTCCATGAAAGGAGGACAAAATGAAAGCGGAGTATGGGCTCGTAGCTCAGTCTGGTAGAGCATCTGATTTGCAATCAGAGGGTCATTGGTTCAAATCCCATCGTGGTCCACAAGCGATATCCGAATCAGTGAAATTATCGTTCAATGAGTTGAAAGAAGATATCAAGTGTTTAGTATATCGGAAGTACGTTACCAAGAACGAGTTGGTAAAAGTGTGAGTTCGAATCCCACAACACTATAATAATAGGTTCCTAGTTCAATGGTAGAATAATGGTCTCCAAAACCATAGATTGAGGTTCGAGTCCTTGGGTTCCTGCAATAAAATAGCCAAGTGGCGGAATGGTAGACGCGAAGGTCTCAAAAACCTTTGGGGTAACCCCCGTGCGGGTTCAAGTCCCGCCTTGGCTACTGATAGAAAAATAAAGGATACATACAGCAAACCTTTTTTTTAAGCATCAAACTTTTAATTTGAAAACGCTAAGAAAGTATCCTGTTTTAACGCCCTATCGACAAGTGGTTTAAGTCATCACCCTTTCACGGTGGAGTCACGGGTTCGAATCCCGTTGGGGCGACAATAAAAAAAAATCAAAAATGGAACAAGACGAATTGAATCACAACAGGCGTGTTTTCGCAAATATTAACAAATTAGATATTGAAGATGTCCATCCAATCCCAAAGGTCGAATTAGTTGTTGGGAAAACATATAAAGGCAATTGTAGGAATTCAGATAATGCGGTTTGGGATGGAAAAGTATTTTGGTACGACAGGCACAAGTTTGGTAGTACATTTAGGGAAAGTATAAATCACTACGAAGATGATGATGGTTACGATGTTTTTGTCCCATTTGAAACAGATGAATCGTTTATTGTTCTTCCAGAAGATTCGGTTAAGAAACTTTCTGATAGAGATTATTGGGGTACTATTGAGAAAATATTTATGGAAATTACCAATTTGATGACGGAAAAAGCATTTATTAATGAAGCTAAACATATGTACCCAAATATGTCAGATGAAGACATTAGAAAACAATTGAAAAACATGCTTTACGATAATTATGGAAATATTGTAAGAGGTGCTGATATGTTTGATTTTAGTGGTAAGTTAAAAGGTGAACCAGGAACTCCTGGAAAATAATAAAACAAAAAAAACGCCGATGTAGCTCAATTGGCAGAGCGTTACACTTGTAATGTAAATATTGTAGGTTCGATTCCTATCATCGGCTCTTAAAATAAAATTTATCCCGAAACGTGTTTTTAGCTTTTTATGACTATTTATAAAAAAAATAGTAATATGAATAATTTTGAAAATTGCAAATCGTTAAATGACATTGCTAGGCAAGAATTTGGAAAAGCAAACTATACTAATCGTGAGAAAGCTAAAAAACTATTATTTGAACACGGAATAGATTGGTTAGATTGGCTAGAATCTATTAAAATTTCTAATAAAAAGTTTTGTCTTGTTTGTGGTAAAGAATTAAGAAATGGTCAAACAAAATTTTGCAGCCATTCATGTTCTGCTGGATATAACAATAAGTTTCGAAAAACATATAAAGATAATGAAAGCCGAGAACATCATGAAAAAATTACCAAAAGTGACAAATTCTGTTTGTATTGTGGCGCAAAATTAACAAATCAACAAAAATTATTTTGTAATAATAAATGTCAACAAGATTTCAAGTATAAAGAATATATAGACCGATGGATAAATGGTGATGAAAATGGTTTAAAGGGCCAGTATTCTTTATCAAGGCACATCAGGCGATTTTTATTGGAAAAAACAAATTGTAAATGTGAAAAATGTGGCTGGGGAGAAAAAAATCCATATACAAACACAATCCCATTAGAAATACATCATATTGATGGTGATTATACAAATAACAAGGAAGAGAATCTTCAGGTTTTGTGTCCAAATTGTCATTCTTTAACAGAAACACACAAATCACATAATAAGAACGGAAGACAAGGTAGAAGAAAATATTATAAAAAAACAGAATAAGCTAAAGCTCTTTACCGATACGTAGCGGTAAATGGTGCGTACCCAGGGTCAGACGCACGGTTGTATTCTGTACCTATATATGGATGATGTACAGCTTTTATGTGTAGGTTAAACAAATATGGCCCGACCAATAATATCTTAATGCTGAGCGTGAATGAAGAAAACGGAAACCAAAGGCAACATAGCTGTAGCAGAATTTGATTGCAATGGATAACAGTGAAACACGCAAGATTCAGTAGATAATGCTTTGACGGTTGCATTAAGGTAGCAAGTGGAGTAGCTTTATAAGGATGAGCCTTGGATTTTACCAAGAGGTGGTAGTTCGAATCTGCCCTCCACAACAAAAGCAAACGAAACCAGTTGACCAGATGGGATAAAACGCATAGTCATCCGTGATGCCACTGCGGATTAATAAATAGATGGCTAAGACGGAGGTAACGTTACCGTTTAAACAACTATATTTTTAATGCTGACAGAGCGGGCGTGGAAAGTTCTTGAAATGTTAATATAAAACTGCCAGAATCGCAAAATTGTACGGGTTTGCACGTGCAAAACTTTTGGGGAGGTAGCTCAACGGTAGAGCAACTGGCTGTTAACCAGTAGGTTGTGGGTTCGAAACCCACCCTCCCCGCGAATATACCAATTAACAGTAGGCTTGAAAGCAGCCATCTGATAATGAGTTGCGAGAGGAAGTTTGCGTGGAAGTCATGACTCCGCAAAATAACAAGGCGCATGTGAGTAACTTGGCAATAAGCATGTGAGAAACACCTCAGGAATAGCGAACGTGGAAATCCCCGATGCAAAGAAAGGAACACAGTTGAAATACTGTGCGAGGTTCCAGTAGCGTGACGGTGCATCGAAGCTATGTAGCTAAGTTTTATGTAAGCCCCAACAGTACGAGAGGAACCTGGGGTCAATGGGTGCCATGAATTTGGTTTCTATGCCGTAAGTGAGTCGGTAAAGAACGCGAGAAGTATCAAGTGAAGACTCGCGCCCAAAAGCATAAAACAGTCCTTAGAGCATTTGGCGTGGCAGCACATAATTGGTATTATGCGGGTATAGCACAACGGTTAGTGTGCCAGCTTGCCATGCTGGAAATGTCAGTTCGATTCTGATTACCCGCTCATATGGCGGCATAGCGGAGTTGGTTTCATGCGCCGCTCTCATAAGGCGGAGACGGTGGTTCGAATCCACCTGCCGCCACAAGTCAAGAACAGACCACCGAGTAGTGTTCGGGGTAAATTGAATGGGGATGTATACTTAACCAGTCAATGTAGTCTTGGGTGGTGTGACCCTCAGCCCGATGAAAAGTGTCAGTTATCGTGAGGTACTGTAGCGCAACGCAACAGGAGGTAAAACCCTATGTGGTAACGCAATCCTCGTCTAGCCGAGGTTTCTCCAGTCCGTAGCTCGTAAATTTTCTTGACTTATTTTTTTTCGGGGAGTAGCTCAGTTGGTTAGAGCGCGTAATGTAGATTCTTGTAAAAGAATCAAACAGCAATGTTTACGAATGTCATTTGAAGACCGTGGTCGTGGGTTCGAGTCCCACCTCCCCAGCAAATTATATTTGGCTAATTTGAGGTTCAAGAAGGCCCCCGTAAGATGGACAATCGTGGGGGCAATGCTTGAGATGGATACTGTGAAGGGACAGCCATAAGTCATGAAGTACAGTTAGATGTGGGGTCTGGTGGAATGACAGACTGTGTAGGATTAACCAAATTTATTGAGCCATCGTCTAACGGCAAGACACCAGATTTTGGTTCTGGGAATCGAGGTTCGAATCCTCGTGGCTCAACAAACAACTTCCCATAGTTCAATGGATTAGAACGTGAGTCCACGAAACTCAAGATTGGGGTTCGAGTCCCTGTGGGGAGACTTAATACATATATCGAAATAGTTTCAATCCAGAATATGCGTCTGTAGCTCAGTTTGGTTAGAGCACTACACTGATAATGTAGGGGTCGCTGGTTCAAGTCCAGCCAGACGCACTTGAGTTGATGCTAACATGGCACAACTATTATGCGGGTGTAGCTCAGTTGGTTCAGTAGCGCTTGCCTTACAAGCAAGAGGTCGTAGGTTCGACTCCTACCATCCGCACATTTATTATGCTCCAGTAGCTCAATGGATGAGCGGCACCCTTCTAAGGTGCGGGTTGTAGGTTCGAGTCCTACCTGGAGTACCATATATAGATAGGGCCGAATTGGTGATGGAATGCCAAAGTTAAATAAGCTTTGGTAAGTAAAGAAATGTTATCATTATGAGTGAATTTGGAGAATTTAAAAGAAATAATTATTTGGTCAATCATCCGTATGGTAATCCATATGAGAATAAAGCATTTGTGCTTACTGCGGAGCAACAAAAAGAGCTTGAACGCAAAGTGGATTTAGAATGGACATTGTATTATTTGAAGAAAGCAATTAGATTGTTTGGTGATATTAAAATCAGTGATGCAATTGCCAAAACAAAACACGAACTTGAGCCTAAAATCAATTTTAAGCATTAAAAATGCATGTTTTAAATTAAAAACCGCAATATGAAATTGTTTGAGATTGCATTTCAGCCCATATTGATGATGACCCGCTTAATTTAAGGTCGGTATTGTAGGCATGCGTCTTCCAGCATGGTTCGCATAGAATATATGATATATCAGCGTTTAATTCAATTTGAAGTGAATAATTATGAGTACTTGACGTTCCAGTTGCAGTTAAAGACGCATCTGTAAGTGTTTGGTTTGTATATGCCACGCCAGAAGAAGTTGATATTGTTGTAGTTGTATCAGTATAATATGGGGCGACATATGTTAATTCAAATGTTTCAGAGACTATTGAAGTGTTTGTTGTGTTGTCAAATAAGGTGTATATGGCGCTACCGCTAAGAACTGTTATTGAGTGAAATTTTGAATATGTAATACCACTTAAATAACAATTAATTATTGGTGACGCAATCATAATGGTTGTAGCGTTTGGGGCTGAAAATGTTGCAACATTTCCAGTAAGTGACATATTTCCTGAATATACACGCGCATTTGAAAACCATTCAGAACTATTTTGGTCGAATGACCCAGCTAGGTTTGAAAAATCTTCAATTGAAGTATAGTTATTATAATCAGTCGATGGAGTGTATGTTTTAATACTTGTAACTTCACCGCTCCAGTAAGATGTAGTGATATACCCAGTAATTGGTGGGTTTTCAGGAAAATCATCTCCAGGGTTATAAGGATTAGTTCTTAAATAATCTTCAATTCTAAGTGTAAGTATATCTTGATTTGTGGCTATTGTACTGTAAACAAAAGGTTGGTTACTCAATTCAGGCGGTTGCTGCACTCTTGAATAATTTTTATAGTTACCAAGACTTTGTGCTATATTTGGTATTATATCAGGAAACGTTTCTTCAAGTCTTAAATTTGATGCAACCTCTCCGTCTCCGCTTAAAATATGATTAAAGCTATTATATAGCGCAAAGATATTACTACTAGTTTGCGTTGCTTCGTATAGTCTTGTGGTTTTTATTGATGGTTTAAACCCATTACGTGATGCTTTAAAATAAGATATAGTACCAGGTATCCCGCTTACATATGTGTTGTTTCCAGTATTACCTGTTACTACGATATTACCATCATGCCCAGAATATACATAATTTACATTAGAAATTGAACAATTATTGGTGTCTATAAAGTTATGCGTTGTACTGATTGGGAATTGTCTGACATTAACTGAACCAATTTTAGGGTATGATGGCGAAAAAGTTTTAATACCAGTTTCAACACCGTCATATATTTCAGAATATATTGTCCAATAGAATGGGTTATCGTCACCGTGAATTTCGTCAGCCACATAATCAAAGTATCCGTTTTCCCTTGTAGAAAGCGTGAAAGGTATGAACGTATTCCCTGTCATGGTATATCGTTTGTCTCTTTGATATTTGTCTATTTCTCTAGAGTCCAACCAAGGAGGAAGATATAATGTATTCGTAATAACAACACCAGAATTCCAAATTGACACGTCGCGTCCGCTGTTTCTTTCTAACAGACTTCTGCATTGTGTAACATTTCCTCCGCTCACAATAAAAAATGGGTTTGTTTGTCTGTCAGTTATGATAATAGAGTTTTCTATTGGCGTTCTTCCGTCAGCATGATAAACAGAAAAATTAAATTCAAATTTCCAAAATAATTTATTTACAGCCATTTAATTTTAATATTTTCTATAAATAGAAATTTGGTTTTATAATTTTTTTTTTGTTTTATTACAATAAAAATGAAATAGATGAAAAAACTAAGAAATTTTAAAGTTGAAAATGCGTGCTCAAATTGTTCTACCCGTTTGTCTTGTCAGTTAAAAGAAAGAATAGAGGGTGACAGCGAAAACCCAAGGTTGAATTGTGATTATTACGAAATGGATGACGATGCATTATCGTGTGATAATTGTAAGATAAAGGATAATTGTCCTGGTTATTTACCACAAGCGGCCACATGTACTGAATTTGTCCTCGACTATCACTATACCTGTTATGACTGTGAAAAACAAGATACATGTAAAAGCTTCAAGGAAGACGGTGATATTTGTGATAAATTTGTAGAAGCCAGATACTATCTAACCGACAAGGGGTGTTTTATGCTTGCGTGCGTAAATGTTCTAGGTGAATGGTGTTTTGAAAACGAATTAATTGATGAACTCTTTGAGAGTTATAAGCATAATATGTACATAAATGGGTTGATATCAGAAGGTGATTGTAAAATTGTTGAGGTGGTTAAAGAGTTTTTGAAGGACGTAAAGCGAGTGTTTTCTGGGAAAGGGCGTAAAAATTCATATGATATTTTCATGGAACTTGCAAATAGAAATGAATATGCAGAGTTGTTTGAAGATGATAATCAGAAAAAAGAAGTGTATTCAACATTTTTAAAAATAATGAAAGAACAAGATTTAATTAAATAAATTTATGGATAAATCAGAAAAAATTAAGTTGTTCATTAATGAAATTAATGATATTAAAGGAGAGAAGGCTAGAAAATTTGCCGAGGAGTTAATTGGTAATGCTGATGATTATTTTTTCTCAGTTCCAGCAAGTTCAAGCGGAAAATATCACCCTCAGTTTGATTTAGGGCTTGGTGGTTTAGTTAGACATACAAGATGTGTTACTTTTTTTGCTGAAGCAATGGCAGAGTCTTTGGATTTTGATGATAACACTACCGATTTGTTGATTATTGCCGCACTAGCGCATGATATTAGAAAGCAGGGCGACAACACAGGACATACTGTAAGAGAGCATCCAATTTTAGCATCAAAATATGTAAAGGAATTGAACAAATCAAACAATCTTCTTAGTGAGTCAGAAGTTGATATGATTTGTGGTGCTGTTGAATCGCACATGGGAAAATGGGAGCATAAAAAATGTTTTGTTAAATTCAACGAGGATGCATATCCGATGCCAAAGACTGATTTTGAAAAAGCGTTACAAGCAGCTGATTATGTAGCAAGTCGAAAGGAAATACTTGATTTTAATTTCAGGCCGACAGAGCAAGTAATTGTTGAAGAGGTTGAACCAAAGAAATACGAAGGGGACCCAGGAGACTATATTATTGATTTCGGGAAGAAATATGGTGGTCAGAACAAGACAATCCGTGAGATTCACGAAACAGAAAAGGCTATAGACCCGACAAGAAGCAGTTATATAGAATGGATGGTAGGTTGCGAAGATTTTCATTTTGTTGAGGCACAAGAAATGGCAAGAAAATATTTGGAATCTTTGAAAAAAAATGATATTATTACAGAGAATTCAAATGTCAACAATAGTTGTGACGATTTACCGTTTTAATTAAAAATTTAAATTTACAATATGGACAATAAATTGTATTTCAAAAGAGAAAATGTTTATCAACAAATTGGTGGTGGTGTTGACATTGTTGACCGTCTTCCTGTTGGTGTTTATCGCTTGTACTATGACTCTATGAAGGATGAATTTTCTTTGGAGTTGTGGCAACCAAAGTTTAGTTTTGAGTTTAAGCTGTACGGTTTGGATGAGAAATTTGTAAATCACGTCATTGTGACTTACAAAAATCAAAAGGCTAAACATAATATTGGTGTGCTGCTTAACGGCGAAAAGGGTGCTGGTAAGACTGTTACGGCTAAATATTTGTGCAATGAGTTGAATTTGCCAGTGATTATTTGTGATACCAATTACAAGAACATCGACATGTTCATTTCAAGTATTGACCAGGATTGTGTTTTCTTTTTTGATGAATTTGAGAAGAATTTCCAAATGAGAAACCAATATGATGATGATTGTGCTGGTCAAAATCTTTTGAGTGTTATGGATGGTTTGAATAACGCCAATAAGACACACATTTTCATTTTGACAACAAACAACAAATATATTGATTCAAATCTTATGTCAAGACCTTCGAGAATTAGATATATTAAGGAGTTTGAGAGTATTCTTAGTAAGGACGTTGTTATTGATTATCTGAACGATAACCTTGAGTATAAAGAATATTTCGATGACATTATTAACTTGTTTTCGAAAATGGAAACAATTACTATGGATATTCTGAAGTGTGTTGTTGATGAGGTTAACATGCATAATTGTCCCGTGTCAGAGTTTGAAGGTATTTTTAATTTCACCGAGAAAGAGCATAGTTACTATGGAGTGAAATATGATTTTCAGGCTAAAGACGAGGAAGAATTTAAATATAATGTTGAGAAGTTTTATGAAATGTATAATAACAAGGAGAATTGTTATTACAACACGAGAGAACTTTCATTTGCTAAGCCATTTGACAGACTAACTATTGGCGATTCTGATTATTACGGCAGAGATGAAATTTATTACATTGACATGGACCGTAAAATTATTGTAATGTCAGATGGCGGACTTGATTTTGGTATGTACATCTTCCCATACACATCAAATAGAAATAAGAAAATTGGACAAGCTGAAAAATCGTGGCAGGAATAGGTGATATAGTACAAACATTTTATAAAAATGGTAAAGTAGTTGAAGCCAAATTCGCCAATGATTTGATTTCTGAAGATGGTGGTGAAATTATTCCATCTACAGAATATGATGACACACAACGGCACATTGACCTATTTTGGAAATATTCAGAAGAAAAACGCCCTGTCGGTTTTGATGTAAAGGGTGCTAGAAAAAGGTCAAGATATGATACTACAGTTAATTACAATTCAACCTGGCTGGAGTTACAAAATGTTAACGGACAGCCAGGTTCGATGTATGGTGATGCTGACTATATAGTATTTGAAGGAGAAAATACATGGTTTATAACTAATAGAAGTAATTTATTGAATAAACTATTATCAGAAATTTCTGATAATACTATATATACAGACAATCCAAAATGCTATTTTAAAAAATATCAAAGGGCTAAATGGGGTAGAAAAGATATTATAGTTGAAGTCCCAATTACCTTTATTGAAGATTGCACAGTGAAAAAAGTGATGAAAAATGTTTAATATTACAGATTTAATGTTTGGCGATTATATCCAAAATTCAAATGGAGCTATTTTCAGAATGACAGAGGCCATTTTTACTCGCTATCTTAATGATAATTTATTTGGCATTATTTTTAAGCCAATAGAATTAACTGATGAGATTCTTGAAATAAATTTCCCAGATACAGATATTCTTTCATGGTGGGCTACTGGTAAAGATGGATATTATCATATAGAGATTGAACAAGATGATTTCGATGACAATCTTGGTGGAACTGAAGTTATTATTAAATTAAAATATGTCCATGAATTGCAACATTTATTAAAAATTTGTAATATAGATAAAGATATTGAATTAAAATAAATTATATATGGGTTTTAGATTTAGTTTATATTGTGTTCCTCGCACAACGGTTGAAAAGTTTCGAAATATAACAAATGAAGAGTGTGAATCTGATTGTGTTTATGATGAACTTACAAAAGAAAAAGTCATGTATGACACATTAACAGATATACTTAGGTATGACAGTCAAGGTAAATTTTCCGACAGATTGTTCAATAACAAAGTTGATATCGAGTGCGATTTGTCATTTGTTACAATTTCAAAGGAGCAACTATTAAATATTATAGAAGAAGTAAGAGTAAATCATATATTAAAATGGTTTGACGGAAGACGAATTGACAGTGATACAGAACTTGGCAGTGAATGGAATAAAGACCAAGATGTTGAAAAAGCTTTGAGAGCAAATCAAGGTGAATGGAATTGGAAAGCTAATAGATGGAAAACATCTTGGTTTGATGAGGACAAAGGAATAAACGGATATCTCAATATAAATATTGACACTAATAACAAGTGGATTGTTAGCGGTGGTTGGTCATATGAGTATTTGATATTCGACCTAATCCATATATTGAAGATTTTTGATTGGGAAAACGATGTGTTAGTCGCAATCGGTGGCTAACATTGAAAACAATTTGGTTTTTTAAAAATAAAATTGTATAATAATATAATTACAAGATAAGAAATAATAATAATTTTAATAAAAATTTAGAAATGAGTAAAATTATAGGTTTGGATTTGGGTTCAACTTTGAGTGAAGTTGCGGTAATGGAAGGCGGTCAACCGACAATTTTAATTAATGAAGAAGGTAGTCGCACAACTCCTTCTGTAATTTCGTTCAGTGAAAATGGAGAGCGGAAAGTTGGTGCGGCAGCTAAAAGACAAGCAATTACAAACCCAAAGGGAACTGTTGTTCTTATTAAGCGTTTTATGGGTGGGACTTATGATGAAATTAAAGACAACATCACACATGTACAGTATGATGTTGACAATGTTGATGGATATCCGAGAGTTAAAATTGGTGATAGGCATTATTCTCCAGAGGAATTGTCAGCCATGATTCTTACAAAGTTGAAACAAACAGCAGAAAACTCTTTAGGGGAAGAAGTAAAGGATGCGGTTATTACAGTTCCTGCTTATTTTAATGATGCGCAAAGAGAAGCAACAAAGCGTGCAGGTGAAATAGCTGGGCTAAATGTGAGAAGAATTGTAGCAGAGCCAACCGCCGCCATTCTTTCCTCAAATATTGACATGAAAAAGGGAGGAAAGTACCTAGTTGTTGACTATGGTGGCAGCACTCTTGATTTTTCAGTTGCAGACATCTCAGATGGTGTTGTTGAAATTTTAGCCTCAAATGGTGATGTGTATTGTGGTGGTAGTGACCTCGACAAATTGGTTGCTGACTATGTTGTGTCTGAATTTAATAAATCCGACGGAGTTGATTTGTCTAAGGATTCTATGGCTATGCAGCGTGTTTATGATGCGGCTGAAAAGGCAAAGATGGAGTTGTCGAACACTATGAACACAGAGATTAATTTGCCATATATTACAGCTGTTGACGGCGCACCTAAACATTTGGCAATTTCATTGAGCAGGGCAAAATTCGAATCACTTATTGATAAAGAAATTGCGAAGGTTATCAATCTTGGCAAAGAAGCTGTTAATAAGGCGAAGATTACAAATAATGACCTTGACGGTGTGCTTCTTGTCGGTGGTTCAACAAGAATCCCGAAGGTACAGGATGAACTTACAAAAGCTTTTGGAAAACCGTTGTTGAAGAATATCAATCCTGATGAAGCAGTCGCTCTTGGCGCAGCTGTTCAAGCAGCAATTCTTAGCGGAGATAAAAATGATATTGTTTTGCTTGATGTTACTCCATTGAATCTTGGTATTGATACAATGGGTGGTGTAATGGCAAATATTGTTGAAGCTAATACTACAATTCCATGTAAAAAAAGTCAGATTTTCACAACAGCAGAAGATAATCAGCCAGCTGTAACTATTGTTGTAGCACAAGGCAATAGACCGTTGACACGTGATAATAAGCAAATCGGTGTGTTTACTCTTGACGGTATTCTGCCAGCAAGACGTGGAGTTCCTCAAATTGAAGTCACATTCGACATTGATTCAAACGGTATCTTGTCCGTGTCGGCTAAGGATACTGGTACGAATAAAGAGCAGCATATCACGATTGAGTCATCATCATCATTAACTGACGAGGATATTGAAAGAATGAGAAAAGAGGCCGAAGAGCATGCTGAGGAAGACAAGAAAACAGCTGAAAATATGGCAACAATAAATATGGCCGATTCATTATCATTTAGTATTGAAAAATCTATAGATGAAATGGGTGACAAAATTACAGAAGATGAAAAAACAAAATTGACTGAAAAAATAGAAAAACTTCGTGAAGTTGTTAAAGCCAAAGATGTTGAAAACGTTAAAGCATCTCAAAAAGAGTTGCTAGATATTTGGAACCCTATAGCTGAGAGACTTTATAAGTCAGATAGCGCATCAACATCGACTAATTCTACTGATTCGCCTTTTGGTGATTTTAGTAAACAAAATCCGTTTGGCGGTGATAATATATTTACGAAATAATAATATTAAATGTTGAATTTAATTACCAAAAGTCAGCTTAGGCTGGCTTTTTTTTGTTAAATAATCTATATATGTAAAAAACAAATTATATGGCGATATCAAATAAGCATAAACAATTAATTGTTGTTGCATTTTTATGTATATTAAGCGTTATTGGTGGTTTTTTTATTGGCAGGTCAAGAATTAAGGATAAAAATCCGACAACGGTGACCGAATATATTCAAGGTCCTACAATACATGACACAATCAACAAACCAATTCCATATAACGTTATACTACCAATAGATACTATTGGGATAATACAACAATGTGTTAGAGACGGAATATATGTTGAATTATTTCCAACTAAAATAGTTACTGAATACGTTGAGGTTACAAGAGAGGATACATCTGTTATTATGACTGATTGGGCAACGACAAGACAATACGCAGAAACATTGTTTGATATTGATACAATTGGCAAATGCGATATTCAGGCTGAAGTTCAGTACAACAGATTAAAGTATTTGGGCTATAATTACACTCCAATTATTAAAACTGTGACTATTATAGAAACGAAAGTTAAGGCTTTTAGTCCATTTATCGGTATTAACACCGCTTTAAATCCTTGGAAATCTCAAGCAATGGACCCTATGGCTGGAATTAATGCTGGCTTTTTTATAAAAGAAAAATATGGAATACAATTACAGTATAATCATGCATTTTATACTAATAATGATTTTATTGGCGTTAATTTATTGTATAAATTCTAAATTAATTTACTATTTATGAAAAAAAGGAATAAAATGTCATCAATAAAAGAAAAAATAGATATCATTTGCGATAAAATCAAAAAACAAAATGCTAGAGGAATTGAGTGGATTGGTATAGACGGGTTGGCAAATGCAGAATCAGCCGCGCTTTTAACGCTTTTTTTAATGATGTTCTGTTCTATAGTGTGGGCAATGGCTATAAGTGTTTTTTTAGTTATGGGTAAATGTATTCTAGATAAAAAACGTGGCAATAAAAATGAGAAGCATGATTTTATTTGTGCTTGTATAGGAGTTTTAGTTGGGGTTATTCTTGGCGTTGCCTTATCGCACGCTTCATTAGTTCTTTTTTGATAAGATATTTTTTTATTTTAAACGTACAGCACCAACTATTTGTTGGTGTTTTTTTTATTTGGTTTGCGGTGTTATAACTATTTATGGTAACACATAATATAGAAATTTGTTTTACATTATATGGCTAGAAGAATAACAAAATTAACAAGACTTTCTGGTACAACAGAAGAAATTCATAATCGCAATTATATTGATAGTAGAATATATTTACCAAACACAACTCGCGGAGAGTTGATTATTAATGATAAAAACGGTAGCGAAGTGTTGTTCATAAAGAACGATGCTGGGGAATATGTTTATTTTGAATCTTCTGAATTGATTTATAATAATATAAACAATATAATATCCGAATATTCAACTATATCTGATTTTACTGTCGATAGTCTTACTGGTATTGCAACAATAACAACTACAAACGGAAATAGTTTTTCTGGAAAAGTAGGCTATTATTTGAATATTAAGCCAACATCTGGGGACTGTATAAATGTTGGGGATGGATATATAGGTGATGATGGATATTTAAATCTTTTTGATGGAGGAACATTTAATAAAACTGTTAAGCTAACAGGAAATAATGGTGAAACTGGACCAGCTGGCGCGACTGGAGCTCGCGGCGAGGTTGGCCCTACTGGTATAACAGGAAAAACTGGCCCAACTGGACCTACAGGTGAGAAAGGTGCTACTGGAGCAACTGGAAAAACTGGTCCTACTGGCACAAAGGGCCCCACTGGAGAAAAAGGCGATAAGGGCGCTACAGGAGCAACTGGTGCAGCAGGAAAAATTGGTCCTACTGGGGTGAAAGGTGCAACTGGAGAAAAGGGTGAAAAAGGTGATAAAGGTGCCACTGGCGCAATTGGAAAGACTGGGGCGACAGGCCCTACTGGAGTGAAAGGCGCAACTGGAGAAAAGGGCGATAAAGGAGACAAGGGTGCTACTGGTGCGACAGGCAATACTGGCGCGACTGGTCCTACAGGAATAAAAGGCACCACTGGAGAAAAGGGTGATAAAGGCGCAACTGGTGCAACTGGAAAGACTGGTGCGACAGGCCCTACTGGGGCAAAGGGTGCAACTGGAGAAAAGGGTGAAAAGGGTGATAAAGGTGCCACTGGCGCAACTGGAAAGACTGGTTCGACAGGCCCTACTGGAGTGAAAGGCGCCACTGGAGAAAAGGGCGACAAAGGAGACAAAGGTGCTACTGGTGCAACAGGCAATACTGGCGCGACTGGTCCTACAGGAATAAAAGGCACCACTGGAGAAAAAGGCGACAAAGGAGATAAAGGCGCAACTGGTGCAACGGGAAAGACTGGTGCAACAGGTCCTACTGGAGTTAAAGGTGCCACTGGAGAAAAGGGTGAAAAGGGTGATAAAGGTGCCACTGGCGCAACTGGAAAGACTGGGGCGACAGGCCCTACTGGAGTGAAAGGCGCAACTGGAGAAAAGGGCGACAAAGGAGACAAAGGCGCAACTGGTGCAACGGGAAAGACTGGTGCAACAGGCCCTATTGGAGTTAAAGGTTCCACTGGAGAAAAGGGCGACAAAGGAGACAAAGGTGCTACTGGTGCAACAGGCAATACTGGCGCGACTGGTCCTACAGGAATAAAAGGCACCACTGGAGAAAAAGGCGACAAAGGAGATAAAGGCGCAACTGGTGCAACGGGAAAGACTGGTGCAACAGGTCCTACTGGAGTTAAAGGCCCTACTGGAGAAAAGGGTGATAAAGGGGTTACTGGTGCAACGGGAAAGACTGGTGCAACAGGTCCTACTGGAGTTAAAGGCCCTACTGGAGAAAAGGGTGATAAAGGGGTTACTGGTGCAACGGGAAAGACTGGGGCGACAGGCCCTACTGGAGTTAAAGGCCCTACTGGAGAAAAGGGTGATAAAGGGGTTACTGGTGCAACGGGAAAGACTGGGGCGACAGGCCCTACTGGAGTTAAAGGTGCCACTGGAGAAAAAGGTGACAAAGGAGACAAAGGCGCAACTGGTGCGACAGGCAATACTGGCGCGACTGGCCCTACAGGGGTAAAGGGCCCAAAAGGTGATACTGGAGAGGCTGGTGTACAAGGTCCAGAAGGCCCAGAAGGCGCTCGTGGAATGATTGGTCCGAGCGGTCCAACTGGTATGACAGGTCCAACTGGACCTACTGGGGTAACTGGAGCAACAGGAAAAACTGGTGCTACTGGCCCTACAGGTGTTACAGGTAACACTGGTATGCAAGGCCAAACAGGCCCAATTGGTAATACTGGTCCTACAGGCCCTACTGGGGTAACAGGTCCTACTGGGGTAACAGGTCCTACTGGGGTAACAGGCCCTACTGGGGTAACAGGTCCTACTGGTCCAAAGGGAGATAATGGGCAATCAGTAACAATATTGGATGTAATAAATGGCGATTATAATTTTTGCGAATTTGTTGAAACTTTAGACTTAAACATAAATGATGCATTCATTTGGAATGGCGATTTATGGGTTTATACTGGTAACGATGATGCTGATGGAGATGAATTGCATAGGTGTGGATTTGTTAATGCAGGTCCAGTAACAGTTGGAGCCACAGGCCCTACTGGTGAAACAGGCGCTACTGGCGACACAGGTCCTACTGGACCTACTGGAAACGATGGTAAGGACGGTGCAACTGGTGCTACTGGTCCTACTGGTGCTGACGGTAACGATGGAGACACTGGTCCTACTGGCGCAACAGGTGCAACAGGCGCTACTGGCGCAACAGGTGCAACAGGCGCTACTGGCGCAACAGGTGCAACAGGCGCTACTGGCGCAACAGGTGCTGATGGTAAGGACGGTGCAACTGGTGCTACTGGTGCTGACGGTAACGATGGAGCCACTGGTCCTACTGGCGCAACAGGTGCAACAGGCGCTACTGGCGCAACAGGTGCAACAGGCGCTACTGGTGCTGACGGTAAAGATGGAGCCACAGGTCCTACGGGAGCAACAGGTCCTAAAGGTGAGGATGGTGCAGATGGAGCTACAGGTGCTACTGGTGCTGACGGTAAGGACGGTGCAACTGGTCCTACTGGCTCTACAGGTGCAACAGGCGCTACTGGTGCTGACGGTAAAGATGGAGCCACAGGTCCTACTGGAGCAACAGGCGCTACTGGTGCTGACGGTAAAGATGGAGCCACAGGTCCTACTGGAGCAACAGGCCCTAAAGGTGAGGATGGTGCAGATGGAGCTACAGGTGCTACTGGTGCTGACGGTAAGGACGGTGCAACTGGTCCTACTGGCGCTGATGGTGGAACTGGTCCTACTGGCTCTACAGGTGCAACAGGCGCTACTGGTGCTGACGGTAAAGATGGAGCCACAGGTCCTACTGGAGCAACAGGCGCTACTGGTGCTGACGGTAAAGATGGAGCCACAGGTCCTACTGGAGCAACAGGCCCTAAAGGTGAGGATGGTGCAGATGGAGCTACAGGTGC